>JGI12210J13797_10020713_pt1 | contig 15413 bp, 11 predicted proteins | sample ElkSlonscriptome_3_FD_13797 | JGI IMG/M metagenome (IMG submission 13797)
GCATACGAGAAGTCCTCCGCCTCAGGTACGAGCTGTCCCGCTCTCACCGAGAAATCTCCGCCGCGACGGGCCTGTCCAACGGGTGCCTTCGCGTCCCTCGAGCAGGCCGAGGCGTGGGTCCGCAACTTCGTGACCTGGTACAACGAAGAGCATCAGCACAGCGCTATTCGCTTCGTCACTCCCGCCGATCGCCACGCGGGTCGCGACGCCGAGATCCTGGCTCACCGCCACGAGGTCTACGAGCGAGCCCACGCTCGCCACCCCGAGCGCTGGTCGGGCGCCACCAGGAACTGGTCCCCCATCGAGACCGTCACCCTCAACCCGCGTCGGAAGCCGAGGGGCGAGCGCGAAGAGCCCTCCGCTGCTTGACCGTCTGTTTTATGCGGCAACTATCTTGAAATCCACCGGCAGTGTGCGAACATCCGCCGCGTGAATAAAACCGCCCCCTGGTCGCTCGCGTGCATCCTTGCGTTGACCGTCGCGTGCGACGACGGCAGCAAGGATGCTGAGATTGCTCGGTTGAAGGCCGAGCTTGCGAAGAAGGAAGCCGCACCGGCCCCCGACGTGGCCGCCGCTGTACCTTCCGCGGACGCCAAGCCTGAACCGGAACCCGCACCCGAGCCAAAGGTGACCGCGAAACAGATGTGCGAGCACTTCGGCGAGTTGGCGAAGGCGGATGGCAAGGAGCTGGACGTTGCGGACTGCACGAAGCAAGGCGAGTCGCACGAAGGCTCCCCGAAGTTCCAGGAACAGGCGCGATGTGTGTTGCAGTCCAAGACCTACGCCGAACAGCGGCTGAAGTGCCAGGGCAAAGAAGCCGTAGTCAAGACGTTCAAGGGAAAGGGCCAGCAGACCGTGCGGCCGTTCACCGTTGCCGACAAGTGGGAAATCCGATGGGACGCGAACGGTGCCATCTTCCAGGCTATGCTGCACAACGCGGACGGTGACCTAGTCGACATCGTGGCCAATCAGCAGGGGAAGGGGACCGGGTCCGCCTACCGGCCGAAGGGTGGCGAGTACTACTTGCAGATGAACGCGATGGGCAGTTGGACCGTCGAGATTGTCCAGCTCCCGTAATTCCTTGGGTGTCTAGCGATGCTCGCGGGACCCCGCCTCCGATTCGACCGCCGGACCGGCGTTCGCCCGCATGCTGTCGCGAACCTGTCGGCGTGCGCTTGACCCCTTCACCGCGGTCACGCTCAACTGCGGGGCATGAAGCTCACGCCCCCGGAACGCCTCATCCTTCTGACGCTGTTTGAGATCCGCGAAAAACTAGACGGCGAGGAAAACGACACCTTTTGAAAATGAAAAGGCCGCCCGGGAGGCGGCCTTTGGAGCGGGAGACGGGGGTCGAACCCGCGACATCCAGCTTGGGAAGCTGACACTCTACCAACTGAGTTACTCCCGCACGAGCCGTGCTTCCTACCACGCCTCCCCCCCCCGAGCAAGCCAAAACCGCCCCTCCATGGCAAGCTCCCCCCGTGCCGCCCCACGCCGCCAAGACCCGCCTCCGCCGCGCCTTACGGGCCCGCAGGGCGGCGCTCGCCGCTCAGCCCCGGGCGGAGGCTTCCGCGGCCCTCGCCGCCCATCTGCGCGCATCCCCCACCTGGCAGGCCGCCGCTTCGATCGCGGCCTTCGTGGGCGTGCGGGGCGAGCCGGACACCCTCCCGCTGCTCGAGGCGGCGCTTCACGAGCAGCGACAGCTCTGGCTCCCCCGCGTGCTCCACGGCCCGGGCGGGCTCTCCGAGCTGGTCCACACCCCTTCGCTCGACCACCTCGCCCCCGCGGGCTTCGGCCTCCTCGAGCCCGCGCCTCGCCCGGATGAGCGCACGCTCTCGCCGGTCGAGGCTGCATCGGCTCTCGATCTGATCCTCGTCCCGGGCTTGGCGTTCACCTCGTCGGGCGTGCGTCTCGGGTTCGGGGCAGGGCACTACGATCGTCTGCTCGCCCCGGTCGAACCACTCACTCGCCCGATCCGCGTGGGCATCTGCTTCCACGCGTTTCTCGATCCACCCGAGGGCCCGCTCCCTTCGCAGCCGCACGACGTCTCGATGCACTGGATCGCCACCGAGCGAGGCTTGCACCGCTGCGGCGGCTCCACCGACTGAGCGTGGGCGCACGCATCTACTCGCCCGCGCCCATGCTGGCCTCCACCGCCTCCACCACCATGTCCCGCAGCGTCGCCAGCGATCGCTCCCCCTCCTCCGCCGTAGCCCCCGCCGGATTGCCGCAGTAGGCCCGATCCACCCCACACTCCACGAAGTCCCTCGCCCCGCGTGCGATGTGCTCGTGCAGCGGCACCACGTACTCGGGCAGCGCTGCCGCCACGTCCATCTTCACCAGGTCGGGCCGGATCGCCAGCACCAAGCTCGTCTCGTACTGCCCCGCGTGGCACGACCCGCTCGCGAACTCCTCGGTCAGCCGCTGTGCGTTCCTCCGCCGCGTCTTGTCGGCGAACACCAGCGGTCGACCCGTCTGCTCTTCGAACACGCGGGTCACCGCCCGCAGCGTGCCGATGTGTCCGGGCTCGAGGTGCGCATTGGTGATCGCCACCCGATCGAACCCCATCTCGTGTGCCTGCACGCACGCTTGCAGCACCAGCCCGTGGATCACCTCCGCCGAGATCGTGGTCGTGCCTCGAAACGACGCCGCCCAGTCGGTCACCCCATAGTGCAGCGGCCCGAAGCGCACCGCGTTCCACCCTCGCTCGGCCAGCGCCGCCGCGGCTCGCCCCGCCACCTCTTCGCTGATGAGCGTGTCGGTCGACAGTGGCAGGTGCGGACCATGGGCCTCCGTGCTCCCGGTCGGAATGATCGCCACGCTCGGCCTCGCCTCGGCCAGCAGTGCCTCCACGTCGGGGTAGGCCAGCTCGCGCAGATCGACCGCTCGCCCGGTCCCCGGAGCCCGTGTCGTGTCGTCGCTCGCGCTGCCGCTCGTGCTGCTGCCGCTAGCGCTGCCGCCGGTGCTGCCGCTGCCGCTGCCGCTGCCGCTGCCGCTACCGCCAGTGCTCGCGCTGCCGCCGGTGCTCCCGCTCACGCCCCCGCCTCGCTCTTCGCCCGCTCGCGCAGCGCCGCCCGCCGGATCTTCCCGGTCTCCGTCCGCGGTAGCGCATCGACGATCACCACCCGCCGCGGTGCCTTGAACGCGGCGATCGACGAGCGCGCATACGCGAGGATCTCCTCCTCCAGCCCCCTGATCCCCTCGGCCCCCTCGGCCCCCTCGGCCCCCTCGACCCCCCCATACCCCCGGGCCAGCTCCACATACGCAACGGCCTTCTCCAGCCCCGCCTCGTCGCGGTAGCCCACCACCCCCGCCTCGTGCACGGCGGGGTGCCCCAGCAGGCAGTTCTCCACCTCCACCGGCGACACGTACACGCCCGAGCACTTGAGCATGTCGTCGCCGCGGCCGCAGTACCAGAAGTACCCCTCGCCATCCACGTAGAACTTGTCGCCGCCCTTCACCGCGTCTCCCCAGAACGTCTCGCGGCTCTTGTCGCGCATTCGCCAGTACCCCGCGCCCGCCGAGGGGCCCTCGATCACCAGCGTGCCGATCTCCCCGGCCGGCACCGCCTTGCCCTCGTCGTCGACGAGCCGGTAGCGGTAGCCCTCCACCAGCCGGCCCAGGCTGCCCTCCTTCACGTCGCCGGGGCGGTTGGTGATGTACACGTGGAACATCTCGGCCGAGCCGATGCCGTCGTAGATCTCCACGCCGAAGCGCTCCTTCCAGTCCCGGTAGATCCGCGAGGGCAGGGCCTCGCCGGCGCTCACCAGCGACTTCAGCGACGACAGGTCCCGGCCGCTCACGTCCACCTCCATCAGCTTGGCGATGTTGGTGGGCACGGTGACCAGCTGCGTGGCCCCGTAGCGCTCGATGAGCTCGAAGTACTCGGCCGGCTTCAGCCGCTCGGGCGTGAGCACGCACTTCCCCCCCACGCTGAACGGGAACAGCATGTTGCTGGCCAGCGCGTAGCCGAAGAACAGCTTCGGCGCCGAGATCGTCACGTCGTGCTTCGTCAGCCCCAGGGTGCGATGGGCGTAGGCGATGGTGTTCCACACGAAGTCGTGGTGCATGTGCATCACGCACTTGGGCTTGCCGGTCGACCCGCTGCTCGACAGCCACGTGGCAAAGTCGTCGCGGTAGGTGTCGGCCACGGCCGAGGTGGGCGGCTGCCGCGAGACCTCGTCCCGGTAGTCGAGGGTGCCCTCGGGCGCGCCCTGACCATCGGGCGACACCACGATCACGTGATCGGTGTGCGGCGCGTCGGCGATGACGGGCTCGAGCGCCGGCCACACCCGCGCGTCCACGATCACCACCCGCGGCCGCACGTACTCCAGGTAGTAGGCGTAGTCCTCGGGGCGCAGCCAGGTGTTGGCCGGCACCGCCACGCCCCCCGCCCGCATCACCCCGAAGTACGACTCGATGAACTCGGGCGTGTCCAGCAGCAGCAGCAGCACCCGCTCCTCGATCCGCAGCCCCAGCTCGAACAGCAGGTTGGTCACCTGCTGGCTCTGGGTCGACAGCTGGCCGTAGGTGAGCTCGTAGGGCTCCTCGCCGCCGCCCGGGTGGTAGTAGGCCGCGACCTCGTTGCCCAGCCCCTCGTCGACGCGGGCGTCGAGGAACCAGGTCGCCATGTTGAGACGGTCGGGGACGACGATGGGCTCGGACATGCCCGGAATCTATCGCGTTCGCACGGCACGCGGCGAGGCCCGCAGGTCCCCCGAGTCTCTGAAGCCCTGCATTCGAAACGAGAACCGGCGAGGGGGGACCCACGGTCCACCGCCTCGCCGGCCGGGCTCGAGCGGGGCTCGAGCGGGCGCTCGGGGCCTACTTGCCCTTGAGCATCTCCTTCATCCCCGGAATCTCGCCCAGGTTGGGCATGAGGATGATCTCGATGCGGCGGTTCTGCTCCCGACCCTCTTCGGTCTCGTTGCTGGCCACCGGATCGTGCTCGGCGTAGCCCGCCGCGGCGATCTGCGAGGGCTGGTAGCCGGCCTCGATGAGGCCCTTCACCACGCTCACCGCTCGCGCGGTCGACAGCTCCCAGTTGCTGGGGTAGCGCGCGGTCTTGATGGGGATGTTGTCGGTGTGACCACCCACCACGAAGTCACGCTTCACCGAGCTGAGCGCGGGCGCGAGGCTGGAGATGGCCTCCTGGCCCGCAGGGCGCAGCTGGGACTTGCCCGAGTCGAACAAGATGGCGTTCGAAAGCTGAACCACCATGCGACCCTTGCGGAAGCCGACCTGGATGGTGCCCGCGTCGACCAGCGCCTTGAGCTGATCGAAGAGGTTCTTGTAGACGGCCAGCTCCTTCTCACGCTTGGCCTTCTCCGCCCGCAGCTCGGCGAGCTCCTTGGCCGTGGTGCCGGCCTTGGCGGCCAGATCGTCGATCTGGTTGTTGAGCCCCACCAGCTCGGCCTCGAGCTCGGTGATCCGCTCTTGGTAGCTCTGGTTGTCGGCCCGGAGCTGCTCGTTGCTCTGCTTCTCGTTGGCGAGACTGGCCTCGGTCTGGGAAAGCTGGTCGCGGACCTTGGCGAGCTCCGCTTCGAGCTCCTTGCGCTTGCACCCGGGCAAGCACACGAGCATCGCGACTGGAATGGCGAGGAGTGCGCGTCGCATTGGCGCGCAAGGTAGCACCCCTGCCAAAGAATTGATCTGCCGGTGCGCATATGTAAGATGGGGTGCGATATGCGGGGTTTGCACGAGCCCCCCCGCGAATTCATCCCACGATGGCGTCCTCCAAGAAGAAACGGTCCACGAGCGCAAAGCCCGCTACTCAGAGCCCCGCCGGATTGCCGCGCCCCGTCAGCGAATTCCTGGGCGTCGCGCTGCTGGCGGTCGGGGCGCTGATGCTGGGCGGCCTCATCTCCTACCAAGGCGGCGACGGCACGCTGATGGGCCCCGTGGGCCACCTGGCGGCCGGCGCACTCTACGCAAGCTTCGGCATGGCCAGCTACCTCATCGCGATGGGCGTGCTGGGCATGGGGGTGCAGGCGCTGCTCGGCCGCGGGATGGAGATCGGGCTGGGCGAGGGCGTGGGCTTCGCGGTCGCCACCACGGCGGGCTGCGTGCTCCTGCACGTGATGTTCCCGAGCTACCGCGTGCACGGCTACACCGCGGGCGGCCTCACCGGCGAGCTGGTGGGCGAGGTGAGCCTGGGCCTGTTCCACCACGCGGGCACCTACCTGGTGGCGCTGGCGGTGATGTGCGCGGGGCTTTTGGCCTCCACCCCGCTGTCGTCGCGACACCTGGTGGCCGCCGGCCAGCTGACGTGGCGCGGGCTCCGAGCGACGGCTCGCTACCTCGTGGGCGGCGTGCGCGACCTGATCGAGGCCCAGCGCGAGGCGCTCGAGCACGAGGCGGTCTACGAAGAGGACGCGCTCGAGCCCGTCGAGGACGAGTACCTCGACGAGGACCTCGACGACGCGCCGGAAGAGGAGCTCGAGCCAGAGGAGACGCCCTCCACCCGGTCGAAGCGCGGGCGCAAGTCCAAGGCCCGCAAGTCCAAGGCCCAGCCCGACGACGCGGCGACGGCCACCGACGAGGCCGAGGACGCCGACGAAGACGCGCTCGAGGACGAGGACGCCGACGAGGGCGAGGGCGAGGGCGAGGGCGACGACGCGGCCACGACGGCGGGCAAGAAGGGCTCGCGCCGCTCCGCCAAGACCCGCAAGAGCACGGCGAAGCGCTCGGCGAGCGCGGGCAACCGCAAGCGCGGCGAGACCGACGAGGCGGCCGACGACGGCGAGATGCCCGAGATCGTGGTGAAGCAGGACGAGCCCGCCAAGGCGACCAAGGCGACCGAGGCGACCGAGGCGACCGAGGCGACCAAGTCCGAAGCGACCGAGGCCCGCCGCGAGACGACCGCCAGCGGCAAGAAGGCGCCGCCGCGACCCGATCAGCTCACGGTCGCCGCGGCCAAGGGCGCCGGCTCGGCCGCGAACGCCGATCCCAAGCCCAAGACCGGCATCCCCGGCGTGGTGAAGCTGACCACCAAGCCCTATCAGCTGCCCCCGCTGCACCTGTTCGAGGCGGCCCAGACCGATCGCGGCGAGCTCGATCGCGACTTCGTGCTCGAGCAAGCCCAGCGCCTGGTCTCCACGCTCGCCGAGTTCCGCATCCGCGGCAAGGTCACCAAGATCCACCCGGGCCCGGTCATCACCCGCTACGAGTTCAAGCCCGAGGCCGGCACCAAGCTGTCGAAGATCGAGAGCCTCGAGAACGACCTGGCCATGGCGCTGGAGGCCATCCGCATCCGCATCCTGGCCCCCATCCCCGGCAAGGCGTCGGTGGGCTTCGAGGTCCCCAACAAGATCCGTGAGACGGTCTACATCAAGGAGATCCTCGAGGACGAGAACTTCGGCAAGAAGCAGCGCCTGCCCATGGCCCTGGGCAAGGACATCACGGGCACGGTGAGCACCTGCGACCTGGCCAAGGCCCCGCACCTGCTGGTGGCCGGCGCCACCGGCTCGGGCAAGTCGGTGGGCGTGAACTCCATGATCTGCTCGCTGCTGTACACGTGCAGCCCCGAGGACGTGCGCATGGTGATGATCGACCCCAAGATGCTGGAGCTGTCGATCTACGAGGGCATTCCGCACCTGCTGCTGCCGGTGGTGACCGATCCCGAGAAGGCCGCGCTGGCCCTGCGGTGGGCGGTGCAGGAGATGGAGCGGCGCTACTCGCTGCTGTCGGAGGCCCAGGTGCGCGACATCGCCGGCTACAACCGCAAGCTCCCCGAGCTCACGGCCGGCTGGGAGCACGAGATCCGCATGACCCAGCTCGCGGCGCAGGAGGTGGCCCGCGACGTGGCCGAGCACGGCGAGGACGGGGCCGACGGCTCCAAGCTGGCCGGCGTGTCGTTCGACGCGAACGGCCCCCGCGAGGTGTTCGGAGGCATGGACCTGCCCGACAAGCCCACCAAGCTGCCCTACATCGTGGTCATCATCGACGAGTTCGCCGACCTGATGATGGTGGCGAGCAAGGAGGTCGAGCAGAGCGTGGCCCGGATCGCGGCCAAGGCCCGCGCGGCGGGCATCCACCTCATCGTGGCCACCCAGCGGCCCAGCGTGGACGTGATCACCGGCACCATCAAGAACAACTTCCCCTCGCGGATCGCGTTCCAGGTGACCTCCGACGCCGACTCGCGCACCATCCTCGACGGCAAGGGCGCCAAGCAGCTGCTGGGCATGGGCGACATGCTGCACATGGACCGCGGCACCCAGGCCAACCGCGTGCACGGCTGCTACGTGTCGGAGGACGAGATCCTCGAGGTGGTGAAGTTCGTGAAGAAGCAGGCCCGGCCGGTCTACAACATGGACATCGTCAAGAAGAGCGACGACGGGGGCGACGACCGACCCGACGACCTCGACCCGCTGTACGACCGCGCGGTGGAGATCGTGGCCGAGGCCCAGAAGGTGAGCACGAGCATGCTCCAGCGCCGGCTGAACGTGGGCTACAACCGCGCCGCCAAGATCGTGGAGTCGATGGAGGGCCAGGGGGTCATCGGCCCGTCGCGGGGCACCACGCCGCGCGAGGTGTTCGTGTCGGCCGCGTAGCCCGGCCCGACCCTCCCAACGAGACGAGCCGCCGCGGCCTGGGCCGGGGCGGCTCGCTTCGTTTCGAAGGAGGGAGCCGGCCGGGAGGGCCGGCCGAGCGGGTCGAGTCGGAGGTGGTGCGTCAGTCTTCGATCACCGTGCAGGTGACCTCGAGCAAGGCGGTGGCAACGAGAACGACGGTGGCGAGGTGGAGGATGAACATGGGGGGTGCCTGAGCGCGAGCGGGGTGGCCACGGGCTGCTAGGGCAACTCCAGCCCTCCATCGCTATTCCCCGCGCGCGGCGTTCCCTTTCCCCGCGCGCCTCGTTTGGGCCGGGAAATCTTCGTGCCCCGGCCAAGTCACTGGAATCCGGTCGGTTCTCGGCGAAATTCCGTCCCCGGGACCCGACGGACGCCTGGTGCGTGCACTACACTGCGAGCCAGCCATGCCCAGCCCGATCGCCTGTGTCCTCTCGTATGGTCTGATGTGTGCCTCCGGTGACGTGATCACGGAGGTCCCGCCGCCCACGCCGCTCGAGCCGGCGCTGGAGGTGCCGGTGGGGGTGGGCTCGCCCAAGGGCGAGACGCCGGCCGAGCCGGAGAAGGGCGAGGCGTCGAAGGTGCTGGCCACGGTGCAGGCGTTCTACGACGCCACCAAGGACCTCACCGCCGACTTCAAGCAGACGTACACCCACCCCGTCTACGGCACCAAGACCGTCAGCAAGGGGAAGATGTCGGTCAAGAAGCCCGGCAAGATGATCTGGGACTACGCGGCGAAGAACGCCCCCGACTTCTACGTGACCCGCACCAAGCTGCAGGTGGTCGAGCACGACCTGCGCCAGGTGGTCACCCGCTCGGTCGACACGGCCGACTTCGCGGGGGCCGAGAAGTTCCTGTTCGGTGGCAAGCAGCTGGTGGAGGACTTCCGGGTGCGCGTGGCCAACGACCGGCTCATCGAGTCCTATGGCCTCCCGGGTCACACGGTGATCGAGCTGGGGCCCAAGAAGAAGAACCCCCACTACAAGTCGCTGCTGCTGGTGGTCGCGGAGTCGGGGCGGGTCGACGCGTTCGTGGTGCGCAACGCCGACAACAGCGTCAATCACTTCGTGCTGACGGGGGTGGCCCGCAACGGGGGCCTGAGCGACTCGGCGTTCACCTTCAAGAAGCCCGCGGGCTACGCCGAAGTCGACGAGTAGGCGCCGCGGCGGTCTCTCGGAGGCCTCTCGGAGGCCCGCACGGGCCGTACAGGCGTGACCTGGTTCACGAGCGAGCCTCTGGGCAGCGCGTTCGCGCCCCCGCACACTTCCGCGTGCGACCTCGCGCCCGGCTGGCGCCGTGGGGGTCCGCTTCGTGGATGACACGATGGGCGCGACTCGCTCGAAAGCAAGGAACTAGATGAAGACGAACACGACTTGGTTGATGGGATGTGGGCTCATGCTGTCGATCGCGGGCTGTCCCGCGGGCGACGACACGACGACGGACACGGCGGCGAACGACAGCTCGTCGGGCGGCACCACCATGGGAGATGCCACGATGGGGGAGACCGATCCCACCGGGGTGGGCCCGACCACGGGCGAGACGGCCGACAGCGGCTCCGAGTCCTCGGGCGAGCCCCCCCTGGAGTGCGTGGGGATCGGCGGGGCCGGGGCCGACGGCGACGCCTGCACCGCCAACGCCGACTGCATGTCCGGGATGTGCACGATCTACACCGACGTGCCCGTCAACGACGACGCGGTCTGCGAGGCGTCGGCGGTGGATTGCAGCACCCGGGTGACCGGCACGATCTTCGACTTCGTCACGGACGAGCCCGTGCCCGGAGCCGACCTGGTGGTAGCGGCCGCGCTGCAGGCGGCCCTCAACCCGACCACCGCCACCGCGCTGGTCTCGGCCACCAGCGACGCCAGCGGCCAGGTCGACGCCAGCTCCAGCGGCCCCCTCATGGCCTCGCTGGGCATCGTGGGGCTGGCCTCCGCCGGCGGGTACTACCTCACCGCCACCGGCCTGGCCTCGCCGAACGAGGCCTCGGCCTACGCGGTGGGCACCAGCATCCACGACATCTGGGCCGTGCCCGCCCCGGAGCTGTCGGACTGGTCCGACGCGCTGGGAGAGGACGACGAAATCGCGGCCGACCTGCTCCCGCTGGGCGACGAGGGCGGCGTGGTGGGCCTGGTGCGCGATGGCAACCGCCAGCCCATCGCCGGCGCCACGGTGGCGTCCTCCAAGGGCATGAAGGGCTCGATCATCCGGTACCTGAACGACGACGGCACGTTCAACCCCGACGAGACCTCCGATCTCGGGGTGTTCGTGATCCTCAACCCCGGGCTCGGCGAGGAATTCGACGTGTCCTCGGGGGGCGCGGTGGTCGGCACCGGCACGGCGGGATCGGCCGCCGGGGCGATCTTCACGCTCATCGTCACCGCGCCGTAGTCACGCGCGACGACCGAGGGGGGCGATGTTCGCTGCGGCGGAGGTCGCCCTCGCTCGATCGGCCCCGAGCTACCAGGTGCCGGGCGGCTTGAACAGCTCGTCGAGATCGGGCGGCGGCCCGTCGTCGCCGCCGGACTGGCCCTTGCCGGACTGGCTCTTGCCGGACTGGCTCTTCTTGGCGCGGTCCTTCTTGGCGCGGTCCTTCTTGGGGCGGTTGCGCTTGCCCTTGCCGTCGTCGGACTCCTCGGGGTCGGCCTCGGTCTCGCCCTCGGTCTCGCCCTCGGTGTCGGTCTCGCCCTCGGTGTCGGTCTCGCCCTCGGTGTCGTCGCCGCCCGTCCCGGCCGCGCCGCTGGTGCTCCCGTCGCCGGCCGGCATGCCACCGGAGGAGCCCATCACGGCCAGGGGATCGTCGAGGCCCACCTCGCCCAGCGGGGTGTAGTTGCCGTGCTCGTCGACGATGCCGCCCTCGAGCAGATCGGGACGCACGAACAGGGTGACCACCGCCGCCACGCCGAACGTGAGCGCGGCGAGCAGCACCACCACGCGCGCCCGCGGGCCGAAGCCCTCGTCGTCTTCCCTGGCGACGCCGCCGTCGCCCTGGATCATCATCGTCTGCGAGGCGTGGGGCCCCAGCCGGGTCTCGCTCAGCTCGTGCGGCTCGAACTCGGTGGCCCCTCGCGGGGGGCTGACGTCGCGCAGCGCGACGCTGGCCGCCTGGGTGCTGGGGGCCAGGCCCGCGGCCTGCCGGCGGATCTCGATCTGAGCGCCGAAGGTCTCCTGGACCCACCGGCCCACCTCGCTGGAGGGGGCCAACTGGTCCTTGGCGATGGCGACCTTGCGCAGCTCGGTGAGCATCTGCTCGGCGCTCTGGTAGCGCTCGTCGGGGTCGCGCTCGAGCGCCTTGAGGCAGATCCGGTCGAAGCACGCGGGCGGGCGCAGGCCCACGCTGCTGGGCTTGGGCACCGGGCGGGACACGACCTGGTGCAGGACCTGCTCGGGGGTCTCGCCGTCGAACAGCTGCTCGCCGGTCAGGGCATTCCACAGCACCACCCCGGCGGAGAAGATGTCGGAGCGCGCGTCGAGGGACAGGCCCCGGACCTGCTCGGGCGAGATGTAGCCCGGCTTGCCGCGGCCCGAGCCCGACGACAGCGCGTCGGCGGCCTTGGAGATGCCGAAGTCGGTGATCCGGCAGGTGCCGTTCACGGCCACCAGCATGTTCTGGGGGGAGAAGTCGCAGTGCACCACCGGCTGGAGCGAGCCGTCGTCGCCCCGCATGGTGTGGGCGGCGTGCAGGCCGGTGAGCGCGTCGAGGACGACGGGGATGACCAGCTCGGGGGGCCGGGTCTTGGGGTGGGCCTTGAGCAGCTCGGAGAAGGTCGACCCCTCCACGTAGTCCATGACCAGGTAGTGCTGGCCGGCGAACGTGTCGATGTCGATGATGCTGACGATGTTGGGGTGGTTCAGCCGCGAGGCGATCCGGGCCTCCTCGAGCAGCATCTCCACGTAGGCCTGGTTGCTGTTGAGGTGGTCGCGGATGACCTTGAGCGCGAACAGGCGCCGGAAGCCGCCCTCGCCGGTGACCCGGCACAGGTAGACCGTGCCCATGCCGCCCCGGGCGAGGCGGAGCAACACCTCGTAGCGGCCCACGTGGGCCGTGCCGCCGCCGGTGGCCGCGGCCTGGGCCGCCCGCGCCACGACCTCGCTCGAGCGCAAGACCATGGTGGCCTCGGCGCTGGGATCGGGGGGCAGGGGCTTGTCGAGATCCCCCCGGCCACCGCCCCCGGGAGGGCCCAGCATCCAGGTGCCGCCCGGGCCCACCGAGGGCGCGGAGGGGACGTCGATGGCGTGGGAGTACTCCTCCTCTTCGATGGCCTGCGGCGCGTACTCGCGGGTGTCGAGCTCGTTGGCGACGATCTGTGAGGAGTCGCGAGCACCGGGGGTGACGGGGATGGGGCCAGACTGCGACCCGGGCGGGGGCGGGATCGGGCCCACCCGCATCAAGGTCTTGTCGAGCCGCTCGGGCTCGAAGGGGCCCTGGAGGCGAGGCTGGCTCCGCACGCGACGGCGCCGGGCCTCGGATGCGCTGCGCCCCTCGGGGCCGGTGTCGATCCGCTGCGAGGGCGAGGCGGCGGCGGGCTGGGGGACGCCGGACGCGATCGGAGGCGAGGTGGGGGTGACGGACGCGACGGCCGGCTCGGCGTCGGAGGGCGGCCGGCTCGGCAGTGGCGTCGCGGGGCCGGCGGGGATGGACGACCCGCCCCGCGGGGCCGGCTCGGCGGCCGCGGGGGCGGGCCCGGGACCGGCCACGCCGAACATGAAGCGCGTGCGACCCCGCGTGGAGGGGCTGCGCTCCTGCCTGGGCTCGTGGCGCACCGGCGTGGCGGCGGCCGCGGGCGCAGCGGGACGGCCCGGCGTGGCGGGGGTGGCTGGGCCGGCGGGGGTGGCCGGGCCGGCGGGGGTGGCCGGGCCGGCGGGGGTGGCCGGACCGGCGGGCTGGGACGACCCCGCGGGCTGGGCGGGGATGGCGGTGCCCGTCGGGCGCACGTCGGCTTGGCCCTTGCCGCCGGCGGTGGGGTACCACGACGCCACGCGGCTGCGCCGGCGCGCCGGACCGCGGGCGGGGCTGTCGCCGGTGGCCTCGTCGACCACGCGGCTGTGGGCCCCGACCACCGTGTGCGCGTCGGTGTCGGCGGGATCGGGCGCAGGCGAGGCGTGGACCGACGTGGGCACGTTGGTGTCGGCCGGCCCGGGCGGCCGCCGGGTGGCGGCGGTCTCGAGGTCGTCGGCGCGGGCCTGCTCTCCGGTGATGGGCCGGGGCTTCACCCGCGACCGCGGCCCGGTATCGTCGCGGACCCCGGGGCCGATCCGGCTGTAGGTGCCCGAGATCGGCTGGGTGGACCGGGCCGACGTCTCGGGCTCGTCGGACTTGGCCGGCGCGTTGGTGGGCACGCGCGGCCGCCCGGGTCGAGGGACCCGCGAGCGACCCTCGGCCAGCAGCTGGGCGGTGCCCGACTTGATCACCCGCCGCCGGCTCACCGGGGACAGATCGACCTCGAACTCGCCGTCTTGGATCTTCAGGAGCCGGAGCACGGCGGCCTCCATGTGGAAGCGGCCCATGTCGGCATCGATGAGGTCTCCGTCGCGGAACCACACCGTGGCGGTTCCCAGCGCGGTTCGGAATCGAGCCGTGCCGGTGCGGCGCTCCTCGTGGAGCGACTGGAGCAGATCGGCAACCGGTCGATCACCGATGCGTCCGCTGAGCCCTGCGTGCGTGTTCACGAGGTTCGGCTCCCGAGGGGGGGTCGTGTGCCCAGAGAACGTCGAGGATCGTGCACGGCCGGGGGGGCCGAGGTCTCGGTTGGGGGGCGCAACGGGAGGTCCCTGGGGAAAAAGGATATGATCGACGCGCTGGAACCTGTCAAACGTCCGAAATCTCCGGCCGATCTCGAGTGGGGGATCCCCTGGGGCCTAGATGGCCCCGACCGGTCGAATGCTTCGATGCGGCCCGAGGGGGCGCTTGGGCGGGGAGCCCGCAGGGGGACAACACACGTTCACTCCCGCCGGGCGGGCCGCGGCGGGCCGGGGGAGCGCTGCTAGGATCGTGGCCCGAGGAGCGGTTCCATGAGCGTGATTCGTCCCATCGACACCGATCGTCTCCGCGAGCAGTTCGACTCGGCCGAGCCGTACCGATACATCTGCATCGACGAATTCTTGGAGCCAGACTTCGCCCGCGAGGTGAGCGAGGCCTACCCGAGCTTCGAGGATGCGCTGGCGCGGGGGTTCTCGTTCGACTACGTCAACGAGCGCAAGAAGGTGCAGGTCACCGACTCCAGCCGGTTCCCCGACCCGGTGGCGCGGCTGCACGAGGCCATCTCGAGCGAGGCGTTCCGCGACCAGCTGTCGGAGATCACGGGGATCCCCCGGCTGCTGGCCGACGACCAGCTCGTGGGCGGGGGCATGCACGTGACCAGCCCGCACGGGCGGCTGGACGTGCACGTGGACTTCAACTACGTGGCCGACCGCGAGATCCACCGCCGGCTCAACATCCTGGTCTACCTCAACCCCGAGTGGAAGTACGACTGGGGCGGGGAGATCGAGCTGTGGGATCGCGACGTGCGGCGCTGCTACCAGGCGCTGCGGCCCATGCTCAACCGCTGCGTGATCTTCGAGACCAGCGAGATCAGCTACCACGGGGTGTCGGCGGTGAGCTGCCCCGACGACGTCGAGCGCAAGTCGTTCGCGGCCTACTACTACACGCGCGAGCCCCCGCCGGGCTGGGACGGCACCGAGCACAGCACCGTGTTCCGAGCGCGGCCCGACGAGCGGCTGCGGGGGTACGTGCTGATGCCGGCCGAGAAGATCCAGCGGCACCTGAAGATGCGAGCGGACCGGGTGCGGGCCCGGGTCCAGCGCCTGTTCGGGGGCTAGTCCCCTGGAACCGTGATGACTTACAAA
>JGI12210J13797_10592760_pt1 | contig 15406 bp, 11 predicted proteins | sample ElkSlonscriptome_3_FD_13797 | JGI IMG/M metagenome (IMG submission 13797)
GTCGTCCGCGTCGTACCAGGTCATGCCCCGCCCATCCCGGACGTGTAGACTGCAGGTCCGCGCGCCATGAGACACCTACTGCTCGCGCTCACCCTCGTCGCCTGCACGGAGGAGCCCCGCGTCGCCCCCGCTCGACCGGCGCCCACCGAGTCCTCTTCGCGACCTGCGCCCACCGCCCCCCCCGCTTCGGCGGCGCCGTCCGTCACGGCGACCGCGGTGCCCTCGGCCGAAGGCTCTCCTGAACCCGAGGGCCCCTGGCCGGCGGTCGAGAAGACCTGGCGCTTCGACGACACGCCGGCCGGTCGCATCGACGTGGTGGTCACCGTGCCCTCCACGCGCGTGCGCCTCCCGGTGCTCATCGCCCTGCATGGCCAGACCGAGGCCTTCAAGCCGCCCGATCGGGGCGCCCGCGGCTGGCTCGACGACTACGCCCTGACCCAGGCCCTCGAACGGGTGCAGGCGCCGCCGCTCACCCGCGCCGACCTTCTGCGCATCGCTCCACAGGAGCGTATCGCCGAGCTCAATGCGGCCCTGAAGAAGCAGCCTTACGAGGGCCTCATCGTGGTGACGCCCTTCACCCCCGACATCCTCCAGGGCAAAAAGGAGATGAGCGCGGCCATCCCCTTCGGCCGCTTCGTGGTCGAGACCCTCATCCCCCGCATCTACGCCGAGACCCCTGCGCTCGGCACGCCCGAGAGCACCGGCATCGACGGCGTCAGCCTCGGCGGTCGCGTCTCCCTCCTCGTCGGCCTCGCCCACCCCGAACGTTTCGGTGTCGTCGCTGCACTCCAGCCGGCGATCTATCCCCACGAGCTCGACGAGCTCACGCGGCGCATCCGCGAAGCACGTCAGACCCAACCGTCGCTCCGTCTGCGGCTGCTCACCAGCGATGGCGATTTCTATCGTGGCACGGTCGGGGCGCTCTCGACCAAGCTCGATCGTGCGTCCATTGCTCACCGGCACGACGTGGTCTCGGGCCCCCACAGCTACGCCTTCAACCGCGGGCCGGGCGCCTACGAAATGCTGCTCTTCCACGACCGCGCTCTGCGCGGAAAGACCGGCCCCTGAGGCCTCGACCCTGCGAAGACGGCGCCGCGCGGCGACCCGTCGAGAGTCGGTGTTCGCCGATTCAGCTCTCGAGGTCGCCGAAGAAGCCTTCCATCGAGCTCATGGCCTCGAGGAAGAGCGTGAGGTCGACGGGCTTTGGGAGGAAGCACTTGGCGTGAAGGCGGTAGACCTCGGCGATGGACTCGGGATCGTTGCGGCCGGTGAGCACGACCACCGGGATGTCTTTCAGCGACGCGTCGTCCATCATCATCTCGAGCAGCGCCGTGCCCGGTTCCCCCGGAAGGCCGAGGTCGAGGAAGACGACGTCCGGACGAGGCGCGTGCTCGAAGGGAAACTGACGGCGGAGGTAGGTTCGCGCCTGCTCGACGGTGCTCATCACCTCGACCACATTGGGCACCGACGCCTTGCGAAACGCGAGGCGGGCGGTGGCGACATCGGAAGCGTCGTCCTCGATCAGAAGGATGTTTGTTGCAGACAGTGTGTCAGTCTCCGGAGGCGGCGGGGGGCAGGGAGTGCGGATGGGCGATTCGAGCGATGGTCTCTTCCAGCGCTTCCCGCGTGAAGGGCTTCGTGAGCAGGGGCGCCCCGAGGTTGTCGCGGACTTCGGGGTGCGCCATGCCGGTCATGTATACCAATCGTTGGGCGAGGTCGGGACGTGCGTCGGCCAGCCAGTCCCCGACATCCTCCCCGGTGCCGTCGACCATGACCAGGTCGCAGAGAATGAGGTCGAAGGACGTCCCGCCGTCGGACATGAGCTCGATGGCCTCTCGTCCCGAGTTGGCGGCGGTGACCTCGGCGATGTCGGACAGCAGGCGCTTGATCGACCGGATGAGGGCACGCTCGTCGTCGATGGCAAGGATCTGGAGCTTCGAACCCCGGGTGAGCCTGTTGCGTCGCGATGGGAGAGGGGCCGGCGCGGCGGCTTGGTTGACCGAGGGCAGGTGCACGACGAAGCGCGTCCCCTTCCCCACCGTGCTGTCGAGCTCGATGAAGCCGCCCATCTGCTGCACCAGACTGTTGCAGATAGCGAGACCGAGGCCGGTCCCACCCTCGCCGCGGCGGGTGGTGAAGAAGGGGTCGAAGATGCGGGCCTGATCTTCGGCGGCGATGCCCGGCCCGTTGTCCTCGACCGCGATGCAGACCTCTTGGTCCACCTGCCAAGTCCGCACCCGTACCCAGTTGTTCGTGGGGTCGGGCTCGGGCATCGCTTGCGCGGCGTTGACCACGAGGTTGAGCACCACCTGTACGAGGCGGTTCTCGTTGGCGTGGAGGTTCTCGAGCCGGCCCAGGTCACGCCGCAGGCGCGCGCGCTTGACGACCTGAGACTCGGCCATCCGCACGGCGTGCATCACCATCCGGTTCGGCTCGACCACGGACCACGTGTCGTCGATGCGGTTGAAGGCCCGAAGGTCGCCCACGATGGCCTTGACCCGGCCCGCGCCGGCGAGGGCGTCTGCCGCAGCTTCCGCCATTTCGGGCTCGTCCAGTTCCTCCAGGCGGCGCCCGATGACCTCGAGGTTGGCGATGGTGTACGCGAGGGGGTTGTTGACCTCGTGGGCGACGCCGGCGACAAGCATCCCCACCGTGGCAAGTCGCTCAGCCTGCTCGACCCGGGCCTGAAGTCGTCGCCGCTCGGTGAGATCGCGTCCGATGAGGAGCACGCTCGGCTGGCCAGCGAAGACGAAGCGCATGGCCCGCAGCTCCAGGGGCCGCTCCGCCCGAGCGCCGTCGACGAAGCGCACGGGCGGCTGGGGCACCGCGTGCGCGGTCCTCTGCAAGAAGAGGGCGAGCTGAGCGCGATCTTCCGGATGAACGTAGTCGTAGACCGGCGAGCCCTGGATCTTGGTCCGCTCGTGGTCGACCAGTTTCTCGAAAGCCTCGTTGGCGTAGACCACGACGCCGTCACTCACCACGCACACGACGTCGGGGGCCAGATCGGTGAGGCGGCGGAGATCCCTCTCTCGGTCCTTCAATGCGCGGACCGCTTCGAGCTGGTCGGTGACGTCCACCAACGCCATGAGGATGTCGCCCGAGGGAAGACGTCGCGCGTGGGCTTGCACTTGGCGCCGCGATGCCGACTCGGCCAGGATGGTTTGGTCGATCGTGGAGGTATCTCGAGAGACGGCGCGGAGCCACGTCCCGAACTTTTCCGAATCGGCGCGGGGGACGAGGGAGAGGGCCGAGCAAGGGGAAGGGCGCTTGCCCAGCAGCCGCCGCGCGGCGCGGTTGGTCCGTGCCAAGCGGAGACCGGCATCGACGGAAACGTAGGCGATCGGTGCGTGCTCGAAGAGGTCGGCGAAGGCGTCGAGCGATACCTCCAACGCGCGGCTCGTGCGGCCGAGCTCGTCGGTCTGCATCTCGAGCTCGATCTGGTTGACGCGGAGCTCCTCGACGAGCTCTTGGGGAGGCAGGGTGTCGGCCCGGCTCGACGTCTGCTCCTTCAGGCGTCGCTCGGCCTCCTTCCGTAGCTTCGCGTCATGGCCGTTGTTGCTCACCCAGCAACCTCCTGCGAGGTGAGTCGATGGCAGCGCGCGACCATCACCGGTCCCCCCGCCGGAGGATGAAGGATGGGTTGCATTCGGACCGTGAGCGGACGGGATTGCCCGTGGACCAGAACCCGGCACGGCTGCTCGAAGGCCGTGCCCTTCTTCTGGGCTTCGTCGGCCTGCGTGCGCAGGTCCGCGAAGTCGTCGGGAACGACGTGCGTCATCAGCTCCTTCAAGCTGCCCCCCGCCCATGCAGCGTGGCCGAAGAGGTCTGCGAGGCCGGGAGAGCCGTTGACCTGGTCGCTCTTGGCCTTCCACAGGAAGAAGGCGTCGGGGTTGGGCTCGTGCTCGGGAGCGACGTGGCCGCGCTCGAGGGGGGTCGAGAGGAGTAGAATGGCCGGGAGCTGGCCCTCCTGCGAGGGGAGGGGGATGAGATCGAGGTTCTCCCAAATGACCCTGCCGTCGGGGCGAACGCCGCGGGCGATGCCGGACCAGCGCTTCAGCGACTTTGCTTGCTCCAGCGCCGCGGAAAGGAACTCGAACTCCCTCTCGTGGCTCAGTTCGCGAAAGTCCTGCCCCACGATCCAGCCCACGTCGCGCCCGGTGAGTTCGGCGAAGGAGGCATTGGCCTCGGTGATGGTGCCCTGGGGGTTGAGGATGCAGAGGGGGACCATGGCCAAGTCGAGCGCGGCGGAGGCGTGCCGGGCCCTCCGTTGAACCTGAGCGACCCGGCTGACGTCGGTGACCACCACCACGGCCCCTTGGACGGAGCCTTCCATCAGACGGGGCGTGATCTGCACCAGGATCGACCGGTCCTCGACGGTGGTGGCGTGTTCTTCGGGTTGGGCGGTAGAGCTGACCCGCCGGCAGGCCGGCACCAGGTCACCGATGGCCATCTTGTGGGTGATGTGCTCGAAGGGCCTGCCCACATCGTTGTCGATGAGGTTGAAGACGTAGGTCGCCGCTTCGTTGAAGCGGCGAAGGACGAGGTCGTCGCTGACCACGACCACGCCCACCTCGAGGGAGCCGAGCAAGCTGGTGAGATCGCTCGACAGGCCGGCCAGCTCCTCGAGGCGGTCCTGGTGCTCGGCGTTCACCGTGTGCAGCTCCTCATTGAGGGCTTGGAGCTCCTCGTTGGTCGCCTGGAGCTCTTCGTTGGACGCGAGAAGCTCCTCGTTGGTCGATTGGAGCTCCTCGTTGGCGGCCTCCAGCTCTTCGATGGTTGTCTGGAGGCTCTCTCGTGTGGCGCGCAGCTCGCGCTCGTAGGCTTCGAGCTGGGCCTGGATCTCCATCGGGACGGCGGTGGTGGGCACCTGGAGCGCCTTGGCCTCCTCGCCCTGCTTGAGACCCTCGAAGAAGAGCGCGAAGAGGCTGGTCTGACCGTGGTCGCGGTGGATGCGCCGGAACCGCAAATCGAATAGGTGCGCCTCCTCGCCCCGTACCAACTGAAGGTCGGCATAGACGATATCTTCGTGCGATTCGCGCGCGCGAGCCGCCGCCGTGGTGATGATGGCCGCCAGCTCGCGCGGGAGCATCTCCCTCACGTCGTTGGAGAAGCGGCCCTCGGGGACGCGCAGCAGCCGGCCCACTTCACCGCTCCGGTGGATGAGATTGAAGTCGCCATCGACGAGCAGCAAGGGGGGGACGTAGCCCTTGAGCACCCCGCTCAGCCCCTGCACCAAGCGGTCGGCTTCTTCCCGAATCGCCGTACCGGTTCGCGTGATGCCCATGAGCGACGGCAGTCGGGAGACGGTGCCGCTGTAGCGACGCTTGCGGCCGGAGCGGGCGCTGTAGATCTTCCAGCGTCGATCCAGGGTCTCGAAGTCGACGTCGAGCGCTCCCACCGTTTCGCTCGGGCCGAGCCAGAGCAGGCCGCCGTCGTGAAGCGAATTGCTCATGCCCTTCAGCACTCGCTCCTGTATCGACACCCGAAGGTAGATGAGGAGGTTGCGGCACGTCACGAGGTCGAGCCGGGTGAACGGTGGATCCTCGATGACGTTGTGGACCGAGAAGATGATCGAGTCGCGAATCGACTTTCGGATCTGGTAGCGGTCGTTGCTTCGGCGCGTGAAGTACTTGTCGAGCCAGGGTTCCGGTACCTGCTCGGTGAGGGAGGGGCCGTACTCCCCTCGCGAGGCCAGTTGTACCGCATCACGGGAGATGTCGGTGGCAAAGAGCCGGAAAGAACCCGGGAGCCCCGCGCTATCGAGGGCGTCTTGGAGGAGCATGGCCACCGTGTAGGCCTCCTCGCCGCTCGAGCAGCCGGCCACCCAGAGCCGTAAGGGCTCGATGCGGGCGCGCTCGACGAGCCGCGGCGTGATTCTGTCTTTGAAAGAGGCGATCGCACCGGCATCACGGCCGAACCGGGTCACCCCGATCAAGAGGTCGCCGGTGAGCGCTTCGACCTCGTCGTCCTCGTTGCCGACGAGCTCGGCGTAGCTCGCGGGGTCATCGAGTTCGTGGACCTCCATTCGGCGCTCGATGCGCCGCGATATCATGGTCGGCTTGTACATGCCGAAGTCGACCCCCATCACGCTCCGCACCCGGTCGAAGATCCGGTTCAGGGCGGCGGAGCGCTGTCCGGGCTTCGAGCCGTTGTAGCCCAGCGGCCCGGGGATGGAGACGACTTGCTCGAGCTCGCTCACGATGACGTTGGGGTCGGCGACCACGTGGGGCTCGTGAGAGCGCAGCGCAGCCCGGGGCATGCCATCGAAGCCGGCTGACTCGGGAGGCTGCACGGCCGTGACCCCGCCCGCCTCGTGGATGGCGGCCAGCCCCTTGGCCCCGTCGCTGCCGGTCCCGGAGAGAATGACCCCGCCAAACCGGCCCCGCGCGTTTTCGGCCAATGACTCCATGAAGGTGTCGATGGGCCTGAGGTTGCTGCGCTCCTCGAGGTCCTCGACCAGAAGCTCCCCGTCGGGGCTGAGTCGCAACAGCGTATGGGGCTGAATGAAGTCGATGGTGCCGGGTTCGGGTCGGGCTCGATGCTCCGCCTCGCGCACCTCGAGCGCCGTGTGCCGTGTGAGCAGCTCCACCATCATGCTGCGGTGGTCGGGCGAGAGGTGCTGGATCACCACGAAGGCGAAGCGCGTATCTTTGGGGACATCCAGGAACAGCGCACGTAGGGCCTCGAGCCCACCAGCAGAGGCACCCAGGGCCAGGAGTACGGGTTCGTCGTCGACCCCCATGCTAGCTGAGACTAGCGGCAGTTCTTGCGTTTGCCTATGGTCGCGTATGACGCTTCGGGTCCCTCACCCTACAAGGGTGACGGATCCCTCTTGCGGGCGAGGGGCAATCGAACGACGAACCGGGCGCCCTCACCGAGCTTGCCGTGGGCCTCGATGGTGCCGCCGTGTCCCTCGACCACCTTCTTGCATATCGACAGCCCGACGCCGGCGCCTTCGAACTGCTCCCGGGTGACCGCCCGCTCGAAGAGCCCGAAGATCTGCGCGGTGGCCTGCGGGGGGAAGCCGATGCCCTCATCACGCACTGCGACCACGGCGATGCCGTCTTCTATTCGGCCAACGACGGTGATCTCCGGAGCTTCTTTCGAGAACTTGATCGCGTTGTCGACCAGGTTCTGAAAAAGCTGCACGAGCTGCACGTGGATCCCGCGCACTCGGCCGAACTCCCCCGTGACGATGAGGCTTCCCGTTCGGGCTTGCAGGCGCTTTCGCGCGTCGAGGCCAACCTCCTCGAACACGTCGGTGAGCGCGACCTCGCTCGGGCTCTCCTGGTGGCCCTCGAGCCGGAGCAGGGTTAGCAGGCCGTCCACCATGGCCTGCATCCGCTCGGCACCGTCGGTCACGAAGGCGAGGAACTCTTTGCCCTCATCGTCGAGCGCGTCGCCGTGCTCGTCCGCCAACAGCGCCCCGAAGGAGGTGATGGCGCGGAGCGGAGCACGCATGTCGTGCGACACGACACGTCCGATCTCCGCGAGCTCACGATGCGCACGGTCGAGCTCTTGCTCTCGGGCTGCGAGGCGCGTGGCTAGCGTTCCCTCGCCGCGCTCTTCGCCCATGTCGCCGTCGTCGTCCGCCATCGCTCCCCCGGATGCCCGCCCGCTTCAAACCCGCCGTGCCGAGCCTCTAAAGTTCTCGCCGGTCGAACCGTCCTCCATCTGGTGATGTATCACGCTTCGGAGGCGAGCCCGTCGCGGACCAAGCTGCTGTTCGTAGACGACGATCCGAGCGTCACCCGTGCGTTTGCGCTTACGATGGTGCATCGGCCCGAATTCGACGTCGTCGTGGCGCACTCGGCGGCAGAGGCTTTGGCACTCGCGGAGGAGGCGCGCTTTCCCGTCGTCGCGACCGACCTCTTCATGCCGGAGGCCGACGGGCTCGACCTCATTCGCGCGTGGCGCGTGAACGAGCCCGACACGGTCTTCGTCCTGGTGACCGGTGCGCCGCGGATCGACCTGAAGCTCGACGCCGAGGTCGACGCCGTCATCACAGCGATCGTTCCCAAGCCGTGGGACGATGATGCGCTCGTCTCGGTGCTCTGCGAGGCGCGAGACCTTTTCCACGAGCGCTGCGCCCCGGAGGCGGCCGAGCCCGTCGTCGTCGCCACGACCGCGCTCATCATCGAGGACGACCCGGCCGATGCGACGCTTCTCCGGCTGCAGCTCGGCGGTTTCGAGCCCAAGCTCGAGGTGATTGACCACCGAGAGCGCCTCGACGCTTCCCTCGAGCTTCTTCGGCGTCAGAGGTACGACATCATCTTCGTCGACCTCGCGCTCCCGGACGCGCGCGGCCTCGATACGGTTCGACATGTACGCCGTGCGGCGCCCGACGGCGTGGTGGTGGTTCACTCGGGTCACGAGGACGATGCGCTCGCGGCGCAGGCGCTGCGGCTCGGCGCCGAGGACGTCTGGGTCAAGGGTGCCATGGACGCGCGCGAGATGCGCCGCTCGCTCACCTTCTGCGTGGAGCGCAAGCGGGCCGCGCGCGTCCTCACGCGCCTCGCTTATCACGACCCCCTCACCGGCTTGGCCAATCGCGCCGCCTTCGACGAGCGAATCCGCCATGCACTCACGCTCGCTCGACGCCGCCGTCACGAGGTCGGCGTTCTTTACCTCGATCTGGATGGCTTCAAGGCCGTCAACGACACCCTCGGCCACGAGAAGGGGGATGAGCTGCTTCAAGTGCTCGCCCGGCGACTCACGCACGCCGTCCGCGACTGCGACACTGTGGCTCGTCTCGGCGGTGACGAGTTTGCGATCCTTCTGGAGGATGCCCAGTCACATCCCGAGACGCCGGCCGACCGTATCATCAGGGCGATATCTCAACCCATACTGCTCGGCGATACCACCGCGAGCGTGTCGGCGTCGGTCGGCATCGCGGTCTTTCCACAGCACGGCCACGATGCGGCCGGGCTCGTTCGCGCGGCCGATGCGGCGATGTATCGGGCCAAACACGCGGGGAAGGGGCGGTTCTCGATCGCTCCTTCGGCGACCGCCATGCTAAGCGCCTGACGGATATGGCGTGGGTTGGAGTCACCGCTTCGCCGACCACGTCTTGCGTCAACCCAGCGGTCCGCGACACGTCAAGCATCTGGCGGGCTCCGAACGAAAGGGCCGTGCCGTCGCCCTCGTTCGGCCTCTCTCCGGCTCATCGCAGTTGGCGTGAGAAGTGCAACGGCCCGTGGACATGTTGAAGGTGCTGATCGTGGAGGACGAGCCGGCGGATCGGTCCATCATCCGCACCTTCCTCGAGCGGCTTCATGAGCCGCTGGGTCCGTGCGACATCACGGAAGCGAGCAGTATGGTCGACGGATTGGCCCTGCTACGGCGGGTCGGGCCCGACTGCATCATCCTCGACCATGGTCTGCCCGATGGGGACGGCATGACGTTTCTCCGCCGCGCGAACGAGCTGCTTCCCGACGTCACCCACCGCGTGCTCATGCTGACCGGCGACGAGCGCATCGCGGTCGCCGTCGAGGCCATGAAGCTCGGCGCAGCCGACTACTTGAGCAAGGACAAGATGACGCCGAGTGGGCTCGTGGCCGCCGTCTCACGCACCGCGGAGCGGGCGGAGCAACATCGACGATGGCTGCTCGCCGAGGAGGAGCGCCGAGCCTTTGCGCACACCGCAGCTCATGATCTCAAGGCACCCCTGCGGCAGATCCGGCAGTTCAGTGAATTGCTCCAGCTTCGGCACGGAGAGGACCTCGGACCAGATGGGCAGCGCTACCTGGACCGCATCACCGAGACGACGAGCCGAATGCATCGGCTGGTGCAGGGCCTCTTGGACTACGCCACCGTCACCGATGATGGGCTCGAGCCAGGACCCGTGAGTCTCGACGACGTCACCCGTCACGTGCTCGCCCTGCTGGCGGAGCCCATTGCCGCCGCGGAGGCTCGAATCGAGGTCGAGAGTCCCCTGGGCGAGCTGGTGGGCTACGGCGAGCTCCTCGGGCGCCTGGTCCAGAACCTCGTGGCGAATGCCCTCAAGTTTCGCGGGGACGAGCCTCCCAAAGTGGTGATCTCGGTCGCACGGAAGGACGACGAGCTTCGTCTATCCGTTCGCGATCACGGCATCGGTATCGCGAAGCACGACCAGGCTCGCATCTTCGAACCCTTCACCCGCCTGCACGGACGCGACCGCTACGATGGCACGGGACTCGGGCTCGCGACGTGTCTTCGCGTCGCGGAGCTTCACAAGGCTCGGCTCGAGGTGACCTCGTCGCCCGGTGAGGGGAGCTGCTTCACGTTGGTGTTGCGAAGCTCCGAGTACGCAGCGCCGCCGTGTCGGCTTCCTGAATGAGGTCCGAGGGGTCGCCCGCGGTTTGTGGGTACTGCGACAATCCGATGCGTGCGCGCAGCTCGAAGCTTCGTCCGTCGACCTCGACCGGAGTGGACAGAGCGCGCTTCACACGTGCGGCGACCCGCGAGGGAACCGTTGCGTTGGGCCCCGCATCCACGAGAACGGCGAGCGCGTGGCTACGGTGGCGTGCCACCAAGTCGTATTCGCGCACCAAAGGGTGCAATCGAGAAGCAACCTCGCACAGCACGGTGTCGGCCATCCAAGGACCATCCCGCCGTTCGATTTCGTGCAGGACATCGAGCGATATCGACAAGAGACCGACCACCTCGGAGCGGCGTCGTGCGCGCGCCAGAGCGTGACGGACGCGGTCACGGAGGAGCCCCCTGCGGGCCAGCCCCGTGAGGTCATCGTGCTGGGCCCACCGTGACATGTGTCGCTGCAGCTCGAGCCGAGCCTGCGCGCGCTTCACGGTGCGCAGAAGTGAGTTCGGGTTCAGCTCGTCTTTGGTGAAGTGGTCCTGCGCCCCCGCGCGGATCATGGTTAGCGCGGAGGCTTCGGCATCGTCGCCTCCGATGGTGATGATGGCCGCCTCGGGAGCGGCAGCGTGGAGACGCATGACGACCTCAACGCCGGTGGCGTCCGGGAGGCGCAGAGCCGTGACGATGGCCCCGACGGGTTCGCGATGGAGGGAGCTTAGGGCTTGCTCGAGTGAGCCTACCGTCTTTCCCGTGAGCTCTGGGGTGAGGTAGGCCTCCACGAGCTCGGCGTCGTACAGGTCGCCGTCGACGACGAGAACCTGGTTTTCACGGGCGCGCTCTGCGGCGGGTGGCTCACTGAGCCACGTGCGATCGTGGCGTTCGACGGCGGCGCCGATGATGCGCACCAGCTCGGCTTCATCCCACGGCTTGCCGAGCACCGCGATGACGTTCGACCCTGCTTGAAGCCGTCGTGCGGCGGGCCGTTCGGGCTTGCCCGTGACCACGAGGACGGGGACGGCCGGGCGCAAGCGGTCGAGCTCGTGGACCAGGGACTCGCCGCTGATTCCGGGTAGCAGTAGGTCGGTGACGACGACTGCGAAGCGGCGGGCCTGCACCCTGCGCAGTGCCTCTGCGGCAGTGGCGGCCACCTCTACCGCGAACCCGCGCCCGCGCAGGCTGCGCGCGAAGGCGCGACGAAGGCTTCGGTCGTCGTCGACGAACAGGAGCGGTGCTCGGTCTTCGAGAGCATGGGCACCACGGGGGACGCCGGAGCTGCGAGGACGAAGGGTCACGGACCGTGAGTACGGCGGGGCGAGCGGCGGCCTTGAGGTGGGTACGCCCTATTTCCTCAAGTTCTGCAGAGACCCGACGTTCCTTCCGACACGGGGAGTGGAGCTCCCTCGGTCTCGATGAATACCGCCATGAATTCAGAGCTGAAGATCCAGTCCATGAGCCACGCCCCCGCTCGTCGTCCGCGCTACAAGTCGTCTATTGTTCATCGGCATCGACCGCGGGTGCTCTTCGTTGAAGATGACCCTGACGACCAGTGGCTGATCGGCGAAGCGGCAAAGGTCGTCGATATCTTCGAGGCCAGTGTGGTCTCCGACGGCTACGACTTGCTCAAGCTACTTCAGCAGGCCCTCGCGGACCGTTTTGCTCCCTCTCCGGCGAGTCTCATCGTGCTCGACCTCGCGATGCCTCAGGTGGATGGCTTCACGGTTCTCCGGCGGCTCGAGGCCCATTCAGTGTGGGCACAGATTCCGGTGGTGGTGCTGAGCTCGACCGACAATCCGTTCTACGCGCGCTTCTGCGAGACGGCAGGGGCGGCGGGCTATTTCATCAAGCCTCCTGGCTTTCACCAGTTCTGTCAGCTGATGAGCCATCTCGAGCGATATCTCACGCACCCGCCCCCGCCACTGTCCGTGGTCTGAACCCCTGGAGGCACGGCCCCAAGACCCTCTCACCCCGCGACGTGAGCGGCCGGGTCGAAGACGAGGTGGAAGGTCGCGCCGTGGCCCGGCGTGCTCTCGACCCACACGTTGCCGCCGCACTCACGCATGATGCGGTCGACGATGGCCAGGCCCATGCCGGTCCCCGGCTTGTCGTGCTGCAGCTGCTGGAAGGGCTCGAAGATGCGCTGATGGAGCTCGGGCTCGATGCCGGGTCCGTTGTCGGTGAGGGTGACCTCCCACTGCGTACCCACGGCACTGGCCGAGAAGCGGAGCACTGGCTGATCGCAAAACTTGAGTCCGTTCTCGATGAGGTTCTGGAACACGTGCCGCAGGCGCTCCGGCTCCCCCTTCACCGTCGGCAGGTCGGCGTAACCTTCGATGGTGGCATCGGTCTCGTCGATGCGGAGCCCGAGGTCGCTGAGAATGAGGGGGATGAGGTCGCGCAGCGCGACCGGCTCGGGGTCGAAGGTGCCGCCGGCGCGGGCGAAGCGCAGGAGGTCCTTGATCAGCACCGACATGCGGCCGGCCGACTCCCGCACGAACTTCCAGTACTCGTCGGCCGGAGACTCGAGCCTCGACATGTGGTCGGCGCTCAGCAGGTCCATATAGGTGGTGATGGTCCGGAGGGGCTCCTTGAGGTCGTGCGAGGCGAGGAAGGCGAACTGCTCCAGCTCCCGCTTGCGCTTGAAGGTGGGGCTATCGGTCAAGTCGCGAAACACGCCGAAGATGCCCGTGACCTTGCCCTTGGCGTCGCGCAGCGGCTCGCCGTGGGATTCGATCTGACGGACCTCCCCGTTCGGCCGCACGATCCGAAACTCGAAGGTGAAGGGCTCGCCGTGGTCGAGGGCGCGCTGAACCGCCTGTTGCACCATGGGACGATCGTCGACGTGGTAGGCGTCGATGCCCTCGGCGAGCGTGGGCACGTAGGTGGCGGGGTCGCGGCCGTGAATGGTGAAGATCTCCGGCGACCAAAAGACCGTGCCCTCCACGACGTCGACCTCCCAGTAGCCAAGATTGCCCAGGCGAAGGCTCAGTTCCAGCAGGCGCACGCGTTGCTCTTTGTCGAGCATGTCCCGCATGCGCGTGGTGATGTCGCGGGCGGTGGCATAGAGGAGGCCGCTCTCGGTGGGAGTCGTCGTCCATTCGAGCCAGGTCCAGCCCCCGTCGGCTCGCCGGTAGCGGTTCACGAATTGGATCGTCGGCACCCCGTCGGCGAGCTTCTTCACCTCCGCGAGGGTGGCCTCTACGTCCTCGGGGTGGACGAGCTCGACGAACGGGCGCGCGTAGAGCTCCTCGTCGGTCCACCCCAGCGTTTCCGACCAGCGTGGGCTCAGCCACTGGAAGTAGCCGTCGGTGTCGGCCACACAAAAGAGGTCGAGGGAGGCGGCGGCGAAGCGGACGAAATCCTCGGTGAAGCGCGTTTCACGGCTTGCTCCGCTACTGTCGGGGGAGATGGGCGCCTCGTCCTCACTCACCATGGCGATCATACTCCGAAGTGTCGGGTCAGGGGCAGCCGACACGATGGAGAACGGGATCCGGTCTCAGAACTTGAGCGCCCTCGAGATCAGGTTCGGCGGCGCGCGCACAGGGCCATGGCCTTTTGGGCGGTGAGGGGCTTGGTGAGGTATCCGGCCACCACTTCGTAGGCTTCGGACCGTGCCTGTTCGTAGGGCTCCTCCGAGGAGGTGAGCATGATGACGAACGGCGCGTCGTCCCCGAGCCGAGGGACCAGCTCGCTGAACCGCTCGAGGAACTCGAAGCCGTTCATTCGCGGCATGTTGATGTCGAGCAGGACGATGAGGGGCGGAAAGCCGTCGGGGAGTCCATCGCGCCGATCGTCGAGCCATTTCTCGAAGAGCGCGAGCGCCTCTTCACCGCCCGGGACCTCCAACACCTTACCGAAGCATCCGGCCTTATCGAGCATGATCCGGGCGAAGATGCGGTCGGGCGCGTAGTCGTCGATCACCATCACGAGCGGCTTGCTCATTCCCTCTCCGGCGCCTCCTCCAGGTAGGTGTAGGCAGAAAGACCATCATGGTAGCGCGTCATGAGTTGGCGCGACTCGGCGGGCGTCATGCGCTTGTCCTTGATGGCGAGCTCGACCTGGCGGCGAAGCATGTTGATGAGCTCCTTCGGCTCGTAGTTCACGTACCGGAGGACATCGGCCACCGTGTCGCCGAGGACGACCTCGTCGATGGTGTAGCCGTCTTCTTCGATGTCGATGTTGATGACGTGGGTGTCGCCGAACAGATTGTGCAGGTCACCGAGGATCTCCTGGTACGCACCGGTGAGCATGATGCCCAGGTAGTAAGGCGCTTCGGGCGTGAACGCGTGTAGGGGGAGGGTGTCGCGCACGTCACGCAGGTCGATGAACTGGTCGATCTTCCCGTCGGAGTCGCAGGTGATGTCGGCGAGGATGGCCTGCCGACCCGGGGCCTCGTTCAGCCGGTGGATCGGCATGATGGGGAAGAGCTGGTCGATGGCCCAGGCGTCGGGTACCGACTGAAAGAGGCTGAAGTTGCAGAAGTAGGTGTCGCAGAGCAGCCGGTCGAGCTTGCCCAGCTCCTCGGGGACCCTCGCTCCTTCAGCGGCGAGCCGCGCGATGCGGCGACAGCTAGCCCAGAAGAGCCGCTCACATTGGGCGCGCTGGGCGAGGGAGAGGTGGCCGAGGTTGAAGAGCTGAAGGCAGCGATCCTTGTACTCGAGGGCGTCGTGGTACATCTCCCGGAGGTTCTTCCGAGACACCGTCGAGTAGACCTCCCAGAGCTTGCCCACGAGCTCGTGGTCGCCCTCGTCGGGCTTCTCCATCTCGTCGGGGTCGTCGTGGGACTCGGTGCTGCCGATGACGTTGACGAGTAGGATTGAATGGTGGGCGACCACCGCGCGGCCCGACTCGGTGACGAGGGTGGGGTGGGGGATCTTCGCCTCGTCGCAGGCCTCTTGCACCGCCCACACCACGTCGTTGGCGTACTCCTGGACGGTGTAGTTCATCGAGGCGTCGAAGTTGGTCTGCGAGCCGTCGTAGTCCACGCCGAGGCCCCCGCCGGCGTCGAAGAGGTCGAGGTGGCGGCAGCCGAGCTGGTGCAGCTCCACGAAGAGCCGAGTGGCCTCCCGCAACGCGTCCTTGATGCTGCGGATGGAGGTGATCTGCGAGCCGA
>JGI12210J13797_10599825_pt1 | contig 15400 bp, 14 predicted proteins | sample ElkSlonscriptome_3_FD_13797 | JGI IMG/M metagenome (IMG submission 13797)
GTGAAGGTCGCCTTGTTGGGGTCGGCGCTGCCTCGGTTCGACTGGTAGAAGAGCTTGCGCGAGCCAACGAAGATGTAGGTGTCGAGCAGGCGCTCGTCGTCGGTGGCCTCGACCTCGATCTTCACCTTGTCGTTCTGGGTGGCCATGGCGGCGGCCTCGACCACCAGCTTGGGTGGTGCGTGGCCGTAGACGGTGACCCAGTCGACGTCGCCGCTCACGGCGCCCCCGTCGCGGAGGAGGCGGCTCTCGACGAAGGCCGTGCGGCGCTCGTCGAGCTGGATCTTGGTGTACTTCCCCGCCGTGGCCAGCCGCGAGACGATGGCTCCGGCGGGGAGCTTCCCGAAGGGCTCGCGGGAGCCGTCGGCCGTGCCGAACAGGGGCGCCTCGCCCGTGGCGGTGACGACGCCCGAAGCGGCAACCGGATCCATCGCATCGCCGATCGGGATGCGCAGCTTCTCGGTCGCGAACTCGCGGAGGTCGCGATCGCCGACGGTGAGCGACAGCGTGATCTCCGGCTCCTTGAGGGCCTTGGTGGCGTCGAAGGTGAAGACGACGTCGCGCACATCGCCCGGCAACATGTTCGAGATGTCGAAGCGACCCTTCCGGAGCAGGACGCCGGCGCCGGATCGGTTGGCGAGGTTGGCCTGGCTCTCGAAGCTGCGCCCCGCGCCCACGTTCTTCACGCGGAGGTAGATGCTGGCCTTTTCGCCGCGCTGGATGATCCCGTCGCCGTTGCCGGAGATGTCGTCGGCGATTTGGTAGCTGTACTGAAAGAGCGGCCGCTCGAGGGCCACGATGGTGGGCCGCAGCTCGGCGGAAGCAGGGGTGTAGCCGCCGTAGGCATCGAAGTGGACCTTCACGCCGTCACTGCGCGACAAGGCCTCCATGGGGATCTTGCAGACGCGCTTGGCGTCGTCGGGGGTAGGCGCGGTCGAGCCGGGCTTCTTGCCTTCGATCTCGCACCACGACAGCGGAGTGGTGGCCGTCTTCTCCTCGCCGGGGCCGATCTTGCCGAAGACGAGCTCCTTCTCGTCGAAGTAGCCGTTGTCGCTCTCGGTGACCGCGCGCAGCCGGTAGACCGGGTGCTTGCCGTTGTTCTTCACCGTGACCGAGAGGTTGATCGACTGGCCGGCGGTGACGGTGTCGCCGGGCTGGTCGGTCTTGACGGTGACCTCGAGGTCGTCGCGAGACGGCCCCTCGGACGGACGCTGGCCCGGCACCGACCAGTCGATGTCGAGCTTCTCGAGGTCCTTGGCGACCTTGGTCACCTCGCCCCCGCGCACCGACTCGATGTGCTGCTTGGCCGTGGCGAGCTGGGCGGTAGCGCTCTGCCCTTGGGGTATCTTCTTCACCAGGTCGCGCGCGAAGGCGATGGGGAAGTCCATCTGGAAGACGTCGTCGAGCTCGCCGCCACGCTCGCGGATCTCCATGCGCTGCTGCTGCGAGAGGTAGTAGCGGACCGTCTCCGCCGGCTTGCCCGGCTTGACCGCCTTTTCGTTGGAGAGGCTCTGCGACAGGTCTCGCTCCTTCACCCCGTTGTCCTGCACCGTGAGGTCCATCTCGAGCTTGTCCGGGGTCATCGGATCGAGCTCGATGTGGGGCGTGACGCCAACGCCCTGAATCGACTTGTTACCGGGCGTGAGGTACTGCGCGATGGTGAGCTTGAGGGCCGCCTTGTCGGGGGTGACCTCGGGGAATACGAGCTGGACGCTGCCTTTCCCGAACGAGGTCTGACCCACGATGACGGCGCGGTTGAGGTTCTTGAGGGCGCCGGCGACGATCTCGCTCGCGCTGGCGGACGAGCCGTTGACCAGCACCACGAGCGGGTAGGGCGGCTCGGTGCCGGCGCTGGTGGCTTTCTTTTCCTCGCGGCCTTCGCTGTGCCCGACGGTGGCGACGATGGTGCCGCGGTCGAGGAAGAGGTCGCTGACCTTGGCCGCCTGCTCGAGCAGACCACCGGGGTTGCCGCGCAGGTCGAGCACGAGGCCCTTGATGGGGTCCTGCTCCCTCAGCTTCTCGAGGGCCTCGGTGATCTCCGAGGTGCTGGTGGCCTGGAACTGCTTGAGCCGGATGTAGCCGACGTTGCCCGAGAGGCGCTCGGACAGGACGCTGCGCACGCGAATGCGCTCGCGGGTGAGCTCGAACTCCTTGAGCCCCTCCCACGCGCCCTCACGCTGAACCCAGATCGTAACCTTGCTGCCGGGCTTGCCGCGCAACAGCCGGACGGCGTCGTCGAGCGGCATGTTGAGCGTCGACTCGTTGTTGATCTTCATCACGCGGTCGTAGCGCTTCAGCCCCGCGCGCCCGGCCGGGGTGTCCGGCATGGGGCGGATGATGGTGAGCACCTGGTCGCGGATGGAGATGACGATGCCGAGCCCTCCGAAGTGACCGGAGGTCGAGAGATTCATCTCTCGGTAGGCTTCGGGCGACAGAAACGTGGAGTGCGGATCGAGGGTGTGGAGGATCCCGTTGCAAGCGGCGTACTCGATGCTCCGCAGGTCGACGTCGGTGCCCTGCAGGTGCTTCTGCAAGAAGCCGAAGACCTGGCGGAGCTTGGCCGCCACGTCCCAGGGGCCGAGCACGTTGTCGACCTCGAGACGCTTCTCTTGGGTGTCGACGCGGATGAGCACTTCGCCGTTGTCGGCGGGGAGCACGATGACTTGGGCTACGTCGCGCTGGATGTTGTTGAGCGCGCTCAACAGCATGTCCCGGGGCTTGACCCGATCGGGGTCGACGTAACGGTTGCGTACGTACTTGAGGGTCTCGTTGACCGCCTCGAGCCGGGTGAGGTCGTACTGTCGGCTCTCGCCTGGCTTTGCCATGGCGAGCGAGGCTTCGTAGCCCGCCCACAGCCCCCCCGGGCCGAATTGGTGAGCCAAGAACCCCGCCAGGGTGAAGGCTCCGACAATCGCGAACAGCTTGCCCAGACGTTCCAGGTGGCGCATCGAGTGGATGGGCCCGCGAGGCGGCCGGCGACGCAGTTGAGCGAGGTTGGCGATCCGCGGGGAATGCTCAGTCTTGCACGGTCGCTCGCAAGACGCACCCACGCCCTGACGGTCCCGCCAACGAGATCGGTCTCTCGACCGCCGGAAGCTCAGGCCTCCTTGGGATTCTCGTCGCCGTCGCTCGCCTCGGGGAGCGCTTCGGGATCATCGTCATCGTCGTCCTTCAACCCCTTCTTGAAGTTGCGGATGCCCTCACCGAGGCCTTTGCCGATATCGGCCAGCCGGCCTGCACCGAAGAGCAGGATGGCGATGCCGAGAATGATCAGGATTTCCGTGAGACCGGGACGCATAGGCGATGACGGAGGAATACCACCCTGCTTTCAGGGTCGCAATCGCTCGAATGACTAGGTGACAACATGGGCGCGGGGATGCCTGCATCTTGCCCCTCCGGTTGCGATCTTGCTGATCCAGGGGGGAGCCGGGGGGCGACACTAGGTTTGAGAGAGCGCCGTCCCTGGACTCGTTGTCCGACTCTTCGTCACATTTGCCGACCTCTTCGCCCGCCCATCGCTCCGTTCTTCTCTCCTCCTTCTCGACTATGCTGCCTCCTGTGTTTCGCTTCATGGCCGTGCCGCTCCGACTGACCATGCTCGCGCTCGTCGTAGCGCTCTTGCCCGCGGCCAAGTGCTTCAGCGGGCCGGTCAACGCGAGCCCGGGTTTGCGCTGGTGGCTCTTCTCCAACTTCGGGGCGAGCAAGATCTGCCCAGAGCTGAACAAGTCGGGCCTGCCCCTCAAGCTGCAGGATGGAGGGCCGACCGTAGGGCGCTTCTTTCCCACGACCTGCAACGTCGACGTGCGCGGCGAGACGCAGACGGTCACGGTCAACTTCAGCGGTCGCGGCTACGCGTTCACGCCGGTGACCAAGCGCATCACGTTCGATGCGAGCGCAGCGGTCGAGTACCGCCCGGACTTCTATCTCGGCGACGAGCACATCTACGTGTGGGGCAAGGTCAACCGCGTGGTGGCTGCGCCCAACTTCCAGGTGCGCTCGGTGGAGAACCCCATCGCGGGCGCCGCGGCAGGAGCGATGGGCAACCTCAGCAACACCTTCGGCAACCAGATCGTCGCCGGCGAGCTGACCCGCGGCTTTACCGTCCTGCAGAACTGGGACACCGATACCAAGACCTTCGCCATGGGGATCATCCATCCGCCGGCGAAGCCGCGCACGCCCTACAACGTGTCCGAGGACGAGGCCTACACCTTCGCCAACGAGACCATCGAGGTGAACTACGCGCAGCGTGACTACCTCGGCCCCTTCGAGGTGGTCGACAGCGACCAGCGCATCGGCATGCGGATGTTCAACCAGGGACCCGCGGTCGACGTGATGGTCGTCTCCAAGATGGTGGGCGACCAATGGCGGAACGCCTACATCGAGGGCAGCGTCGGTCCGCCGCCGGGCCCGGTCGTTGCGGGTGGGCCCCTGCAACCCAACGTCGAGAGCCGCCCCAGCTACCGCGTGCCGCCGGGCGTGTACTACATCGTGGTCGACAACACGAACGCGGCGGGATCCGTCAGCCCCCCGCCGGTCAACCTGCTCAACCCCGTCGGCGGCCCCGTCGCGCGCATCTCTTTCGCGGCTCAACTCATCGAGGACTAGGCGTCGGCAGGGGTTCGGGCGCCAGTCCCCAGCCGCTAGCTAGACGCGGCTCAGCCCCGCTTGGAGGGCTTGCGCAGGCCCTCGTCGACGCACGCTTGGCGATTGCAGTCGCCGTAGATCTCGTGCTTGTGCGACGAGATGTCGAAGCCGAGCTCCTTCGCGACGCGCACCTGGATCTGTTCGATGCGGTCGTCGTGGAACTCGATGATCCTTCCGCACTCGTTACAGATGAGATGGTCGTGGTGGTGGTCGGTCGCTTCCTCGGACAGCTCGTACCGCGTCTGTCCGTCGCCGAAATTGCGCTCGGCGGCGATGCCACACTCTGCGAAGAGCTTCAGGGTTCGGTAGACGGTCGCGTAGCCGATGCGGGGCTCGCGCTCGCGTACGGCAGCGAGGAGCTCGTCGATGGTGACGTGCTTGGGGCTCTCGAAGAAGGTCTCCGCGATGATGCGCCGCTGCGACGTGCTGCGCAGACCCTTGCGAGACATGTAGTCATCGAGGCGCGCAAAAAGCACGTCCGGGTCGACCTTTCGGACCTTCCCATCGACATGTTCGGTCGACCTCACGTGACGAAACGTTTGCGGAGCGCAGGCCTACTGTCAACCGACGTGAGCCATGAGTGCGCCTTTCCACGAACTTGGCCCGGAAGATGGGCGGTTGTTAGCGGATCGGGGCTGTGGGGATACGTCAGCTCGCAGTCTTCGTCGGCGCCCTCGGTGTGCTCGTGGCGGTCGATGAAGCAACCGTGTCGACGGCCGTCGATCGCGGCCGGTCGTGGCTCGCGACGCAGGGACTGCTCGAGGCCGAGATCGCCCTGGCCAAACCGGCCGAGCTGATACCCTCGCCGGTGGTGGAGCCGCTCCCCGATCCCAACGTCGCCCTCGCCGAAGTGCCGGATGCCGCGGGCGTGCCCCCGGAGGAGCCTAAGCCACCCGAGGTGGTGCAGGGCGACGACGAGCTGCTCGGCCCCGAGGGAGAGGATGGGGCGGCGGATGACGGCATGGGGGACGACGCCCCCGAGGATGCCGAGGCGGGCGAAGAAGAAGACCGAGAGGCTTCAGGCGATCCGGTGCTGGTGAGCGTTGCGCGGGAGACGTGGGTTTTTGCCGAGCCGCGCTGGCGTTCCCGCAAGCTAGGCTACCTGCGGGCGGGCGCGGTCGTGTCGCGCGACGAGGAGCCCGTGCACCGTCGGGGGTGTCGCCGCGGCTGGTACCGCATCGAGCCGGAGGGCTACGTCTGCCACAACCGCACCGCGACGTTGGACCGGGAGCACCCGGTCGCGCGGCTGTCGTCTACGCGGCCGTACATGGGAGGGTTGCCGTACACCTATGTGAAGTCGCGCTACCCGACGCCGCCGCTCTACGCGCGGCTGCCGACCGAGAAGCAGCAGCGGAAGGTGGAGCCGAGCCTCGAGGGTCACGTGCGTAAGCACCGTGCGTTGGCGGCCAAGCCGAGCTTCACCGCGTTCCCGGCGCCGGATCCGATCCCGGCGCTCCTGGGAACCGGAGAGGTCATCCCCGGGCTCGGTGGCCAGAACCGCGGGCGAAACCGCATCACCCTCGGTCACGCTCGGGTGCGGAGCGGCTTCGCCCTGCTGGGGACCTACGACCACGGGGGCCGCCGGTTCGGGTTGACGACGGAGCTGGCGGTCCTGCCGCTCGACCGGACGCGGGTGGTGGCGCCATCACAGCTGAGCGGCGTGCGGCTGTCGACGGAGTTCAACCTTCCGCTGGCCATCGTCACGAGCAAGTACGCCAAGCGCTACACGGTCCACCCTGAGAACGGCGGTCTGATGAACGATGGCCCGGTGACGTGGCGCAGCGCGGTGGCGCTGACGGGTCGCACGAAGAAGCGCGGCGACGTCTGGTACCTCGAGGCGCGCGACGGCAGCTACCTTCGGAGCGACCAGGTCATCCACCTGCGCAAGTTCAACAACGCCCCGAAGTGGGCGCGCCAGGGCAAGAAGTGGATCGACGTATCGCTGCTGCGGCAGGCGCTGGTGGCCTACGAGGGCACCGAGCCGGTCTACGCCACCATCGTCTCCACCGGCGCGGGCGGTATCGGCGATCCCGAGGAGACCCACGCCACGGTGCAGGGGGCTTTCCTCGTACACACCAAGCACCTGAGCGTGACCATGGACGGCGACGAGTCCGGCGATGAGTTCGACCTCCGCGACGTCCCCTACGTGCAGTACTTCACGGAGGGCTACGCCCTGCACGGCGCCTATTGGCACGACGACTTCGGCCGCCCCCGCAGCCACGGTTGCGTGAACCTCGCCCCAATGGACGCCGCCTGGCTCTTTGGCTGGACCGATCCCCCGGTACCCAAGGGCTGGCATGCATCGCTGTCGCTCAAGAAGGGCACCGTGGTCTACGTCCACCCGTAGGATGCGCCGGGCGAGGAGCCGGTGGCGGATGCCGCGGGTGGGGCTGAGCGGGCCTGCGAAGGAGAGGATGGCTGACGTTGCGGTGCCGCAGGCGCCACTGCGAGGGTGGTAGGTTAGCGGGGATGACGTTGAATGCTTCTGGTGTGCCCATCGCGCGCCACCATGCCGGGGGCTGCGGGATAGCGAAGATGGCGTTGCGTGCCGATTGTGGGCTGCTGGGGCACCGGTATCGCGCGGCCGGCGGCGCGCCGTGGTGCCGGTCGCGACCAGCGCTTCCCCGTAGGCATCACGGGAGCAGCTCGAGGCCAGCTTGAAGAGGGCCCTACGGCCCCGCTGCTGGCACTTGGGGTGCAAGACCCGGTGGCCTCGACCCGATGCATGGGTGTGAAGATACAAGCGCACTACAGATCTCCACTTCGTAGCGCCACCAGGGGGCGCCACGACGCGAGCGCGCCGGATCCTCGTCGGGCTTGCGTATCGGCAGGGCTGGTCCGGCGCCAGCGCCCTCGGCCGGCGCCTCAACATGCACTCCAACTCGGTGTCGCGCATCGCGCGGCGCGGCGACCGAACCGACGTCGAAGTCGCGGCGCTCTGTCTCGATGCTCGACTGCGGGCTCCCCGCACGGACGCGCCGCGACCCGTCCAATGTCTCCCGCCGGCATGGGCCGCCTGAATGCGCGAGGCCGACCCGACGACCGAACACAGATCATCGCGGCGAGCCACTTCGACGTCGGGGCGCATGCGGCCTTCGCTCGCGGTGAAGGCAGCCAGCCCCACAGGCGCCATGGCCAAAGAGACCACGCCGCCGGGATGAGCAGCACCTCGTGCACGTCGATGAACGCAGGGTGCGGTACCTTCGCGCCAGCCGCGCGCTGCGAGCACCGGCAGCACCGAGACTCGCCGGCCATCGAGCCGCCGCACCACGCCGACGAGGCCCGCTCGGTTCCGATTCGTATCCGGCACCGTACGTCGCGACGCCCAAAATGCTCCGGGCCTACCTAAAGGGTCCCTGGTCGGGATCGGTGGCGTCGCGCAACGACACGCCCGTCTCGGCCGATGGCTGCATCTGCTCCAGGTCGCGGGCCCACATCTCACTGAAGCCGCAGTCGGCGCAAACGTACAGGTCGAAGCCGCCCATGCGGACCACCTGCGTCAGAAAGGCGCCGCCCTCGAGACGGGTGGCGACGGGGAGCGCGGGCCAGTTGACGTCGTCGGGGACGCGGAAGGGTTCCACGATCCACAGGCGGCGGCTCTCGCATTTGGGGCAGCGGGCGCTGTTCTTCATGGGTCCTCCCGGATATCGCCGTGTTCTGGCGGCTTGACGTTTCTACCGCGGCGGAGCAAGCCTCGGTTCATGGCCGACCGTCTCACATTCAACCAACTCATCGCCCTCGACGAGCACCTCTCGGAAGAGGAGCGTATGGTGCGAGACAGCGTGCGCCGCTTCGTCAAGGAGCGCTACTTGCCTCGGGCCAAGGACCTGTTCGCGAACGAGCAGTTTCCCGAGGACCTCATCCCCCAGATCGCCGACATGGGCCTGCTCGGCGCCACCATGGACGGCTACGGCGGCGCGGGCATGAGCAACGTCGCCTACGGCCTCGCCCTCGCCGAGCTGGAGTACGGCGACTCCGGGTTGCGCTCTTTCGCCAGCGTGCAGGGCAGCCTCGCGATGTGGCCCATCTACACCTACGGGTCGGACGCGCAGAAGCAGAAGTTCCTCCCCGACATGGCCGCCGGCAAGGCCATCGGCTGCTTCGGCCTGACCGAGCCCGACAGCGGCTCCGATCCCGGCAGCATGGTGACCCACGCCAAGAAGGACGGGGACGACTGGATCCTCAACGGCGCCAAGATGTGGATCACCTCCTCGCCCATCTGTCACCTCGCCGTGGTTTGGGCCAAGACCGGCGAAGACAACCAGAGCATCAGGGGCTTCATCGTCGAGCGTGGGATGAAGGGCTTCGAGACCCCCACCGTGAAGGACAAGATGAGCCTCCGCGCCAGCCCCACCGGCGAGATCGTCCTCTCGGACGTGCGTGTGCCCGACGCCAACGTCCTCCCCGGTGTGCAGGGGCTCCGCGGGCCGCTCTCGTGCCTCACCCAGGCCCGCTTCGGCATCGCTCTCGCTTCTCTCGGCGCCGCACGAGCGTGCCTCGAGTGCGCGGTCGACTACGCCTGCGAACGCAAGCAGTTCGGCGTGCCCATCGCCCAGAAGCAGCTCATCCAGAAGCAGCTGGCCGACATGGCGACCGACATCGCCACCGGCTACATCAGCTGGCTCCACTTCGCGCGGCTCAAGGACAAGCACGGCAAGATCAGCCCGGTGCAGGTCTCGATGTGCAAGCGCAACAACGTCAAGGTCGCCCTCGAGACGGCCCGCACCGCACGCTCTATTCTCGGTGGCAACGGCATCCTGCTCGAGTACCCGGTCATACGGCACATGCTCAACCTCGAGAGCGTCTACACCTACGAGGGGACCAACGAGGTCCACGAGCTCATCCTCGGGCACGCCCTCACGGGGCTCAACGCCTTCTGAGCCCTGCTCCACAAAGAATTTAGGGACCATTTGGGCGGGACGTCCGTATCATCTCGCCGTGGCCCTCCGTGTGTTCCTGCTCGCGATCTGCGTGTCGCTACTGGGGTGTGCCGACATCTCCCTGCAGACGGTCGACACCCAGGAGCGAGTGCTCAGTCGTAGCTACCGGGTCGAGTCGGGGCCCGGGGTACGGGTCCGCTCCCGCATGGACGACACGACGCTCGTGCTCCAGACCACCAAGGCCTGTCAGCGCAGCAGCTACGCCGAGGTCGAGATCACCGAGGTCAAAGCGGCCGACGAGGACGTGACCGGGGAGCTGATCGTGCTCGGCCTCGCGCTCGCGCCCATCGGCACCGGCGTGGGGCTGCTCGTCGACGCGCCCAACGTCTACGAGAACAACCGCAACGGCCGCGCGTACAACAGCATCGGCCCTTCCGGTGCTTACGCTGCGGGCGGGGTGCTCGTGGGGACGGGCGGTCTCATCGCCCTGTGGCCCATCGTCGAGCTCTTCCGCATCGCCGCCGCCGGCGAGGAGACGACCCGCACGACCGAGCGGCGGGATGAGGTGCTCGACCCCAACGTACGATGTGCCGGTTCCGCCCAGCCCAAGTCGGTGGCCGTCCAGCTCCGCGTTGGCGGCCAGAGCATCTACTCGGGGCGCACCAACGGGAAGGGCCTCTTCCAGCTCGACCTGACCACGCTCCCCAAGAGCCGCCTCGCCAGCGCCGTGTCGCTCGAGGTGCTGGTGGCAGGGCAGACGGTGGGTGAGATCGACCTGCTGCCCGTGCTCGAGCGCCAGGCGGCGAAGCTCCGCGAAGCCGACGAGCAGCTCTGGCAGCGGGTAAGCCAACAGCCCTGCGTGAGGGTCGGGGGCGGACCGGCCGGTCGCCCCGACGACGGCGGCTGTCGGAGCCGTCGCCTCTACCTGCAGCGATTCCCCAACGGCCGGTACGCCGAAGAGGCCCGCGACGACCTGGCCCGGGCGGCCAAGAATACCCGTGAGCTGCAGATCGCCGAGGAGCAGCCCGACCCCGCCACCGAGCGGGCGATCGAGCAGGCTCAAAAGGTTCGCGAAGCTCAGCTCGCGGCATGTCGGAAGCAATGCGAGCGCAGCTGCCAGAAGAACCAATCTTGTATCGACCTCTGCGTGGAGGACGGATGCCAGCCGTGAGGGGATGGATGGCCTGGCTGCTCCTCGCGAGCGCCGTCGGTGCCTGCTCGCTGTCGAACCGCGAAGGCCCCGAGGTCACGTGTGCCGACCTGGCGTGTGGTCGCATCAACGCCTGCCAGGACGGCGTCATCGCGCAGTGCGTCGACGGCGAGACGGTGCGCTATCACGTGTGCTTCGAAGGCGGCGACGACATTTGCGACGAGTCGTGGCAGACCGAGGGCGAGTACCGCTGCCTCGAGTTTGCGACCGACTGTGAAGGCTGCCGTCCCGAGCGCGTCGAGGGCTGCGGCTTCTTCGACAACCGCGGTGCCGGCGGCAACTAGCCCGTGTCGGCTGCGTCGGGCTTGCGGTCGAGGCCCACGAGGAAGACCTCGTAGCTCACGTCGCGGACCGCCTCGGGGCGGATGGTTCGCACCGTGGCGAAGCGCTCGCGCAGGGCATCGCGCGCCCGCTGGAAGTCCCCGCTCATGAAGATCTTCCCTACGAAGCCACCGCCTTCCTTCAACAGTCGGTCGGTGAGGGAGACGGCACGCATGAAGATGTCGAAGCTGCGGATCTGGTCGGTGCGCTTGTCGCCCGTGGTGTTGGGCGCCATGTCACTGATCACCAGATCGTAGGGTGCTGCTTCGGCTGCGGGGCCGTCGGCGAAGGTGGCCTCGTCGTAGGCGTCGGCTTCGATGGCCACGACCTGCGCCGGCACCGCCTGCTCGAGGGGCTTGAGGTCGATGGCGATGACGCGGCCCTTGCTGCCGACCTTTTTCGCCGCGTAGGCGGTCCAGGAGCCGGGGGCCGCGCCTAGGTCGAGCACGTGCTGCGTCGGCTTGAGAAGACGGACGCGCCGGTCGATCTCCTCGAGTTTGAAGACACTGCGCGCAGCGTAACCCCTCGCTTTGGCCGCACGGGTTCGTGCGTCCTGACGATAAGGGTTACGCCCGCGATTGCGTTTGGGCACCAGCGTGCTCCCGAGGCTCTGCCTCAGGAGGCGACAGGCTTGCCCGCGTTCTTCTTCTTGACCGCGCCCTGGACGCGAACGACGCCGGTCTTGGCGCCAGGTACGCTGCCGTCGAGGAGCAAGAGCTGGTTGTCGGCGTCGATGTGCACGATCTTCTGGCTGAGCACGCTGACGATCTTGTTGCCGTGCTGACCCGCCATTTTCTTTCCGGGAAGAACGCGGCCGGGCGTTGTGGCCATACCGATGGAGCCGCCGTGGCGGTACGTCTCGTGGGCGCCGTGGCTGCTCTTGGCCCCAGCGAAGTTGTGACGAACCATCACGCCAGTGAAGCCGCGGCCCTTGCTCTTGGCCTGGACGTCGACCTTCTGGCCGACCTCGAAGATCTCCTCGACCTTGAGCACGTCGCCGAGCTCGTAGCCCGCGACGGCCTCGGCCGACATGCGGATCTCCTTGGTGATCTTGGGCGCCTTCTGGCCGCGCTTCTCGTAGGCGGTCTTGACGGCCTTGCTGAGACGCTTGTCCTTGGCCTCGCCGAGCCCGAGGATGATGGCGCTGTAGCCGTCCTTCTCCTCGGTGCGCTTGCCGACGACGCGGCAGCCAGCCTGAATGACCGTGCAGGGGACGAGGGTACCGTCCTCCTTGAAGTGCTGGGTCATGCCAACCTTGGTGCCGATGATTCCGAGATTCTGGTTCATGTCGATCCCTCGTGCGCTCCCGAGAGGGGTGGTGGTCACGTCGATGTGGTTTGCCTCCACGCCATCGCCGGTCGGGGAACGCGTTCGACCGGACGGGATGAGCTCCCGCGGGCGCTTTGGCGGCTCGGTCGGAACCGAAGCCTAGGGCCAAGACATGCCTGACCCCGAAAGGGCATTGGGATTGACACGCTTCTTGGCTCCTGCCAACCAAAAAGTGGTACGAGCAGGTAGCTCGAATCAGGCGGCTATGTGTCGTCCCGGTTTCGAAGGATGTGCTAGCGTAGAGCCTCTTGAGGATTGAATCGAGGTCAGTGTGCGTCGGGCCCTGGGGCCCGTGGATGGCGTCCACTGAACACCGCAAGGGAGATGCAGCGCCCGCGATGCGAAGGCTGCAAATTTTGGAGGATGAACGGAATGCTTCTCAACAGCTACAAGTACTTGTCTGCCATCGCCCTCGTGGGCCTGTTCTCCGTCGCCGCTTGCGGCGACGACGACGGTGACACCACGGGCTCCGGCGGCTCTGGCGGCAGCACCGCCACCAACTCCGGCGGCAGCGGCCAGGGCGGCTCGGGTGACCTCACCTGCACCCAGGCCTGCACCGTGGCGTACGATTGTGGAGCGGCCGACGATGGCGCGCTCTGTCCCGCCTTCGTCCCCGGTGGCGTCGATCAGATGACCTTCCTCAACGGCCCCGGCGGCGACGATGGCTGCGTGGCTACTTGCGAAGGCAACACGCTCCTCATCGCCCTCATCAACCCCGGCGACTGCAACACCACCATCGGCAACCTCAAGGCCAGTAGCCCCGACTTCGTGGCGTCCTGCGAAGGCACTGGCCAGGGTGGCGGCGGCATGGGCGGCATGGGCGGCGCGGGCGGCAACTGATCCCAGCGCAGCACCGAGGCAGGCTGGGCGCATCGTCGCCCAGGTTACGAACCGCCACGCTCTCCTACACGGGGCGTGGCGGTCGCCGTTTGTGCGCCAAGTGTTCGAACCTACAGCACGAATGTGGCGGTCCCCACGTTGACGGTTTGGTAGGGGTGCCCCGTCCAAGGTATGTATTCTTGATATCGACTCTAGGATCCTTGGAGGTGGAAACATGAAGATTTGGGCACTTATGGGCGCGTCGGCGGCAGTTGCCATGCTCAGCGCGGCAGCGTGTACGGTTGAGGTCAGCGACGACGACGACAGCGCGGGCGGCGCGGGCGGCGCGGGCGGCACCGCGAGCCAGGGCGGCTCCGGCGGCACGACGAGCCAGGGCGGCTCCGGCGGCTCCGGCGGCTCCGGCGGCACCGGGCAGGGCGGCGGCGGTCCGAGCTGCGACACCTGCAACGGGTTCATCACCGCGGACGCCAACACGCCCCTGGCGAACCAGTTCTGCGGCGAGAACCCAGACCTGACGTGTGAGCCCAACACCTCCTGCGAGTCCTTCGCGCTCCTCTACGACTGCGTCTGCGAGGGTAGCGGTCAGGGCGGCGGCGGTGCGGGCGGCGGCGGTACGTGCGCCGCCGAGTGTCAGGCGACGCTCTGCAACATCCAGCCGCTGGATGTGGCCTGTGAGAACTGCCTCATCAACGATCTCGGCAACACCTGCGGTGACTTCTACGGAGGCTGCCTCGCGGACTAGCGCCCGCGGCGCATGACGGGAGCGGCCACCGGCTAGGTTGGCCGCTCTCGTTCGTTTGTGGCACGAGGCGCAACGTGAAGGCGATCATCATCGGGGCGGGGCGTGGGCGACGACTGAAGCATCTGACGGAGGATGTACCCAAGCCCCTGGTGCCCATCATGGGCAGGCCCATGCTCGACAGCGTGCTCGAGGCACTCGAGACGGGCGGGCTCGGGGCTGACCGCACCGTCTTCATCTGCGGCTACAAGGCCGAGGTGATCCAGGAGCGGTACCCTCAGCTCAGCTACGTCGAGAACCGCGACTGGGACAGCAACAACATCCTCTTGTCGCTCATGTGTGCGCGCGCGCACCTCGAGGACGGCTTCGTCTCGACCTACGCCGACATCGTGTACCGGCCGGAAGCGGTGGAGAAGGTGGTGGCCTCGCCGCACGACATCACGCTGGTGTGCGACACCGACTGGCGGCGCCGCTACACCGATCGGAGCGAGCACCCCGAGGCCGACGCAGAGAAGCTCGTCCTCGACGGGGATCGGATCGTGGCCCTCTCGCGGACCATCGATCCGGAGGCGGCCACGGGCGAGTTCATCGGCGTGCTGCAGATGACTCCCAAGGGAGCCGAGCAGTTCTTGGCCGCCTTCGACGGCTACCGGGCGAAGTACCAGGACGACGACGTCTTCCACGAAGGCCGGACCTTCGAGAAGGCCTATCTCATCGACCTGCTCGCCAAGATGATCGCGAGCGGGGTACCGATGCACGCCGCGTCGGTGCACGGCGGCTACATGGAGATCGACACCACGCAGGATGCAGAGCTGGCTGAGCGGTGGTGGAAGGGCACGCCCGAAGGCTGAGTCGTGACGCTCACCAACGGATGGTGAGGATCGACTGCACGTCTTCGAGGCGCTCGGAGGGGCTCTTGGAGGGCGACAGGACGTTGTCCATGTCGACGGCGAGGCGCTGCACGACGCAGGCGCCGACCGTGGCGTCGGCGGTGCTCTTGCGGAGCCGGGTGAGGATGTCGCCGTTCTCGGTGATGAGCGTGACCTCGACGATGTCACCCTTCTTCGCGCCACACGACTCGAGGTGATCCCGAATGATGGGCACGTAGGCTGCGTTGAGGGAGGCGGCCCCGGGTCCCGAAAGCTCCGTGAGCTCTACCTTGGGGATGGGTAGCTCTCCGACGGTGACGGCACTCGAGGGGGCGGGGATTGGGGCGGTGCCATCGGCATCGACGGTGGCGCTACCGCCCGGGCTGGCCACGGCCACCGGCTCGGGTTCGCCAATGGGGTGCGGGATGGGCTTGGTGGGCCGGACGGTGGTCCAGCACGCCGACAACATACCGGCCAGAGCGGCGGCGGTCAGAAGGGGACCGCGAAGGAAGCGTCGGTCCTCGGCCATCGCCTCAGCGGTCTTCTTGCAGCGTGTCGAAGGCCTTCATCT
>JGI12210J13797_10114868_pt1 | contig 15392 bp, 13 predicted proteins | sample ElkSlonscriptome_3_FD_13797 | JGI IMG/M metagenome (IMG submission 13797)
CAGAGCACGTCGGCGCGGAGCCGCCAGCGGGTGCATCGCAGCACGGCGGGGAGAAACATGGCGAGCTTGAGGCCGTACTTCTGCACCGCTGAGAAGAGCGAGAAGGGACCGTCGAGCTCGACGAGGTACTTGCCGTCGCCGAGGTTGCGCACGCGGTGCATGAGCCCGTGGAAGCGCGCGGCCCGAAAGAGCTGCCGCACCCGCCCCGGCGCCTCCCCCTCGAGCGCGATCATCACCCGCACCGCCCGCAGCAGCACCCCCTGGGCGAGAGCCACGTCGTACCGATCGACCAGCTCCGCCCCGTTGATGCGCCTCACCTTCTCGAGGGTTTCGGCGCCCTTGAGATCGGCGAAGAGACGGGCCTCGGTTTGCGCGGGGGCCAGGTCCAGGGCGGTGCTCGCGTCGACCAGGACGGCGTCGCGGTCGAAGCTGCCCATGGCGTCGAGCTCGCGCCGGTGCGCGGCGGCCCGGAAGAAGACCTCACGCCGAACCTCGAGCGGATCGCAGCCCTCCGAGATGCCGAAGTCGCAGCGGTCGAGCAGGAGCTTGCGCAGGCCTTGCTGCACCATCCGGTCGCGGGCTGCGCACGGCACGTCGTCGAGAGCCGCCTCAATCTGCTCGCGGGTCTGGCCCACGTTTCCGCTGAGGGCGTTCACCAGGCCCTCGGCCACCGGCAGCAGGCGCGGCTTGTTCTTGGCGCCGAGGTAGCGGGGCTTGAGGGTGCCTTTGTGCCGGCGTACGCGGAGCAGGTCACTGGTAAGCACGGTGATCCCTCCGCTTCTGGCTGGTCCACTCTTCGTTGGTGCCGGCGCTGACCAGCTCGTAGAGCACGGCGCGCTTGCCCTCGCGTTTGCGGAGGACCCGACCGAGGCGCTGCACGTGCTCGCGCACCGACCCGCTACCCGACAAGACGACGGCGACGTTGGCCTCGGGCACGTTGACGCCTTCGTTGAGCACCTTGCTCGTGACCACGCAGTTGAGCCGACCGGCGTTGAATGCCTCGAGGATCTCCGAGCGCTCCTTGACCTTCGTCTGGTGGGTGATGGCGGGCACCAAGAAGCGCCGCGCGATGTCGTAGACGGTGGCGTTGTCCTCGGTGAAGACGATGCTGCGGTCGTTTCGGTGGGCGTGGAGCAGGCGCTCGAGCGTGGCGAGCTTGTTCTCGGCCGCGAGGGCGAGCTGGCGCTGCCGCCGGTAGGCCTGGAAGGCGCGGCGGCCCTCCTCGCTCTGCGAGGAACGCATGATGAAGTCCTGCCAGCCGCCCGGCGAGCCCATGTGGATGCCGGCGCTGCGCAGGTAGTTGATGTAGATCCCCCGCTCCTCCTCGTAGGCGGCGCGCTCGTGCTCGGTGAGCTTCACCTCGAGGCGCTGCGTCTCGTACTGGCTGAGGTAGTCGCCGGAGAGCTCGTCGATGGCCTTCTGGTAGACGATGGATCCGATGAGCTCGGCGTAGAGCGCCTCGCCGCCGTCGGTGCGGTCGGGGGTGGCGGTGAGCCCGAGGCGGAAGGGCGCCATGCAGGCGCGCGCAGCCATGGCGTAGGAGGGGCCGGGCAGGTGGTGACACTCGTCGAAGACCACCAGTCCAAACCGGTTGCCGAGTCGGTCCATGTGGATGTGGGCCGAGTCGTAGGTGGTGACGGTGATGTCGGTGACCTCGTGGTAGCCGCCGCCGACGATGCCGATGGGGTACGCGAAGGCCGCCTCGAGCAGGTCGTACCACTGGTTGAGCAGATCGAGGGTGGGCACGACCACGAGGGTGCTTCGTGGACGACGGTCCATGGCCATGGTGGCCACGAAGGTCTTGCCGGAGCCGGTGGGAAGAACGACGACGCCGCGTCCGCGGGCCTTCTCCCACGCCTCGAGCGCCTCGGCTTGGTAGGGGAATGGCTTCTGCCGGACGACCACGCTGGGGTCGAGCCGTGCGTAGCCGCAGGCCTGGTCGTCGTAGGTCACGTCGCGCTTGCGCAGCCACATGACGACGTCGGCGTAGCTCGCTGCGGGCAGACGAAAGCACGCGGTGCGGTCGTCCCACACCATGTCGGGGGCGCCCCGGGCCTCGTCGGTGTCGAGGAACCCTGGCTCGGGCCCCTCCACGCGCAACGTGCCGCCCTCGAATGCCAGCGTCACTTGCATCTTCTCACCCTGTATGTCGAATCGACGCGTCTCGACCAGCGATGTTTTTGTCGGCGGGGGGCGAAAATCGGGCTCGGCCTGGACGAGGCGGGGGGGGACGACGAAGCTTAGGACCATGTCGAAGTCGCTCGCGCCCGGGTTCATCATCGCCTCGCCCCCGCTCGGTGACCCGAACTTCGATCGCACGGTGGTGCTCTTGGCCGTGCACAACGAAGACGGCGCCCTGGGCTTCGTGGTCAACCGCCCCGCCCCCATGAACCTCGGCGAGCTGCTCGAGCAGGCCGACTACCCGCCTCCTCACGACGACCCCACCAAGATCTGGATCGGCGGCCCCGTGCAACCCCAGTCCGGCTGGGTCATCGGCGACGACCCGCGCCTGCAGACGGAGGGCTCGATCCACGTCGTCAGCGACATCCACGTCAGCTCGAGCCGCGAGGCCTTCGACAACATCGCCGACGACCTGCAGAAGGGGGGACCCCGTCCCCGTCAGCTGGTGTGCGTCGGCTACAGCGGCTGGGCTCCCCAGCAGCTCGAGGGAGAGATCGCCCGCGGCGCCTGGCTGCCGGTGCCCTTCGACGCCGGCATCTTGTTCGACGTGCCCCACCCCGACCGCTGGGAGAAGGCCTACGCCCTCTTGGGGCTGAACCCGACCCAGTTCATCACCAGCGGCACCATCGGCGAGGCCTAGGGGCGACGTCGAGGGCCTGCAGGGGGTCGAAGGTCGGCTTGCGTGCCGCACCCCGGCTTGGGGCCTCGACGCCGCCTCACCCTCGTCAGCGCGGGAGGCGGTCGTGCCAGAGGAGCATCTCGACCGTGCCGCTGTCGCGGAGGAAGGGCTGGTTGTGCATGCCGGGCGGGATGATGAGCTCGTGGTCCAAGCCGTTTTCCTTCAGGTACCGAGACAGCGCCTCGTGGTGGGTCTTGAAGGGGTCGCCGCTGCTCGTCTCGAGGTGAAGCGGCTTGGCACCGTCCTCCTCGGCCAGCTCTTTCAGGCGGTCGGCGTAGCCTTTCACGCGGTGCAGCCCCAGCGCGCCTTGAACACTGCCCCACGCATGAAAGTGGGCGCTCTTGCGCAAGAAGACCTCCATGCTCACGTAGCCTCCCAACGAGCAGCCATCGATGTACGTGCGGTCCGCCATCTTGGTCTCCGCCTCGACTTCTCTCCTCGCGCGCGGAATGACCTCGTCCACGAGCCAGTCGGCGTACATGTCGAGGGTGGTCTTCCGGCCCCGCTTCGCCTCGTAGATGTTCGGCGTGTAGGGGCAGGCCACCGCCAGCCCGCGGAAAGGCTGGGCCTTCAACATCGCGTTGACCTCCGCGAGGCGGGCGTCGGTCCAGTGGCGGCTCTTCTTGCTCAGCCGCTCGATGGGGGGCTCGCAGAGGCGGTCGTAGCAGCTGCCCAGACCGTACCGCTCCACCCAGGCGTAGGCGCCCAAGCGCTCGTCGTGGGTCTCGCCGAGGCCGTGCAGCGCCACGAGCAGCGGCACCGGTCCCCGAGGCGCCTTTGGCACCAAGAGCGTGAAGCGCGAGCCGATGCCCTCGTCGCCCGGCACCTGCAGGTCCTTCAGCGTCCAATGTGCGGACGTGGGGGACGCCTCCGCCGCCCCCATTCCGCAGGCCCAGGCGGCAGCGCCGGCGAGCAGGCTCCGTCGTCGCATCACGTCCCGAAAGGTGTCAGCCCCCGCCCTGGATGTCGACCTTCCGGCTCAAAGCCGACGTCGCCCTCCCGAACCCGCGGGGGACTCGTTGCTTGCCTTGGCGCCATGGGTTAGCGTCACGCCCGCTCCGCCGGCCCCAAACATCACCGGGGCCCGGGCGGCGAGAGGAACGAATGAGTCAGCCCGCACTGCTCGGTAGAGGTCTCAAGGTTCGGGGGCGCGTTCGCGGCGAGAACGACCTCCGCGTAGAAGGTACCGTCGAAGGAGACGTGGTCGTGACCGGCTCCCTCGACCTCGGCGCCGAGGGCAACGTAACCGGTGGGATCTCCGCCGCTTCGGCCACCGTGGCCGGCCGCCTCGAAGGCGACATCGACGCTCAGGGCCCCGTGGCGATCACCGCCTCGGGCTCGGTGGTGGGCGATGTACGCGCCACCGAGGTGAGCCTCGAAGAAGGCGGAATCCTCCGCGGCCGCATCGATGCGGATTTCGAGCTACCGGAGGCCCTCCGCTGAGCGAGGCGCCTCCCCAGGAGAACACGTGGCAGCAACCGTCATTGGACAAGGCATCACCATCGAAGGCGAGGTCACCTCGGAGGACGAAGTCGTCGTCTCCGGGGTCCTCCGAGGCACTCTCAACGTCGAGGGGCCCGTCACCGTCGAAAGCGACGGCGTGGTGGAGGCCGACATCGGCGCCCACACCGTCGCCATCGGAGGCGCGGTGACCGGCAACGTCACCGCCAGCGAGCGCGTCGACTTGCTCGCCGGAGGCCGTCTCGTCGGCGACGTCAAGGCCGCGCGCCTGACCATCGCCGACGGCGCGAGCTTCAAGGGCAACGTCGACATGGACGTCTGAGCATGAGCGATTCGACCATCAGCGCCGGCTGCAGCATCGTCGGCAAGATCACCGCCGAGACGGACCTGACCGTCGATGGGCACGTCGACGGTCAGCTCAACGCCAGCGGCGCGGTCGTCATCGGCAGCGGCGCCACGGTGAAGAGCGACATCACCGCCGAGCGAATCGAGGTGGCAGGCGCCGTGAAGGGCGACCTGCGCGGCCGTGACGCGCTGCTCCTCGAGGACGGTGCTCGCGTGGTGGGAGACGTCACCGCTCCCACCATCGGCATCCGCCCTGGCGCGCTCGTCCGCGGCCGCGTGGAGACCGACGCCCCGAGCGCGACCCCTCCCGCTCGCAGCACGACGGCGGCCCGACGTCCCGCCCCACGGGAAGAGCCCAAGCCGGCCGCGAAGAAGGCCGCCACCAAGAAGAAGGCGGCCCGACGCAAGGCGCCCTCGCCGGTGATGCCCAAGGCCGGCCGGACCGGCAAGAAGTCCACCACCAAGAAGCGGGCGCCGTCCAAGCGGGCCACCAAGAAGACGACGCGCAAGAAGGCCCCCGCGCCCGTGGTGCCCGCCCTCAAGAAGAGGACCAAAAAGGCCAGCAAGCGCCGCTCGCGCTGAGCCTGGGTTACAATCGGTCGCTGTGGCTCGTTCGAGGAAAGAGCGTACCGAAAAGGCCCGCCCGGCGCTGCTGAGTCTTCTGCGGGAACGGTCCTTTCGTCGCGAGCGCGTGGTGCTCGCCTCCGGCAAGGAGAGCGACTGGTTCATCGACTGCAAGCCCGCGGTCCTCACCGCCGAGGGGCACGCCCTCGCGGCTGAGCTCATGCTCGACGCCCTGCGGCATCTGCCCCGGTGTGAGGCGGTGGCCGGCGTGGCCGTCGGCGGCTGCCCGCTCGCCAGTGCGGTGTCGATGCTGAGCCACCAGCGCAATCGCGCCCTCGACGCCCTCTACGTGCGCAAAGAAGCCAAGGGCCACGGCACCAAGAAGCTCATCGAGGGCACCCTCACCCCCGGCCTCAAGGTCGTCATGCTCGAAGACGTGATCACCACCGGTGGCTCTACCGCGCGTGCGGTGACCCAGCTGCGCGAAGCGGGGGCCGAGGTCGTGGGGGTGGTCGCGCTCGTCGACCGCCTCGAGGGCGGAGTCGAGAACCTCCAGCGCGAGGGGCTGGAGGTCTTCTCGGTGTACACCCGCCACGACTTCATGGCGCACGACGTCGTGCTCACCAGCACGCTGTCGGACACCCATTTCGAGTAGGCCCGCTTCAGCCTTTCAAGGCTTCGGCGGCAGCGGCGCAGGTCTTGTCGATGTCGTCGTCGGTGAGGGCCACGCTGAGGAAGGCGGCCTCGAACTTCGACGGCGGCCAGTACACGCCGCGCTCGAGCAGACCGCCGTGGAACCGGTTGAAGTGCTCGGTATTGGTGGCGGCCGACTCGGCGAAGTTGCGGACGGGGCCCCCGCTGAAGAAGAGTGTGATCATCGAGCCCACGCGCTGAACGCAGTGCGGGACCTTCGCGTCGGTGGCTGCCCTCTTCAGACCGTCCTCGAGCCGCGCCCCTAGGGCCTCGAGCTTGGCGTAGACCTCGTCGTCGAGCAGCTTCAGGGTGGCGGTGCCGGCTGCGACCGCGACCGGGTTCCCGCTGAGGGTGCCGGCCTGGTAGACGGGACCGAGCGGCGCGACGACCTCCATCACCTCCCGGCGCCCGCCGTAGACGGCCATCGGCATGCCGCCGCCGATGACCTTGCCGAGGGCGACCAGGTCGGGCGTGATCCCGTAGCGCTCGATCGCGCCGCCCTTGGCCACCCGGAAGCCGCACATCACCTCGTCGAAGATGGAGACGGCGCCGTGCTTCTTGCAGAGCTCGACGATGTCCTCGAGGAAGCCCGGCTCGGGTGGGATGCAGCCCATGTTGCCCGCGATGGGCTCCACGATGACGGTCGCGATCTCGTCGCCCCGCTCGGCGAAGAGCTTCTGTAGAGCTGCGCGGTCGTTGTAGGGGAGCGTGAGCGTGGTGGCGGCCGTTCCGGCGGGGACGCCGCCCGAGTCGGGCTCACCGAAGGTCGCCGCGCCGCTGCCGGCCTTCACCAGGAGGTGGTCGGCGTGCCCGTGGTAGCAGCCGTCGAACTTCACCAGCAGGTCGCGCTTGGAGAAGCCGCGAGCCACCCGGATGGCGCTCATCGTCGCCTCCGTGCCGCTGTTCACGCAGCGCATCAGCTCGACCGAGGGGTAAAACTGCTGGACCAGCTCCGCGAACTCCACCTCGCTCGAGGTGGGCGCCCCGAACGACAGCCCGTCCTCGATACGCGCTTTCACCGCGTCGAGCACCTCGCGCCGGGCGTGGCCGACGATGGCCGGGCCCCAGGTGCAGACGTAGTCGATGAGCTCGTTGTCGTCCTCGTCGTAGAGGCGAGCGCCCTGCGCACGGCTGATGAAGGGCGGGTGGCCGCCCACCGCGCGGAAGGCGCGCACGGGGCTGTTCACGCCGCCGGGGATCACCTTCTGTGCTCGCTCGAGCCAGGCTTGGCTTTTCGCATGGTCCATGACCCGATCCCTTAACGCAGCCACGCCCGCGATGGCAGCGCGACCGTTCGGCGTGGCTCGACGGCGCTGCCCCGGAGAACGTCCTCGCCGAGCAGCTCGCCGGTGAGCTGCACGCCCCACCTCGGCCGCGGGCGGGGCTCGGCGTCGCCTCGCGACATACGGCCACTTGCCGACTCCACTTACCGACCGTAACCTTCGGTCTCGGCTACGAGCTCACGGGGCCCGCTTCGGCCCTCGACGGGGCCACAGGGGTCCTCTTGGCGACCAGCCGCTCGGGCTCACGCGTCGCCGTGGCCTTCTTTCGGGGGCGGACCCGCATCTTCAGGCCGGGGCCCTTCGGGCGGAGGGTGACGGAGGGGGCGACCTCGAGGCGTTGCCCGGGGAGGAGCTCGAGGTGATGGCGCTGCAGAATGGTGACGAGCAGCAGCGTAGCCTCCATGGTCGCGAAGTGGTTGCCGATGCATACGCGGGGGCCGCCGCCGAAGGGAAAGAACGCGTATCGAGGCAGAGTGCGCATCTCTGGCGCGAGCCATCGATCCGGGTCGAAGGCCTCGGGGTTGGGGAAGTAGCGAGGGTCGCGGTGAACGATCCATTGCGACATCAACAGCTGCGCGCCCTTCGGGATGCGGTGACCGCCGAGCTCCACATCCTCGAGGGCTTCGCGCCCCGTGGCCCACGCGGGTGGGTAGAGGCGGAGCCCCTCTTTGAGGACACGCTCGGTGTAGGGGAGCTGTTTCAGGTCGTCCTGGGTGGCGCTCCGATCGCCGAGGACCGCGTCGAGCTCGGCGATGAGCTTGCGTTCGACCTCGGGCGACTTGCTGATGAGGTAGAGCGTATAGGCGAGGGCGAGGGCGGTGGTCTCGTGACCGGCGAGGAAGAGGGTGACCGCTTCGTCGCGCAGCTGCTGGTCCGTCATGCCCTGGCCGCCGTCGTCGCAGGCGGCGATGAGGGTGCTCAGCAGGTCGTCGCCGAGGCCTTCGTCGCGCTTGCGAGCGATCATGCGGTAGACGACCTCGTCGATCTGCCGAACGGCCTGGCGCAACCTCAGGTTGCGCGGCGTGGGGACGCGGGGCGGGATCTGGAGGATCGCCTCGGGGCTATTGGCGTAGTAGCGGTTCACCACCGCCATCGCGTCGTGAACCCGCTCGATGTCGCGCGCGTCGAGCCCGGTGCCGAAGAGCACGCGCGCCACGACCTCCATCGTGAGCCGTGACATCTCGCCGTGCACGTTGATGACCTCGTCGGGGCGCCAGTGCAGATCGCCCTGGACCACCTCGACCATCGTATCGGCGTAGCTTCGAATGCGCCGGGGCGTGAAGGCCTGGGCCATGAGCTTGCGCTGGCGCTTCCAGAGGGCGCCATCGCTCGTGAGCAGGCCGAGGCCGAGGGTGTAGGTGAGGATCTCGATGTATTGGTCTCGCCCCATCACCTTGGCCTTGCGCACCAATGCCTCTTCGATGTGGTCGGGGTGATTGATGAGATAGAAGTCCGTCCCCATGACCTTGGTTCGCACCACGTCGCCGTACTCATCGGTATGACGACGGAGAAAGCCGAGTGGATCGCGGATGAACTGGGCGAGATTACGGAGGCCGAAGCGGCCGGGCGGTCCAGGGATCGGGATCATCGCGAGCTCTCCTCGAAGGTGATGTGGGGGGCGGCGACCCGCTGGAGCAGGCCGACGATCATGGTGGCGGTAGCGGTGACCTCGTGGTCATCCATGGCATCGTTCCACCGGTCGGCGAGCCACCGATCGCCCGTCTCGAGAAGAGACAGGAGGGTCTCTACGAGAAGGTCGCGGGGTAGATCGGTTCGCACCGCCTCGAGGCGCTGGCCCTGCTCGGCGAGCGCGTGGACGAAGGCACGGAGCCGATCGTGATGGGCCTGAACGATGGGGTGTTTTGCGCCCTGGCCGGCGGCGCGCGCGATATCGAAGGTGAGGGCAGCGTTGCGGGGGTCGCGCAGCATGAACCGCAAGCTGCGCTCGTACATCGTGCGGCACGCGGCCCAGAAGGCGGTCGCATCGTCGGCCTCGAAGGGAAAGCCGATCTCGCCGAGCCACTGGGCGAGGCACCCCTCGACCACGGTCTGGAACAGGTCGTCCTTGTCCGCGAAGTAGTAGTACATCGCGCCCTTGCTGATCCCGGCCCGCTCGATGACGCGGTTGTAGGAGGCGCCATCGAAGCCGTGCTCCGCGATCTCCTGGGCGGCGGCGTCGAGAATGGAGTGCTTCCGGGCTTCGTCGAGCTTGTCGAATCGAGGAAGGGGCATGTTGAACCACCTGGTACGACCGATAGGTTCGACCAGGTGGTCTAAGATTGGGCCCAAGCGCGCCACCGTCAACCCGAGATCACCGGGCCGATCTCGTGTGGCGAGCTAGGTGGCCGAAATAGTTACATTCCAGCGACTCCGCAGAGTCGTTCTAGGGCTTGGCGGCCTTGGCCTTTAGCGCCTTGGGGCTGAAGACCTGGATGCTCGCCCCCGGGCCTCCACTGACGGCGGGCCAGACCGCGAGCTCGGCGAGGTCGTCACCCGTGGGGCTCGGCGACAGGGCGTAGATGCTGATGTCGCCCTCCTTGCGCAGACCGACCAGCGACTGGTTGGCGGTGGCGATGACCTCGGTGCGCGGGCGCAGAGTGTCGAGCACGGCGAGGCCGAGGACGCCGCTCTCGAAATTGGCATCGATCTCGACCACGTCGCCGAGGCCCGTCTCGAGCACCATGTCCGAGCACTGGGCGATGTTGCCCTGCTCGAGGAGGAGCTTCCGCTGAGTCGGGTCCATGCCCTTGAAGACGTTCGTCTTGCCCCCAGCCTCCTTGCAGGCCTTTTCGAACTCGGGCCGCTTCATGCCGAAGCGGACCCAGCCGATGCTGTCCTTCTCGAAGTCGTCGAGACCGGGGCGGCGGGTGGTCGGCCAGGGTTCGTCGAGGGCCAGCGGCTCGTCGATCGCGTAGGCGCGGCTGCCGATGATGCTCTGGCAGCGGGCGCCATCCTTCTCCGAGCACATGGTGTAGAGCAAGGTCGCCCGGCGCCGCGAATCGACGCTCAGGTGGAGGCAGCTCAAGACCCTGGCGCCCACGTGACGGCTGGAGGTGCCGTCGACGCAGAGTTCGAGCCCACCATCGCGCTCGGTGGTCTTGCGGTTCTGCGACTCGACGGGAGCCGCGCCCATGAGTCCCTTCTCGGCGTTGACCAGCTCCTCTTGCAGGCGACCTCGGAGGGAGGTCGAGCTGCCCTTGGCCACGAAGAGCGGATACGCGACGCGCACCGCCATCATGCCCCCCGCTTCGCTCCGCAGCGCCTGCGCCTCGACCTCGGTCGCGTCCGGACGGAACTTGCGCATGCCCGCCTCGAGACGCTCGAGCTCCTTGGCTCGCCACGGCGTGAAGTCGACGGGCGCCTTCAGCGTCACCCCCTTCACCTTGGCGTCCTGGGTCTTGCCGAGGGGAGCGGCGGTGGGCTTGGCGCTCGGGGCGGCCGTCTGATTGGTGGCCGCCGGCTGTTGGCGCTGCCGGGGCGGGTGGCCCTCACAGCCGCAGAGGGTCACCACGAGGGCCAAAGCCGCGCCGGAGCGGAAGTCGAGCATCCGCCGCTTATCGCGGCGAAGCGCTTCGGCTTCAACCCCGAGGCCTCACGAGCGCGGCGGGGTGTCGAGCTTCTCCCAGGCTTTGCTCTCGATGAAGACCCGGACCAGCTCGCCGTCGATGTGGTTCTGCTTCACCTCCATGTGGAGGATGTCGCAGGCGCGCGTGAGGGGGACGGCGCGCTTGTAGGGACGGTCTGCGGCCGTGAGCGCGTCGAAGATGTCGCTCACGCTCATCATCTTGGCTTGGAGCGGGATCTCGCTCGCGTGGAGGCGGTGGGGGTAGCCCGTGCCGTCGAGGCGCTCGTGGTGGGCGCCCGCGATCTGCGCCACCCGCCGGAATTTGCGCCCCCACGGGATGGTCCGAAGGAACTCGTAGGTGTGCGAGACGTGGCTTCGGATCTCGTCGTATTCGACCGACGTGAGGGTGCCGCGGGGCACACTCAGGCACTCGACTTCGCCCGTCGTCAGCAGGGGATGGATGGCGCCGTCCTCGTCCACGTAGGTCTGGCGGGCGATCTCCTCGATCATCGCGAAGTCGCCGCCGCTGAGAACCTTCGGTTCGTTGGCCTCCGTGATGGTGGCGAAGGACGCGCGAAGCTGTTCTCGGCGCTCGCCGAGCTCGGCGTTGATGGCGGCCAGATCGCTCTGTCCGGCGCCCTGCTCCATCGCCTCGACCTTGCGCTTGAGGATCTCCACCTCGAGCGAGCGCAGCGCGATACCGAACCGCTGCCGGATGATCTGCAGGTCGTGGGGGTAGAGCTTCTTGGCTTTCACCAAGACCTCCTCCCGCACCCCGATCTTGCCGAAGTCGTGGAGCAGCGACGCGTACTCCAGCTCGCGCAGGTCGTCGCGCGTGAAGCTCACCTCGCGGTAGCTGCCCGCCTCGAGGCGCTCGAGGGCCATGGCGAGGCCCACCGTCATGTCGGCCACGCGGATGGAGTGGCCGCTGGTGGTGGGGTCCCGTTGCTCGATGGCCTCCACGCTGGCGCGCACGAAGCCCTCGAGCATCTGCTCCTGCTCGGCGTAGAGGATGGCGTTCTCGAGGGCGATGCCGGCGAGCGAGCCCAGGGTGGAGAGAAGGTCGACGCTGCGCTTATCGAAGGGGATGACCCCCTCGAGCTCGTCGAGATCGATGAGCTTGGAGGAAGGATCCTTCTTGCGGTTGATGAGCTGGAGCACCCCGATGACGTCGCCTTGGCGCGACAGGAGCGGGGTGGTGAGCACGCTCTGCGTACGGTAGCCGATCTTCTCGTCGAAGCTGCGATCGAAGCCGAAGGGAGAGTCGGGCTCGAGCTTGTAGACGTCGGCGATGTTGAGCGGCGTGCGGTGGAGCGCGGCGTAGCCCGCCATGGACCGCTCGCTCACGGGGATTGTGAACTCACTCGCGTCGAAGGTGACCGAGTCGTTCTGCGAGAGCTTGAAGTGCAGCGTCCGGCGCGCGATGTCGGGGTCTTCCCCCTCGACGACGTAGATGCTCCCTGCATCGGCGCCAGTGATGAAACGGCACTTCTCGAGGATGAGCGCGAGGAGCTTGTCGATGTCGCGCTCGGTGGTGATCGCCTGGGCGATCTCGAAGAATTCGCCGATCTCGTAGCGGTAGCGGTTGACCCATTCGCCCCGCTTCTCGGCTCGCTGTCGCGCGTCGAGGAGCTCGAAGCCGTTGTGCACCGCGACGTAGAGCTCGTCGGTCGAGGGTTCGGGGGGCAGGGTGCAGCACAGGCCCCGGTGGAGGGCCTCGTCGAGACCTCGTGCCGATGGCGTGCCGAGCAACACGAGGCTGGCCCGGGCGTCGCCGAAGTGGCCGGCGAAGGGCTTGAAAATGGCGCGGGCGAGATCCCAGGCTTCCGCCGGGGCCACGAGCACCAGGCGGTCACCGCGACGCACGGCGAGGAGCATCGGGTGGGGGCGGGTGAGCCGATCGTCGCCCAACCGGCCATCGGCCTCGAGCCGCTCGGTCAGGCCAGCCAGCACCGACAACACGGTCTCCGCGACGGCGACTTCGTCGGCAGCCACCCTCAGACCTCCTCGGCTTCGTCCCCCGTGCCCAAGAGGTCGTCCACCGTCTCGATGTCGTCCTCGGGGTTGGGATTGGGCGTGGCCATGCGCTCGGTCGCGTCGCGCCCGGCGCGCTTCAGCTCGACGCCCCGCTCCTGAGCGGCGCGCTTGTCGGCGTCGCGCTTCTCGTAGGCGACGACGATGCGCTGCACGAGCGGGTGGCGCACCACGTCGACCTCGGTGAAGCGGCAGATGGCGATGCCTTCGATATCACCGAGCAGATGGGTCGCCTCGGCCAGACCGCTGGTGGCGCTCCCGGGGAGATCGACCTGCGTCACGTCGCCGGTCACCACGCATCGCGACTCGTAGCCGAGCCGGGTGAGGAACATGCGCATCTGTTCGCTGGTCGAGTTCTGCGCTTCGTCGAGGATGACGAAGCAATCGTTGAGCGTGCGTCCGCGCATGAAGGCGAGGGGAGCGACTTCGATCTGCCCGCGCTTGATGAGCCCGTCGACCTTGTCGTGAGACATCATGTCGTCGAGTGCGTCGTACAGGGGCCGGAGGTACGGATTGACCTTCTCCTCGAGATCGCCGGGCAGAAAGCCGAGCCGCTCGCCGGCTTCGACGGCCGGCCTCGTGAGGATGATGCGCCGCACCTTCTTGGCGAGGAGCGCCTGCACCGCCATCGCCATCGCGAGGTAGGTCTTGCCCGTGCCCGCGGGGCCGATGCCGAAGGTGAGGTCGTGTGCCTTGAGCGCCCGCAAGTACATCTTTTGCGCGAGGCCGCGAGCCTTGATGGGCCGGCCCCGCGCATTGTTGAGGATGACCTCGGAGTAGATGTCCCGCAGGTGGAGCTCGTGGTCCTCCCGCAGGGCATGCACCGCGCGTGCGTGGTCGTGTCCGTCGAGGCGCACGCCCTCCGTGGCCAGCTCGTCGAGCTGCTCGAAGAAGCGTAGCGCGAAGGCGACGTCGTCCGCGTCGCCACCGAGGTGGACGATGTTGCCCCGCGAGCCGAGCTCGACGCCGAGCTCAGCCTCGAGGGACTTGAGGTTGTTGTGGCCAGGACCAGCGAGGTGCGTGAGCGAGCGGGGATCGCTCAGCTCGACCTCGGCCGTGACTGAAGGGCCGGCTGCCATAGGGTGTAAGCTCTCGTAATCCTACCTTGACCGCGGTGGGTGCGGGTGAAAGCGTAGCGCGCACGCCGCAGGGCGCCGGGAGATTCTACACGCATGCGCAAGGTCATCATCGGTCTATCTGCATCTCTCTCCCTGCTGTTGACCCTGGATGCAGGCGCCCAACCGGCTCCCGCTGCGCCTCCCGAGCCCGCGCCGCCGACCCCCGAGCCATCCACCTCCGCGCCTGCGCCGTCGCCGGAGCCCGCGCCTCCACCGGCCTCGCCCGCCCCGGTTCCGGCTGCATCGCCTTCCCCCGCGCCTCCCGTCGTCGCCCCCGGGGCCGGCGCCAAGACCGATGGTCTGCCGCCGCCGCCCCTCGCGCCGCCGCCGCTCTTTCCCTCGCAGCTCGAGGACGTCGAGGAAGAGCCGCTCGTCGGCTTCTCGAAGGGTCGGCTCTTTCTCCGTGATGCCGACGACACCTTTCGCCTCTACCCGGGCGGTCGTCTGCGCACCGACTTCATCTGGGCCCCGGGCGGGGCCGACATCACCTCGGCGCAGGGCGCCCGATTTCTAAAGCCGAGCTTTCTCGTGCGGCGCGTTCGCCTCGAGCTCAGCGGTGAGATCCTCGAGCGCATCGCCTTCACCGCCGGCGCGGAGCTCGGCGGACAGCGTATCGGCGAGACGGTCTACACCGGCGACGACACGGTGCGCTTTGCCCCCGCCAATGCCCACGACGGAACCTTCCGCCCCGCGGACGTGACCATCAGCTACCGCTTTCGGTCCTGGCTCAACCTCACGCTCGGTAATCAAAACGTCCCCTTCTCGATGTCCAACCGTACCCGCGAGTACGCGACGACCTTCATGGAGCGGAACATCGCCATCCGTGGCTTTGTCGTACCCTACGCCAAAGACCTCGGTCTCACCCTCTGGGGTGACCTGCTCGAGGAGGACCTCCTGTCCTACGAGGTTGGCGTCTTCGGGGGCGACGGCCCCGACCGGCCCTTCGTCGACGCGCGGGCCGATTTCGTGGGCCGGGTCTTCGCCCGCCCCCTGTCCACCCTCGGTGACGGGACCTTTTGGGACGAGACGCAGGTCGGGCTCAGCGTGCGCCACGGACAGCGGAGTCAGGACGACGTGTTCTACGACGCGCCGACCATCGCCACCAACCACGGCTACGTGCTGTGGCAGCCGGGCTATGTCGACAGCAACGATCGGGTGACCAAGGTCATCCCGTCGGGGGCCGAGAATGCCATCGGGGGCGAAGTTCGGGTCCCGATTCGTGCCCCCACCGGAGCGGTCTTCGACCTTCGCGGCGAGGCCTACTACCTCAACAAGAACACCCGCGAGGCCATCGCGGGCTTCGAGACCACCAATACCGAGCGCTTCGGGCGTCTCAATGGGGTGAGCTGGTACACCGAGGTCAGCTTTTGGGGATGCTGTACCGACCAGCTCGTGACCGGGCGTCCCGGAATGTGGCGGCCTTACACGGTGAACCCCAAAGAGGACACGCCATTGCTCCGCGGCTTGCA
>JGI12210J13797_10836035_pt1 | contig 15391 bp, 10 predicted proteins | sample ElkSlonscriptome_3_FD_13797 | JGI IMG/M metagenome (IMG submission 13797)
GGCCTGGTTTCGTGCAACGATTTTCAAGCGCTGATCAACGTTGCGTTCGGCAATATGGCCATCTTCTGTTGTGCTGTTAGGCGCTGCGAGATCAGCCAGCGTCATGGCATCCAGCGCCTGCTCGACGGTGGCACCAATGCGACGCCAATTACTGCGCAATGAGCAATCCTGCTCACGCGGGCACGTGCCGGGTTCAAGTCCGCACTCGGTCAACGCAATCGGCCCTTCCATGGCCCGGATAATGGCCGCAATCGAAATTTCCCGGGCCGGACGAACCAACTGGTAGCCGCCGTTGACGCCACGAATCGATCGCACCAATCCGGATTTGGCCAATATCTTCAAGACCTTGGCCGTAGTTGGCAGTTCCAGTCGGGCCTGATCAGCCAAAACGGTTGCTGACCGCGGCTCATCAAGGCTGGACTGCATCTCCGCCATCAAGACGGTTGCGTAATCGGTTAATTTACTGATTCGGAGCATGTGACCTGCCGGTTGCGTCAAGAAAAAATCGAGCTGAATCAGAACGATTCTCAATTAGTACCAATTAAGTCTTATTTTAGCAGATCGTGTTCAACGAGGCGTTATGCAGCGGACCATGACCAAGGCCGATGCGCCAGATTAAACGCTTTGGTTCCGAGAAAGTGAGCGTGCTGTTCGCCAGAGCTGGACGCTGGCCAGGATTCCAGTTGGCAATACGCGCTGTTTCGTGATCTTTTCTGGATTGCGTTGGATTGATTGGCCCAGCCTGTGATCAAGCGCTGCACTGAGCATCTGGTGACGATGGCACCAGGCTTGATTTCCGCTTATCTTGTTTAACGCTAACTGACGCTGACTCAAAATGGTGGACATCCAATGGGCAATCAGTGATTTGAGCCCGTCGCCGGGATCGCTGCTGGCCACGGCTACCTGGTTGAGTTGAAACTCCGCCTGCAGTTCAAGCGGCAACCACCAGCGCCCATGGCGGGCATCGAGCACCAGGTCGCGCACGCTGCGAATCTGATAGCTGGCCGCGGCCAGTTCGGACAACGCCTGATCAGTGTTCTTGTCGCGCGGCACCGATGAATCCGACAGGTTTTCAACCAGCCTGGCCTCGAGCATTGCGCTGGGTGCAGACAGTGCCAAGCAGTGCGACACCCACTCCTCCAGGCGCTCGAAACGGGGCGGGTCAATGGCGAATGAAACCGCCGTAATCAAACGCTGAAAATCAGCCAATTGAAGCGCTTGATACGCACCGGTTTCCAGCAATGCGGTAATGGCCGGGTGTGGCAACTGTTCTTCAAGGCCTCGTCGCCACCAGTCGAGCTTGCGGCGGGCCACGTCGGGATCGCTGACTTCATCGGGTACGGATGCAATTTCAGTAATGACGGTACGAAGAGCAAGAATCGGGTCCTGCAGCTCGCTTTCGGCATAGGGTAATGTGAGGCTCAGCGAACTGCCGGGCACCAGCAGGCGATTCCGACACCATTGGATCCCCGTTGAGGGCGTCACGGCGTCAGTGGACGGTGGGCTGGTCATCCTCATCACGTTCGTCGATCGATCCGCTGGCGGGGCTGTGCAGCAACTGGGCGATGTCCAGCCGGTCGAATTCATACTTCTGATTGCAGAATTCGCAGCTGACGTCGACCTCGCCTTGGGTTTCGAGGATCGATTCAAGTTCATCCTGTCCGAGCCCCCGCAGCACGCTCACCACGCGCTCGCGCGTGCAGGGACAATAGAACTCCAGTGGACGGGACGGATACAGGCGACGCTGCTCCTGATGGAACAAGCGATGCAGCAGGGTCTCCGCATCGGTGTCCAGTAACTCGTCGGACTCGGTCGTCTCGAACAGTTTGCACAGACGATTCCAGCCATCCTGATCTTCGGCCGGCCCCGGTAGCCGCTGCAGCAAGACACCCGCGGCCTGGCTGCCGGATACCGATAACTTCAAGCGCGTCGGCAGCTGCTCGGATCGATCAAAATACTGACCGATGGCCTCGCTCATGCTGTTGCCTTCCAGTGGGACGATACCCTGCCAGGTCTGGGGTTTGCCGGCGGCTTCCTGCGCGCGCTCGATCGTCATCGTCAACACGCCGTTTTGCGTCAGGCTGGAAAAATCACGGCCTTCGACCTCGGTCTCATCAAACCGAACCAAACCCCGCAAACCACCCTGGTCGGTGCAGTCCGCCATCATCAGTTTCAGTGCGCCCGATGCACGCAGTTGCAGGCTGATGCGACCACTGAACTTGACGCCACTCGAGCAGAGGGCAGCCACAACCAGGCTTTCGCCCAGCATCCTGGCCACATTTTCAGGATATTGACCCCGCGCCAGCACTTCCTGATAGACCGAATCCAGGTGAACGACGACGCAGCGCGCGTTGGCCTGCTCAAGCAGCACACGCTGTAGATGATCCTGTGTCATACGGTTTGCAACCAATTCAATACGTCAGTAGGTGTCTCGAAGTGGAAGTCGGCAGGCCAGTTCTTAGCCGACTCACTGTCAGGGATATACCCCCAATGCGCTGCGCCACTCAGACAGCCAGCGGCCCCGGAAGCCTGCACATCGCGCAGATCATCACCGATATACAGCACGTTCGCCGGATTGACGTTCAATTGCCTGCAGGCTGCCAACAATGGATCGGGTGCCGGTTTCGGATTCGGCGTGCTATCACCGGCAATCAGGCACGCTGCACGAGTTTCCCAACCCGCCTGAGTGACGACGGGGGCAGCCAGGCGCATGACCTTGTTGGTCACCACACCCCAGGGAATTACGTTCTGCTCGATGCGATCCAGGATGTCTTCGATACCTGAAAAGCAGTGGCTCTGATCCCAGCAATTATGATGGTAATCGTCCAGAAACTGCTGCGTGTGGCGGTCGCGCTGCTGCTCGTTCAATTCGGGCAGTCCTTCAGCCAGAATTGCTGCAGCGCCCTTGCCTGCAACGGCCCGTAACGGCCCTGCCGGCATGGCTGGATAACCCAGCGTTGCCCGCAGACGATTCAACGCTGCAATCAGGTCCGGTGCGCTGTCGACCAACGTGCCATCGAGGTCAAACAGGACGGCGTCCAGTGCCGGGACGGGAATCACGCCACGGACGCCGGACTCGGCTTGCGCGCGTGAATCAGGTAATTGATGTGGGGCCCGCCGCCAATATGCACGGTGCGGGAGAACGGGTTGTAGCGCATGCCGACGATCTGTTCGACGTTTGCGCCGGCCTCTCGAACGAAGCCAGCCAGTTCCGATGGTTTGATCAGTCGATCATAGCGGTGCGTGCCGCGCGGCAGCAGATTCAGCACATACTCGGCGCCAACGATGGCAAATGTCCAGGCCAGCGGCGTTCGGTTGATGGTGCTGAAAAACAGATGCGCGCCCGGCTTGGCCAGTTCCACGCAGGAACGAACCACGCTGGCCGGGTCCGGCACATGCTCCAGCATTTCAAGACAGGCCACGACATCAAACGATTCAGCCGATTCTGCAGCGAGCGCTTCGGCCGTCATCTTCCGGTAATTGATGTCGAGTTCGGACTCGACCTGATGCAGCTTGGCCACGGCCAGTGGCTTTTCGGCCATATCGATGCCGGTTACATCAGCACCGGCCTGGGCCAGCGCTTCGGTCAGTAAACCTCCGCCACAACCGATATCGACAACGCGCTTGGCCTTGACGGATGCTTTGGACCGGATCCATTCCACGCGGGGACCGTTGATGTCGTGCAGTGGACGAAATTCGCCCTCGGGATCCCACCAGCGCGACGCGAGGCGGTTGAATGCATCGGTTTCGCGCGCGTCATGGTTGATCGCGTCCGCCGCGTCGTCTTGTGGTTCAGCTGTAGTATTCATCGCAGTTCAGGTCAGGTTATTGTGTTACTCGCTCGCTTCAACAGCATTGGATTGCGTGTTCGCTGCGGCATCGATTGCATGGATGCGTCCCGCCCAGCGCTGCGTTTGCTTCATCAGCAGTGATTCATCCAATGTCGTCAGCTGGCGTTGATCCAGCAGCTGTTGGCCGGCGACCCAGACATCGCTCACTTGAGATCGGGGCGTTGCATAGACCAGCTGCGAGATGACATCGTGCAGGGGTTGCGTCTCGATTTGATCCATCCGTATGGCGGCCAGATCAGCTTGCTTGCCTGCTTCGATGCTGCCTAGGGTATTGTCCATATCCAGTGCTCTTGCACCGTGAATGGTGGCCATCGACAGTGCACGCGCGGCCGGCACAGCCTCGGGGTCACCCGAGGCGCCTTTCGCCAGCATTGCGGCCAGCCGCATTTCGCCCATCATGTCCAGGTCGTTATTGCTGGCTGCACTATCCGTGCCGATGCAAACGTTGACGCCGGCCGCATCCAACGCGGCTACCGGGCTGATGCCGCTGGCCAGCTTCAGATTGGAATCCGGGCAGTGCAGGATATGCACACCGTTTCTGGCCAGTCGCGCAACATCGCGTGTGTTGATCTGCGTCATGTGAACGGCCAGCAGCCGTTGGTTCAGCAGTCCAAGGGATTCAAGCCGATCCAGAGGGTGTTTGCCATGCTGCTGCATGCTGCTTTCAATTTCACCGGCCGCCTCGAGCAGGTGCAGGTGAATGGTCAGGTCCAGCTGATCGGCCAGGACTCGCATGCGCTTGAATGCCGAATCGGACACCGAATAGGGCGCGTGCGGCACGAAGCTGATGCCGATCAACGGATGGTCCTTGAATCGATCGTGGACTTCAAGACCGCGGCTGAAATACTCGTCTTCGGTTTGCGCCCATGCGGTCGGGAAGTGGATCACCGGCATGCCGACCACCGCACGCATACCGACCTTGATGGCCGCTTCAGCCGTCGTGTCGGGGAAAAAATAGTTGTCGTTGAAACAGGTCGTACCGCCCCTGAGCATTTCTGCCATGGCCAGTTCGGTACCAGCGCGCACGTAATCCGGGCCCATCAGCTGCTGCTCGACCGGCCAAATATGATCTTCGAGCCAACGCATCAGCGGCAAATCGTCGGCCACGCCGCGCAACAGGCTCATTGCGCTGTGCGTGTGCATATTGATCAGGCCTGGAATCAACACATGCTGGTCGAGCACTCGACGCTCGACATCGGGATAATCCGCCTGCAGTTGAGCACAAGGCAGCACCGCCTCGATGCGATCCTCGTTCAGGACAACCGCGTAATCCTGCAATACCCGGCCTTCAGGCACCACCGGCACCAGCCAGCGTGGGAGCAATGCAATACCCGGTGCGCTCACGAGGAGTGCGCCTGATCAAGCGGAATTTCTATTCCCTTGAGAACGATCGCGAGGGAGGTTCTACGGGAAACGCTGGACCGGCCTCGGTGCGCGCAGTTGGGTACGCGCGAACAAGCGGGCCGAAACGGTTCGGAGCGCCCGCAATAATCCGCCCCAATGGATTCTGGGCGAAAAGCCGGATCTGAAATATTCGCGGCTACAGTGGTAACGACAGGCACGTTCACCTCGTTCATGACAATCTACAGTCGGTTGTGCGATTCAAACGCATTCTTCTCACAGGCGTTTCGAGGTGACCTAGTCCTTGACGCGCGATACGTATTCGCCGGTCCGGGTATCGATGCGAAGCACCTCACCCTCATTGATAAACAGCGGCACGCGGACCACGGCACCGGTCTCCATTTCAGCCGGTTTGCCACCACCGCCGGACGTATCACCCCGCACGCCGGGATCGGTGCTGACGACCTTCAATTCAACAAAATTTGGTGGTAGAACCGTGATGGGATCACCATTGAACAGCGTGACCTGGCACTGGTCTTCTTCCTTCATCCACTTGGCGCCATCACCGACCGCCGTTTCATCTGCAGCCAGCTGCTCGAAGGTATCAGGATCCATGAAATGCCAGAATTCGCCGTCGCTGTACAGGTACTGCACATTCTTTTCAAAGATGTCTGCGGACTCGACCGATTCGTTGGACTTGAAGGTTTTTTCGACCACGCGGCCATTTTTCAGGTTGCGCACTCGTATGCGGGTAAAGGCCTGGCCCTTGCCGGGTTTGACGAAGTCGGTTTCGACAATGTTATATGGTTCGCCGTCAAGCAGCACTTTCAAACCATTTTTCAAGTCATTTGCGCCGTAATTAGCCATGGTTGCTCCATTATCAGAATGCAGGCACTGACTGTATTTTTCTGCAGCGCCCACGCAGGAAAGATCGGTTTCATCCAGGTTCGGTCGAATCACTTGAGTTCGAACAGAATCGCCGTACACTAACTACGTACTTACGACCCTAATACGAGACCTGTATTTAACCCGCTATGATACCTCCGAGTTTGTCGATTCAGGTCAAGTCCTGCGAGGCGCCTGCCAGACCGCCTTGGCGAAAACAGCTGCAGGCAGGATGGCGAAGCCCTCAGGCGCTGCTCAAGCATCTGTCGATCGAGCCGCAAACCATCGATTGGATGGACGACAGCCCGTTTCCCATGCGGGTGCCTCAAGCCTTCAGCCAACGCATGCGGTCAGGCGATGCTCGCGATCCACTGCTACGACAAGTATTGCCGGTTCGCCTGGAAGCGGATACGCTGGATGGATTCAGCGCCGATCCTGTCGGTGACCTTGCCAGCCGGAACGAGCGCGGCCTGCTGCACAAATACCGGGGCCGCGTGCTGCTGATTACGACCGGCGCCTGTGCAATCCACTGCCGCTATTGTTTTCGACGCGATTTTCCGTATGCATCCGAACATACCAGTCCGAGTCATTGGGCCCCGGCGATCGATTACATTGCCGAACATGACGACATTTCTGAAGTGATCTTGTCGGGCGGTGACCCGTGGATGCTCAGCACCCAGCGCCTGCAGGCCTTGAGCGACCGGCTGTCTCGAATCCCTCATATCCGGCGTTTGCGGATCCATACCCGGATGCCGATTACGCTGCCGGACCGCATCAACTCATCGCTGATGAGCTGGCTGCAGTCCCTGCCCTGGCAAACGGTCGTGGTTGTGCATGCCAATCACGCCAATGAATTCGACCATCACGTAGAGCGTGCGCTGGATCAGCTTCGCCGCGCAGGTGCCCAGGTGTTTAATCAGGCGGTGTTATTGGCCGGCGTCAATGACGATATCGACAGCCTGACTCAGCTGATGGAACGCAGTTTTGCAGCAGGCGCAATCCCGTATTATCTGCACCTGCTGGATCGAGTACAGGGCAGCGCGCATTTTGAAGTGGGTGAACCACGCGCGCTTGAATTGATGCAAGCCATGCGCGAACGCCTTTCGGGCTATTTGGTGCCCAGACTGGTGCGTGAGCAGTCCGGTGCGGCCTATAAACTGCCCGTGTTTTGAACAATGGATGAATGAACATTCACGATTTTCCGTTCATCTTGACTATGCAAAGCTTATCTTTGAATTCAACAGGCAATATCCATGCGTGATTCCTGGCCGCTGCTGCAAAAAACCGACTTCCCCGCAATCAAGCGTCGCTCGTTGAACACCCTGCAGATGAACCTGGGCTATCTATGCAATCTGGCCTGCATCCACTGCCACGTCAACGCAGGCCCGAACCGCAAGGAATTGATGGACCAGGCCACCATGCGCACTGCGCTGGACGTAGCCGACCGCTACGACGTTCAAACGCTGGATCTGACCGGCGGCTCGCCGGAAATGAACCCTCACTTTCGCTGGCTGGTCGAACAGGCCCGGGACAAGAACATCCACGTGATGGATCGACTCAATCCAACCATCATGATGGAGCCCGGCTATGAATGGGTTGGTACATTCCTGGCCGAGCACGACATCGAAATCGTCGCCTCCATGCCCTGTTATTCGAAGGAAAACGTGGACGCCCAACGCGGCAATGGCGTGTTCGAAGCCTCCATTGCAGCGCTGCAGCAGCTCAATGGACTTGGGTATGGCAAAGCCGACTCCGAACTGACGCTGAACCTGGTCTATAACCCGCTCGGCCCGACCCTGCCGCCGAACCAGTCGGCGCTGGAAGCCGATTACAAGCAGCTGCTGATGGATGAATTCGGCATCGTGTTCAACCAGCTGTTCACGCTGGCCAATATGCCGATCCAGCGCTTCGGCGCCATTCTGCTGGCCAAGGGCGAGTTTGAGCAATATATGACGCTGTTAAAAGACAGCTACCGTCGGGAAAATCTAAGCGGCGTCATGTGCCGCGACCTGATCAGCGTCGACTACCAGGGCTATCTGTATGACTGCGATTTCAACCAGATGCTGAAACTGTCATTGGACATGGGCGCCGAAGAAACCAGCACTGATCGACCTCATCTCAGCGACCTGCTTGCACTGGAAAAACATCCCACCGCCATCCGGATTGCCGATCACTGCTACGGCTGCACTGCAGGCCAGGGCTCGAGCTGCGGCGGTGCGCTTACTTAGACAGATTCTTGTGCTTCGGCTAACTGGATCAGCGCCTCTTGGAACATGGATAGTTCCGGGCCAGGCGGCAGCTCTTGCTCGGCATTTTGCAGCGCTCGATCGAGCACTTCTCGCGCTTCGCCGAATCGGCCCTGACTCATCAGCAGTCGACCCAAACCCAGAAAATGATAGGACGCACGCAGGCTGTCGATGCTGCCATCGGCCCGATGCAACCCGAGCGCTTCGCGCATCAACGCCTCTGCCTGTTCCAGCTGACCCAGTTCAATCAAAATTCTGGCGTGTGTAGACAACCCGCTGGCGATCATGACGTTATCGCGACCAAACACCTGCTCGCGCAGCGCCAGGCTCTCTTCCGAGTAGCCGAGTGATTGCTCAAGATTCCCGCGCTGTCGCTCGATATTGGACAGCACCGCCATCGTGACTGCGATCGACGACAGGCTCCAATCTCCAGCAGCCTGCTTGATCGCCAGCGACTCTTCAGCGGACTGTGCGGCAAGATCAAACTGGCTTAATCGACGGTGTGCCAGCGCAAGATTGTGCAGTGGTGCAGCAACGTTCAAAGTATCCGCTCCATCGGATTGCCGATGCAGTTCGATCGCGCGCGTCAGCGTCTGGATGGCCTGTTCATAATTTCCTACATCATTTTGCAGCAGACCGACGTTATTGAACGAGTCGGCCAGGTCGTAATCGACCGGCCCGTTGGCTTCTCGCCAGCGGAGTGACTCCACCAACAAAGGCTCGGCCTCCTGAAGACGTCCAAATCGGCGGAGCACATTGCCTAATCGATTCCGTGAATCGGCCACCAGTGGGCTGTTTTCTCCCGACTCTTCAAGACGGATGGCCAGCGATTGTTCAAGCAAATCAACCCCACGCTTGTCATCACCAAGATTGGCATAGGCCAGGCCCATGACGTGCATTAATTGAGCACGTGCCAGTGGATCGCTTTCCATTTCCAATGGGATCAGTTCAGCTGCGCGGTCAAGCAGCTCGCTTGCACGAACATCCTTCGGGTTGCTTACCCGAGGATCCGAAACCGCGAACACATCAATCAAAAAATCAGCTGTTTCAGTAGCAACCAAGGCCTCGCGGGCCGCTGCGTCGCGCTCGATTGCCAATAAATGAGCCTGCCAGGCCATCAGCGAGCCAAACCCTACAATCAAAATCGCAATGAATGCGGTGGCTGATGCACCAAAGGGATGACGCCGAATCCAGCGATTGATTCGGTACATACTACTGTCGGGCCGCGCTGACACCGGAAAACCACCGAGCCATCGCTCCAGATCTTGGCCGAATTCAGCTGCAGACGCATAGCGCCGGGAAGCTTCCTTGTGCATGGCCTTGGCCAGTATGCCGTTCAGGTCATCCGCATTGCGCCCAAGCAATTTTGCCGGCTCCGTTTCACATACGATGCGCTCGACTTCCGACGGGCGACGCGTGTTGAGCTCGTACGGGCGCCGTCCTGCAAGCATCTCATACAACAAAACCCCCATCGAATAGATATCCGATGCCTGATTGATCGGATCGCCGCGCACTTGCTCCGGGCTTGCATAGTGCGGCGTCATGCTGCTCGCTACCGTGATTGCATCTTCATTATCAGCATCACGGTCCATCAGCTTGGCAATACCAAAATCAAGCAGCTTGAGCTGGCCCTGTGAGTTAATCAAAACGTTTGAAGACTTGATATCTCGATGTATGATCAGATTGAGATGGGCAAATTGCACGGCATCGCACAGCGGCAAAAACAGACGTACGCACTCGCTGTGATCCAGCTTGGCGCTGGCGACATGCTCAGTAATCGACTGGCCTTCAACATACTCCATCGCCACCCAAGGCATGCCCTGGTCGTCTTCACCACCATCGATCAGATGAGCAATGTTTGCATGTCGCAAATTGGCCAACAACTTTCGCTCCAGCCTGAAGCGCTGCTGGCCAAATGCCGAGTCGACCGAGGACGACAATCGCTTGACTGCGACTCGTTGTTCAAAATCGCCGTCACTTCTTCGGCACAAATACACCGTGCCCATTCCTCCGGCGCCTAGCTTACGAATCACTTCAAACGGGCCGATACGATCAGGACCGGCCGATTCTTGGACCACGCCGTCCTCAATCAACTGACGCACCGGATCCGCAGTCTCTTGATCACCCGCAAGCATGGCGCGAAGCCGAGAAGCCAGTGCAGGCTGGTCGTTCTCGACTTGTGCAAGAAAGGTTTGCAGTGCCTCACCCGACAGTGCGACCGCCTGATCAAACAATGCTTCGAGCTGCTTGAATTGCTGACTATCCATCGATGGCTTTGTCTACTTGGCCCGTCAATTCCGAAGCCAGCCAGGCGCGTGCCATACGCAGGTCACGCTTGACGGTTGCCGTAGAAATCGCCAGTTCATGGGCCACCTCCGTATCGCTCATGCCGCCGAAATAGCTCATGACCAGTGCTTGTGCCTTGCGAGCGTTGAATGACTCCAGTCGCTCAATGGCCTCATGCACATCGATTAAATCGAAAGAACGTTGACTATCTGGGTCCTCGAACTGGGTCACCAACGTCAGCGGAGGGAGTCCTCCGCCCCGCTTCTGGCTTCGCCTGGCGCGCGCCTGGTCTACCAATACCTGGCGCATAGCAACTGAGGCCAGCGCCAGAAAATGACTTTTATCTTGAGGCTTCAATTGGTTATTCGCCAACTTTAAATACGCCTCATGCAACAGCTCGGTGGCCTGTATTTCAGCCCGATGCTCCCTCAGCAGGCGATTGCGGGCAATCACTTTCAGCTCGCTGTGCAGCTGTTGCCAGGCAAGATCGCGGGCATGCTGATCGCCGTCGATCGAGCGATGGAGCAGTTCGGTCAGTGGCGTTGCTTGAGTTTCAGGCATGGATGATCGAGTTCCAGAATGATTCGATTATGCCAAAAGCACGCTTAGATCAATACACACGATCTTTGGATATGAACCGGGATGAAGAATCAGCTTATCGCATCAACGCTGCTATTGTTGGGGGCAACCTCACTGGCCTGTGCACAGACACGACTGGAACGCGAGGTCGATTTCAGCTCGAGCAAGCAGCCGCTTTCTGCTGCCTGGGAGCAATCGGTCGAGCGCCTGCAGACCATCGATTCGCCAGATCTGTCTCCATCCCGGATCGATCAGCTGGTTCAAAATATACACACCGGGCAACGCACCGACAATGACGACAACCTGCTTTGTATCGGTGCACTCAGCGTGCCGTTTGCCGTCGCGTTCGGCATTGGCCTGGTGCCGAATCCGCCCTGGGATTATCTACTCGGCCAAGTCCCGGCCTATGCCGCCAACCTGGGCCTGAAATTCTGTCCGCCGGTACTTGAGGCACCGGATGCCCGCGGGGTCCACCCCAATGTCAATACCGATGATGGCTTGAGCTGCGCCTATGATTTCAGCCAGCCCATCATTGCAGGGACTCGCTCGGACTTTATGGGCCTGCCGTTGAAAGTGCTGGGCGACTGGACGTTCACGTCGAGCAACGATTCGATCGGCCTGGGCACACCCAGCGTGTTTCACTACAACACCGATGCCAATGTTCGACTATTGCTACCGGGTGAATCACCACCGGGCTTTCTGCAGGAATTCCCAGCGCCGGAGTTCGTTGCGGAGATCGGACCGTTTGGCATTCGCGCTCCCGATAACGAGTTATTCACCACCCTCGGCTGTCTGCTCGACGGCTCCACGCCGTTGAACAACGAAGGCGGTCCCTGCCCGATCGACCTGGACCGAAAAATTCGTTTGCCGGTCGGCACGCATACGCTCTTCTGGCGCGCAGAGACCGAAGTCGGGCTGCTCGATACGCTGCCGCCGATTTACGTCCCCGGCAAACCGCCCGGCTCCAAAAAAGAAGCTGCGAAGAAAGTACTGGAGAACATTTACGAGGCCTTTGCCGGCACGGTGGCCGGTTCGTTCCTGGAAAGCTATCCAACCGGTGCCGTGAATATTGAAACGCAAACGGTTCGAGTCTTTGACACCACCGAGCCTGAACTGGCGTTTTCACCGCCTGTGCTTGAGACCTTTCGGGTCGAGGCACAAGAGCCGGGCGGCCAGTCGACGCGTGCATTCCGCGGCGCATTGCGCGACTCTGTGGTGGCTACGGACGCCTGTAACCGAACGCCCACCGTCACGGCGCCGATTCCACCATTCTTGCCGCTGGGCGGCCATACCATCATCTGGACGGCACGAGATCAGGGCCCAACACCCGCGGGCGGCGTCAATGAGGCCCAGATTGCCCAAACCGTGATTGTTGAAGACACTCAACCGCCGCAGATTGCGCCACCCCCTTCAATCGTGATCGAAAGCGACTTTGCGCCGATCCAGGTCGATACGGCTTCACCCCAGGTGTTCGACGTGGTGGATCTCGAACCCACCATCGAATTTGACGGTCCAGCCGATTATCCGTTCGGTGTTACCACTGTTCGCTGGCGCGCAACCGATGCCTCGGGCAATATCTCACCCTGGGTCGAGCAGACCATCAACGTCAAATTGACCGGCAGCAACAATACGCCTGTTGCGGATAACACCAGTGCAAGCGGCGCTTCGTTTGAGGAGATTACCGTACCGCTCACGGCCACCGACGCCGACAGCGACGAGCTGTATTTCTATATCGACCGCCAGCCCGACGAAGGCTTCTTTGTCGCGCCGTTGCTGCCCACGTTTGTCGATGATCTGCGCGTCCAGGCCCAGTTCGATCCAGGCCCCTTATGCCTTGGCGGTGGCACGCTGCCCGTTCAAGATTACCTGTGGGACCCTCGCTACGTGACCACCAACGATGACGGCATCACCTACGTGATTGATCGAATCGTACAGTGCACCGATAGCGGGACCGGAATCAATACCAGCAGCAGCCGCATCGCACGGTTCGGCCCCGACGGTGAATTGCTCGGCGAATATGAACTGGGCAGTGGAAGTTCAGCCAGCCAAGTCGACCGTTTATCGTTTCATCCGGGCGGACTGCCCGGATATCCCGACCCGTTCATGTACTGGGTGAGTCCAGGCACCGACCGGCTGATTACGCTTGATGCCGATTTAAGCGGCAGCATTGAGGTCATCGTGATCGACTTCCTGCCGCCTGGCACGCCGGCCCAAGGTGATCCGGTCGACGCGGTAATCGATCTGAATGGCGTCGCTTACGTCACCGATACAAGACGAATTTATGCGTTTGATTTTCTCGAACGCGATTCCAGCAATGCGCTGGCGTTTCTCGACCGCGTCGGCGCGCCACTCAGTTCAGGCACCGGCAGTTACGGTCAGGCCTGGGACATGGACATCGATTCGACCGACGCGTTGTACATCAGTGACCGGGGCAACAGCCGAATCTACAAGTTTGGAACCTCCACCATCGATCGCAGTGTGTCGCCGCCGGTGTTCACACCGGGTGACCTGATCGGCTGGCTCGGCCGTTGCGACAGCGACAATGCACCCGGCGATGCGGCGGTGTGCGACGTCGCCCGCAAACGCAGTCTCGGCTATTCCTGCACCGACGCGACCTGCGGCTGGAGCCAGACCGCTGGCGATCAGATCGGTCAGTTCAATCGCCCGCAGGGCTTCGCCATCGATCCGAATGACATCCTGTACGTTGCCGACCGCCAGAATAATCGTATCCAGCGCTTCACGCCCGAAGGCTTCTATGCAGGCCAGGCACAGTCGGACTGCGAATCGGTCAACTGTTTCATCATTGGCCAGTTTGGCGTCGCAGAAGACGTCACGGTGAACTCCACCAGCTTCTTCGTGCTCGACTCCAATACCGACATCCTGCATATTTTCACCGCCAACCCGGTGACGATGACCGGGCCCGACACCGGCGAAGTCATCTATCGCTCCAACAACAACTTTATCGGCCTCGATACTTTCGACTACTTTGCCAGCGACGGCTTGCGCATCGATGGTGAACTGGTGCGCAGCAATGTAGCTACCGCCGAGGTGGACGTCGCCGAGAACCAGCGACCGCCGTTTGCGACGGAGGGGCTCATGGCCGAAGGCCTGGAGGACCAGTCGATTCAAATCCTGTTGGACGGCAGTGATCCGGACATCGGCGATGTCTATCCCTGGGAGCCGCTACAAACCCTGTCAGCGGTCATTGTTGAAGAGCCTGAGCACGGCAGTGTCAGCGTAAGCGCATTGCAGGCGACCTACCAGCCCGATCCGGATTTTTACGGCATCGACCAGTTCGAATTTGCCGTCAATGATGGCACAGCCACTTCGGCACCGGAAACGGTCACGATTGCAGTGCTTCCAGTGAATGATCCACCGGCACTAACCCCGCCGTCCAATCCAGACGACGGTATTGCCGGCCTGGGCTACGAGTGGGAACTGAACGTCGGCGTGTTTGACCCCGATGACGATGACAGCCATACGCTGGAAATCAACTGGGGTGACGGGAATTTCGATAGCGAAGGCGAAATCCTCGAGGACGGTACCTTGACCGGCCCATTACTCGATTTCAACCGCAGCGGTGATGGTGTGCTGAACGCACGGCACGAGTACCTGGCGCTTGGATCACGCACGGCGCGCGTCTGCGTTGCGGATTCAACCAATACAGAAACCTGTAGTGATATCAGCGTTCAGGTGGTGCCGATGACCGATCTGGCCGTGTTCGAAAGCCAGCCGGTACGCGAAGTGGCCAACGGGCAACCGGTTGTCTATGCCATCGGCATGAGCAATTTCGAAGGCGTGGAAGGCTTTGGAACAGTCGCGACCGGCGCCACGCTGGAAGTACACGTTGATCCTCGCCTGAGCATACTCAGCACCAGCGGTGCGCCCTGCTCCCAGGACGGTCAAACCCTGGTTTGTGCCATCCCGGATCTCAATCCCATTGGTCGTGGACAACCCGATGGTGTACCACCGGTCGATCGCCAGGTCATCATCACCACGTTACCCGACGCCTCGGTCACGGTTGGCACGACCCTACGCTCACAAGCCGAATTGACCGCCGGTCCGCGCAATCGCAGCCGCTCGACCCAGTTGGCCATGGAGCGCTTTGTCGTTGCTACAGCCGATTTCATCGTCAACAGCAATCCGGCCGATACGCCCAACGCCAATCCCGGCAATGGATTGTGTGCAGACAGCAACGGCAAC
>JGI12210J13797_10003896_pt1 | contig 15385 bp, 15 predicted proteins | sample ElkSlonscriptome_3_FD_13797 | JGI IMG/M metagenome (IMG submission 13797)
CAACGGCGTGATGTGCGTCGAGGCCGGTGGTCCGCCCGCCGGCACCGGCTGCGGCGGGTACGTGGTCGGTCAGACCGTCAAGCTGCTCAAGCAGCACCACGTGCTCGAAGACACCGACATTGTGATCTTCGATGTGCTCGGCGACGTCGTCTGCGGTGGTTTCGCGGCGCCCCTTCAGCATGCGGATAAGGCGGTGGTCGTCACCGCCAACGACTTTGATTCGATCTTCGCGATGAACCGCATCGCGACCGCGATCCTGGCCAAGGCGAAGAACTACAAGGTGCGCATCGGTGGCATCGTTGCCAATCGCAGCGCCGAGACCGATCAGATCGACCGTTTCAATGAGGCGGTTGGCCTTAAGACCATGGCTCATCTGCGCGATCTCGACGTGATCCGGCGCAGTCGCCTGAGGAAGGCGACCCTATTCGAGATGGAGCCCTGCGCGGAGGTGGAGAGTGCGCAAGAGGAATACCTGAAATTGGCGAGCAACCTGCTCGCAGAGAGCGAGCCCTTGTCGGTGACGCCGATGCGCGATCGCGATCTGTTCGATTTTCTGGGGTTTGATTGATTCCCCCTTACCAGAACCAAACCGCCACAGAGTCGACCGACGAGATCATCAGCATGCCGAGCGTTTCCTACCAAAAGCGTCGGGGCCAAATAGAGGCCTACTTCGACCGCACCGCGGCCGAGGCATGGAAGCGCTTAACGTCCGATGCGCCGGTGAGCGGCATTCGCGCCACCGTACGTGCTGGACGTGATGAGATGCGCAAGACCTTGCTTGGTTATCTCCCCGCGGACCTCAGTGGCAAGCGCCTGCTCGACGCCGGATGCGGCACCGGCATGTTGTCGCTGGAGGCAGCGCGGCGTGGCGCCAGCGTTTATGCCGTCGACCTTTCTCCGACGCTGATCGAAAACGCCCGCGAGCGCGTGCCCGACGACCTGCCGGGACGCATCGAGTATGCGGTAGGCGATATGCTGGCGCCGGATCAGGGCGAATTCGATTATATCGTCGCGATGGACTCGTTGATTCACTACGAACTCGAAGACGCGCTGAACGTGATCGAGGGTTTTGCCTCCCGTGCACGGGCATCGGTGTTGTTCACCTTCGCGCCACGAACGCCAGCGCTGGCCCTCATGCATGCGGTGGGGCAGTTCTTCCCGCGCAGTGATCGCTCGCCAGCGATCGTTCCGGTCGCTGTGGGCAAGCTCTGCGACGCAATCGGCACGGACCCAGGGCTGTCGGCGTGGCGCGTCGGGCGCACGCAGCGAATCTCCAGAGGCTTCTACACATCTCAGGCAATGGAGTTGACGCGGTCGTGAGCCAGGCGATCGGCGACATTCGGCGTATCTGGTTCTACGACGTGCTACCGCGGTTCCTGCCGTTTGCCGATGCGGCGACCCAGGACTTGCCCCTGGTGCGATTGCTGCGGCTCGCCCTGTTCCAGGCATCCGTTGGCATGGCTATGGTGCTGCTCTACGGCACGCTGAACCGCGTTATGGTGGTGGAGATGGCGGTTCCGGTGTGGCTGGTGTCGTTAATGGTTGCGTTGCCGGTGCTGTTTGCGCCGTTCCGCGCCCTCATCGGGCATCGCTCAGATACCCACCGGTCGGCGTTCGGTATGCGGCGGGTTCCTTACCTCTGGTTCGGAAGTCTGCTGCAGTTCGGCGGTCTCGCGATCATGCCGTTCGCGCTGTTGCTGCTTTCCGAAGGTGGCAATGGGCCGGCCTGGGCCGGTCAGCTGGGCGCGGCGGTCGCTTTTCTGCTTGCCGGTGCCGGCCTACACACGACACAGACGGCAGGCTTGGCCCTGGCCTCTGACATTGCACCGAAGGCGAGCCGCCCGCGGGTGGTCGCGCTGCTCTTCGTGGTGCTGCAACTCAGCATGCTGGCTAGTGCCCTGCTGTTTGGCCTGTTGCTGACCGACTTCAGTCAGATGCGCCTGATCCAAGTGATCCAGGGCGCGGCCGTACTGACGATGGTGTTCAACGTCATCGCACTCTGGAAACAGGAACCCTGGGATCGCGTCCGCGCGCGGCAGATGAGGGCAGACCGCGACGCCCACAAGCCGCGTCCGCGCTTCATCGATTCATGGCGTGGCTTTATCGCCGATAGCCGTTCGAGCCGCCTGTTGGTCGCTCTCGGTCTGGGGACTGCCGGTTTTACCATGCAAGAGATCCTGCTGGAGCCCTATGGTGCTCAGGTACTCGACCTGAGTGTGGCGCAGACGACCCGGCTGACCGCCGTTTGGGCCTTCGGCACGCTGACAGCCTTCGCGCTGGCGGCGCGCGTGCTGACGCGTGGCGCCGATCCCTACCGCTTGTCCGCTAATGGCGCGCTGGTCGGAATCGTTGCCTTCACCGCTGTGGTCTTCGCTGCGCCGCTTGAGTCTGCGTGGTTGTTTCGGGTCGGGGCGCTTTTGATTGGCTTTGGTGGGGGGCTGCTTGCCGTTGGCACGCTGACTGCTGCCATGGGGATGGCCGAGGGCGGCCACAGTGGGCTGGCGCTGGGCGCATGGGGAGCGGTACAGGCGACTGCCTATGGTGTGGCCGTTGCGATTGGCGGTGCCGTTCGGGACGTCGTGACCGCGTTCGCCGCGCAAGGCACCTTTGGACCGGTGCTGACGGGGCCCGCTGTCGGCTACACAGTGGTCTATAACCTGGAAATTGTACTTTTGTTCGCAACCCTGATCGCAATCGGGCCGCTGGTGCTGCGCACCGGCGCCCAAGGTGCGCGATCGTCAACAAAGTTCGGCGTCGCCGAGCTTCCCTAAATCTCAGAACCAACGGAGGTTCTCTCATGCCTATCGGTGCCATTACAAACTACATCGACGTTGCCCAACTCGTGCTCTACGTCTTTTGGTTTTTCTTCTTCGCGCTGGTCTGGTATATCCGTCGCGAGGACAAGCGCGAGGGTTACCCGGCTGAATCGGTGCGTATGGGCGGCACGACCATGATGGAAGGTTTTCCGTCAATGCCGTCACCGAAGACGTTCACGATGCCGCACACCGGCGTTGAGGTGGTCAAGCCGGGTCCGGAACCCGCTCAGTACAAGCTGAACGCCGAGCCGATCGCCCCGTTCCCCGGAGCGGCGCTGGCACCTACCGGCAATCCCATGCTCGCTTCCGTCGGCCCAGGCAGCTACGCATTGCGCGCAGAAACGCCCGATCTGACAGAGGCGGGCGCGCCTCGCATTGTCCCCATGCGTGTTGCGACGCACTTCAGCGTGGCCGATAAGGACCCGGACCCGCGCGGCATGCCAGTTATTGGTTGCGACGGCGTAGCGGGCGGTAAGGTGCGCGAGATCTGGGTCGATCGCGCCGAGCCTCAAATCCGCTATCTGGAACTCGACGCGAAGAACGGCAAGCGCGTGCTGTTGCCGATCACCATGTGCTTGGTTCGCGGCAAGAAGGGCCAAGTCGAGGTATCCAGCATCACCGGTGCTCAGTTCAACGATGTGCCGACCCTGGCGAACTACGATCAGATTACCCTGCGCGAAGAAGACAAGGTTGTCGCGTACTACGGTGCCGGCACGATGTACGCCACGGCTGATCGTGCGGAGCCGTATCTGTGAGTGAGTTCGATTTCGAGCCGGTCCACGGCTTGCCGGAGAACCTCCCCGATGGGGAGGTTCTCCGATGGCAGGGCGCGCCCCGTTGGGGCGCTCTCGCCGTGCGGGCGTTGCATGTCCGCAAGGTTGCGCTCTATTTTGGCCTGTTGATCCTGTTCCGAGTCGTCTACGTGCTGAGCGCTGGCGACCCGGTGTCGAACGCGCTGCTGTCCGCCTCCTGGCTGGCGGCGCTGGCGACACTCGCAGCGGCAATCCTGGGCATTCTGGCGTGGCTTTACAGTCGTTCGACCGTCTATAGCATTACCGACCGGCGCATCGTGATCCGCTGCGGTGTCGCCATACCGATTGCCGTGAACATCCCGTTCAAGGTTATCGAGAGCGCGGGACTGCGCCGATACAGCGATGGTATCGGTGATATTCCCCTGGTGCTCGGTGGAGGCCAGAGCGTTAACTACCTGATCATGTGGCCGAATGTCCGGCCATGGCGTTTCTTCAATGCGCAACCTATGCTGCGCTGCATTCCCGATGTTGACCGGGCCGCGGAGATCCTGACCGCTGCGTTACGTGCCGCGGTAGGCTCGGAGGCCACGGACGGCGAAGGCAGGCAGTCGGAGACGACGTCGCGGGCCGACGCGGCTGGCCAAGCCGGTGGTGGGCGTTCGCCGCAAGTGAACGCCGATCCGTTGCCGAGCCGGTGAGGCAGAGGTACCCCACATGAGCGATCCGTTCGAGGGCCGCCCGTTTCCCCGCGAAGTGTTGATCGGGGCGGCCCTGCTGATCGGCTTTGTCATCGCCGCCGCGGCACTGGTGCGTTTCACTGGATTCGGTGGCACCGAGATGCCGTTGACGCCAGTGGTGGAAAGTCGGCAGCTAGTGTTCGTCAAGAACGGTGATGGCACCACCACGGTCAGGGTGCCGGGTGAAAACGGCGTTGTCGCCATACTCGAGTCCGGCGTTGACGGCTTCGTACTCGGGGTCATGCGCGGCATGGTCCGGGAGCGTAATAGTTACAACGCCGATGTCGACGCGCCCTATTTGCTTTCACTGCGTGAAGACGGGCGTTTGCTGTTCGAAGATCCGCTGACTGGAAGGCGTATCGATGTCCGCGCCTTCGGCCCGACCAACGCCGGGTCTTTCGCGCAGTTGCTGCGTGCTGAGATCCGACCCGATTCCTGATCCCCAGCAAAGACAGCCGGCTAACGTCGGACTATAACGTGGCGAAGCCCCATGCGACGGTCCACGGGTAACCTGTGGGCCGCCGCCGCGTGTTTTGCCCCGGATCACGATGATCCACGCACTGGTTGGTTCCCAAGTGCTGAATAATGCATCCCCCGAGGAGTGAGCGAAGATGACCGATGTCCTACCACCGCAAGACGTGAAACCGAATGACCCGGAGCGCCTGACGGGCGAGAACACGATTCTGACGCCGCGCTTCTATGAGACCGACTGCGCCGCCATGGATAAGCTGGACGTGACCGCAGTGCGCGCCGAGTGGGACGAGCTGATGGCCGAATTCGAGCGCGACGAGAACAACGCGCATTTCCGTCAGGACGAGACGTTTCACTCCGAAGTCAAGCAACTGCCGCCGGCGTTGGAGGCGGAATTCCTCGAATTCATGGTGAGTTCCGTAACCGCCGAGTTCTCCGGCTGTGTGCTCTACAACGAGATCAAGAAGCGCGCAACCAACCCGGAGGTGCAGAAGGTCATGGGCTACATGGCTCGTGACGAAGCGCGTCACGCGGGTTTCATCAACAAATCGCTCAAGGATCTCGGCGTCGGCGTGGATCTTGGCTTCCTAAAGAAGGAAAAGAAATACACCTACTTTCGCCCCAAGTTCATCTTCTACGCAACCTACCTGTCGGAGAAGATCGGCTATGCCCGCTACATCACCATCTTCCGCCATTTGGAACGGCACCCGGAATATCGGTTCCATCCCATTTTTCGCTGGTTTGAGGAATGGTGTAACGACGAGTTTCGGCATGGCGAGGTGTTTGCGTTGATCATGCGTGCGGACCCGAAACTGTTGAGTGGCATGAACAAGCTCTGGATACGCTTCTTCGTGCTCTCGGTCTACGCGACGATGTACGTGCGCGATCATTCCCGTCCGGCGCTGTACGAAGGGCTCGGAATCGACCCGGACGACTTCGACTTTCGTGTTTTCGAGATCTGCTCGGAGATCACTCGGCAGGTGTTTCCGCTCACCCTCGATATCGATCACCCTGCCTTTCACAAAGGATTGGTGCGGATGAACGCACTTGCCAAGGCGAACGACGCGGCCCGCGCCCAGGGCGGCCTGCTCGGCGGGATGAAGCGGATGGGCCTCGCGCTGGCCGGGGCCGCGACCTTCGCTCGGCTGTACGTCATCCCATCCAAACGCAATGCGGTCCCAGGTCGCGTGCGGCTTGCCCCGGCCTGGTAGATCGCTGACCCCATGCTGAGTTACGGGGTCGCTGTCTGCTACGCGCTGTTTCTGTGGTGGTTCAGTACCGGCGTGATCCTGTATCTGGACAAGCGTCCAGCCCGCACCTACCGATGGAGTCTGCTCGGCGCTACGGTGGTGATGGTCGCGTCGTTCGTTGCGCTGCACGCGGCGCGCGACGTCGGCAGCATGGCTGGGGCTTACGTTGGCTTTACCGCCGGCGTGCTGGTCTGGGGCTGGATGGAGATGAGTTACTTCATGGGGCTCGTGACTGGGCCACGGAAGACGGTGTGCCCGCAGGGATGCCGCGGGTGGCGTCGCTTCTGGCTCGCGATTCAGACCAGCCTTTACCACGAACTCACCATCGTTGCGGCCGGCGCGGCGATGGTTTGGATTACGTGGGACAGCGTCAATCAGGTCGGCACCTGGACCTTCGTGATCCTGTGGTGGATGCGCTGGAGTGCAAAACTGAACCTGTTCTTGGGCGTTCCGAACCTCAATGAGGAATGGTTGCCCGAGCACATTCGCTTTCTCACCACCTATGTGTCGAAGCGGCCGATGAACCTGCTATTTCCAGTGTCCGTTAGCGTTGCCACCGTGGTCATGTGCCTGTTGGTCGAGGCAGCGCTGGACCTGCCCGCGGCCAGCTTCGCCAGCGTTGCGCTGATGCTGACCGCAACGCTGCTTGCGCTCGCAATCCTGGAGCATTGGCTTTTGGTGCTGCCACTGGCCGATGCGGCGCTGTGGAACTGGGCGCTGGATGCCGAGGATCGCGAACCGCGTGCGCAGGCCCGGTCGCCCACCCAGTCGCCGGCCGATGTCGGTGCGGCGACCGAGACCCGGCGTGCTCGAGCACCGCTGCGCGGCGCTTGACGCTATGCCATGATGAGGGTTCGCCCCCACCGCTTCGAGGGTGATTTCCGTTGTCCGTACCGATAGTGGTGCGCAGCTCCTTGCGGGGTCTTGCGGTGTTGTCACGCAATGGCGTCGCAGCGAAAGCACGTCGTTGCAGCTGAAATTTTAATTTTCTTGCGGACGGCGTCACGGATGCGGCGCAAGGTTGACATGCGTCAAGGCAGCTTGACACCTCGTTCGCTACCTTGTCTCCGACAACTTACGTGATCCGCCAGAGGGCCTTCTATGCGCATCCTGATGATCCAACCGAACTACCATTCCGGCGGCGCAGAAATCGCTGGCAACTGGCCTGCCGGCTGGGTGGCCTACATCGGCGGTGCGCTGAAGCACGCGGGCTACGAAAACGTCCGTTTCGTCGACGCCATGGTGGACGAGACCAACGACGATCAACTGCGCGAGATCATTGCCGCCAACCAGCCGGACGTCGTCATGGCCACCGCCATCACGCCGATGATCTATCAGGCGCAGACCACGCTGCAAATCGCGAAGGAGGCGCGCCCGGACTGCATCACCATACTCGGTGGCATTCATCCCACCTTTATGTATTCGCAGGTCCTGCACGAGGCGCCTTGGATCGACTATATCGTCCGCGGCGAAGGCGAGCGGATCACCATCAATCTGATGAACGCGATCAATGACGGCTCTCACAACGCCGAGCGCCGAAACATCAAGGGTCTGGCATTCCTGGACGGCGATCAGGTCGTGGCAACACCGGCGGAACCCGTCATTGAGGACCTCGATACCCTGACTCCGGACTGGTCCCTGCTCGATTGGGACAAGTACATCTACACGCCGCTGAACGCCCGCGTCGCGGTGCCCAACTTCGCGCGCGGCTGCCCCTTCACGTGCCGCTTCTGCTCGCAGTGGAAATTCTGGCGCAAGTACCGACACCGCGACCCGATCAAGTTTGTCGACGAAATCGAGACCCTGGTGCGCGACCACAAGGTCGGCTTCATGATCCTCGCCGACGAAGAGCCAACCATCATCCAGTCCAAGTTCGTTGCCCTGTGCGAGGAGCTCATCAAACGCGATCTTCCGTTGCATTGGGGTATCAATACGCGCGTCACTGACATCATGCGTGACCGGGACCTGTTGCCGTTGTATCGCAAGGCGGGGCTGGTGCACGTGTCCCTTGGGACCGAGGCCGCGGCCCAGATGAACCTGGACATCTTCCGCAAACAGACTACCGTTGAGCAGAATAAGCTCGCGGTAAAGCTGCTCAAGGACGCCGGCATCGTCGCAGAAGTCCAGTTCATCATGGGGATGGAGAACGAGACTCCAGAGACCATTGAAGAGACCTACAAGCTGGCTCAGGACTGGAATCCGGACATGGCCAACTGGAATATGTACACCCCTTGGCCGTTTGCGGAACTGTTCGAGGAGCTTGGTGACAAGGTCGAGGTGCGCGACTATTCCAAATACAACTTTGTCACGCCCATCATGAAGCCCGAGGCGATGAGCCGGGAAAATGTCCTCAAGGGTGTGCTGAAGAACTACGGTCGTTTCTACATGAGCCGCACCTTCTTCCACTACCCGTGGATCAGGGACAAGTTCAAGCGTCGCTACATGCTCGGCTGCCTGAAGGCGTTCGCCAAAACCACGCTGAGCAAAAAGTTCTACGATTTGGAGCGACTCAAGTACAAGGGCGGCCTGTCCACCGAGGTAGATCTGGGCTTTGATGAGAGTAAGATCCTGTCTCGGGCAGACATCGCGAAGCTGAAGGCGGACCGGCCAGACCTGTCCGCGGATGTCGCCTTTACCGGTGTCAACAAGGGGCGCGGGCCTGCGGCGGTGTCCGCCTGCGGCGCTCCCAATGACCTGCGGGTAGAAGAGCAGAAAGCCGTCGTCGCCGAGACCAGCTGAGGTCAACCGATCATGTCCAGCGCAGCTCCCGCGGAGATTTCTCGTGCCATGCTCAAGCGTTTCGCTGAGTTTGGCCCGCATTACGACCGCCCGGTCCCATCAGCGCTGTGGACCGACGATTTCGGCAGTGACGATTACGAGGCCGCGTTGCGCAGGGTGGCGCAGCGTCCGGACGAGACCCTATCGTTGTATGTGAAGGTCCCGTTTTGCGCGGGGCGCTGTCTGTACTGCGGCTGCAATACCACGATCACCCATGAGAGCCACCGCCTGGACCAGTATCTGGACCTGCTGGGCCAGGAGATGGCGATGGTCTCGAGCCGGATCGGCGGTGAGCGTGACGTGTTTCAGCTGCACCTCGCAGGGGGGACGCCAAACTATCTCAATGATGCCCAGCTCACGCGCCTGACCGAGATCATCGAGCGCCATTTTCGCATTCTGCCCGATACTGACCAGTCGATTGAGTGCGATCCTCGACGGACGTCTGCCGGTCAATTGGAGCTGTTGCATGCGTTGGGATTCCAGCACGTGACTTTCGGCGTGCAGGAGCTCGATCCGGACGTGCAACGGGCTATCGGCCGCGTCCAATCCTTGGAGCTGATCCGCGACGTCTACTGGATGGCGCGGGAAATCGGTTTCGATACCATCGGCTTTGATCTGATCTACGGCCTGCCGCAACAGACTGAGGAGGCGTTTCAGCGGACGCTGGACTCGGTGATCGAATTGGCCCCGGATCGCGTTTCGTGCTTCGGCTATTCGCGTAATACCAGCATGGGTTCCCATCAGCATGCCATCGACGTGCATCAACTGCCGTCGAGCTTGGCACGGCAGGCGTTGTTCCAGAAGGCAGTGCAGGCATTTACCGCTTCCGGGTATTCTTGGATCGGTCTTGACACCTTCGCGCTGGATAGCGACGAGTTGTCGGTGGCGCAGTCGGAAAGGCGACTGCAGCGCAATTGTATCGGTTATACCGCCAATGCGAGCGATCATCTCTTGGGTCTTGGTAGCGGCGCTGTCGGCGAGGTGGACGGTATTTGCACCCAGAACACGTGCTCGCTGAGCGAATGGGAAGGCATGGTACAGGAAGGTCGGCTCCCGATTGCCAGGGGGCATCGCGCAAGTCACGCAGATCGCCGCAGACGCGATGCGATCTCTCATATGATCTGTAACCTGGAGTTGCCGGCGACGCTTGCCGCGGGCTGCCTGGATGATGAATACGCCCGTCTGGCCGGGTACGCGGTGGATGGCCTGGTCGCAGTTGACCAAAGCAAATTGCGCATCACGACTGCCGGGCGCTACTTCTTGCGCAGTCTGTGCAGCGAGCACGATGCCTTCTTCGACTGGGACCGAGCGAGCTGGGATTTCTCGAGAAGCAACTGATTCAGGTGATCAAAGATCCGGTTCGACACGCACCGGGACCGGTAATGGGAGCAGTGAGTTTGCCCGGACACGGTGGGGGCGCTGAGGCGCGAGCGCGGATTGGCCCGAATGCGATCATTCGCGTCGCCGAGGCCCTGATTGCCCGGCATGGTTCTGCGCAGCACTGCTTCGAGGAGGCGGGTTTAGCGCACTATCTCGATGCGCTGCCGCAAGAGATGGTGGACGAACAAGAAGTGATCGCGTTGCAGCGCTCGTTACGGGACAGGCTCGGTATCGTCGAGGCCCGGGCCGTCTCACGCGATGCTGGATTGCGCACGGGCGACTATCTGCTCGCCAACCGCATCCCAAAGCCCGTCCAGCGGCTGTTGCGACTTCTGCCCCCAGGTTTGGCGAGCGAAATCCTGCTCCGCGCCGTTGGCAAGCATGCTTGGACCTTTTCTGGTAGTGGGGCTTTCAGCTTCGAGATTGGTCGACCGGTGCGCGTCAGTATTGTCGGCTGTCCGATCTGTCGCGGTGCGCTGTCCGACGTACCGCTGTGCGACTTTTACACTGCCGCGTTCGAGCGGTTGTTCACGACATTGGTGAGCCGTCGCACGCGTGTCGACGAGGTCGAATGCCAAGCCATGGGCGCCGATGCCTGCGTTTTCGAGATGCGATGGTGATGACGATGCAAATGGAGACAGAGGCGCGAAGCGCGGATCACGCCACCGTGATTTCCAATGCCGGCCTGGGCGCCGTTCGCGTCGAGGTCGATTCGCCGAGCTGCATCGGCTGCGGCAGTTGCACGGCCTTCGCAATGCAGACCTTCACGATTAATAACGACCTGATCGCGGAGCTGACTGGCGACTTGGACGACGTCGATTCCCTGCTCTGCGCCGCCGACGCCTGCCCCGTCTACGCGATCACGGTGTTCGACGCGGATGGCACCCGGCTCTATCCCGACGACTGAGCCCCCCGCGATCGTCGCATTCATGCCCCGGTTTCGGCGCTGGCCACGCGTCGAGCCGGTGCTCGTCGTCAATGCAGGGTGGCATCCGACGCCGCTGAGGGCGTTGCATTGTCGGTGTCGATCAGTGGTAGCGTGGCGTGGTGTATCACCATGCGCCAGCCGCAATCGGTGTGCAGGTAGGTGTTGGTGGCGAGCACGCGGGTCAATTCCGAGTCTTCGCCAGCCGGACCGATTCGCTCCTCGACCAGGTGCACGGATAAGCCATCTGACTCCAGTCGGTCGATCAGACGGAATCTTATGGTCGGGGCCTCCACCGCTGCCAGGATCGAATGCCAGCTCTGCAGGATGGCGGCGTACCCCTCTAACAGGTCGCCGCCTGGATGGACGCAACGGGCGTTGTCAGCATGCAGCCAAACACTCGCCATCAGGGCCAGGTCGGTTGCGGCGAACGCGGCATAGAAGGCGGTCTCTGCTGCTTCCGGCGATTTAAAGGGGGAGTCTGTCATTGGGTTTAGACAATTGGCAAGCTCGGATGCTGCTCATCGCAAGAACTCAAAGAAGTGCTGATTTGGGATGAGATCCAGGCCGAGGAACGACTTCATTGCGTAGCCGATAAATAGCACGATCACCGTGATAGGAATCAGGATCACTCCGCCGAGCACTAACGCGCCGAACGCCGACGATAGCGCGTGGCGCAAGCGATTCTCTCTGCCTCTGGTGTCAGGGCGTCTGTCGCGTCCCGCGAGCAACACAAAATAGAAGCGCGCGAAAATCAATGGTATCACGCCGCGGATATCGATGGCGTGTCGGCTGATGGGCCGCGCCTGCTCGATGGCGTGCCGCACTGCCGAGAACTGATGCTCGGTCAGGGACGCGAGCACGTCGGGCTCGAGCCGGCTCAAGACGTGGCGCGTGTAGTTGTCGAGGCTTGGATCTTCTAGGGCCCGCTTTTTCATCGTCTGGATGATCGCTCCGTAATCTGCGTTCGCGACAGCCTCGCCGCGTCAGGACTCCGGTGCATTTGCGATCAGATCCAAGTCGGCGCCTGAACGGACTGATCTGTAGGGCTCGCCTGTCTGTGTGAGCGCCGTGAAGAAGTGGTACCGGGGACGAGACTCGAACTCGTAAGGTGTTACCACCGGTGGATTTTGAGTCCACTGCGTCTACCAATTCCGCCACCCCGGCGTCCAGCTAAGCATAATAGCGCGTTCGTCGATTGCGTAAAAGCGTGTTGTGCATGTCGCGCACCGCGGTGTGTGATGCGTCGATGATCGGATGTGGTCGCCGGTGTCCAGCGTTATCATGGCCGACTTCCCGAATCGCAATCCTGAGATGAGTCCACCCGGGTGCACAGTGCCGTCAGTTCGTCTCTGGAACTTGTGCCTTCGCACCCTTTCCACGCCGTCCCGGCGTGACGACGTTCGAAACTGATGCGCCGATCCGACTTCCATTTTGACCTGCCGCCCGATTTGATCGCCCAGAGGCCGCTGCCGCAGCGTAGCGCAAGCCGCCTGCTGGCGTTGGATGGTCCGAGCGGTGTGCTGGCAGATCTCTCTTTCCGATGCCTGCCATCGTTGTTGCGGCCAAGCGACCTGCTGGTGTTCAACGACACACGGGTCGTGCCGGCGCGCCTTTATGCGCGCAAATCAACGGGTGGGCGCGCGGAGATCTTGATTGAGCGGTTGGTTTCGCCCCGCCAGGCGTCCGCGCAGGTGCGTGCAAGCAAGTCGCCTAAGCCGGGTGGCCTGCTGCTGCTTGCCGGCGGCGAACGCCTCGAGGTCGCCGGCCGTGTCGACGACTTGTTCGTACTCCATGCGCTCGATGCCGACTTCAACGCGTTGATGCGCCGCCACGGCCACATGCCTCTGCCGCCCTATATCGAGCGCGCGGACGATGTCGCCGATCAGGCGCGTTACCAAACGGTCTATGCCTGCCGAGACGGCGCCGTTGCGGCACCCACGGCGGGCTTGCATTTCGACGCCGAGACCCTGCAAGCCGTCGCCGACATCGGTGTCGAGACTGCACAAATCACGCTGCACGTTGGTGCCGGAACCTTTCAGCCCGTGCGGGTGGATGAGTTGGACCAGCACCGGATGCATGCGGAGTGGCTGGAGGTTGGCGAGGGCGTCTGTGATCAGGTAGCGCGGGCTCGAGCCCGCGGCGGCCGCGTGGTCGCTGTCGGAACGACCTCGGTGCGTAGCCTGGAGACGGCCGCCGCGGACGGCACGCTCGCGCCCTTTGCCGGCGACAGCCGCTTGTTCATTCGACCCGGCTACAACTTTCGGGTCGTCGATGCCATGATCACGAACTTCCATTTGCCGGAGTCCACGCTGCTGATGCTGGTGTCTGCGTTCGCTGGGCATCGGCAGATCATGGCCGCCTATGCGCACGCGGTGCAAGCGCGCTACCGTTTCTTCTCGTACGGCGATGCGATGTTCTTAACCCGTCGGCAAGCCTAGCGTTTGCCGCAGGCAAAAAAAAGCGCGGCGGGCGCCGCGCTTGAAGATTACCACCAAAGGAGGATGGAGGAGTGCACTGAAGAACTGCGAATCTTCAGTACATCACCAGTTTCTTATTTACCCTCCCGCTTGTCAAGACTGGGTTACAGTCGTAACAGGTTAGTGACCGCATTTTTGGCCTCTTGTATCGCTTTATTTGATTGTTTTATTTCGTTTTAGTTGGCTTTCTTACAAATTGTTGCGTTTTTGTATCGACGCTCTGCGCACGTCGGCACGACGCCCTGGTGGCGCCTCTATTGCCTTCGATTAGGCCTTTTCCGCCACCGCCCGAGGGTAGCTGACGCCGCAGCCGCCGTGACCACAGTAGCCGCCGGGGTTCTTGGCGAGGTACTGCTGGTGGTACTCCTCGGCGTAGTAGAACGTCGGAGCAGGAATGATCTCCGTGGTGATTGCGTTGTCGCGGCCTGCATCCTTCAGTGCCTGCTGAAACAGGTCTCGGCTCGCCGTTGCGGTGGCGAGTTGTGCATCATTGGCGCAGTAGATCCCCGAACGGTACTGGGTACCGACGTCGTTGCCCTGACGCATGCCCTGGGTCGGGTCGTGGCCTTCCCAGAAGGCCTGGAGTAATGCTTTGTAATCACAGTGTTTCGGATCGAAGACCACCAGCACCACCTCGTTGTGTCCGGTGAGCCCGGAGCAGACCTCATCGTAGGTTGGGTTTGGTGTCAGGCCGCCGGAATAACCAACCGCTGTTGAAAAGACGCCTGGCAGCTGCCAAAAGGTGCGCTCCGCGCCCCAGAAACATCCAAGCCCGAAGACGGCCGATTCGAGTCCATCGGGAAACGGCGGCTGTATCGGGTTGCCGTTCACATAGTGCCGGTTGCTTAGCGCCATGGCTTTGTCGCGGCCGCGAAGGGCCTCGCCGGCGCTCGGCATTTGGGTCTTTTTTTGGAACATGAACATGTCGTCTGGCCTCCTGTGGTCGTTACGGACGTGCGTCGAAACGGTGTGGACGACGATGCTGCTTTCGCCGCCGCTCCCGTCGGTGCAGAATTGGGTGCTCGCCACAGTTAGCCAAGCCGAACGCTTGCGGCCGCGAGACGATCGTGCGCGCCGTTGCTCTGGCCGCCGGTTTCTTGATTCATCGACTTGCCCTCCGATTCTTCCATGCATCAAGGTCAGCGTATCCGCCTCATCACCATTGATCTCGACGATACCGTCTGGCCTTGCGCACCGGTCATCCGAAATGCCGAGCAGGCCCTCTATGCCTGGCTTACCGCGCGGGCGCCGCGTCTCACCGCGTTCCATGATGCCGATAGCCTGCGTTCGCATCGCTTTGCACTGATTCGGGAGCGCCCGGACATCGCCCATGACGTGACCGCTGTGCGGCTGTTCGCGCTGCGGGCCCTGATGGATCAGTTTGGTTATCCGCAACAGCTGGCAGACGCCGCCATGGTGGAGTTTCAGCAGTGTCGGAATCGGGTGACGCCTTACGCCGATGTGCGTCTGGCGCTGGCGCGGTTGCGCAAGCGCTATCGTCTGGTGTCCGTGACTAACGGTAACGCCGAGGTTTACAACACGCCGTTGAGCGACAGCTTTCATCGTTCGCTGACCGCCGCCGAGGCCGGCGCTGCCAAGCCCGACGCCGCGTTGTTCCAGCTGGCGATGGATTGGGCCGGCGTCGGCGTCGATGAAACGCTGCACATCGGCGATGACCCGCTGCGCGATATCGAGGCAGCGCGCAAGCACGGCCTGCGCGCGGTCTGGGTCAACCGCGATGGCCTCTCCTGGCCCGAGGAGTTGGCACCGCCGGAGTTCGAGGTTCGGGACCTGCA
>JGI12210J13797_10905164_pt1 | contig 15382 bp, 10 predicted proteins | sample ElkSlonscriptome_3_FD_13797 | JGI IMG/M metagenome (IMG submission 13797)
TTCAAAAGGGGGAGACCAAAGGATGCTTCGCTTTTTATTCCATGGGGAAGCCAAAGGATGCTTCGCTTTTTGTTCCATGGGGAAGCCAAAGGATGCTTCGCTTTTTGTTCCATGGGGGATGCGAGGGGGATCGACAATGTACCGCATAGCAGAGCAAACTACTTATCAGGGCGGGTTTTGTTGAAAGGTTAGCGGTGGGTATCGCCATTAAATCCCTAAACCCGCCCCTACAATAATTGATTGGGTGAAATGGATCGCCGATCGATTAGTGGTGTCAATTAGGTATAATAGCCGGATAGGGAAATAATTCACGAAATCCCCGCCTTCGCTGTTGCGGAGACTCCGGAGTCAAATAACTCCACAGGGTTTCCCAGTAAAAAAAGGATACACCATCAAAGGCGCGATCGCGAACCGCTTCAACTTGGGCTTGAATTTGTTCAAAGGGAATCGGATCACCTAAGGTTCCCGTTAAAATGCCAATACTTACTGGAATTGTCCGCCGCGCCATGCGTACTGCGGGTTGATTAAGTTCCGCCGTAAAACTACTCAACTCATCCCGATAAACCTGTAACACGAGTTCATCAACCCAACCCCGTTGTACCCACGTTTGCCAGTCTTGTAGATAATGTTTATAAGCAAAGGCTTGGGGATTAGGTGAAAGCGAGATGATACAATCTGGTTTAATCGATTTAACCGTCTGGACAATCTCTCCCATAAACTCGCTAATCTTATTCGCCCGCCAGCGCATCCATTCACTATTTAATGGCGAATTTGGCGGAGGATTCCCATAATGTTCTTGCTGATAACGCTCAAGCGTATAAGGATCATAACCCAATTCCACAGGCATGCCAAAGTGATCATCCAACTGAATCCCATCCACATCATATTGGTTGACTACTTCCTTAATTAGATCCAGGATAAGCTTTTGTACCTCTGGATGTAACGGATTCAGCCATAAGAGTTGGGGATTCTCCGGATCAGATTTTTGAGTTAAACTCTGAGTTATCCAGCTAGGATGACGCCGCGCTAATTCAGAATGAATCGTTGTCATAAATCCATACTCAAACCAAGGAATTACCCGTAACCCTTGGCGATGTCCCTGCTGTACAATTTCTTCTAAAACATCTCCATTGAGACGCATAATTGCCAGCAGGGGTTCTTGTGTCGCCACCGCACTCGGATAAAACGTATGTCCCCGATTCCAAACCACCGGATAAACCGTGTTAAAGTTCAGTTTAGATAATTGCGCGATCGCTCGGTTAATTCCCCATGGCGAAAACAATACACCACTGGCTACATTTGTCAACCAAACGCCTCTAATTTCTGTAATTTTTGTTGGCGTTTGGGAACGGGCCAAAGATGGGGAAAATACAATCGATTTAGCAACAAGTAGGAAAATACTGAATATCAGCCCTAATCCGAGAAAAACCCTGAATCTACGTTGACGTTTGTTATTCGTCATACTCGCTCCGCCAGAAGCTAGCTACGTTATTTGTTTATGTCTTAGGTCCATGGATTAACATTACATCCAGAAACTGTAGGGGCGCAAGACTTGCGCCCGATTTAACCATTAAATCTATGCCATAATTTTAGTTGTGTCACGTCAGTAGGTTGGATTAAGGAAAGGAAACTCACCGGAATCTAGGGCTAAAGCCCCTACTACGAACTCTGTCTATGCCATAATTTTAGTTGTGTTACGCCACTACATGGCTAATTTTATGGATTAACTTACGTCCGGAAACCGTATAGAACCCAACCTTTGCGCCCGATTCTATAGTATCAATTTTCGTCACACAGCCGTTGAATAAACAAATTGGTTGTTGGCTTGAAATCCAACTTCCTGATTATTGGCTTGAAATCCTACCCCATTACTAACTTGCATATCGTTAATATCTAAACCATAGAGTTTTGCACCTTTCAAATTGGCATCAAGCAAATCAGCTTTTCTGAGAACTGCCCAGGTTAGATTCGCATTCTCCAGATTAGCTTGAGTGAGATTAGCACCCGTCAAATCTGCGCCTTGGAGATTCGCCCAATCCAGTTTAGCGGATTCTAAATTCGCGGCAATCAAACTTGCCCCTTCTAAATTCGCCCGACTTAATCTCGCGCCACTGAAATTAACCCCTTCTAAATCAGCGCCCGCTAAATCTAAATCTTTTAACCAGGCGTAGCTGAGATTGACAAAACTCAGTGCTGACCCATAAACCCTAGCACCAATCAACCGTGCTTCCGATAAATTCGCCCATTTGAAATTCACGCCCGTTAAATTTGCATCCCGCAAATTCACCCGTTCTAACTGCGCTCCGCAAAGATTGGCCCCCCATAAGTTGGTACGTCTGAGGTTCGTACCATTCAATATTGCCCCACTGAGTTTAGCACCCGTGAGCTTTGATTTGACCATAAAAGCACCACTCATATTAGCTTTCGTCAAATCCGTTTCAATGAGTTTGGCATCACTCATTTTAACGTAATTAAGATTAGCCCAATTCATCTGAGCGCCACTAAAATCTGATTTGAGTAAAAATGCTCGGCTAAAATCAGCGCCTCTGAGATTCGCCCCGGTTAGGTTCACTCCGATTAACATGACTCCCCTGAGGTTAGCCCCACTGAGGTCAATCCCGGTGAATTCTCGATTTCCTTGTTCGTACAGTTTGAGAAGTTGTCTAACGTTCATAGCTACAATGTCCACTAAGTATTTCTGATTTGGGCAAAGTTGAATGGATTGATAACTTTAATAGGATTCTCTTCCTACTTTAATCCTGATAGTTAATGAATAAACCTTCTTTGAAAAAATTTACGTTCATACCCAATTTTTGCAAACTGTAGTATAATTTATCCCTTTCTGACAATCAGTCAAATTGAGCGGTAAATCTCTTAGTCAAAGAAGGCTCCAAGGCAAAGCGCAGACGGTTGAACTTGTTTATGATATCTGCTTTTGTCTCTTGGTAACGGCTGGCTTATGTTCTCGTCCACGGATCGAGGACATCACCCCAATTTAACATCATCAACGTTGTAAAAACGTTGTAAAATTTTTCCTACCTGACTTTCCTAATACAGATTATACTGCTATATGATTGCAATTTTGCTCAAATGGTTACCTTCTTTATCAAGCTTAAAGAAATCATTAAGTAATATCAAGGCTTAACACTGTACGCCTAATAATTCAGATCATAATGCAATACTTGTCATACAGCATAAGACGTTTAAATTGGTAATTAATGGGCTGATATAGAGATGATTATCAAAAACTATATAATTGTAGAATAAATGACGAAGGACAAATGACGCCTAACCCATCCTCGTTAAGCAAGTGGTAGAATTTGACCCGCTTGAACGGAAAGAATCTGCGAGGAGTTCAACCATTGGGAATCAAACGCGCCCAAGTGAGTGGTTGTAATCAGGGTTTGAAACCGATCTTGAATCGCATCCAAAAGCTGATTTTGGCGGTTAGGATCAAGTTCTGCTAAAACATCATCCAGTAATAACAGGGGCGGTTCACCCACAACCTCTTCTATTAGTTTTAATTCTGCCAATTTTAGTGCCAAAACCAACGTCCGTTGTTGTCCTTGAGAACCATAGGAACGGGCAGGGGTTTGGTTAATTGTAAATTCCACATCATCTCGGTGTGGACCAACCAGAGTTATCCCCTGACGCTGTTCAGGAAAACGACGATGGTGGAGTTTATCTAAAAATGCCTGTTGAACACCTTCTGGGTCATCCTTCTCTAGGTTGACATTTGGCGCGTAGGTCACTTCCAGTAACTCTGTTTTACCACTAATACTACTATGCCAAGATTGGGCAAGTGGTGCTAATCGTTGCAACACTCTAGCACGACGCCGAGTCACACGCGACCCCGCTGTTGCCAGTTGTGCATCCCAAAGCGCGAGTTCTGCCTGGGGCTGCTTTGATATTACCCCCTCTTGTGTCCCCTTTTCATCCTGCTTGCGAATGGTTTTGAGCAAGGCGTTGCGCTGGCGCAGGACTTGATTATATTGCTGCAAAATATAAGCATAAATCGGTTCAAGTTGGGTAAGAATAGAATCCAACCAATTCCGGCGTCGTTCCGGACTTCCACGAACTAAATCCAAATCCAGACTGGAAAACTGTACCGCATTCAAAATCCCCAAAAAATCTAGCTGGCGACGTAAGGATTCGCGATTTAGAGCAACAGTGCGGCGTCCCTGACTGCGAAGCGTTAAGCTCAGTTCAATAGAACCATACGCCCGTTCCAAGATAGCCTGGATCTGACCCATTGAGGCGTTTTCCAACACCATTTCGCGATCGCGTCCTGAACGATGACTTTTCAGCGTCGAGAGTAATTCTACCGCTTCTAGCAGATTAGACTTTCCCTGAGCATTATTTCCCACCAAAATCGTTTTCGGTGCCTCAAAATTAACCAAGCAATCCCGATAATTCCGAAACTGGCGCAATTTTAAGCATTTTAAGTACATTGGTCATTCGTCATTGGTCATTCGTCCTTTGTCAGAAAATCACCGATTCTTGTACCAACGAATAAACAGTTTCTCCAACTCAACCCAAATAAACAATGACGTACTAAACCCTAAACAAATCAACAATTCAGTCGGCGTGAGCGGTTCTGTACCAAAGAAATTTTGTAAAAATGGCACATAAACCAATGCCAATTGCAAAATCGTCGTCACTGTTACAGCCCAAATTAAATAGGGATTCGAGAACGGATTTATCTCAACAGTTAAACGAGTATTGGAACGAACCGCGATCGCATGTCCCATCTGAGCCAAACATAACGTCGTAAAGACCATCGTTTTCCAGTGGAGTGGAAAATAGTCAAACGCCAGCGCCATTAACGTAATCGTGACAATGGCGAAAATAATCCCAATGCGAACCATATACAAACCTAGCCCCCGGGCAAAAATACTCTCACGGGGACTAAAGGGAGGACGCTTCATTACATCCGGTTCAGCCGGTTCTACCGCCAATGCTAAAGCGGGTAAACCGTCAGTGACTAAGTTCATCCAGAGAATTTGTAACGGCGACAGGGGAACATCGGGGAGTCCCATAATCGGTGCAGCGGCAATCGTTAACACCTCACCAATATTACTGCCCAAGATATAGCGAATAAAGCGGCGGATATTATCATACACCGTGCGACCTTCTTCAGTCGCAGCAACAATCGTGGCAAAGTTATCATCCAGGAGTACCATATCACTGGCTTCCTTACTCACATCGGTTCCGGTAATCCCCATCGCTATCCCGATATCTGCTTGTTTCAAGGCGGGAGCATCATTCACCCCATCCCCCGTCATTGCCACGAATTCACCTTGACGCTGAAGCCCTTGTACAATCCGCAGCTTATGTTCAGGAGAAACACGAGCATAAACGCTCACCTCCTCGACCTGTTTATCCAGATCCGATTGTGCCAGCTTTTGTAACTCCTGACCCGTGAGAACCCGATCATGTTGATCCGCAATACCCAAAGCATGAGCGATCGCGCGAGCCGTAAGCTGATGATCGCCTGTAATCATCACCGCGCGGATACCCGCATTCCGACAGCGGCGCACGGCATCCAGAACTTCTGGACGAGGGGCATCTAACATCCCCACCAATCCTAACCACACTAATCCTTGCTCTGTCGCTTCATGCGCCTCTACCCCGTCATCAGGTGCAGCCTCCAGAGGCTTATAGGCAAACCCCAAGACTCGCAATCCCGCCCCAGCCATTTGATTATTGTGTCGCAAAATATCCGTTCGTTGCTCATCGGTCAACACCTCGGTGCGATCGCCCGCCTGCAAAGAATGGCAACGCTCCAAGACTAACTCAGGGGAACCCTTGGTAAACATGAGGTAGGTTCCTTGTCCATCATTGGTTACCGCTGAGCCATTAGATCCTTGACATATTACACTCATGCGCTTCCGCTCTGAGGAAAAGGGAATTTCACCCACCCTGGGAAACTGACGCCGCAACGGTTCTTTATCAACACCACCCTTCCCGGCTAGGGTAATTAATGCCCCTTCCGTGGGATCTCCTAAAATCAGCCAATCATCCTGTTCATATTGCAAGACGGCATCATTACAGAGGGCGCACCCTTGAAGTAAGACCTGTAATTCGGGATACTCTTGAGCAGAAACCCCTGCCTCGGCGATGAGAAACTCCCCGTTAGGCGCATAGCCTTCTCCCGTAACTTGGAACGTGTGGTGGGGCGTGATTACCCATTGCACGACCATCTTATTTTGAGTCAGAGTCCCAGTTTTATCTGAACAGATCGTCGTCACACTGCCTAAGGTTTCCACAGCCGGAAGTTTCCGGATCAGAGCATGGCGACGCACCATGCGTTGAGTTCCCAATGCCAAGGTAACGGTAATTACAGCAGGTAAGCCTTCTGGCACAACCGCTACCGCCATACTCAGGGACACTTCCACCAGTTGTTGGAAGACGCCTAAATCTCCGCCACTTTGAATTAAGCCGCCAACCACAACCAGCACGACCAAAATTAGGGAACCACTGACTAAGACATTCCCCAATTGGGTCATCCGCTGTTGCAAGGGTGTTGGTTCGCTTTCCACCCCTTGCAACATTTCGGCAATCCGTCCCAGTTCCGTCTTCATCCCTGTGGCTGCAACTAGGACGGTGCCTCGACCTTGAACAACTTCGGTACCTTGAAAGACTAAATTGATGCGATCGCCTAAGGGGGTATCTTCCGCTAAAGTAAGGGCAGCTTCCTTATTCACCGCGTTCGCTTCTCCAGTTAAAGCGGATTCCCGGATCTGGAGGTTTGATTCCTCAATTAACCGTCCATCAGCAGAAACTTGCACCCCCGCTTCCAGGAGCATAATGTCTCCAGGGACAAGCTGTTTGCTATCCACCTCCATCGGTCTACCCTCGCGGAGGACACGGACTTTAGGAGAGGCGAGATTTTTCAGGGCGGCGAGAGCTTTTTCTGCCCGACTTTCTTGGAGATAGCCTAAGACGCCATTAAGAATAACGATTAACAGAATCGCGATCGTATCCTTAAACGGAACTTGACCCGCCTCTAATCCTCCTTGTCGCCAATCGATCAGATCAATGACTCCGGAGATGATTGCCACCACAATCAGCATGATTAGCATGATGTTGGTGAACTGATCCAGAAGAATAGCCCAAGAACTGCGACCCGCAGTTTCTTCGAGTTCATTCAATCCGTAGTATTGCGATCGCTCTCTGACTTGTTCAGAGTTTAAACCCGTCTGCGGATTGCTCTCCAGTTGGGCAAGCGACTCGTCTATGGATTGGGTATGCCATGCATTTAACGGATCAGGCAGCGAATGGGAACGATGAGATGAAGTCACGGGGCAGGTTTGCATAAACACGATACCCAATCAATCATAGTCTTTTCAGACAACAACTGTAATTGGGGAAGTTGTAGAGACGTAGCATGCTACGTCTCTACACCCTCGCCCCCCCGCTTAAAACTGATAGCGAACTGAAAAGTGAAATCCCTCATCTTGAGCATTTTGACCTTGATCTTCGAGTTCGACTAAGGGTAAACCATAGTCAAGGCGCAAATTTAATCCAGGTAGGGGTTGCCAAAGTATTCCCATACCCAGACTGGCTAAAAACTGCTCTTGAGGCAGAATATTCTGATTATCAGGATTATTCCACACCCAACCCGCATTGAAAAATGGCGCAATTTGGAACGTTGACGCACCTGATGCATTTTCCTCTAAGGTGATCCGGTCTTCTAGGAACAATCGCACGCCATTATCGCCAATTCGAGCGTTCTGTCGATAGCCTTGCACAGATTGAGCGCCACCAATGACAAATTGCTGAGACGGTAAAAGAGTATTGGGAGTCAGTTGAATGTCAGCCCCCATAATTAAAAAATGACCATCACTGAAAATTTGAACTCGTTGGATCTGACCCAGCCAGCTCAAAAAACGTCCATCCGGATCAGGATCGGGATTAACAGTCGCATCCAACCACCCTGTACCCAGACTAAAGAGCGATCGCACTGACCAGACTCCTCTAGAATCACGACGTAGGTAGTCTTGTCCAAATTGAATCACACTAGTGCGCGTTATCCCGTCTGCATCAGCACCAGGACTTAAAGGGGCAGGCATATCTAACAAAAATGTCTGACTTTCCCTATAGCTAAAACTCAGGGATAGGGAGAATTCTTCACGGGAGGTGCGAATTAAGGGTTGACTAAAACTAATCTCATACTGTTCTGATTCCCCCTCAATATCGAATCGAGCAAAGGGTTCGGCTGTGATTTGATTGCGATCAAGGCTGGCTTGCACTTGCAGGGTGCCATTTTTAGGATTTAGGGGAAGGCGATAGCCCATGTTAATCACGTTTGAGCCGCCCGTGGTGGAATAGGAGGAACTAGCTGTCAGTGCATCCCCATACCCGGTCAGATTCCGATAGCGTCCATTTACGCCCAATCGTTCTGAACCCACACTTGGCGGTGAATAGTTATCGACGGTGAAGCTACCTTCAAAGGGATTGGCTTCAACAACACGAATAATTAAATTGCTTTTTCCCGGTTGACTACCCGCACGAAGACTGGCGTCTACGGATTCAAATAAGGGATTCGCCCGCAGTAGCCGCAATTTATCTTCCAAGCGAGCGGTATTTAAGGGGGTGCTGACACCAAGCTGAATCCGATTCTGGATATAACTGGGTTTAAGGCGACGAATTCCCTCAATTTTAATCTCCTCCAGACTCCCTTCCAGAACAAAAATCTCTACGACGCCATCCGTAATAACCTGGTCTACTAGAATGGCTCTTGAGGTGATGTAGCCACGATTTAAATAGAGTTGAGTGATGGCATCAGCAGCCTGTTGGAGTTGTTGCAGGGTAACGGCTTCTCCTTCCAAGGGTTGGACAATGGGATTGAAGTCCTCGGTTTCAAAGATGGTGCTACCTGTGACATTGATTTTCTCGATTTGAATCATCTCCACGTTAGAATTTGTGGGACGAGAGGGAGTGGGTTCGGGTTGGGTCAACGGTGGGGACTCATCAGGACGTAAGGGTTCAGGACTAGGCGTGGGTTGAGGAAAACGATCGTCCGGATTGGGTTGGATGGTTTCGGGGTTGGGAATCGTGGGCGGAGTTTGTGCGATCGGAATATCATCCTGGTAAGCGTGATCTTCATCTTCTGCCTTGTGCCCTCTGCCTTCTGCCTTCTGAGAGAGTTCCATCAGGTTAGGGAAATGAACAGGGTTGTGGCTCACTGGTGACACAGACATTGGAGTTGTACCCAACGCCGTTGATGCATTTAGACTGATAATACCCACCCAAACAGGTGTCAGTTGTCCCAGAATCTGCCCCTGTGAACTACCCATCGCTGACTTTCAGTACAGCGTGGGCTTCTGATTTCGCTGGGGAATGCCGCAGCTTAGACTTACGCCCAAGCTTTGGTCTTACTTCCCCTCCGTCAGCAGCAGTCCCAGTCCCTGAGACCGATAAGATTCTGATGCCTTCTGCTCTGATATTTGCTGAGGCATTACCGTCTCTATCGTGGTGAGTGCCACAGCTAGGGCAAGTCCATTCCCTAACCTCTAAGGGCATCTCCTTCACTTGATAATGGCAGTTTGAGCAGAGTTTAGAACTAGGAAACCATCGGTCAATTTCTACCAATACCTTACCCTCAAATTCAAGCTTGTACGATAGGAAATTGACAAACATTCCCCAGCCTACATCAGAAATAGATGCAGCTAGTTTGTGGTTACGAACCATGCCCTTAGTATTTAGGCTTTCGACTACGATGACTTGGTTTTCGTCAACAAGCTTTCTGGACAGCTTATGCAGGTAGTCTTGACGGACATTTGATACTCGTTCGTGAACCCTAGCCACCAGTTTCCTTGCTTTATCTCTTGACTTGCTTCCTTTCTCCTTTCTGTCTAATTTCCGTTGCTTGCGCTTAAGGTTACGCTCATGTTTAGCTAAATGTTTAGGATTAGCAAACTTAGAGGTCTTAACACCATCATTGACAATAGCAAAGTCCTTTAAACCTAGGTCAATCCCGATTACATTACCATCAGTGTTACTCGGTGGGTTATCCCCTTCTACCTCAGTCAATACGGACGCAAAATATCTCCCCGATGGGGTCATGCTAACCGTTACCGTCTTGATAGTTCCTTCGATTGGTCGGTGTATTTTAGCTTTCACTATGCCGACGCGACCCGGAAATTTGAGGCAGTCATCAATAACCCTAACTGACTGGGGATACTGAATAGATTGCCTATTCTTTTTATCCTTGAACCTTGGGTATCTAGCTCTACCCTCAAAGAAGTTACGGTAAGCAGTCACTAAGTTAAGCGTAGTCGCTTGTAAGACTTGAGAATAGCAGTCAGACAACCATTCAGTCCCCTCCTGTTTTTTAAGCTTAGGTAAAAATGCATTCAAGGCGGACTGACTCAAGCCCTTACCCGTTAGCTGGTAGGTTTCAATGCACAGATTAAGAGCATGATTCCACCACCAACGGCTACAGCCAAAGTGTTGAGCTAGTATTTCTTGTTGTTCAGTTGTCGGATACAGCCTAACTTTGACGGCTTGATGTTGCATTGTTTTCACCTTTTCTTACTAATATATACCATTTTCAGTAAATAGGCTCAGGATAGGCAAGTAAATTTTATCGGGATTGACCAATAAAATTTACTTGGGGGTGATCCCAAGTATCAAGGGCGCTCACCCTGAGCGGAGTCGAAGGGTAGAGCGTGGGACTTATCGCCTCCCCCAAACCCCCACCATCAGTTAACACTCTCACTTGAGGTGTTTCCACCTGCCATGTCCCTGATTTTACCTGTTGAACCGCCTGGGAATTAAAAAGTTCTGTCAGCATGAGGCTAATTTCTTCGAGTGTCATCCTATTTTGTTTGATGAAAGTTTTGAAAAAAAAATCCCCCGACAGTTGCCAGGGGATAGGTTGAGCCGTATCAAAAATTGGGGATGAAGTGTAAAGTGACAAGTTTGATGACCGTTCTTGGTTATCTATTGTCCTTCACTGTCCTTCACCCTTGAATCGTTACAGCCATTCGGGAACGGCTTCTTCTTTGGTGTTGGTATTGCGTGAGGGCGTCTCGCGGGTAAATTTCATCTGAATCGAGCGAGTTTGTTCGCCATCTGCTGCGACTGCCATGATGGGGTAGTCGATTAAACCATCTTGGAAGGACATCTGGAAGCGGAAGGTTCCGTCTGGGTTGAGTTTAATTGGACGCCCGCCAATGGTTACGGTAGCATCAGGTTCGGTTGCGCCGTAAACGATTAACTCAGCATCAGCGACTAACCAGAACTGACGAGGACGAATGGGTGGCATAGAGGCAGACATCCCCATCCCGACTCCGGACATGCCGACACCAGACATGGTTAAGCCAGACATGGTGGGTACAGCCCACATCCCTACCCCAGAGGGGAAGATGTAGGAACTGACGGATTGAGACGGAGCCATCGATCCGGGAACATGCTGCATTGAACCGTACATAGAACCCGCGACGCGCTGAGCTTCGGCAGATTTTGCCATGCCAAAGATTTCGTCGTAGATGGGGTTCTCGGTATCTGCGGTATCTGCGGTAACAGGTTGGCGCTTGCTGGGAGGAACCAACTCGTATACCGTCTTGCCTTGGAGTTCTTCCTCCCAGTTAACGGTGATGAATTGGTCTTCAATCCAGTCGCTGGGATAAACCGGGGGAACATGGACGGGTGTAGAACGGGCTAGGATTAACCAACGACCATCGGCACAACGATAACCGATATCCACTACGTAGTCGCGATCGCTAACGGGTAGCGGTAAGTACCATTCTCTTGCTAGTTCGTCACAGGGATATTCCTGAATGCTATGGGCGCTTTGGTATTCCAGGTTAATATCGGTGACATCATAAATCCGCAGCGCTAATTGCTGTCCTCCCTGACGCCGCAGATCTTCCTTGTGTTCGTTGGGAATATCCCAGTAGGTATATGCCCATTGGGGATCGCGGGGCATGAGGACAATCCGACTTTCCCCATAACCAGAGGGTAAATCAGGTAATCCTTCGTCTACAGATGCTAGATCACCACCGGTGCGATCGTCTTGACCGAGTTCAAATTTAGATGCTTCCACTTCTGGTTGTGCCTCCACTGTGCTAGTTGGACTGAGCGAGATTTTGGTATGTTGGACTTTTTGAATTTCTGCCAGTAACTGTGCTTTACGCATCCGGCTATACCGTGAGATGCCGTACTCACTCGCAACTCTACGCAGTTGCCGTAAGGTCATCTCTTCTAAAGGTGGGCGTTCTTTTGCCATGAATATGCTCTCCAATTGTTAGGTCGGTAGGTTGTATATCTCCTGGTGAATCAAAAAATGGGGATCATAATTTAACAACATCGCATCTGATATTTGATAAAGGTTGATGATTCCTACCGCCTTGGAGTAAGTCAATCTCGGTGACGTATTGCATTCGTCTTTCGTTTGGGCAGGTACAAACTCACGCATGACTTACTGTTTAGGCTGACGTTGGGATTTCTCCCGATAACACTTAGATTTCTCCAGTAAGGATCACAGAAATACTGATTTGAGTATTTCTTTGGGATCGCTTTATTTATCTATGTACCAGAAAAGCCTTAGGTATGGTCAAGGGGATCAAGACGCCAATTTTCACGAATTGACGAATTTTCAAGCTTACCGGGGATCGCATTGTCAGGGTTTCATGACATTTGAGGTAAAAAGGGGATCGCTGAGTTATCAGTTATCAGTTATCAGGAACAGGGGTTGTAGAGACGTTCCGATGTAGGGGCGGGTTTTACTACTAACATTTCGTTGTCACCCTGATATAACGAAACCCGCCCCGACCTAACCGTTCAATTCTCGCAAATTGACGAATGACCAATGACCAATGACCAATGACCAATGACCAATGACCTAGAAATTAAAAAACCCCTCATCAGAGAAATCCTGCTGTTCCAGCCAATCTTGACCTAACTGAATAGTCACATCGGAGGCTAGAGACCCCGTACTCTCAACCCGCACCTCACCAAATCCCAAATCAGCCCGGATAGCCGCAGCGCTGGCTTCGTCTCCTTTTTGGGCAATGATGCGTGTAACTTTTAAGGGTTCTGCCCAAGGTTCGCCGACATAATTATTTCGATAACCCGCTTCTCTTAGGGTACTGATTAGGGATTGAACGGCTTCTGGATTATCGGTACTATCTTGAATCGCCACCCGCAAATAAGCTGGGTCAAGATCGGAGAGTTCGCTATAACCTTGATCGAAATGTTGAGCTACCATTTGCCGAATCTGGCGGTGATTGGGTAACCAGTAACTGACTTCATTTTCGCCCGTGCCGTTAAACCGCCCCGGAACCATTAACATTTGTACGTCAGACCGTTTACTATCAACCGCAAATCCGATTAGAGCCACCAATTCTTCAACGCTTAAGTTGGTGTCAATGTGAGACTGAATTACCGATAAAATTTTAGGCAGTCGGGCTAAAGTTGTAGGATTGAGCGCTTGCTCGATTAATGCCCGCATTAGGATTTGCTGGCGCTGTACTCGACCGACATCCCCATATTTGTCATAGCGAAAGCGCAAAAATTGCATTGCCTGCTCGCCATTCAGATGCTGTTTACCTTGCTTAAGGTTGATATAGAGGTGTTGAGAATCATCTTGATATTTCATGTCCTTGGGAACATACACAGTAACGCCACCCAAGGCATCCACGAGCTTTTCCACACCTTGGACATTCACTCGGACATAACGGTCAATCCCTACACCGTCGAGGAGTTCACTGGCTGCCTTTGCCGTTAATGCTGGTCCACCATGGTAATTAGCCGCGTTGATTTTAGTCACACCATACCCTTCAACGTAGGTTTGGGTATCGCGGGGAATGGAGAGAACATTTAATTTTTGGTTATTGGGGTCAAACCGAGCCAAAAGCATGGTGTCGGAATGCCCATCAAAGGAATTGACCAGTGCATGGTAGCCCAAGTCTTCCTCTAGAGGTTGATCCAAGTCAGAGGTAAGAACCTTCGTCCCCAAAATCAAAATATTGACAGGTCGCGTCAATTCGGGTAGTCGCATACTATTGCGGGTCATACTACCCTTGTCGCTAAAGATGGCTGCCTCATCAGCACTCAGTTGGCTTTGCAGTAAAGGCATACTCGATAGCGAAACAGCAAGCATTGCCCCGGCTGTCGCGGATAACATGGCGACGCCAGTAAAACCTAACCAAAGCCAAAGCCAATGTCCTCGTTTAGCTTTAGCCGATTTCTTTTTCGGCGGTTGACTCCTCTTTTTCTGTACTGGGCGGGGTTTTTCGTAGGTTTTTCGAGCTGGCACTTGGTTTCCTCACACACACATAAGCGATCAGGATGGGTTTGGGCAAATGATACACGCCGATGCCCTCATTGCTTACCCTGAGTCTGGTTTAGAGCGTTTGACACAAACACTCATATCAGGTTTTCTCACCGTTTGGGGCAGAACCAGGCAAATACGGCAAAAGATGAGAACAGTTGATCAACTTCAGGCAAAAAGCCCGTCACCATTTTCCTATAACTGGACAACCCAAACGCTGAAATCGTTTACTCGGACAGATGCTTTCGCACTTTCCCTTCCGCCACCTGGCTAATCCCAGGGAGACGGGGTAACTTCCCTTGCCACAAGCGCACCATGAGCCAAACACTGACTAAAAAATACCCAGAGGTGAGCATGGTATTCATAAATAACAGACGGAAGCTCCAAAACTCGGTGAGCTGCGCCCCTGACAATAATAAAATGTAGCCTACTAGCCAAGCGAAAGCCAAGGTTACGGACAAACGACTCACTGCTTGCTGTTCTCGTGTTCCTTGGCGACGGTAGAGTGTCCACAGTGCCGGAAAAAACCCGATCACGGGCAGCAGGTAGGCAAATAGCTGTAAACGTTGGAGGTTTTGATTGTCCAATGGGTTGAGGTGATTCATGGTGCTTTGATTTAAGGCAGAAAAACCTGATCAGGTGGGAATTTGCTCATTGCTCATCAGTGCTAAAAAAAGGAATAATATCACAACCGCATACCAGGTAGCCTAAAAACTTATGGGTATTCAGTTCAATTTCATTGTCAAAGTCTTAATTCTATCCCTAGGCATTTCCCTGCTGATTAAGTACGCCAGTCCTAGTTTACCCCCTATTCCGGCAACGTCCGGGAATGCCCTGATTGCCGTACTCACACCCGCTATAATTTTAGCGATCGCTCTTTTGTGGCGTTTCTGGCAATTTCACAGCAGAGGTTCGTAGTCAGCACTTTAGTGCTTCCTGATCAACGTAGATCAGGGCGGGTTTATTCATATCTGGGTAGAAACCGAAACGATAGTCATGAAACCCGCCCCTACACAATTAAAACTTCCTTACCAAGGACTTCCCACTTTAGTGCTTCCTGATCAACGTGGATCAGGGCGGGTTTATTCATATCTGGGT
>JGI12210J13797_10625012_pt1 | contig 15380 bp, 12 predicted proteins | sample ElkSlonscriptome_3_FD_13797 | JGI IMG/M metagenome (IMG submission 13797)
AAGAACTAGCTAGTAAGAAACTAATTTCTCAGCGTGAACTAGAGGAAGTAGAAGAACAGTACGAATACAACAAGCGCCTAAAAGACTTAACCTATCGTTCTTACCAGTCCGATTCAGTTTCTCGCTCTCTGCAACTTAACCAGATTCGCCTATCAGAAGATCGGATGAACCGAAGCTTGGAGGCAGTTGGAAAGATTCTAGACAACCTAGTAGTTACCGCTCCGACTAATGGCTTGCTAACCACGCCCGACTGGGAACCAGGTCAGTCAATTACACCGGGTGAGCGGCTGGGACAAGTGGCCTTGCTAGATAGCTTCAAAGTACGAGTGGCCATTGACGAATTGTATTTACCTCGCATTGATGTAGGGCAGCAAGGCACTTGGAACCCGACCGGAAACACCTACCGTCTAGAGATTTATAAGAAGTACCCAACCGTAAGTGAAGGTAACTTTGAAGTAGACATGAAATTTATAGGTGAAACACCGGAACTTCGTCGGGGACAGTCGCTTCGTATTCGCTTGGAGCTAGGTTCTTCGGAGGAAGCCATGCTACTAGCTACCGGTGGGTTCTTCCGCGATACCGGAGGCAACTGGGTATTCGTGCTTAACAACGATGGGTCAAGAGCCTACAAGCGAGATATTCGGCTGGGCCGCAAGAATCCCGAAAACTACGAAGTGCTGGAAGGGCTAGAGCCAGGTGAGCAAGTGATTACATCGTCGTATGAGAATTTCGGGGATAATGAAGTGTTGGTGTTTTAGGTTTTGGGGATTAGGTCTTGGGCTTTAGAAAGGTGGAATAGTGATTGATTTTAGAACATTGCGAGTTTGGGGGAGCTTTCACGAAATAACACTAAAGGTTTACACGCTTATGAAAGATTTTCCGGCGTCTGAAACCTACGGCTTGACATCTCAGATTCGGCGAGCCTCAGTATCAATTACTGCCAATATTGCGGAAAAATGCGGAAGGTCGTCCGACGCTGAGTTAAATCGTTTTTTAATTATTGCTATGGGTTCAGCTAGCGAATTGGAGTATGAATTATTACTGGCTAAAGACCTAAACTACATTTCACCAACTGACTATGAGCAGATACAGGAAGATATCATTGCCGCTAAAAAGATGTTGAACAATTTTATAAAAAAGGTAAAATCAAGGATTTGATAAGCTAAACTCCCAAATCCTAATCCCTAAAATCTAAAACCGAAAATTCTATGATTCGCACAAACAACTTAAAGAAAGTATTCATCTCTGATGAGGTAGAAACCACCGCGCTGAACGATATCAATATTGAGATCAAATCAGGGGAATTCGTTGCCATTATGGGACCTTCCGGCTGTGGTAAGTCTACCCTACTCAATATTCTTGGGTTGCTAGACAACCCTTCTTCCGGTGAGTACCACTTTATGGATCACGAAGTAGGAAACTACTCGGAGCGACAACGAGCTCAACTAAGAAAAGGTAACATTGGCTTTGTCTTCCAGAGTTTTAATCTGATTGATGAACTGACAGTATTTGAAAATGTGGAGCTTCCGTTGTTGTACTTAAAGGTGCCTTCGGATGAACGAGAGAAGAAAGTGAATGCCGCGTTAGAGCATATGAATATCATGCACCGTCGTAATCACTTTCCGCAACAGCTTTCCGGTGGTCAGCAACAGCGGGTAGCCATTGCCCGAGCCGTGGTTGCTAACCCTAATTTTATTTTAGCGGATGAGCCAACGGGTAACTTGGACTCTACGAACGGAGAAGAAGTAATGAACCTACTATCAGAACTGAACAAGGCCGGAACCACTATTGCGATGGTGACGCACTCTCCCCACGATGCCACCTACGCCAACCGAGTGATTAATTTATTCGATGGTATGATCGTAACTGAAAACATTAAGGAGAAATTTCACGTGTAATCTTTTGATAAGTAGTTTGTAGAATTGAAAAGCGACAACCCTCACTTCGTAGATAGGGTGTCGCTTTTTCGTTTTTTAGCTTGGTGCAGAATAACCCTATCAAAAAGAGTGCACTACTTGTTAACCTGCTCCAACTGTTTTTCTAGGTACTTCTGCTTCCCCAGTAAGCGAACTTTCTGCTCTGGTTCCATGGCCTTTGTTCAGCGGACTTAGGCATATTGGACGAGGGTTGGCGACCATCACCTGATTAGATCACTTAAAACTGTAACTACTTAGGTCAATTTTGAAAGATGCTAATATATCAGTAACTCTGCGTGGGTGAATCAGTCAGCATACATTGCGGAACTAGAGGCTAAAGTTAGCCAACTTACTGAGCAACTTTCTCAGGCACTGGTTCGTAATGGCGAGCTTGAGCGACGTCTCAGTAAAAATAGTTGCAACGCTGATAAGTCTCCTAGCAGCGATGGCCTAGCCAAGAAGCCAGCCATTCCACGCCAACGGAGCCTTCGTAAGCCGGGTGGTCAGAGAGGTCACGCTGGAAAAACGCTCAATGCAGTTGCTCAGCCTGATTGTGAGCAGCTACACCGCATAGTAAGTCAGTAATGTGATTGTGGTTGCGATTTAAGTGGTGTAGCCAACCAGGTGCACGGGGATCGTCGTCAGGTTTTTGATTTGCCCTCAACGGTATTAGAAGTGACCGAACACCGCCTGGAACGTAAGACATGTCCGAAATGCCAGCGGCTTCATTTAGGCCATTTCCCCGCGAGGGTGGTTGATCCACGACTGCCTCAACTCCTACTTGACGATGGGGGGCAGATGAAACAGGGGCTTTGAATCGCTCACATCCTGCGGGAGCTAACCGCTTTAATGGAGTTGTCCGAGCCGAGCCGCTGGCCTAAGTACAGTCAAGAAAGAAGCGTAAGAGACGCGCGCAAATTGCTGAACTATTGAACAAGCTATTAGAGAAGCATCCTACCAAGACAGTGTATGTAGCTTGGGATAATGCTGATACGCATAGTGGTGGTAAGGTGGAAGAAATAGTACGAGTGGCCGCTGGAAGACTGAACCTACTATACTTGCCTACTTACAGTCCTTGGCTTAACCCCATAGAGATGCTCTGGCGGCATTTCCGCCGAGAGGTAACCCAATTGTGAACTGTTCGTCTCCGTGGAGAAGTTAGTGAAAGCCTCTTATGAATTCTTTGAAAAGTATCGTGCCTTTCTAGCGTCCATAACGAAAAAGGTAAGCCTAGCGCTCTGGGTCTGCGACGCACGCTGTTGATCAACTGCTCTTGATACTTTGCGGTTAACAACTACTTTTTTCTAACTACAACCATGAATTCCAACATAGAAATTTATCAATCCCCCGATAACCAAGTAGAGCTAAAAGTAAGCCTTGATCAGGAAACGGTTTGGTTAAACCGGCATCAGTTAGCAAAACTATTTGATCGGGATATCAAGACCATCGGCAAGCACATCAACAACGTATTCAAAGAAGGTGAACTAATAAAGCAGGGAACTGTCGCAAAATTTGCGACAGTTCAGGATGAAGGCGACAGGAAAGTGGAGAGAAATATTGAGCACTACAATCTGGATGTGATTATCTCGGTCGGTTACCGAGTAAAATCACCACGAGGTACACAATTTCGTATCTGGGCTACCCAACGGCTGAAAGACTATCTGGTACAGGGCTACGCCATTAACGAAAGCCGCCTAGCCCAAAAGCAACAGGAAGTGCAGCACCTGAAAACCAGTATCCGTATTCTCGGACGAGCGGTAGCGGATCAGGCCGAGCAGTCAGCACTGGACTGGCTACAGCACTTTGCCCAGGGGCTACAGCTACTAGACGATTACGACCACGAGCAACTGGACAAGAAAGGCAACAGTACCCAATCGGCCAACTATCCCGGTCTAAAGGAATACTAGCAGGTAGTGGAACGTATGAAAGCGGACGTTGATTCAGCGGTGTTCGGAAAGGAAAAAGACGATAGCTTTCCTAGTTCTATCGCCCAGATCGGTCAGGGTTTTGGTGACACCGACTTTTATCCCACCCTGGAAGAAAAAGCGGCTACCCTACTGTACCTGATTATAAAGAACCACTCATTTATTGACGGAAATAAAAGAATTGCCGCGGCTTGCTTTTTGCTGTTTCTGAACCAGAACAAGTTACTACTACGACAAGATGACCGTCCGATCATCAGCAACGAAGCGTTAGCCAGTATTACGCTGCTGGTAGCGGCTAGTAAGAGCGAAGAGATGGAAACGGTTAAACGACTAGTCATAAGCGTACTTAACCGTAATGCTTTCTAAGCATATCAATCAGCATCTACCTTGCTTCTGTTGCTAGATCAGCGGGCTTTATCACAAGTTCCTTCTTATTTTAAATAACACATCTATTGATAGCGACTAGAACTACACTAGAGATTAGAGAGACTAGTTTAATACTACTAGCAGTAACATAACATAGGCAAGTTCGTCCCGGGGTATCACGCGCTACAAAAAATTCCGGCATAAAGCGGGTCGCGCCCGACCGGGGCTTCCCAAGCTATCTCTCTACCCACCTCGCAGTTTATTTCGTTTCCTGTTTGCGCTTGGGCCACCCGCTCTAGCGACCCACTTCTACCCCAAGACGGGGGTACTGCCAAATTATGTTTCACCGCTTGCGACTACGAAAGCAAGCAAAAATTCTCAAACACTATGGCAGATCAAAAATCTTCCCGTCAAGATGTTTATCAACTGGTAACGGACATCATTTTAGAAAAACTTGAACAAGGGGTCATTCCCTGGAAACAGTGCTGGAGTTCAAAGGGTTCTGCCGCCAACTGTATGGCGTATTACAATACCTATCTACTCACCAAACTGCTCCAACGAAAACAGAAGCAGTTGAATGAATGGTCACAGGGTATTGTGATAGATGATAACCAGCATTCGTTACAGGAAGCGGTTGCAACAATCAAGCAGGTATCACCTTACGAGACGACCAGAATAGACGGAACGGAGGAGCCAGGTTACCTGCTTTTCCTTATTTTACCGACTAGCACTCCGGTGAGCGTCGGTCGCCTTTTTAGAGCTACCGGGCATCGGACACAGGCAAACTTGACCTTTATGCAAGAAAACTATTTTCTCCCTTGCTCGGCATCAGTAACTACGTGAGCCCAAGCTCCCCAATAAGGTAGTTTTAGAATGTTAGTATAAATCTGCTGTGCGGTAGCAGTATCGCCCTTGTATAAATAGTTACTAGCGACAGCATACCCAGTTGTCATTTCACCACCGCCCCATTCTTCAAAGGGTTTATCTTTATCAAAGATTTCTTTTTCAGCAAGAATCCCTTTATAAAAAAACAACCTTCGGTAGTACACATAATTGGTGTCGCTAATTGTAAAATTGGTTGGAATTTGATCAAGTACTTCCTGCGCCAATTCAGGCTTACCCATTCTTCGATACGTATTGTAAAGCCAATCTCTACTACCTACCTGGTTTTTATCAGTAGTGGCATTTTCAACCAATATCTTATAAGCCGAGGCTGCTTTAGGGTAATCACCTTTTATGTAATGATACAGCCCAATGTGGTAATACACCCAGTATTTGTACGTTCCCCATGGTTTACCGTCATAGCCAAGTTCTATTTCATCTATATGTTCGGTACCAATAAGATCGTCTGCTTTAGTTAAATCGGCAAAGGCTTTTTCGGGTTCTCTTACGTTGAGGTAACGATGACCACGATGACGTAATAGTTTGAATGACTCCGGAAATTGCTCTAAACCCTCAGTGAGTACTTTAATCGCCTCTCGATAGTGGTAGTTAGAAGCATGTTTTCTGCTCAATTCAATAAAATCATGCTCAGTGAGTGATTCACTGGCCCTAATACTGGCAATTATGCTGTCGTTTTTGTGTTTAAGATCCTCCGGTATTTCCAGTTGATACAAGGGCTTACCGGTAAAAGAGGTAGTCTCAATGGGCAAAGGCTCTCCTGTTACATTTGCTGTTTTTTCTACTTCCGAAATTTCCTGTTTTCCAGCGGAACAGTTTAATAAAAAGACAGCGAATACATGTATAGTATATTTCATGGTATTTGTCAGTTAATTCAAAAATTTATTTTAAAAGCCCATTGCTGTAGCATCACCCGTTCTAGTATTATCGGCTGCGCCTTCGTAGCTACCGTCAGGGCGAATTAAAATTGCCTCTGTTCTTCCTAGCTGAGGAAAAATCCGCAATGCATGGCCTTTATCCTCCAGTGCTTGCATAGTTAAACTATCAACGGCCCCCTCTTCTATCACAATTCTATCGGGTAACCATTGAGAGTGCACTTTTTTTGCATTGACTGCTTCTTGCATAGTCATACCAAAATCGATGACATTCACAATATTCTCATAGATGATATTGATAATCGTAGAACCTCCAGGTGTGCCCAGTACCATATACAGCTCTCCATTTTTCTCTACAATGGTCGGACTCATGCTACTTAACATTCTTTTTCCAGGTGCAATCGCATTAGCTTCTCCTCCAATTAAGCCAAAAATATTGGGAAAACCGGGCTTTAAACTGAAGTTGTTCATCTCATTGTTCAAAAAGAAACCGGCCCCATCTACCATTACTTTGCTACCAAAATAGGCCACCAGGGTAGTAGTAATAGAAACAGCATTGCCTTCCTGGTCCACAATTGAGAAGTGGGTTGTTTCTAAACTTTCAATACGCTCTACTTCACCTGCTTTAATTTCTTGGGAAGAAGTAGCTTTATCTAAATTAATATTACTGTTTCTCGATGCTATATATTCGTCTTCAAGTAGCATATCAATGGGTACCTGATAATACGCTAAGTCTCCCATATGTTCGGCACGATCGGCATAAGCCCGTCTCTGTAATTCTGTCATTAGATGTATAGTCTCAGTGGTGTTATGCCCCATACTTTTTAAGTCATAGGAATTTGAACCCTTTAATAGTTGCACAATGATAATTCCACCGCTAGAAGAAGGGGGCATGGAAATTATATTGAAACTGTCCCGGTAAGCCCCCTCAATAGGATCTCTCCAAACTGAATTATAATTGGCTAAGTCTTCGTAGGTAATAATCCCTCCCCCTTGTTGCATCTCATCGACAATCAAATCGGCAGTTTTTCCTTTATAAAAGCCATCCTTTCCTTGATCTTTGATTCTTTTTAGCGTTTTTGCTAACTCTTTTTGTACCAAAGTGTCCCCTTCTTTCCACAATGAATCTTTAATGAATACCATATCAGACTCATTCCATTCTTTAAATTTTTCTGTGGCATCATTAAACGTAGAGACATCGTATTCTGTAGTTGCAAATCCATTTTCAGCCAAGTCTATCGCCGGTTGAATCAACGAATCGAAAGGCAATTGGCTGAATTTTTTATGAATTTGTTCCATGCCATCTACTGTACCTGGTGTACAAGAAGCTAAGTGCCCATATAATGCCTTTTGGGTCATGACCGAATCTTGTTCGTCAATGAACATATCACGCGATGCCGCGGCCGGAGCCGTCTCTCTAAAATCCAAAGCCCCTTTTTCACCATTGGCAGTTCGGTAAACCATGTATCCGCCACCCCCTATGTTACCCGCTTTGGGCAATACTACTGCCAAGGCATATTTTACTGCAATGGCGGCATCGAAGGCATTACCTCCGCTCTTTAGTACATTTAAGCCAATTTGGGTGGCTAAAGGATGCGCAGTAACTACCATACCATTGGCAGCGACGACACCTTCATTCGCCTTTTTGGGGTTTTTTACTTGTCTAAGACCTTTTTCATTGTTTGCAGGCTCGGTTTGACATGCAAACAAAATAGCGATCCATAATCCAAAGGATAGTAATCTACTGGTATTTACCATTGTATAGTTTTTAGTCATGTAGTTAAAGTAAATCTGCTGAGTTTCTCTCGCCTCTATAACCTCCTCAAATAGTGTTGTTGACTATATTTATAATGATTAGTTTGAGACAGCGATACTAATTTCGCATACTCCCGGAGTCCGGGCATCGCAAATAGAACCAAATCCAGAGTTCCACTGGTCGATCGTTCGCCCGTCTTCTAGCTGAAGGGCAAACGTCATAGAAAAGCGATCGCCGTCTTGTAGTTCATCGGAACCGAGGCCAAACAAGGCGGCTGCTTCGGACAAGCTGACTGCGACGCTAGGAACCGATGAAAGGTCATTGTCAGCGGGGGCTTCCACCGCCTCAATTGTACGCAAGAGTAGCGGCCCTACTGTCGAAGCCGAGTAGCTCAGCGACAGATTAATGCTGGTGGCCGTCAGGTAACCGTAGCTCTGGTAGCCAATAGCCGCCTCAAAGGGAACATCTGTACCAATTCGCAGGGTATCACTGTTCGGAGTAACCTGGGCAACTACAAAGGCCCCAGCCTGAAAGTCAGGGATTGGATAGGACTCGTTTTCGCGACATGCCAGCAACAGGATCAGTAATAGGAACGGGTAGTTTTTCATAGCTCAGTTAGTTATCCCAGAAAACAGCTTTTTGCTGGGAGGTTTGTTCATTAATTGTATTGTTGGTATTCAGTTCGTCTACCGAGTAAAGCAGGCGCATCGGATAGGGCCCTAGGGGGTCAATCGCCTCTGGCAAACTGGCCGGATACCCGGTGCGCCGGTAGTTGTTCCAGGCTTCAATACCATTGCCAAAGAGCGCAATATAGGCTTGCTCCATTACGACATCTAATCGAGCTTGGTTGTTCAAGGCCTCGTCGTACTTCGCCAGTACCTCCGTTACGTAGGCATTAATATCGTTGATGGTCGGGGCGTAGGCTTCACCAACTGTGGCCACCGATATGCTGTAGTCCATGACCTTACTGACGGATGCCCGGATGCCTTCTTCCAATAAACTTCGCGCATCTTCTCCTGTACCCATCAACAGGGCGGCCTCGGCGCGTAAAAATTTCATCATAAAATTGGTGAGCATAGGGTAAACTCCTTGCCCCTGCCCCCCGTCGCCCAAACCAACAATCTGAAAGCTGTCATCGTCAAAAAGTCCACCGACCGGGTAAACCCCGAAGGTACTGCGAATAGCTCCGTCATTGCCAATAATTTCCAAAGTACCTCCGTCGCGAGATATATAGCCGTCGCCTTGATAACCAAAGAGACAGTTGGGCACCCCGGAGCAGGGATAATCGGACGTGCCCAATTCGGGGTCTTCGCCGGTCTGCCGGTAGATATAGTACCGCAGGCGCGGGTCAGTCACTGCTACTCCGACGGCTTGGCCCTCATTGGGGTGGCGCAGTAGGCTGATAAAGTAGTTGTTCATGAAAAATGTCTTCCCGGGTTCGTAGTGGTTTCGATACAGTGGGTGCCGGTTTTCGGGGTTCTGACTGGCCCCGAACCGGAACTGAAAGTCATCCTCATTGGTATTAATCAGCTCGGCCTCTTCCTGAAGCAGCGAGCTTAGCTGGTCAGCAGCCGTATCATCGATCAACCGGGTCTGTACCAGCATTTTAAATTTTAGCGAAAGTCCCATCTTCTTCCAACGCTCAAGGTCTCCGCCGTAAATAATATCCGCCGAGGCGGGAATGCCGTCGTAATTCTCCAGCATCGCTAAAGCATCATCCACCGAAGTCATCAGAGCAGAATAGATATTACTTCCTTCCTCAAAGGCGGGGGAAAAGTTTTTCTCTTTCTGCGTCGCTTCGCTAAACGGTATCTCCCCCCATACATCGACCATGATGCTGTAAACGTAGGCTTTCTGAAGCATGGCCACTGGAACTAGCTCCGGAAAACCTTGAGCCTCTCCGTTTTCAATGATGTACTCCAGATCGGGTAGCGCATTACTGTACAAATCGTTCCACCCATTAGCAAAGGAAGCACCGTCTGCGATATAGCGACTGAAGGCATTGTTAAAAAAGCCGGTTGTAGTAATGTACTGCACGTAGGCCATCGGTCCGTAGTTGATGTTCGTTAACAAGGCCGAAACATAGGCTGTCTGGGCTCCCGGCATTACGGTTAGCACACTCGCTTCGTCGCTTCGGGTGGGGTCAGTATTGATATCTAGGAAGTCGTCTCCGCAACCACTGGTCCAACCTAAAAGAAGAATGGTCAGGCTAAATTTGAGAAATTTCATCACAAGTTTGAGTTAAAAGGTGACAGAAAGATTAAAGCCGTATCGTTTGGTGCTCGGCACTCCCATAAAATCTAACCCCTGGGCATTGGAGTTAGCGCCGAACGCGCTGGTTTCTGGATCGAAGTTGAGCGCGTCCGGAAAATTAGGAGCCTTGTACCAGAGGTTACGGCCGGTCAATGAAAGTCGGGCCGAACCAAAAGGAGTTTTCTCTAGGAGATTGTCGCTAAACTGATAGCCAATAGATACTTCGCGTAGGCGAACGGTAGTGGCATCGAAGACATTGCCCTCAAAGGGTGCCGTATCGGCAAAGCGGCGCAGGGCGTAGTGGCCAATCACGTAGTCGTTGGGAATTGTATTTCCGTTGTCATCCAACGCTGCAACTACGGTGCCGTCTTCTTGCTGCTCTCCCTCAAGGCCCGGGATAATCCGACCAGCTTCGCGCGGTATGTCCTGATCCAGTTCGGTGGTGACCCCCCTTCCCAACAGTTGCTGGGCAGTCTCTGAATACATATCACCGCCCTGCCGCCACTCAAGCAAAGCACTGAGCGTCAATCCCCGAAAGGTGATGGTGTTGGACAGCCCCAGGGTGAAGTCAGGGTTGGGATCACCGATGATGCCGAGATCTGGCTCCTCAAAGGGTTCTCCGTTGTCAGGCCGGATCAGGAGGGTGCCTTGGCCATCGCGGGCGTAGCGCGAACCGAAGATTTGTCCGAACGGTAATCCAGGGCGATGCACAATCCCTAAGTTACCCCCCGCCAGTCCGCCGATAAAAATTTGATCCAAGCCTTGCTGAAGGGATACTACTTCATTGCGGTTGCGGGTAAAGGCCGTAAAAATATCCCAGCGTAACCCGTTTTGGAGTTCAATTGGAGTGAGACTCAACCCGAGCTCTACGCCGTAGTTTTTCACTTCCCCCAGGTTTTCGGTCACATTCTGCACCCCGGAAGAGGGTGCTACATCGATTTGAACGATATTGTTGGTAGATACCCGGTTGTAATAGGTGACATCCAATCCAATCCGGTTGTTGAAGAACTGTAAGTCCGCCCCTACTTCGTATTCGGTGGTAAGCTCCGGGCGAAGCCCCGTATTTCCCAACAAGGGATCATTGCTGACCGTATTGCTTAGGCTTCCATCAGGCGAGGTGAACGGAAACTGCGTACCAGAAAAAGCCGGATTAGTCACAAACTGAGTCTCTACCCGGTAGGGGGGGGCATCATTGCCTACCTGCGCTATTCCGGCCCGGAGTTTGGCATAACTCAGTACCTTGGATGTTATGCCCAGCGCATCAGTCAGGATAACCGACGCACTGGCACCGGGATAAAAATAGCTACGGTTTTCAGCAGGTAAGGTAGAAGACCAATCGTTGCGGGCTACCACATTCAGAAAATACGTGTCGCGGTACGAAAACTGGAAGTCGCCGAAGATACCGTGAAAACGACGTTGGATAAAGTCGGAGCTAAGTGGGCGGTGCGTGTCAAAGTTCGTTATATCGTCAATCCCAAAGATGATCTGATTGGTAGCTTCCACGCTGGTTGCTTCGGTGGTTCGTTGGTTAATATTATGTCCGATGATCGCTCTTAGGTTCAGGTCGGGGGCCACGGTGCGGTCGGCGGTGATGAGTAGGGTGCCGTCCAACTCTTCGCGATAAAAGGTAGTGTTTACCAAAATTCCGTTAGCAAAGTCGACGTTGGCTGACCCTTGGGAGACAAAGTTGGTGCGGCGATCAGTGTACGCATTGAACCCGGCCTGGTATGATACCGTCAGCCAATCTGTGATATCAAAGCCCGCCTGAAGTTTGCCGTAGTAGCGGTTGACCTTACTTTCGTAGTACGCATTATCAGTGACCCAGCGCGGATTGTCTACCCCGTTCCGGTAGTAGACGCTACTGCCGTCCAGCGGGTTTTGATACGGAAGGTTCATCCAGGCATAATGAGTCGGAATCAGCAAGACACGTTCCATAATAGACGTACTCCCCAAAATACCCGGGCGAACCGGAGGGGTCAATTGTTCGGTATTAACGTAGTTAATCGTTCCGCTGATAAACAAGCCGTTTTCCAGCACGGCATTACCACCGATGTTCACGTTGATTCTTTCCACTTCACTGTTCGGGATAAAGCCGTCGTTTTGCGTGTAGCTTAATCCGGCAGTAAGATTGGCGGTTTCGTTACCGGTGGTCACGTTGATGGCGTTTTCAAACACCCGGCCCGTTCGAAAGAATTCCTCTACCTGGCCTCGGCGGGGCTCGAAGGGTATATCAACTCCCTGGTACTCCGGAAAAGCCTCGGCCAACTGCGGCTGGTCGTAGGGATGGGAGATAGTCTCTAAGTCAGAGAAGCGGGGCCCCATTGAGCCGAAAAACCCAGGAACCAGAATTTGCCCACCCCCTGGCCCGAAAGTATACTGGTAGTCGGGCAGTGAGGCGACCTCCTCGAGGCTGTAGGAAGAATTGAAGGTAACCTCGGTACCCCGTCGGCTACCGGTTCGGCCCGCTTTGGTGGTAACCACAATTACGCCGTTGGCAGCACGGGAACCGTATAGGGCGGAGGCAGCCGCTCCTTTGAGCACTGTCATTGTCTCAATATTGTTGGGATCCAGATCAAAGGCCCGGTTCGTAACAACGTTGCCGTTAGAGAACCCTCCGCCTAGGGTTGAGTTATCAAAAGGGACGCCGTCTACAATAAAAAGGGGTTGGTTGTTTCCGGTAAGCGACGAGCTTCCCCGAATCGTAATATTGGTATTGCCGCCCACTGAGCCCCCGCCCGAATTGATGTTCACTCCTGGCACCCGGCCGGAGAGGCTGCGTACCGGATCGGGCTCCGACTTTTGCGCCAACACTTCTCCCTTTATCTCGGCCACCGCGTAGCCCAAAGCCTTTTTTTCCCGGGCGATGCCCACCGCCGTCACAATAACTTCGTCGAGTTGCTGCTCATCAGGTAGCAATACTACGTTGATGACCGAACGGGAATTGATTTTGATCTCCTGCGCTGCGAAGCCAATGAAGGAAAATACCAAGATGCCGCCTTCGTCTGGTACCTCAATTTGGTAGTTGCCCTGTATGTCGGTGATGGTACCGGTGCTACTGCCCTTAAGCAGCACATTCACTCCGGGTATTGCCCCCTCTTCCGAGCGAACCGTGCCGCTGACTGTTCGGTCTACCTGATTGGTAGCTATCTTGGTCTGGATAGGTTGCCTAAAATTGGGTGAGGGATGTACGATGGCGGCTGGACCGGTGGGTTCTAGGCGAGTGGGTTGACTGCTGGGTTCTGGCACCGGTTTGATGGCCCGATGGCGCGTATTGAGTTTTTCGTAACCTAACTGGGAAGCATGAAGTGTCCTGTTCAAAAATACATCCAAAGTTTCGCCCGCCCGCCGCGGATAAACAGTAATCTGTTTATTCTCTAGATTACTCGGATAAAAGAAGAAAATATCGTACTGTTTTTCCAGCGTGCCGATCAATGTTTTAAGGGCGATCCGTTTAACTTCTGACGTGGGAATTGGTGAAACCTGGATCGCCTGGGCGGTCGCTACTGATGGATACGTTTGCGCCCGGCCTGGCTGACTGGCGAAAACAAGTACGAGGCTTATCTCTACAAGAGAGCGTATAATAGCTTTCATAGCATAAATATTAAATAGGTCAAAACGTATATAAGCGATAGGTGCTTATCTTCTTTGGATAGTGATTACCTGCCCTTCCTGCCGAATACGCAGGTCTAATGAGACTGTCATGGCCTGCAGGAGAATATCTAAATTATCGGAAGGTAGGGTTCCGCTCACCGCTATCTTAGATAGGTCTTTACTAGCCAGGTGCACCTCCACCGCGTAGGTATCTTCAATGATCTGCGCTACTTCGGCTAGAGGCGAATTATCCAACTTCAACTGCTTCTCCTTCCAGGCGGTATACGAATCAGGGTTCACCCGCTTGGTGGTAATTTCTTTCTCAGAATATGTGACTAAGTCACCAGGCTGTAGGTACAGATGCTCCCGAACTGGCAGCTTTAGCTTCACTTTTCCCTCGGTCAGCATTACTTTTGTAGCCTTGGGGCGGGTGTTCACGTTAAAGGTGGTGCCCAGCACTTCTATATCCAGGGACTGGGTATGGACGACAAACTTTAAGGGTTGCTGCGATGTGAGCCGATTAACCCGGAAGAACGCTTCACCTTCCAGCCATACCTCTCGATCTTCGTGCAAGCTCCAGTCGGCTCGATATTCCAAATGAGAATTTCCGTTGAGCGTTATCCAAGTACTATCAGGCAGTAAGATTTCCTTAATTTGCCCTCCGTTTGTAGTCAGGGTCACCGTATCTGGGTAATTTAGCAGGAAGTAAACACCCGCCGCGCTAATTATCAGCACAATGGCCGCCGCCACGCTCCGTACGTTACTTCGGCTGTGCCATCGGGCTTGCTTCCCTTCCGTATTAATCGCATTAAGTACTTTTTCCGTCAATTCGTAGAGCTCGACCTCATTAAGTTGATCCTTCTTAAAATCATAACGAAGCACAATCAATCGGGCTTCCTCTACCATATTGGCCCTCTTTGGATGAAACTTCATCCAGTTTTCCCAGTAGGCACAGGCTTCAGCATCCCCTACAGTTACCCACCGACGAAAGAACTCATCTTGTACCAGGTCTTCTACTCCGTACTGACTGTAATTCATAGCTGGTGAAATGGTAGTGGATACGCGGCTTACTTAAGAAGAGACAAGATCAGAGGTTGTGTAACCTTACTTTTTAAAAAAAATATTATGAAAAGGCTATCCTCGGGGCACCGAAGCGCGCAATTGCTTTAATGCACGGTGGAGCATATTGCGTACTACCTGATGGCTCACACCCATCACTTGGGCAATTTCTTCAGGCCGGAGGCTTTGATAATAGCGCAAATATATTGCTTCCCGCTGCCTTTGGGGTAACTGTTCCATCCCCTGGTAGAGTTGCCTGATCTTATAATCTTCGGTTTCCTTTTCTACGATCCTTACTTCAGAATTTCGGTTTTCTATCAGATCGTGGTGATTGAGAAAACCGTCTAGGCAGGTAGTTTTCTGATGGTATTTTAGGTAGCGAAGGATGTTTCGCCGAAACGAAGTCATCAGGTAGGCCGTTACTTGCTGAGCTGCCCCAATCGTAGTGCGGTTCTTCCATAAATCGGCAAAAAAGTCCTGAAGCAAATCATGGATTAGCTCTCGATCGCTATAAATGTTCATGCCGTAATTAAACAGCTTATTGCCGTTTCGATGAATTAGCACAGTAAAAGCGTGCTGATCGCCCGCTAAGAATTTCTGCCACGCCTCTTTATCGTTATCAATGGAAGTATGAGGAAATGAAACGTTATTTTTCAAACTGAGAGTCAGATCAAGGGTGCAAATTAGATTGCATACTACTAAAAATTATAGCTATATAAAATTTAAATTTGTAATAATG
>JGI12210J13797_11886136_pt1 | contig 15379 bp, 14 predicted proteins | sample ElkSlonscriptome_3_FD_13797 | JGI IMG/M metagenome (IMG submission 13797)
CGTTCGTGCCCGACCCCGACCGGCAGGCCAGCCACGACGGGATCCGCACCCGCACCAACCGCAGCGGCGGGGTCCAGGGCGGGCTGAGCAACGGGGAAACGATCCGCTTCGCGGTGGCGTTCAAGCCCGTGGCCACCATCTTCAAGCCCCAGGACACGGTCGACCGCGAGGGCCGAGCCGCCCGCTACACCGCCCGCGGCCGCCACGATCCCTGCGTGCTGCCCCGGGCGGTGCCCATGGTCGAGGCCATGGCCGCGCTCGTGCTCGGCGACCACCTGCTGCGCCGGCTGGGGGCCCGCATGGAAGACCTCGCGCCATGACCCTCGAGCTGGCATCCAGCAACGACTCGCCCTCGGGGGGACCGGGAGGCGGGCCTCGCATCCTCGCCCCCGGCGCCCCGCCCTCCCCCGGCCCGATCCCCACCGATCTGGCCCGGCACCTGGTGTTCGGCGAGGCGCTGGTGTGGTGGGGCGAGAAGGATCGGATCCACTACGGCCCCATCGGGCTGGTGGTGGGCGCGGCGATCGCCATCCTGGGCTTCGTGAGCCTGCTGGCCCCGGAGTTCTGGCTACAGCCATGGTCCGAGCTGTGGAAGCCGGTGGCCGCCCTGATGTCGCCCTCGCTGGCGATGCTGGTGCGCGAGCGCCTCAACCAGCGCGCGGTGCTGGTGACCGACGCGGCGATCCTCGAGGTGGGCCGCCACGGCGAGGTGGACCGGCTGCCCTTCGGCGCGATCGCCCGGGTGCGCCGCGACGTGCTCCGCGGCGGCATGGTGCTGGAGGGCAAGCCGGGCCGGGTGCGGATCCCCCCCTCGCTGGCCGACGACACCCACCAGGCCCTCGCCAGCCAGCGCCGCATGCAGCTGCGCGGATCGACGGCGGTCGACGACCCCACCGGGTGGATGCCGTGAGCCGCCCCGAGCGGAGCGACCTCGCCGCGGCCGGGCGGATCGTGGTGAAGCTGGGCACCGCGGTGGTCACCCACGACGGCTTCGAGCTGGCGCTGGGGCGGCTTTACGCCGTGGTGGAGGAGCTGGGGCGGCTGCATCACGAGGGCCGCTCGGTGATGCTGGTGTCGAGCGGTGCGGTGGGCATGGGCACCCGGGCGCTGGGGCTGCGCGAGCGCCCGGGCTCGCTGGGGCTGCGCCAGGCGTGCGCGGCGGTGGGCCAGGGTCACCTGATGGCGCTCTATACCCAGGCGCTGGCCCAGCTGGGGCTGGTGGCGGCCCAGGTGCTGCTGACCCAGGAGGACCTGGCCGATCGCGACCGGGCGCTGTGCCTGCGCACCACCCTGCTGCGCCTGCTGGAGCTGCGGACCCTGCCCGTGCTCAACGAGAACGACAGCGTCAGCGTGCGCGAGCTGGTGGAGCACCGCCGGATCGAGGGCGAGGATCCGCCCGAGTCGGCGTTCGGCGACAACGACGGCCTGTCGGCTCGGGTGGCGGTGGCCCTCGACGCGGACCTGCTGGTGCTGATGACCAACGTGGATGGTCTGTACACCGCCAACCCCGCCCACGATCCGAGCGCCACCCGGATCCCGGAGTCGACCGGGGTGCCCGCGCGGCTGGACACGCTGGCCCGCGGCACCTCCCGCGGCGGCACGGGGGGCATGGCCTCCAAGCTCGAGGCGGCGCGGCTGGCCACCGAGGCCGGCTGCCCGGTGCTCATCCTCGACGGCACCTGCCCCGGCGCGCTGTCCCGGGCGCTGCACGGCGAGGACCTGGGCACGGTGCTGTGGCCCACCTCCCCGCGCCGCGCCCGGCGGCAGCACATCGCCACCGGGGCCCACCGCGGCGCGCTGGTGATGAACGAGGGGGCCATCGCCGCGCTCACCGAGCGCAAGGCCTCGCTGCTGCCGATCGGGGTGGTGGGCGTGGAGGGCGAGTTCGACCGGGGCGACGTGGTCGAGCTGCGCGACGGCAGCGGCCGCGTGCACGGGCGGGGGATCGTCAACTACCACGCCGATGCGTGCCGAGCCCTCGTCGGCCGCCACAGCTCGGAGATCGACCGGATCCTGGGCTGGCGGGGCTACGATGCCCTGGTGACCCGCGACAACCTCGTGCTCGGCGAGGTATAGCCCGCGAGGAGACCGCGATGACCGAGACCTCCGACCACGTCCGTACCCTCGCGCGCGCCGCCAAGGCGGCCGGGGCCCGCATCGCGCAGGCCAGCGGCCCCGATCGCCGCTCGATCCTGCTGGCCATCGCCGACGATCTGGGCCGGGCCGACGCGCGGGCTCAGATCCTCGCGGCCAACGCCGAAGATGTAGAGGAAGGCGAGGCTCGCTGCCGCGAGGGCACGCTGGCCCGGGCGCTGGTCGACCGGCTGGTGCTCACCGAGCAGAAGCTCGACGGGCTGTGCGACGGCCTGGGGCAGCTGGCCGATCAGGCCGATCTCGTCGGCCAGGTGGAGCTGGAGCGCGAGCTCGACGACGGCCTGGTGCTGCGCCGGGTGAGCTGCCCGCTGGGGGTGCTGGGGGTGGTGTTCGAGGCCCGCCCCGACGCCGTGCCCCAGATCGCCGGCCTGGCCCTGCGCACGGGCAACGCGGTGCTGCTCAAGGGCGGGCACGAGGCGCGGCGCAGCAACGCGGCGCTGGTGGAGCGGCTGCGCGAGACCCTGCGGGTGCAGGGCTTCGACCCCGGGGCGGTGGCCCTGCTCGAGGACCGGGCGGCGGTCGACGCCCTGCTCGGCCTCGACCGCGAGGTGGACCTCATCATCGCCCGGGGCTCGGGCGCGTTCGTGCGGCACGTGCAGTCGCGCACCGCCATCCCCGTGCTCGGCCACGCCGAGGGCCTGTGCCATCTCTACCTGCACCACTCGGCCTCGCCGCCCATGGCCGCCCGGATCGCGGTCGACGCCAAGTGCAGCTACCCCGCGGCGTGCAACGCCATCGAGACCCTGCTGTGGGAGCCCGGGGCCGAGCCCGCGCTGGTCGCCGCGCTCGAGGCCCTGCGGCGGGCCGGCGTGGAGCTGCGCGGGTGCGAGGCCACCCGGGCCGCCCATCCCGAGCTGGCCCCCGCCTCCCCCGACGACTGGTCCACCGAGTACGGCGCGCTGGTCCTCTCGGTCCGGCGGGTCGACCACCTCGACGGCGCGCTGGCCCACATCGAGCGCTACGGCTCCCGGCACACCGAGGCCATCGTGGCCGACGACGAGATGGCCGCCTCGGCGTTCCTCGCCGCGGTGGATGCCGGCGGCGTGTTCCACAACGCCAGCACCCGCTTCGCCGACGGCTATCGCTACGGGCTGGGGGCCGAGGTGGGGATCAGCACCGGCAAGCTCCACGCCCGCGGCCCGGTGGGGGTGGACGGCCTCATCACCCATCGCTGGCTGCTGCGCGGGCAGGGCCAGGTGGCCAGCGACTACGGGCCGGGCAAGCGCGCCTTTCGGCACCGCACCCGCCCCGTCGATTGATCCCTCGATTGATTCACGACCCTCGCGCCTCGGCGCTCGGGGCCGGGTCTCCGGCGGGCGGCGCCCCGATGGGCTCGGTCGCGCCCACGGGGCGAGGATCGGCCGCCTCGGGATCGCCGGGCTCGACCCACAGCGGGCGCCGGCGCCACAGCACGAACCCGAACGCCAGCGCCCCCGGCAGGCTCAGCAGCTGCCCCATGTTGAGGGGGAAGTCCGGCGACACCGCCTGCCGCTCCTTGAAGAACTCCAGCCCGAAGCGCAGGGTGAAGTACACCCCCAGCAGCAGGAACGAGGTGACGCCCTTGCGCAGGCGGTGGCGGTAGCGACGGTGCAGGACGGTCGCGGTGATGATGAGCGCCACCCCCAGCGCCGCCTCGTACAGCTGCGACGGGTGCCGGGCCTGGCTCTCCCCGAGCTGCTCGAACACCACCCCCCACGGCATGGTGGTGGGGCGCCCCACCACCTCGGAGTTCATGAAGTTGCCCGTGCGGATGAACGGGAACAGCCACACCGCGGCCAGCGTCACCGCGTCGGCCAGGCGATACGTGTCGATCCGATAGGCCCGAGCGTAGAGCAGCACGGCCGAGATCACCCCCACCGCACCGCCGTGGCTCGAAAGCCCGATCCGCGGATCGAAGAGGATCGCGGGATCGGCCATGAAGGCGGCCCAGTTGTAGAACAGCAGCTCGAACAGGTGAGCGCCGAGGAACAGCCCGGCCACCAGCCAGAAGGTGAGGTTGGAGGCGTGGCGCTCCTCGAGGCCGCGGGCCACGAACACCCGGTGGCCCACCCAGATCGTGGCGAACAGCCCGCAGGTGAACAGGAAGCCGTACCAGAACACGAACAGCGGGCCGATCTGCAGCATCAGCGGATCTGGGTTCCAGTGCATCGGGCGCGCTCCTCGGGGCACGAAGCCTCGCCCCCGATCGCCGCGCTGTCAATGCGGCGGCCCGCGAAGGCCGATCGCGCGGGGCTTCGAAACGCCGACGACCGGTGGCCCGAGGCCACCGGTCGTCGAGAGGTCGTCACCGGGCGGCTGACGCTGGTCTCACGAAGAGACCACGTCGGTGATCCTCATGTGCGCACCCGACTGGCTCGGGTTGCTGCGGTGGGCGTAGGCCTGCAGCTGGCGCTGCGCCGCATTGAAGGAATCACGCATCGCGACCCCGAGGTCGCTGTGCTCGGGCTTGGGCTTCTCCTGGTTGACGACGATCTCCCCCCCGGGCACGCTCAGCTCGATGTGGACGCTGTAGGTGTTGCCCTTGGTGTGGTGCTTGTGCGGAGCCTCCACGACGACGCGGCAGCCGGTGATGCGGTCGTAGAAGCGATCGAGCTTCGCGGCCTTCACTCGAATGCGTTCCTCGATCTCGTCAGTGCGCACGACGTTGCGAAACGTGATCTCCAATGGGAGCTTCATAGGCCTTCCTTCTGTGAACGGCGCCGAGCCTCTACCCGTTGCTCCCTTCTCGGCGTCGTGCGGTGGATGTCCATGCAGGAGCAACTCCTTCATCTTGGCAGGCAGACCCCGCAACGTGCCAGCGAAGTTACAGTGGGGTACAGCCCGCTCGACACGTGCCCCGTGGCGGCCCGTGGGTCGAAAGGGCCCTCGATTCAGCCCATTGGGTAGGATAATGGGCGACCTGAACGGGTGACGGGGAGCGCCGTCTGCTCACCGAGCGCGCAGCAGGCGGTGGGCCACCAGGGCCTCGCGCAGCGCGGCCGCATCGTCGAAGCGAACGGCGTGCATGCCCTCGGCTCGGGCCGCCGCGCAGTTGTCTTCGCGGTCGTCGACGAACAGGCAGGCCTGGGGCGGCACGCCGAGCTGCGCGCAGGCGTGTCGATAGGCGGCCGGCGCGGGCTTGCGAAGCCCGGTGTGGCACGACACGAAGCTCCACTCGAGGTAGCGCGACAGGCCGAGGCGCGCCTCGATGAGCGCGTACCAGCCCGGGTAATTCGAAAGCGCGTGCATCGGCACGCCGGCCGTCCGCAGCTCCCGCAGCAGCGGCTCGATGCCGGGCAGCAGCCGGTACGCGTCGGCCATCGCCCGCTTGAGGCCCTCCCCGTCGAAGGCCCGCCCGTCGGCGAAGAAGCACCGCATGAGCGTCGCCTCGTCGATCTCCCCGTGCTCGAACTCCACCCACGCGCTCGGGTGCTTCACCTCGATGAGCTCGGCGAGCGTCATCCCGAAGAAGCGGGGGATCTCCACGAAGAACGGGTCGTGGACCAGGGTTCCCATGACATCGAGCAGCAGGATGCGCACCTCCGACACGCCCGACACTCTACCCCGAGCGCAGGCGAAGACGAGTGAAGCCGAGCCGAGCCGCGGGCCACGGGCGAGAGGCCATGAGCAGCAAGTCGCGCCGGAGATACGCTAGGGTGTCGAAGCCTCGGACCGATGCAGAGCGACTCGCGCTCGTGCACCGCATGGTCGTGGCTGCTCCCCCCTCACCGGTCGAACTCGCGAAGCGCTCGTGAAGTACTCCGTCCCCTCCACCGATGCTTCCCAGAAGATCGATCACTGGGAGCGAAGAGCCCACGCTCGGGTCCGCCGGTTCGTCTACGCCATCGTGGCTCTGTTCTCGCTCTCGTCCGTCACGCTCCAGACCGTCTCGGGTGCCTCCTACCCCATGATCGCGGTCTCCGTGCTGAGCCTGGTCTCGATGCTGGTGTGCTACCGAACCGCCGACTCCCCCGTCCGCAACGGCTTGGCGCTCGGGCTGCTCGTCTACCTGCACGCCTCGATCCTGCTGGCCGCGACCTACTACCGCGACACGATGACCGCGTACCACCTGATGGTGATGTGCGCGTCCTTCGTGCTCCTCGAGCGCGAGCGGGTCGTCAGCCAGCGGGTCGCGGTCGCGACCGGACTGGTGCTGATCACCATCGAGCCGCTGCTGTGGCCCCCCGAGGCGTGGACGACAACGGACTCGATCAGTAGCGCCGTCTCCAGCCTGCTGGTGGGCTTGGCGACGCTGGCGATGATGCAGTGGTTCATCCGCACGCGGAACCACATGGTCGAGCTGGCCAACATCGCCAACGTCGCCAAGAGCGAATTCCTCGCCAACATGAGCCACGAGATCCGCACCCCCATGAACGGGGTGATGGGCATGCTGGGGCTGCTGCGGAGCACGTCGATGAACGACGTGCAGCGCGACTACGTGGACACGGCGGCCTCGTCGTCTCAGGCGCTGCTGAGCCTGGTCGACGACATCCTCGACCTGTCCCGGGTGGAGGCCGGGCGGCTGGAGCTGGAGCTGCTGCCGATGGATCTGCGGGTCGCGCTCGAGGACGTGCTGGACTCGCTCGCCCCGCTGGCCGCCAACAAGGACATCGAGCTGATCCTCCGCTACCTCTCCGACACCCCCAGCGCGGTGGTGGGCGACGCGTCGCGCGTGCGGCAGGTGGTGACCAACCTCGTGGGCAACGCGGTCAAGTTCACCGAGGCCGGCCACGTGCTGGTCGGCGTCAGCCACGACGAGCACAGCGAGCCGCCCTGCTTCGTGATCGAGGTGGAGGACACCGGGCCCGGCATCCCCGAAGACCAGCAGGCCCACGTCTTCCAGAAGTTCCACCAGATCGACGGCTCCTCCACTCGCGCGCATGCGGGCACCGGGCTGGGCCTGGCCATCACCGCGGAGCTCATCGAGGTGATGGGCGGCACGATCGCGCTGCGCAGCGAGGAGGGGGCGGGCAGCGTGTTCACCGTGCGGCTCCCGCTCGAGCGGCGGGCTCGGGACTCGGACGACGCACGGCCGCTCCCCCGCGCCGATCTGCGGGACCTGCACGTGCTGGTGGTCGACGACCATCCCCTCAACCGACGGATCCTCGACGAGCAGCTCACCCAGTGGGGCATGCGGGTGACCTGCGCGGTCGGGCCCAGCCAGGCCCAGCGAATGGTCGACGGCGCGATTGCGCGTCGAGACCCCTTCGACCTGCTGCTCATCGACTACCAGATGCCCCACACCGATGGCGTGGAGCTGGCCCGGGCCTTGGGCCCCCCCCTCGCCGGACGCTCGCGGCTGGTGCTGCTCACCTCCCTGAGCAAGGAGCTGCGCCCGCAGACGATCTCGAGCGCGGGCTTCCACGGCTACCTGGTCAAGCCGCTGCACATGGAGGACCTCCGGGTCGTGCTCACGCTGGTGTGGGCGCAGCGGGGCAGCGAGGCCCCGCGCCTGGTCACCCGCCAGGTGGCGCAGCACCAGCAGGCCCTCGAGCCCAGGCCCGCGCCGAGCGATCGGACGAAGGTGCTGGTGGTCGACGACAACGCCATCAACCTCAAGGTGGCCGTGCGAAACCTGGAGCGCCTGGGCTGCGAGGTCCACACCGCCACGAACGGCGCCCGGGCGGTGGCCAAGGTCGCGCAGCTTCCCGTCGACATGGTGTTCATGGACATCCAGATGCCGGTGATGGACGGGTTCGAGGCCACGCGCCGGATCCGGGAGCGGGAGCAGGGCACGGGCGAGCGGCTGCCGATCGTGGCGATCACGGCCCATGCCATGGCGGGGTACCGAGAGCTGTGCCTGGAGGCGGGAATGGACGGCTACGTCACCAAGCCGCTGCGGACCTCGGACATGACCCGGGCGCTCACGCGGTGGACCCTTCCCCCGAGCGATGGGGCGTCACGCGCCCAGCCGAGCGCAGGCCCGACCGAGGGCCCGGCCGAGGGTCCGCCCCCCGAGCCGCCCCCCGAGCCGTCGGCCCCGGCCGTGCTCGGCACGCTCGATGCACCACAGCTCGACCGAGCCCAGCTGCGCGACGCGACCGACGGCGACCCCGAGCTCGAGCGGGAGCTGCTGGGCATGCTGCTCGACAGCGGGGCGAGCGACCTCGACCGCGCCGAGCGGGCACACCAGCACAGCGACCTCGACACCGTGCTCCGCATGGTGCACTCGCTGAAGGGGGCGGCCCGCACCGTGGGCGCTGCGCGGCTGGCCCTGGCGTGCACGCGGGTCGAGCAGCTCGCGCCCGAGAAGCTCGGCCAGGGGGTGCGGGAGGTCCGGGCGGAGCTGGACGACCTGCGAGCCGCCTGGTCCGCCTCGCAAGCCATCACGGTTCCAGGGGACTAGCCGCCTCGATGTCGGCGAGGTCCGGCGGCCTCAGATGTGCAGCGCCCGGGCCTCGGCCTCGGCCGGATCGCACTCGAGCAGGTCGACCGCCTGCAGCTCGTTGCTGGGCTTGTCGTGCTCGTACACCAGCAGGCCCAGCGCGTCGTAGTGGGGCCGGATCCGATCGGTCAGCAGGTGGATCCGCTTGAGGTTGGGGATGAGCCGGCGGAACATCGTGCTGCGGAAGCGCTTCATGAAGTCCGAGCGCAGCACGATGGCGTTCCACTCGCGCCGCGACATGCAGTGCCCGTAGAACTCCTCGTAGAACTCGTGGGCGAGGAAGCGGTTGCGCAGCAGCACCGAGATCTCGTAGGCCCAGTCCTCGCGGTCGCGCCGCTCGTTCTCCGGCAGCGCAGCGTAGACGTCGCGCAGCGCCACCACCCCGAAGGTCACGTGGCGGGCCTCGTCGGTGATGACGTACTTGAGCAGCTCCTTCAGCAGCGGCTCGGAGGTCTGCTGGCGCATCGTGCCGAACGCCCCCAGCGCCAGGCCCTCGATCATGATCTGCATGCCGAGGAACTTGAGATCCCAGCGGCCGTCGGTCATCAGCGCGTCGATGATGGTGTAGAGGTTGTCGTTGATCTCGTAGACCCGCCCGAGCTTCTCGTGGAGGTAGCGGTGGAACACCTCCACGTGGCGGCCCTCGTCGACGACCTGGGTGGAGCCGTAGAGCTTGCCGTCCATCCACTGCACCGCCTCGGTCACCTGGCACGCGGCAAACAGCGCCCCCTGCTCGCCGTGGAGGAACTGCGACAGCAGCCACGCGGTGAGGGCGGCCCGCTGCTGTTGCTGGCGGCGGCGAGGCAGCGAGCGGTACGAGGGGATCTCCATCAGCGGCAGCGCGCCCTCGGGCATCAGCTCGCGCGCGTCGTCGTGGGGATCGACCTCGATGCTCCAGTCGAGGGTGGTCTGCGGGTCCCACTGGCTGCGCTGGGCCGCCTCGTAGAGCTTGCGCAGCTCGGGCCGGTTGCGCTCGTAGCTCCAGTCGAAGTGGGCGTGGTGACGCGCCGGCATGGAGGCGGAGGTCCCCTGCTTGCCCTTCTTGAGCAGCAGCCCGCGCACGGCGGGGCCGGCGAGATCGAGGAACACGCGGGGGTTCTGGCTGCGACCGAGCGGGCCGAGGGCGGTGGGGAGCGAGGCCATGACGTGGTTCTCCTTGGGGGTTCAGGCGACCGGTTGGGCGGTGGCGTCGCGCAGCAACAGCGCGCGCGCCAGCGAGGTGGTGTGACAGGGGGTGCCCCACAGCGGCTCGCGCAGCGAGCCCGAGGCCGCGCGCATCAGCACGCTGGTGCCGATCTGCAGCAGGGCGGCTCGCACGGGCACGTCGGGGCGGAGCTGGTCGGCGCCGTACTCCTGCACGAAGCGCTCGAGCACGTCGAGCAGCGGGACCACCTGCCGCAGCAGGATGGCGCGACCCGGGCCGTGCTCGTCGAGCAGCTCGCGCAGCACGATGCGCGCTAGCTCGGGCTGCGCGTCGAGGAACTCCACGTAGCGGCCCACGGTGCGATCGAGGCGGGTCGGAAAGTCGCCCTCGGCCTGAAGGGTAGCCACCAGCGCCTCTCGCATCCGGCCGAAGCAGCGCTCCACCGTCTGGGCGTACAGCGCCTCCTTGCTGCCGAAGTGGTAGAGCAGCGAGGGCCGGCGGATGCCCGCCTGCTTGGCGATGTCGGCCAGCTTGGCCGCCGTGTAGCCCACCCGGGCGAACGACCGCTCGGCCGAAGCGAGCACCCGCTCGGGGGTCGCCACGTCGTGCGCACTGGCGAGAGGACGCCCCATCGTGGCCTCATCCTTATCGACTCCCGAGTAGATTGCAACGCCAAAATCTACCAACGAGTCGAATTCTTGCGTGAGATCCGCAGGAGCAACGGGCGGCGTACGTGCCAGGCTCGGGATGATGCGGACGTGGCTGCGCTCGCTGATGACCCTGAGCGGCACCCCCCGGGGAATCGCGGGCGGCTTTGCGCTGGGCTTGTCGCTGTCGCTGGTCCCCCTGCCCTTCGCCGGCATGTTCGTGGCGCTGGCCCTCGCCCCGGTGCTGCGCTGCAACCTGCCGGCCACCTACCTGGGCACGGCGGTGGTCAACCCGGTGACCGGTCCCCTCTTCTACTTCGGCGAGCTGTGGCTGGGGCTGTGGGTCACCGGCCGGGAGCTGCCCGCGTGGTCTCGCATGCGGCAGCTCGACGCCTCGGGCTGGTGGGACGTGTTCACCGGCGCCACGGGGCCGTTCTTGCTGGGCGCGGTGCTGTGCTGCGCCGCGGGGCTGCTGCTGTCGTTCCCCACGCTGTGGTGGCTGACCACCCGCTGGCAGGCGCGGCCCGGCGCCACCGGGCCCGGTGCCCCCTCCGCCTCGCCGAGCGCCGGCGCGCTTCGAAACGACGAGGGGCGCGACCCCGAAGGTGCCGCGCCCCGCCCTGGCCCCTCGAAGGGGCCGCCGTCGTCGCCCTAGCTGCGGCGACGCATCACGCCCAGGCCCATCAGGCCGAGGAGCATCAGCACCCCGCCGCCCCGGCTGGGAGCGGTGCGGCAGCTGCAGCCGGAGGAGTCGTCGACGTCCTGGCCCGTGCCGCCGCCCGAGCCGGTGTCGTCCTCGCCCGAGGTGAAGCCGCCCTCCTCCATGTTGCCGTTGGTGTTGCTGGCGCTGGCGCTGGCGCTGGCGTTGCCGGTGTCCATCATGCCGCCGCCGCTGGAGTCCTCGCCCTCGGACGGGCCGATGGTGATCGAGAAGCTGACCATCTCGGCCACGTTGCCGTGGTAGTCGGCCGCCTCGAGCGTGATGGCGTAGGAGCCGGCGGGCAGGCCCTCGAGGGTCACCGCCCAGTCGCTGTCGGTCGCCTTGAGCGGCAACGCGTCGTTCCAGTTGGAGGAGCACACGTCGTTGGTGCACTGGTCCAGGATGCCATCGGGAAACGGGTCGCTGATGATGGCATCGGACGAGATCGTCCAGCGCACGCCCACCGCCGGATCGGCGTCGGTGATGTCCACGTCGAGCACCAGGTCGTCGCCCTCGGCGAGCATCGCCCCGTCCTCGGGCACGATGTTCGACAGCTCCGGGGGATCGGCGTCGTCGGTGCGCTCGCCGTAGTAGAGCAGCAGGTCCTGGTGGCTGTTCTGCCCCTGCATGCCGCCGGGGGCGTCGCACATCACGTGGTCGACGCTGGTGCAGGCCAGCGGCAGGCTCACCTGCATCATCTGGTCGTTGAAGCCCTGGGGCGGCACGCGGTCGCTGCAGCTGTCGATGAAGCCCACGGGAGGCGTGGCGTAGTCGGGCCCGGCCAGCGCGCCCATGCCCAGCTCGTAGTTCATCCAGTCGTCGGGGTTGGCGATCCCCTCCAGGCCCGACGCCCGCCCGAAGGCGAAGACCGCCGCGTGCAGGGTCTCGGGATCGAGGCAGTTCATGGTGCTGCCCGACGTGGAGACGATGTCGTTGCGGTTGCGCGAGGCGCAGTTGGTGCGGCCAAACGTGCACGTGAAGCTCGTGCTCATCTCCGACGGCTCTTCGCTGGGCAGCATCATCAAGTACGAGACGTACTCGGGCGGCCGCTCGTTGGTCACCATCACGTCGTAGGGGGCCAGCTCCTCGGCCAGGCTCGCGGTGAGCCCGGCCGCGTCGCCGAACGGGGCCTCCTCGACCATCTCCGTGGCGCCGCCGCAGCCGAGCGCCGAGTTCACGTCGGCGCCGCAGGGGGCCATCCCGGTCGGCTGCAGGGTCACCGGCTCGGTGGGGATGTAGAGAATTCCCGGCTCGTCGTCGGCCGAGGCGGTCATGGGGGCCAAGATGGCCGCTCCCAGGGCACACGAAATCAAGCAAGTCCGCTTCATGATCCTTCTTCTCCCTCGCGCTACCGCGAATCGCCGCGACGCTCGCCCGTGCCCGACGCCATGTCAAGCCGGACCGTGACCACGGCCGAGATCCAACGTCAGCGCCGCGTCGCCCTTGCGGACTCCCTCCGTGCGTTGGCTCAACCAGCCGCCGGCGAGCGGCGCGGGAGCGAGCGCCGCCTCAGCTGGCCTGCCCTACGGCCGGGATCTCCAGCCGAGGCCCGGCCTCGACCTCCAGCTCGCGCAGCCCGAAGAACATCTCGCCGTCGATCACGGGATCGAGCGAGCCGCCGGGCGGGGCCACGGCCCGCACGTGACGGGCCGGGCCGTCGTAGACGCGCTCGCCCCAGATCGGGGTGCCCATCACGATGTTGGGCAGGTTCGCGGCCACGCCCCAGGGCGACATGCTGATCGCCTGCGCGTGCATCACCCCGGGCGCCGCGGCGTGGCGGAAGGTCCGGACCACGCCTGCGAGGTTGATGTCGATCGAGCCGACCTGCAGCGAGGCGAAGTCGTCGTAGGCCAGCGGCTGGCCGTCGAGCTCCACCTGGGCCCGCGTGGGTTCGAAGAGCTCGTCGCCGAAGGTGCGCAGGGCGTCGGGCACCAGCATCCGCAGCGGCGCCGGGGTGCGGCTGGCCACCACCCCGCCCACGCTGCTGGCCAGCGTGCTGACGATCGTGCGGGAGTCGACCGGGCCGCGGGCGTAGAGCTTTTCGAAGAAGCGCTGGGCCACGCCTCCGATGGCGCTGGCGAAGCCGAGGCGGTCGAAGCCCTCGTCCCCGTCGGGGCCCGGGGTGCGGTACTGGCCCCGCATGCGGAACGTGTCCAGCTCGATCACCGGCGGCACCTCGCCGCGGCCGAGCCGGCACGTCAGCTCGCGGAGCACGTCGGTGGCCTGCCCGCGGATCCCCGCCTTGTGGGCCACGAAGTCGATGCTGCCCCCGTTGGCGGGCACCACCCGCGGCAGGCGAGCCCCGCCGGATCCGCCCGCGCGCTCGCACGCCACCTGCCAGCCCACGCTCAGCAGCCAGTGCAGGGTGCCGTCGCCTCCGTCGGCCACCCAGTGATCGCAGCCCGCGTCGTAGAACTCGTGCAGCACGCGGCGCAGCTCGACGAGATCTTGGGTCTGGCGGACCACGCCCAGCCGACCCACCGCGCGCTGCAGCTCACCGACGCGATCCCCCCCGCGCCGGCGGTTCTTGCCGGAATTGGGGTTGGTGATCACTCCGATGAGGCTCGACATGGCTGGGGGCCGGTCTACCACGCGACCCCTTGCCGTCACGTCGGCATCGTGTGCGCAGGGGCGTGCGCACCGCGGCGCATCGACCGGAACGAACCAGGTGGCCCGGCGCGGGTGGAGTGTGCAGCCCCGAGCACACCGCGCGATGGGTCACCCCCGGGCTAGCGCCGACCGCGTCGCTCCGGCCCGTGGGGGTCGGTGGCGTGGATCGGCCGGCGGCCGGCGGCCGGCGGCCGGTGGCGAGCTAGAAGCCGCAGTCCGCGTTGCAGGACCCCTCGTTGATGTCGCCGCAGTTGCCCGCGTCGATGCACTGGTGGCACGCCTCGTTGGTGCCCGCGTAGAGCATCGAGCACAGCTCCATGGTGCCGCTGGGATCGCACGTCAGCACCTTCATGCAGAACTCTTCCTCGGTGGGACCGCCGGGGGCCGTGTTCTGGCACGAGCCCACGTCCTCGCCCGATGCCTTCTCGCAGGTCTGGTCGGAGGTGCAGTTGTCGTTGCTCAGACAGCCGTTCTCGCAGATCGACAGGACCATGTCGTCGCAGTACTGGCCCGCTTGGCACACGACATCGCCAAAGGCACCGGACGAGCAGTCGGTCACGCCGTCGCCGAGACCCTGGCTGCCATTGGTGTCGCTGGCGCTGGCGCTGGCGCTGGCGCCGTCGCCGTTCGACGAGGCCCCATCGGCGCTCGCTCCGTCATCGTCTCCATCGTCCTCGTCGCCGCACGCGACCAGGGTGGAGGTCATGGCCAGCATCGAGAGGGATGCAACGAGCGCTCGAAAGGTTGAGATGCGCATTGGGCGTCGGTTATCGAACCTCGGGCTCGAGTGTCAAGGACCGGGCCCAGAGGCGGTCCTGGTCGCGGGGGAACGAGGCTCCGGGGCTTGGGGGCTTGGGGCCCAGTCTCTCGCTCGTCAGAAGGAGCCCACTTTTCGTCCTCGCCGTGACCGGCTGCCCTCCACGCAGCGGCGTATGATGGGCGGGTGAACCGTCTGCAGCGCTACCGAGAGCTGATGCGGACGCTCGATCCGAGCGGGTCACCCGACCAGGCACTGCATGCAGGATGGGCTGTCGAACGCCCGACATCCTCGGCGTCTTCGAGAATCACCGGTCGCATCGAGCTCGAGCCTGCCTCCCTCCACCTCATGGTGGGCGGGATCGGCTCGGGAAAGACGACGGAGCTGTTTCGGATCCACGCGCATCTCCGCGCGCAGGGGAACGATACGGGCATCGTGTCGCACTACATCGACGTCGCCAAGGAGCCCTCGCCCAGGCATCGGGAGGAGTCCTGCGCGACCTCGTCGCACTGGCCAAGAGTGCCGCGCAAGAAGCCTACGTCTCGGGCGCCGAGCAGGTCTCCCTCGAGCACGTCGAGCGAGCCTCCGACGGGTTCGGGCGGATCCTCGCCATCGGACTCGATGGGGAGCAGGTCACTACGCTCGAGAAGCTCCGCGAGAGGAACACGCTCGTCATCCGTGGCGAGCTGGAGCTGAAGCTCCTCGAGACTCGCCGGGCTCTCGACTACGGCGGTGGCCGCTTCATCGTTCACCCCACCCTCTCCCCTCTACTCGACCAGATTACGGTCGCCGCGTGAACGTCGACCCCACGAGTATCCTGGTCTTCGCCTCGCGAATCGTCCTCGACGAGCTCACCGGATCCTGGTTCGTGGTGGGCGCGGGCAGCGACGAGGACGTCGATCAGATCAGCTTGGCACCGCCCGATGCGGGCGACCTACAACGTATGAAACGGAGGTACGATCCCGGCTGTCGGTACAGAGGTCGGTATTTTCTTGGTGCAAGC
>JGI12210J13797_10949285_pt1 | contig 15378 bp, 13 predicted proteins | sample ElkSlonscriptome_3_FD_13797 | JGI IMG/M metagenome (IMG submission 13797)
CTTGCCGAGGCGGCGCTGGCGATGCGCGCCGAGATCAACACGGGGCAAAGCCAGCTCGACGAGGCAAGCCGCGATCTGGTCGAGCGCGGTCTCGCGGTGTGGAGCGAGGATGCCAACAGCCGCCCGGTCCTGATCGTGCGCGGCGCAGCCAACCTGCTCGACGATTCGGCGCTCGGCGATATCGAGCGGGTGCGCTCGCTGCTCGACGATCTGGAGGACAAGCAATCGGTTTCCTCCCTGCTCGAACATGCGCGGGAGGCGGAAGCGACCCGGATTTTCATCGGTAGCGAAAACCGTCTTTTCGGCCTGTCGGGCTCATCCGTCATCGCCGCGCCCTATCGCGACATGGAGGGGCGGGTGCTCGGCGTGCTGGGCGTGATCGGCCCGACGCGGTTGAATTACGCGCGCGTGGTCCCCATGGTTGACCTGACGGCCCGATCGCTCTCGCGGTCACTGGGCAAGCTCATCGCTTGAATGGAAATCTGCATATCATGAACGACAACGACCAGCCGCAGGCCGATGCGGCGAAAGACGAAGAATTGAAAGGCGTTCCCGAGGAATTCCTCGACGACGAGGGCGAGCTCGAAGCGCCGGAAGACGCCGACATGTCAGAAGCGCTGGAGGGCCTGCGCAACGACCTCGAGGCGGCCAAACAGGACGTGCTCTATGCCAAGGCGGAGACTCAGAACGTGCGCCGCCGCATGGAGAAGGACGTTGCCGATGCGCGCAATTATGCCGCGACCGGATTTGCGCGCGATATCCTGAGCGTGGCCGACAACCTTGCGCGTGCGATCGACGCGATCCCGGAAAGCCTGCGCGAGGACGAAAAGATGAAGGGCCTGGTCACCGGCATCGCCGCGACCCAGCGCGAGCTGGAAAAGGTATTCAGCCAGCACGGCATAACCCGCATCGCGGCCAAGGGCCTGCCGCTCGATCCCAATCAGCACCAGGCGATGATGGAAATCCCGACCAGCGACCAGGAGCCGGGAACGGTCGTGCAGGAAATGCAGTCGGGCTGGATGATCAAGGATCGCCTGCTGCGCCCGGCCATGGTCGGCGTCGCGAAAAAGCCGGATTGAGATAGAATGTTCCGGTGCGCGGCGGTTGCATTCGCGCCGCCGCGTACATTCGGGTGCCCGTTCCGTCCAGCAGGATTGGAACCTTTCGATCCTCGTCGCCGTATTCTTTGCGCAACAGTCAGTTAGCGGAGACAACGATGACCAGATTTCTCATGGCCCCCGTCCTTATCGCCAGCACGATCGGCCTTGGCGCCTGTTCGGAAAACTACGCGGTCGAAGGCGGCCTCGCCGGCGCGGCAGCCGGCGCCGGTGTCGCCGCCGTGACGGGCGAGGATATCGAGACCTATGCGCTGGCTGGCGCCGCTGCGGGCGGACTTGCCGGGTATTTCATCGACAAGAACGATGATTGCGACGGTTATGGACGCGATGGCTATCTCGACGAGGATTGCTTCGGTCAGCGCGGGTATCCCGACGATCCGCGCTGAGCCTTTAGCGCCAAAGTGAGCAGGAGCGTGGCGATTTACAGGCTCGCCCCGGGAAACCGCACCAGCACGTCATAGGCGGCCTTGTCCGTCACCCCTGCGACTTTTGCCCCGTGCCTCAGCCAGAATGCGTGTTTCACGATTTCGGCCTGTTGCTCGATCCCGTAGGCTTCGAATGGCTGGCCCGGTTTCAGCGCGTAATCATAGCGGCAGAACGGGTGGCGGTTGAGGATCAGATACCATTGACCCCGCGTCTGCGTTTGCCAGACATGGGTCAGCTCGTGGATCAGCAACCCTTGCCGCGCGATCCCGACTGCGGAGAAATCGTCGCAATAGGCCGCGCTGTCGGGATGGAAATGCAGATGCCCGCGCGGTGCCATGGTCACCCTGGCCGGTTGCAGTGCGAACCATTTGCGCCGCCGGATCGTCACGGGCGCATAATCGATCGCATCGCCGAAAACGCTGCGGGCGAGGGCAACCTCGCCCGCGGTCAGATGTCGTTCGCCGCCGACCGGGCAGGCCGGAACCGTGTCCGACAGCCCGGTCGCGGCGTCTTTCAGCGTTCTTCCCCGGCGGCGCGAACCTCGGCGTCGAATTTATGGCGCGCTCCGCCTGAAATCTTCAACGTCACCTCGGCCGTGTCGCCCGGCTCCAGACCCTCTTCGAGATCGAAGGCCATGACGTGCAGCGCGCCGGGCTCGAACGACAATTCCGACCCGCTGGTGAGCGCAATCGGACCGGCTTCGGCCATTGTCATCTCGAAATTGTATTCCATCATGTCGTGCACGGCCGCGCTCTGCGCCCCCTCGACTTCGGCGCCGCTGATGGAAATGCCACGCTCTCCATCATAGGCGATGTCGAAATAGACCGCCGCCGGATTGCCCGATACCGGCGGCAGCACGAGGCGGGCATCGCTGATTTCGAGCCCCGCGACCTTGCCCTCGGGTGCGGCCTCGGTTTCGGGCGCGGCGGCCTCGTCTCCGCATGCGGCCAGTGCCAGGCTTGCGCCCAGCGCAACCAGAAGCTTTGCGCGGTTCATCGTAATCGGCATCATATATTGTCCCCTCGTGAAAGAATGCGGCTTTGCGCCTGCGTCGAAAACTAGGCCGCGCCGGTTCTTGTGCCAAGCGAAACCGCTCCTATATCCGCCCGGTAATCGAGCTGCCGAGCAGTTTTGCCGCGATGCGGGAAACGCAATGCGCAGTGTCCAACAACTCCAATGGATGGGGAAACAATGGGTAAAGTAATCGGTATCGACCTTGGCACGACCAATTCCTGCGTCGCAGTAATGGATGGTGGCAAGCCGAAAGTCATCGAAAACTCCGAAGGTGCGCGCACCACGCCTTCGATCGTCGCCTTCACCAAGGACAACGAACGGTTGATCGGTCAGCCGGCCAAGCGCCAGGCCGTGACCAATCCCGACAACACGCTGTTCGCGATCAAGCGCCTGATCGGCCGCCGGTTCGACGATCCGACGACCAAGAAGGACATGAAGATCGTCCCCTATGACATCGTCAAGGGCAAGAACGGCGATGCCTGGGTCGAAGCGGGCGGCGAGGAATATTCGCCCAGCCAGATTTCCGCCTTCATCCTGCAGAAGATGAAGGAAACCGCCGAGGGCTATCTCGGCGAAACCGTGAGCCAGGCGGTCATCACCGTGCCGGCCTATTTCAACGACGCCCAGCGCCAGGCGACCAAGGATGCCGGCCAGATCGCCGGCCTCGAAGTGCTGCGCATCATCAACGAGCCGACCGCAGCCGCGCTTGCCTATGGCATGGACAAGGAAGACGGCAAGACCATCGCGGTCTATGACCTTGGCGGCGGTACGTTCGACGTCTCGATCCTAGAAATCGGGGATGGCGTGTTCGAAGTGAAGTCGACCAACGGCGACACCTTCCTCGGCGGTGAAGACTTCGACAACGCGATCGTCGAACACCTCGCCGATGCTTTCCAGAAAAAGGAAAACATGGACCTGCGCAGCGACAAGCTTGCGCTTCAACGGCTGAAGGAAGCGGCGGAAAAGGCCAAGATCGAGCTGTCGAGTTCGCAGACGACCGAAGTCAACCTGCCCTTCATCACCGCGCGCATGGAAGGTGGTTCGTCCACCCCGCTGCACCTGGTCGAAACGATCAGCCGCTCCGACCTCGAAAAGCTGGTTGGCGGTCTCATCGATCGCACTCTTGCACCGTGCAAGAAAGCGTTGACCGACGCAGGCGTTTCGAAGGGCGAGATCGACGAAGTCATCCTAGTGGGCGGCATGACCCGCATGCCGCGCGTTCGCGAAGTGGTCGAAAAGTTCTTCGAAACGAAGCCGCACACCGGCGTGAACCCCGATGAAGTCGTTGCCATGGGCGCGGCGATCCAGGCGGGCGTTTTGCAGGGCGACGTCAAGGACGTGCTGCTGCTCGACGTGACGCCGCTGTCGCTCGGCATCGAAACGCTGGGTGGTGTGTTCACCCGGATGATCGACCGCAACACGACGATCCCGACCAAGAAGACGCAGACCTATTCAACCGCCGAAGACAACCAGAACGCGGTGACGATCAAGGTCTTCCAGGGCGAGCGCGAAATGGCCGCGGACAACAAGCTGCTTGGCAATTTCGATCTCGTCGGGATTCCGCCTGCACCGCGCGGCGTGCCCCAGATCGAAGTCACGTTCGACATCGACGCGAACGGCATCGTGAACGTGTCCGCCAAGGACAAGGGCACGGGCAAGGAGCAGACGATCAAGATCCAGGCCTCGGGCGGTCTCAACGAATCCGACATCGACCAGATGGTTCAGGATGCCGAGAAGTTCGCCGAAGAGGACAAGAAGCGTCGTGCCTCCGCCGAAGCGCGCAACCAGGCCGACAGCCTGGTTCATGCGACGGAAAAGCAGCTGGAAGAAAACGCCGACAAGATCGACGCCGAAACCAAGACTGCGGTCGAGGAGGCACTGGCTTCGACCAAGACCGCGCTCGAAGGCGACGACGCGGAAGAAATCAACGCCAAGGCGCAGGAACTGACGCAGGCGGCGATGAAGATGGGCGAGCAGATCTACAAGCAGGAGCAGGAAGCCGCTCCCGAAGGTGGTGACGCCGGCGCAGAGACCGCTTCGGATGAAAATGCCGATGACGATGTCGTCGACGCGGAATTTTCCGAGGTCGACGAAGACAAAAAGGGCTGATGTCCTGATATCGAAGGCAATCGCCACCGGTGCCCCGCAGCACCGGTGGCGTTAGCATGCATGACGGGGACCTATGCCAGCAACGCAGATGGATTATTACGAGACGCTTTCCGTGTCGCGCGACGCCGACAGTGGCGCGATCAAGAGCGCCTATCGCAAGCTCGCGATGAAGTTTCACCCGGATCGCAATCCGGGCGATGCCGAGGCCGAGGCCAAGTTCAAGGCCCTGGGCGAAGCCTATGAATGCCTGAAAGATCCGCAGAAACGAGCCGCTTACGACCGTTTCGGTCATGATGCCTTTACGCAAGGTATGGGCGGCGGCGGAGCCGGTGGTTTTGGGGGGCAGGGCGCGCATCCGGGCGACTTTGCCGATATCGGCGATATTTTCGAAACGATTTTCGGCAGTGCCTTTGGCGGTGCGGCTGGCCATCATCGCCAGCAACAACAGCGTCGCGGTGCGGATTTGCGATACGACATGCAGATCGGCCTCGAAGATGCGTTTCACGGCAAATCGACCGAAATCGAAATCGAAGTCTCGCAGCCCTGCGATACATGCGAAGGTACCGGCGCGACACCGGGCACTTCGGAACGGACCTGTCATCTGTGCCATGGGCAGGGTGCGGTCCGCGCGAAACAGGGCCTGTTCGTGGTCGAACGGCCATGCCCCAGTTGCGGGGGACGCGGTGTCGTCATCGAAGACCCTTGCGGCGATTGCCGCGGTGAGGGGCGGGTGGACCGCGTGCAGAACCTCGCGGTCGAGATACCGCCCGGTGTCGATACCGGCACGCGGATCCGCCTGACGGGCAAGGGCGAGGCCGGACAACGCGGTGCGCCTGCCGGCGACCTTTACATCTTCGTCCACGTCAAGCCGCATGCGCTGTTCGAACGCGAAGGGACGACACTGGCGACCCGGGTTCCCGTGAGCTTCACCACCGCCGCCCTTGGCGGCAGCGTCGATATTCCCGATCTGGATGGCGGCACCAATACCGTCGACATTCCGGCCGGTATCCAGTCGGGCAAGCAATTGCGGGTGCGCGGTGCCGGCATGCCGGTGTTGCAGGGGCGCGGGCGCGGCGATCTGGTGGTCGAAATCGCGGTCGAGACGCCGACCCGGCTCAACCGCCGTCAGCGCGAGATACTAGAGCAATTCCGCGAGACCGAGACCGGCGACGAATGCCCGGAAAGCAAGGGCTTCTTCTCCAAACTCAAGGAAGCCTTCGGCACCTGACGCGGGCGCTTTTCGTCTAGTCGAACCGATCCTCGATTTCGTGCCGGACCTCTTCGAGCAAAGAGGATCGGCAGCGTCCGGCGTTGCCTTCCTCGACCAGGATCGCGAGGAAGGCATCGCGCTTGGCCGTTCGAACCGCCTGTTCGGGCAGTCCGGCATCGACTGTCGAAACGACGAGGTCGATCATCCTCTCGGCCCCGTGCAGGCGACCCCAGAGATAATCGTTTTCGCGGTAATACCGGCTGAAGAACGCTCCGAAATTGTAGAATTCGATCCCCTTCAACGTGGCCAGCGTCCCGCCATCGCGGATCGAACGGGCGTCTTCGGGCGAGATGCGGTCGATCTTGACCGGGTTGTATTCGTCCAGTCCTTCGTTCTGAAGCAGCGGCAGCGTCGCGACGTCGTAGAAGGGGAAGCCGAGATAAGTCAGCAGCATTCGACGCTTGAGATTTCCGGGCATGATCTCCAGCGCCCGCGCGAACATCTCCTCGGCGGCGGTGTCGGTTTCGGGCAATAGCCGGGTCGCGGCGAGGTGGTCGAGCACGGAGCCCGGATCGCGCAGGACGCTGCGCGCCAGATCGTGCCAGTCTTCCCCGAATGTCCTGCCCGAGGCCTCGCTCAGGTGTTCGTCGTTCTCCGCGAGCCTGTATACGGCGAGAATCTCGTAAATCTTCTCCCGGGCCGTATCCAGCGCATCGTCGGATATGTCCGGATCGATCTCCCAGTCGCGGGCCAGTCTGCGGGCGAGCAATTGAAGCCGACGAACGCGGAACCCGATGTCGTGCGCGCGAAAGAACGCGATCGCCTCCGCACTGGCGCCGCCGTTTTCGTTGCTCAGGTTATCCAGCCCTCGGGTCGCGAGTTCGCGCCGCAGGGCGTCCGCGATCGGGCCGGGATCGGGCAGGGCCAGTTCCGGCGCCGCCTCGTAGATCAACCGGGCAAGGCGGTCGATGATTGCGCTGAACTTGGTTTGCGCATAGCCGCCAAAGGCATAGCCGGCCTGCTCGGCAGCGGCGGCCTGCGCACGCTTGCGCCAGATCTCGAGCCGACGCGGCGTAGGTCGGCCAAGAAAGAACGTGCGCCCGAACAATCGCTCCACCGCACCGTCTATTTCGGGACGCATTCCCATTATGATGCGGCGCAGGCGTTCGGCGTCGCGCGATTGCAACTCGATACGTTCCAGGTCGTCGCGGATCGGCTGTTCGCGCGGAATGGTCGATAGCGAGCCGAAAATCGCGCCGAACCACCCGACCGGTCTCTCGCTCGCCTCGCTATAGGCAGGGGCATTCGTGCGGTCAGGGCGCGGATCGATATAGACGAACCGGCGATCGACCTCGCGCTGCGACGACCGTCCGACCATCGCCTCCAACGCCGCGCCAAAGGGTTTGTTGACCAGCACCGAACCATCGATCAGCGCGACGTTGTCGACGGTACGGTCGCGCACGTGGCCGGGCATGATCCGCGACAGAAACGCCCCGCGCGTGGCCCAGTGGCACCCGTTCTGCGCCGCCAATCGGTCGATCTCGTTCAGTTCGAGCGGAGGGAATGCACCGGGAAAGCTGGCCGTCGCTCGTGCCGCCAACACCAGTTCGAGTGGATCGGCCAGCGGCCCGGCACCCTGAGCGGCGCGAAAGGCGATCGGCATGCGGTGTTCGGTTTCGAACACGATCGCCGGGGAATTGAGCCGCAGCTGTTCGGCATGGCCTCGAAAATCGGTCGCGGTCACGAACAGGTCGATCGGATGGCCGGGCGGCAACAAAGGCGGGCCCGGACTGCCGGCTGCCATGCTTTCGAACGCTTCGAACAACATGGTCGAAAATACCTCGCCGGAAAAAGGCGGGTTGAACCAGCGGCCGCGGACGAGCTTGGAAACCTTGTGCCTGACTTCCTGGCGCGTTTCGGGCGAAACGCTCTCGCTGACCGCGCTCTCCGGTCGCTTCAGAAACCATTCCGCGATCGGCTGGGCCCAGAACTTCGCGAACCGCCAGATCGGTTCCGCGTCGGGATCGGTCAATTCACTGACATCGGCATTCTTAAGCCACAGATCGGTCAGCGGTTCGAGCGATTGGCCCGAATGGATCGCCTGCGCGAGAAAGACCGCGTTGATGCCGCCCGCGCTCGCGCCCGTCAGGATGTCGGGCATGACCCGCAGGCGAAGCGCGCATTCGCGCTCTATCGTGGCAAGCAGGTCGCGATAGACTTCCGCAACGCCGAACAATTGCGTGTTGTCCTGCGCATGGTGGTTCCGGCTCGCCCGGGCGAGGTGCCAGACCTCCTTGGTCACGCCGTGCATGTAAACGGCAAGACTGACTCCGCCGTAGCAGACCAGAGCAAGCCTGAGTTCCTTTTGCCGCATCGCACGTTCCTAGACGCGAGATGCACCAGGATGCAATTGCGTTCAGCATCTGTTCCGTTTAGATCGCCCGGTCATGGCCAAATCCAAAAGACGTTATGTATGCGCGAATTGCGGCAGCGTGTCCCCCCGCTGGCAGGGGCAATGCAACGACTGCGGTGAATGGAACACGCTGACCGAGGATGCGCCCGCGACTGTTTTTTCGCAAAAGCACGACCTGTCGCGCGGTGGCCGTGCGCTCGAATTCGTACCGCTCAACCAACCCGCGGAAATGCCCGTTCGCAAATCGACCGGTCTGGCCGAGTTCGACCGGGCGCTGGGCGGGGGGATCGTTCCGGGTTCCGCGGTGCTGATGGGCGGCGATCCGGGGATCGGCAAATCGACCTTGCTGCTTCAGACCGCGGCGACGGTGGCGCGCGGCGGAAACGACGTGATCTATGTCAGCGGGGAGGAGGCAGCGGGACAGGTTCGCCTCAGGGCGCAGCGGCTGGGCGTCGGAGATGCGCCGATCCGGCTCGCGTCCGAGACGTCTGTCCGCGATATCCTCACCACCCTGGGCAATGGCGAACCGCCGGCGCTGCTGGTGATCGATTCGATCCAGACCATGCATTCCGACACGATCGAGGGCGCGCCGGGCACGGTCAGCCAGGTGCGCGGCTGCGCGCTCGAACTGATCCGCTATGCCAAGGCGACCGGAACCGCACTGATGCTTGTCGGCCATGTGACCAAGGATGGCAGCATTGCCGGCCCGCGAGTGCTCGAACACATGGTCGATGTCGTGATGAGCTTCGAGGGTGAGCGCAGCCATCAGTACCGGATCCTGCGTGCGCTCAAGAATCGTTTTGGCGCGGTCGACGAGATCGGCGTGTTCTCGATGGAAAACGACGGGTTGGAGGAGGTGTCCAATCCCTCGATGCTGTTCCTGTCGGGCCGCGATCATCCGCTGGCGGGCAGCGCGGTTTTTCCCGCGCTCGAGGGCACACGGCCCGTCCTGGTCGAAATCCAGGCGCTGATCGTGCGGCTGCAATCGGGCGCGACCCCCCGGCGAGCGGTGGTGGGATGGGACAGCGGCCGGCTCGCAATGCTGCTTGCCGTCCTCGAATCGCGCTGCGGTCTCAATTTCAGCTCGGCCGAAGTTTATCTCAACATCGCTGGAGGTTACCGCCTGTCCGACCCTGCCGCCGACCTGGCCGTCGCGGCGGCCCTGGTATCGGCGCTGGCGGATCGGCCCTTGCCCGACAAGTCGGCGTGGTTCGGCGAGGTGTCGCTCGCCGGGGAAATTCGGCCCGTCGCCCACAGCCCGCTGCGCCTTCGCGAAGCGGCCAAGCTCGGCTTCGTACGCGGCTATGGTCCCATCGATACGAAGAACGATTCCGCAACGCTCGAATATCGTGGCCTGCAACAATTGGCCAATCTCGTTGACCGCGTGATGGACAACCAATAATCGGCTTTACCCATGACGGGGTTTGACATCATCGTATTCGTAATCGTCGCGGTGGCGGCGATAGGCGGGTTCCTTCGCGGTCTGGTGCAGGAGGTGCTGAGCCTGTTTTCGTGGGCACTCGCCGCGTTCTCGATCTATTATCTGCACGGGCCGCTGACAGAATATCTCAACAAATACCTCGATGCCTCGCCGGCGACCGCGATCCTAGCCTTCGCGCTGCTGCTCTTGATCCCCTATGCCGCGATGAAGCTGATCGCGAAGAATTTCGGCGAAGCGGCGCGCGGTTCGGTCCTGGGGCCGATCGACCGGGTGCTCGGTTTCGGGTTCGGCGCCTTGAAGGGAGCGCTGATAGTTGTTTTCGCCTTTTCGATCCTGGTGCTCGGCTTCGATACGGTTTGGGGTTACAAGGGGCGCCCGACCTGGATCACTACTGCGCGCACTTATCCGGCCGCCGACGCCTTTTCGCGCGAACTCGTCGCCATGATCGGGGACCGCCGGGATCAGATTCGCGGCGAGGCGGAAGAGGACGATCCGGAAGATGCGGGCGCATGAACACGGACACGCCTGAAAGACCGGTAAAGCTCTACACGCCGGGCCTGCTGGCACTCTGCGCCGATCTGGCGAATTATCCGCTGACTGACGATTTTTCCCAGCAATCGTCAGGGCGTTCGCGCACCTGTGGCAGCACGATCGAAATGGGCTGCGACCTGGATCGTGACGGCCGGATCGTGCGGGTCGGAATGCAGGTTTCCGCCTGCGCAGTCGGCCAAAGCTCTGCGGCGATCATGGCGAAGGGCGCACATGGTCGCTCCGCCGACGAATTTGGCGGTGCGCTGGCCGATATCGAGCAATGGCTTTCGTCGAACGGCCCGCTGCCCCGATGGCCCGAGTTCGAGGCGCTCGAACAGGCCCGCGCCCATTCGGGGCGACACGATGCGTTGCTGATGCCGTGGAGGGCGATGTCGGCGGCGCTTTCCAGCCGGCCCAAGGCGCGCTAGGCAATTGATCGAAGGGTTGAATTCTCGCCAGGCGCGCGACGGGGAACGGACGAATGGCAACGACATCTCTTGACGGGGCAGGCGGCTCTGACGCCGGGCGCAGCGAAGCAGGAGCGCTTGCCGCGCGCGAACCGACCACGAAGGAAATCCGCCTTGTCGTCGGCGCATCGAGCGCGGGGACGATCTTCGAATGGTACGATTTCTTCATCTACGGCACGCTCGCCTATATCCTGAAAGACGCGTTCTACGACGTCGACGATCCCACATTGGGCCTGTTGCTGGTGTGGTCGACCTTCGCGGTCGGGTTTGCTTTCAGGCCGATCGGGGCGATCCTGTTCGGTTTCCTCGGTGACAGGCTGGGGCGCAAATACACCTTTCTCGTCACCGTCACACTGATGGGAATCGCGACGGCGGGGGTCGGCTTCATTCCCACGATCGACACGATCGGAGTGGCAGCGCCGATGATCGTGATCGGCCTGCGCGTCCTTCAAGGGTTGGCGCTGGGCGGCGAATATGGCGGCGCCGCGATTTACGTCGCGGAACATTCGCCGCCGGACAAACGCGGATATTACACCAGTTTCATCCAGGCGAGCGTCGCGGGCGGGTTCGTGCTTTCAATCATCGTCGTGCTCGCCTGCCGCTTTCTCATTCCGGAAGACGATTTTCTAAGCTGGGGTTGGCGCGTGCCGTTTCTGCTTTCGATCGTGCTGCTCGCGATTTCACTGTGGATGCGGCTGATGCTGTCGGAAAGCCCGGTGTTCCAGGCGATGAAGGATGCAGGCGAAACCTCGGGCAATCCCTTCATCGAAAGCTTCACCTATCCCGGCAACAAGAAACGCATTTTTGTCGCCCTGTTCGGCGTCACCGGAATCCTGACCACGATCTGGTACACCGCGTTTTTCTCTGGGATGAGCTTCCTGCGCGGTCCGATGCATGTCGAGGATCTGACGGTCGAACTGATCCTGCTCGTTTCGGGCCTGATCGCGATGGGGTTTTATATCGTGGTCGGCAAGTGGTCTGATCGTGTCGGTCGCAGGAAACCGATCATCGTCGGCGCGCTGGCAACGCTCGTCCTGCTGTTCCCGGCATTCTGGGGACTGGGCAGCCTCGCCAATCCCGGTCTGGCGCAAGCCGCCGAGCGCGCGCCAATCGCGGTCAGCGGGGCGGAATGCGTCACCGATCCCTTCGCCGAACTGTTCGACCGCGAACAGTCCGATTGCGGAAAGGTGCTCGAAACGCTTACGGCTTCGGGTGTGCCCTATTCACTGGCTCCGGCTGACGAATTGTCGCTGACCGTGGCGGGGGAGCCGATCGCCTTCGACCCGGAATGGTTCGAATCCGGTACGGCGCGGGCAGTGGGGATCCAGTCCTCGCTCGCGCCCTACGGGTTCGATTTTTCAAAGCAACAGCCCGATTTCGCAAACCTTGTCGGTATCGTCGCGATCCTGCTGGGGCTAGGGATGCTGTCGGCTCTGACCTACGGTTCGGTCGCGGCGCTCTTGTCGGAGATGTTTCCGCCCCGAATTCGTTATTCCTCGATGTCGATCCCCTATCATATCGGCGCAGGCTATCTCGGCGGTTTCCTCCCCCTGATCGCGGGCGTGATCGTTGCGAGCACCGGCGATATCTATTCGGGCCTGTGGTACACATGGGGCGTGGTCGCTTTTGGCGTGCTGGTAGCCTGGTGGGGATTGCCGAGCGGGCCTCCGACCGATTTCGCGGACAACCCCGACAAAGACCGACAGCGCGCGAATGCCGCCTGATCCTCCGCCGCCGTCCCTTCGCCTGACGATCGACAAGGAGGCGCTGGCGGCAAACTGGCGTACGCTGGACAGGATGTCGGGCGATGCGGATGCCGGCGCGGCGGTGAAGGCTGATTGCTATGGGCTGGGTGTCGATAAATGCGTGCCGGTTCTGCGCGATGCGGGGGCGAAGGCATTTTTTGTCGCGCACTGGAGCGAGGTTGCCGATGTGGTCGGCCATGTCGAACCGTCACAGGTCGCTGTGCTGCACGGACCGGTGCGAGACGCCGATGTCGCCTATGCGCGCGCCATCGGGGCGCTTCCCGTGATCAATTCGCTCGAACAGGCGCGGCGCTGGAGGGAATGCGGCGGCGGGGCATGCCACCTGATGGTCGATACAGGTATCAATCGCCTCGGTGTCGCAGCTTCCGACCTTGGCGACCCTGCGATAGCGGCGCTCGATATCGACGTGTTGATGAGTCACCTCTCCTCCGCAGACGAGGATTTCAGCCCTGTCAACGAACGCCAGCTCGATGCGTTTCGCGGTGCCGTTGCACAGGTACCGCATCGCCGGGCGAGCCTTGCCAACAGCGCCGGCATCGCACTTGGCCCTGATTATGCTTTCAACCTGACCCGGCCCGGCCTTGCGCTTTATGGCGGTGTGCCCCGCGCCGACATGGCGTCACGGCTGCGCCAGGTCGCTCATATCGATGTTGCGATCCTCCAGACCCGGGTTCTGAACGCGGGCGATGCCGTCGGCTATAACGGTACCTTCGTCGCTGAGAAACAGCTGCCGGCGGCGACGGTATCGCTCGGCTACGCCGACGGTTTCCTTCGCAGCAGGGGGCCGGGCGGGTCGCTGTTCGATGGTGCGACCGCGCTCCCGATCCTTGGCAAGGTATCGATGGACATGGTGGTCGTGGACTGCACCGCAGCACCGCATTTGCGCGAGGGGGACTGGATCACCGTTCCCTATGACCTGCCCGATGCTGCGCGGCAAAGCTCTCTTTCCCAATACGAATTGCTGACCATGCTGGGACGCAGGTTGCGCGGTTGAATGCCACGTGCGCTCGCCGTGCCGCAGGATGTTGTCTTGCTGATTGTGCGGATGCTAAGGAGGAGGTTCAAAGATTCAACGGGACAACATGATGGTACGCAAGGGCAGAAGTTCGGGGACGGGGTCGGACGAACCGGTCGTGATCAAGAAATACGCCAACAGGCGGCTCTACAACACCGCGTCGTCGAGCTACATCACCCTCGACGATCTTGCGTCCATGGTTCGCGAAGACGTCGATTTTCAGGTTTTCGATGCGAAATCGGGCGATGACATCACCCATTCGATCCTCACCCAGATCATTGTCGAGGAGGAAACCCACGGCGAACAGATGCTGCCAGTCAGTTTCCTGCGCCAGCTGATCGGGATGTACGGCAATTCGATGCAAAAGATGATGCCGTCCTATCTCGAAGCGAGCATGGCCAATTTTCGCGAGAATCAGGCAAAAATTCGCGAAGCATTCGAATCCGGCATGTCGAAAAATCCCCTGACCGCGATCCAGGAAACCAATATGGCGATGATGCGCGCCGCGGCACAAAGCTTCATGCCCACCGCGCAGACGACGCCGGCAAAGAGCGATCGCGCCGCAGCCGAAAACACCTCGGACGATCTCGCCGCCTTGCGCGAACAGATGGCCGCGATGCAGAAAAAGCTAGACAATCTGGACAAGTAGACCCGACAAAAGGCCGGGTGATCAGCCTGGCAAACATCTTCCCGAATGCCAACGAACAGGGGGCCACGAACGCGTCATCGCGCCGGGCCTTGAAGACTTTTCATCCAGACAGGGATAATCCGTGCCCGAAAATTCCCCGAATATCCGTCATGCGCTGGGCGTAAGGCGCAAAGACGATTTTGCCCAATGGTATCAGGAAGTGGTCGCGGCGGCCGACCTGGCCGAGGAATCCGGGGTGCGCGGTTGCATGGTGATAAAACCGTGGGGCTATGGCATCTGGGAACGGATCCAGCGTTTGATGGACGATCGCATCAAGGCGGCCGGCATCGCAAACACCTATTTCCCGATCTTCATCCCACTCGCCAATTTCGAGCGGGAGGCGGCGCATGTCGAAGGGTTCGCCAAGGAGATGGCGATCGTTACCCATCACCGGCTGATCGCGGATGAAAAAGGCGCGCTGATCCCCGATCCCGAGGCCAAGCTGGAAGAGCCGCTGGTGGTTCGCCCGACGTCCGAGACCATAATCGGCGATGCGATGGCGCGTTGGGTCCAATCTTGGCGCGATCTGCCGTTGAAGCTCAACCAATGGGCCAACGTCGTGCGATGGGAAATGCGCACCCGCATGTTCCTGCGCACCAGCGAATTTCTCTGGCAGGAGGGACATACCGCGCACGAAACGCGCGAGGATGCCCTGGCCGAAACGCATCGCGCGCTCGAAATGTATCGCGCCTGTGCCGAAGAGGATCTGGCGCTGCCCGTTATCGCCGGCGAAAAACCCGAGAACGAACGGTTTCCCGGAGCCGACGAGACGTGGTCGATCGAAGCGATGATGCAGGACGGGAAGGCGCTGCAGGCCGGGACCTCGCATTACCTGGGCACCAGCTTCGCCAAGGCGGCGGGGATCAAGTATCAGGATCGCGAAGGCACGCAGCAGAATTGCCACACGACCAGCTGGGGAACGTCGACCCGTCTGATGGGGGCGGTCGTCATGACGCATGGCGACGATGACGGCCTTCGCGTTCCGCCGCGTATCGCCCCACATCAGATCGTGATCCTGCCGATGCTGCGCGATCGGGTGGAGGACAAGCCGCTGATCGCCTATTGCGAAGAGATCAAGGCGCAATTGGCGCAGCAGATTGCGCTGAACGAAAAGGTTCGCGTCCTGCTCGACCTTTCGCCCGGAAAGGCTGCGGCCAAGCGCTGGAACTGGGTTCGCAAG
>JGI12210J13797_10000969_pt1 | contig 15367 bp, 11 predicted proteins | sample ElkSlonscriptome_3_FD_13797 | JGI IMG/M metagenome (IMG submission 13797)
AGCGCGAGCCGACCAGGCGGATCTCGTCGACCACCAGGGCGGCGATGGGCAGGCGCACCTCCTGGTGGGTGGTGCTCTTGAGCACCACCGTGCCGCGCGGGCGGGTGTGGGCCACCGCGAACGCCAGGCCGTCGGGGGAGCCGGTGGCCTCCACCACTACGGCGAAGCGCTCCGAGCCGAGCGCCTCGGGGGAGCAGGTGCGGACGCCGGGGCCCGCGACTCGGGCCAGCTTGTGGGCGTGGCGGCCCACCGCGACCACGGGGATCGAGCGGGCGCGGAGGGCCAGCGCGATGAGCAAGCCGAGCTTGCCGTCGCCCACCACCGCCACCGGGGTGGTGGGGTCGAGGGTGAGCTGCTCGAAGATCTGGAACGCCGCGGCCAGGGGCTCGGTGAACACCGCCTGCTCGTCGGTCAGCGCGTCGGGGATGGCGTGGAGGTTGGCGACGGGCAGGGTGAGCTGCTCGGCGAAGCAGCCCGGATGCTCGAGGATGCCCAGCACGCGGCGGGCGGAGCAGTGGTTGCCCAGCCCGGCCGCGCAGCGCTCACACTGGCCGCAGGGGAGGTTGATCTCCCCGGTGACGCGCTGGCCCTCCCACTGCGGCGCGTCGGGGCAGCGGGTGACCACCCCGACGAACTCGTGGCCGAGCACGTCGTGGTGGCGCTTGTAGCCGCGGACCAGCTCGAGATCGGTGCCGCAGATGCCGGCGAGGCGGAGGTCGATGAGGGCGTGATCTCTGGGGAGGGTGGGGGATGGGACCTCGCGGAGGGTGGGCGGGGAGGTGGCGAGGGTGAGCGCGAGCATGGGCAGTGGGGCGGCCGAGGGGCCAGGTGCTGATGAATCACGGCCGAGCCCGCTGACCCGGCCATGGCGCGTGACGAACGTTGTGGGATCGTTCCGCGCCACGGCCGGGTCAGGCGGAGGCGAGACCGTAGCACGGGGCGCCGAGCACGGCGTGAATGTCTCGAGCCGTGCACGCCATCGATCATGGAGAGCACGACCAGGAGTCCGGTGTCTCGCCACGGGCAAAGGCATCGAGTGCTTGGTCGAGGCCCACGAGTGATGCGATGTGGGCCCCTCTCGCGGTGCCATCGGACTGCCGACAAGGGTCGAGTTCGATGCAGGGCACGGACTGGATGTCGCACGTGCCGTTTCGGCGGCAGCGCACGCTGTTCCCGGCGGATCCCTTGAGCAGACCGAACAGTGTCCAGCCCTCGGAAGGACTCGCCAGGAACACCGGAGAGCCGCTGCTCCCCTGGAGGGAGTCGAGCATCGCCCTGTACTGCACCGTGGTGTCCTGGCCCATCCTCACCTCGCACTCGTTGATCATCGTGTGTTCGTTGTCACCGGTTGCGAGCCGAGCCGAGCCGAGGGGATGCCCGAACGCGAGGGTGGGGCGAGGTCCGCTCCACGTCACCGGACCGGAGGGTGGGTCGAGAGGGGTGATGCCTTCGGGGAGCGCGGTCTTCGTGTCGAGCGCTACGAGGGCGATCTCGTCGTTTCGGCAGGCCCGTGGGATGGAGAACTGCGTGGGCTCGGCGTCTCCGTCGAAGTCGAGCAACACGAGCACCTCGTCGAGTCGTCCGTCGAGGATGTTGTCCTTTACGTGCGTCGATGTGGCCACTACACGATCGCGAACGAGCACGCCGGAGGCACGAGCGAGGTTGGGGAGTTCGAGGATCTCGGCGGTCGCGCGGGTGAGTTCCTCTCCACAGTGTCGTCTACACATTCTGCTGAGCACATCACGATTCGTGGCCATGGGGGTCCCGTCCGCGAGATCCTTGCTCATCACGAAGGCAGCGGTCGCGCGGGCGAGGTGTACGTCCTCCTCCCTGCGACGAAAGTCGGGCTCACCGAAGACCGCCCCCTCGTGGATGTCTACGTACCACTTCGCTTTGATCCTCATGGCACGCACGAACTCGAGCGTGTGTTCTAGGGGAGTGGCGAGGAGGTGCTCTTCATGCTTATAGTGGCCGGGCGCCGAGGAGGTCGAAGACCCGCGAGTCTCGCTGGGCGGCGAGGTCACGCATGCGGCCGTGACGAAGGCCAGCGATGTGGCCCACAGCCTCACGAGCGCTTGACCCTCACGCGCAAGGCGAAGCCCGGCGAACCGCCGCTCAGGTACCATGTGCGCTCCTCACCTGCGGGTGGCACGCTCAGCACGTACGAGGTCTCGTAGTCCTTCCGGTTGACGCTCTCCTCGAGCACGTCCTTCACGGGGGAGATGATGATCTCCTCTCGATTCCGGCTGCGCCAGGGGAACACCAGCGTGAGGGTGTCACCGGGGACCACGAAGTCAGTGATGTGCACGTGGGTATGGCCGCCGTAGTCGAGGTGACTCTCGTGTCGGGCCGCGCACGGCTGAGAGGGACGGATGTAGAAGCGAAAGGACGGATCTGCCTGTGAGACGGAGTGCGATGCGCCGCCTGCATCGTTGCACTGCGTCGTATATGTAAGGTTGGTGTTGGTGTTGGACATCGCCTTGCTCTCTTGTGATGAGTGATGAGTTCGTGCGCTCGTCCTCTCGAACCGTCACTTCTTTCTTCAGTCCAGCTCCCGCCGCACCGCCGCCGCCCACCCCTCGATGTCCCCCGCCGTGCTCTGGGCCACCTCGTCGGAGCTCGCCGCGCGCATCACCGCCTCCTTGAGCAGCTCCTTGCCCCGCCGGATGCGGCTGCGAGCGGTATCTTCGGGGATCCCCAGGGCCTCGCCGATCTGCGGGCCGGTGAGGCGCTCCCAGAAGTACAGCTCGAGCACCACCTGGAACTTCAGCGGGATCTGGCGCAGCGCGAGCAGCAGGGCCCGCTGCTCGCGCTTGGCCCCCACCACCGTCGAGGGGCCCGCGCCCAGGTCGACGACCGAGTGGTCGTCGAGGTCGTCGTGGCGCTCGGCCTTGCGGCGGGCCCGGTAGTACTCACGCAGCACGTTGTGGGCGATGGCGAACAAGAACGTGCGGAAGCTCGAGCGACCCTCGAAGCGCGGCTGAGCGGCCACGCAGCGCAGGAAGGTCTTCTGCACCAGCTCGGTCGCCTCGCCGTCGACCTTGTTCACGAAGAAGCGGCGCACCGGCTCGAAGTGGCGCTGGAACAGCTCGTTGCCCGACCGACGGTCGCCTCCTCGCCAGGCCTCGAGAAGTCGTTCATCGCTATCCATGGCGGCCCTTCCTGAGCGCAGCTACGATGATGCCAGCCGCCTTCCGACCGCACCAGTCTTCCATTCGGGACACCTGGTGAAGGTTTTCGATGACGGTTTCGTGCGGAGCATGCACTACCATGGTCACCCACTCGGTGATGAGCGACTCCCAAGAGTCGATCTCCGTGGAGCCCCCCGCTTCACGAGATCTCGGCGCCCGGGCCATGCGAGCCGCGGTCGCGGCTGCGCTGTTCCAGAGCGAGGATCAGGCGCTCGAGGTCGATCGCTACGAGATCATCGAGCAGCTCGGCCAGGGCGGCATGGGCCAGGTCCACGCCGCCTGGGACTCGACCCTGGGGCGCAAGGTCGCGCTGAAGGTGCTGCCGGCGGAGCTGGTGAGCGATCCGCGCGAGCGCGCTCGGCTGGTCCGCGAGGCGCAAGCGCTGGCGAAGCTCTCCCACCCCAACGTCGTTCACGTCTACGAGGTCGGCGAGGTCGAGCACGGCGTGTTCGTGGCCATGGAGCTGGTCGAGGGCAGCTCCCTGCGCGCGTGGCAGGCCGCGCGCCCGCGATCCCGGTCGGAGATCCTCGAGGTCTACGGGCAGGCGGGGCGCGGGTTGGCCGCAGCGCATCGGGCGGGCCTGGTGCACCGTGACGTCAAGCCCTCCAACGTGCTGGTCGGCGACGACGGTCGCGTGCGCGTGGTGGACTTCGGCCTGGCGCAGGGCCCCGGGCTGCACTCGGGCACGGTCAGCGCCACCGGGCGGCGCCTGAGCGCCTCGTCGCCGGCCTCGGTTACCCGCACGGGGGCGCAGGCCGGCACGCCGCCCTACATGGCGCCCGAGCAGTTCATGGATCGGCCCGCCGATGCGCGCAGCGATCAGTTCAGCTTCTGCGTGGCGCTGTACGAGGCGCTGGTGGGCTGCCGGCCCTTCGAACGCGCTGCGCTGCACCGGGTGGCCGAGCGTCCGCTGCCTCCGCCCACTCGGGGTGAGCACCGCCTGCCGCTGTGGGTGGGTCGTGTGGTGCGACGGGGCCTGGCCGCCGATCCGGCCCGTCGCTGGCCCGACATGGACGCGCTGCTGCACGCGCTGGCGTCGGGCGACCGCTGGCGTCGGCGGGTGTGGACGTGGAGCGGGCCGATCCTGCTGGCCGCGGGGGCGGCTGCGCTGGCGCTGTCGAGCTCGGGTGTCGATGCCTGCGTCCGGCCCAGCGATTCCCCGCCCGAGCAGTGGAGCGAAGCCCGGAGTGCGCAGGTGCGCGGCGCGCTGCTGGCCACCGAGCTGCCCTTCGCCGCGCCCACCCACGCGCTCGTCGACGCGCGGCTCACCGCCTACGCCGAAGACTGGGGCGACGCGCACGCTCGGGTCTGCCACGCGGCCGAGGTGACCCACTACCCCGACATCACCGAGTGTCTCGACGACCACACCCTGGGGTTCTCGGTGGTGCTCGACGCCTTCGAGGCGGGTGACCCCGAGGCGGTGATCCACGCCCGTTCGCTGCTCGACACGCTCGGGCGGCCGCTCGACTGCTTGCGGGTCCCGTCGGCGCGGGCCGAGGCTGCCTCGCCGCCCTCGCCCGAGGTGGCGCGGGCGCTCAAGGTGGCGCGGGTCGAGCTTGCGAAGGGGCGCGCGGTGGAGGGGCTGGAGCAGCTGGAGGCCATCGCCAACGACCCGGGCCTCGGCTCGGCGCGGGCGGAGTGGCTCGTGCTGGGGGGCCGGGCGCTGGCCAAGCTCGGGCAGCTCGCTCGAGCCCAGAGCCGGCTGACCGAGGCGGTCGAGCACGACGTGGGGGAAGGCCGCGTGCAGGCGCAGCTGGCTCGGCTGGAGGTGCTCGTGGAGCGGGAGCGCTGGCAGTCGGCCCACGACGTAGTGGAGCAGATCGGCGTTGCGCTCGCCCGGCTCGATCCCTCGCCCCGGCTGCAGGCGGAGTGGCTCGAGCTGCGCGGGCGAATGGCGCTGGAGGAGCTGCCGCTCCGACTCGACGAGGGCCAGGCGCTGCTGCTCGAAGCCATCGATCTGCGGCAAGAGAACGCCCTGCCCGGCGTGGTCGCGTCCGAGCGGACGCTGGCTGGGTCCTACGCCGACCAGGGCGACGAGGGCCAGGCCGAGCAGATCTACCAGCGGCTGCTCCAGGAGATCGAGGCCGAGGTCGGGCCGGAGCACCCGGACTACGCGGCGGTCCTGTTCGACATGGGTCTGATGGCTCTGTACGGCGAGGACTACGAGCGGGCGCGGGAGCTGTTCGCACGCGTGCTGGAGATCGATCGAGTGGCCTATGGCGATGCCTCGACCTTGGTCGGGCGCACCCACGTGGTGCTGGCGCAGGCGCTGCTGCTGACGGGAGAGACGGAGCGAGCCCTCGTGCACGCGCGGCAGGGCTGGGCGGTGCAGACCGCCGCCGCGCTGCCCGTGGAGCACTCCGATCGTCGGGCGGCGCTGGAGATGCTCGCCTCGTGCGAGCAAGACGCGGGGCACTACCCCGAGGCGCTGCGCTACAACCAGCAGCTCCACGACGAGTACGAAGACATGGTCGAGCGACCCGACGTGCTGCAGAACATCGCGTGGCTGCACTGTCAGGTGGGTCGCTGCGACGAGGCCGCGCCCTGGGTCGAGCGGGCGCGCGCGGCGGTCGAGGCACAGCGAGAGGCGCTCGCCGACGTCGAGGATCCGCAGCAGCGGCAGGCGCAGGAGCTGGAGCTGGAGCTGCTGGCGCTGTATCTCGAGCACGTGCAGGTGCGGATCCTCGAGGCGGCGGGGCAGCGGGCCGAGGCACGCACGCGGCTCGAGCAGCTGCGCGCCCGGGCCACGGCGCTCGAGCTGACTCCCGAGCAGCGCTTCGCGCAGGTGCACGTGGACAAGCTGCTCGAGGAGACGTCCGGCCTGCTCGAGCAGCTCTCCGCGGCGCGCTGAGTAGCGGGTGAGCGCGGCATCCCCCGAGCGTGCGTTGGGAGCTCGGCGAGAGCCTGGTTCTCGGCGCGGGTGAGGCCCGGGGCCCGAGGCTCACGGCTCCTTGGGCGTGTCGGGGTCGCTGCCCCACTCCGCCCAGCTGCCGTCGTACAGGCGCACGTCATCGTAGCCGGCTGCGCGCAGCAGGGCCCAGCTCACCGCCGCACGCGCGCCGGTGCGGCAGTACACTACCAGCGTGGGCGCCTCGGGATCCCCGTGGAGCGCTCGCACTTCATCGGCCGGCAGGAACGTGCCGTCGGCGGCGAGGCCGTCCGTCCAGCTCACGTGGATCGCCCCCGGCACGTGCCCCTCGGCGTACTCCTCGGCCGTGCGCACGTCGTAGATCGCCACCGCGTCGTCGTCGAGGTGCGCGAGCATCCAGGCTTGGTCGACCCGTAGCTCCTCGCGGGTGGGCTGGCCGAGGTATCCCGAGCGACGCGGAGAGCCGACCGCGTTGGTCACCGGCCGGCCGGCGGAGACCCACGCCTGCATGCCGCCGTCGAGCAGCGAGACCGGGGCCCGCTGCCCGTAGACGTGCAGCGTCCAGGCCACGCGGGCCGGGTCCGTGCCGTTGTCGGCCCCCGTGATCACCACCGGCTCGGTGGCATCGATGCCCGCCTCGCCGAACAGCGACTCCGCGGTGGCGCGCGGGACCACCTGCCCCTCGATGCCGTCGACGGTGGCTCGCAGCGCACCGGGGTCGAGCCACGCCGCGCCGGCGATGTGACCCGCGTCGAAGGTGGCGCGCTCGCGCACGTCGACCAGCTGCGGGCCGCCTTCGGTCGGCGGGGTGAGCTCGGCCGGGGTGAGGGTGGTGACGATGGGGTCGGCGGTGTCGAGGGGAGCCGGCTCGCAGGCGAGGAAGGGGAGGGAGATGGCGAGCAGGGTGGGGGCCCGACGCGAGGAGCGGTGCATGACGCCGATACGGGCGGGCATGCGGGGAGGTTATCAGCGTGGGGGGTGGTGAGCCGACCGTGGTGGAGTCCTCGGCAGCATCGGCCGAGGGGCGCGAAGCGACCGGCGTGCGGGATCAGTCGCCGCCGGTGGTGGTCATCGCGTTGCCACGGTGGTGGCCATCGCGTTGCCGCCGGTGGTGGTCATCGCGTCGCCGCCGGTGGCGGTGCCCTCGGTCTCATCGGCTTCGGTCTCCGCTTCGTCGCCTGCGCTCGTTTGGGCGCAGGCGTCGCGCAGCTTGGCGCACTCGGTGGCCGAGCCGTCGATCGGCCGCACGCACTGCGCGGACTGGTCCAGCAGCGTGGCCCGCACGGTCAGCCCGCACTTGGTGTCCGGCGGAGCGAGGATCGGCACCACCGCTCGCCGCTCGCTCGCCTCGCCCTGGGCGGTCTCGTAGGTTAGCTCGATGGACTTCTGGCCGCAGCCCGTCTCGATCACCAGCGAGCCCTTCGCCGCGTCGTCGAGCACCACGTCGCTGGGAACCGCATGGACCGCGTAGAAGCCCGCGCCCGGCTCGATGTCGGCCAGCGATGCGCATGGGTCGTCGTCATCTGCGCTCGGCGTCTCGATGCAGTCGGGCTCTGAGCAGATGCGGAGGCTGGGCTGCGCCGTGGGAGGGTCGCAGGCAGAGGAGAGGAGCCCGAGCCCGAGCCCGAGCACGAGTCCGAGTCCGAGTCCGAAGTGTCGACGCGCGCGGTCGGGGTGTGGGCGGGAGCCGGGGACGATGTGGTTCATGGGGAACCTCCGTTGGCGTGATGGGTCGCGACATGCTGTTGGATGGCGCTGTTGGATGGCTTCGTTGCTCGTCGTCTCTCTCGCGCTCCGAGCACGACGAAGGGCACGTCCCAGGTCACCGCCACGCCGAACTGGTACGCGGTGGCGCCCGGGTCGGAGACCGTGGGCTCCCAGGTCCGCAGCTGCGGGCGAGCGATGGCGTAGAGCATCAGCGAGAACGGCTGGTTGCCGAACGACGTGCGGAAGGCGACGCCGGGTGCGAACACGGTCGTGATCCGCGGCCCCGGCAGCCGCCCGCCGCGGTGGATGTCGTACTGCAGGAAGGCCGCCGGGTCGACGAAGGAGAAGAACAATCCGTTGGTGTTCACCTTGCCTCGCCAGGCCATGTCCAGCCCGATCGGGGCGAACAGGGTGGGGGCAGCCCACGCGGGCTGGCCCTCGTAGTACGCCGCGCCGTAGGTCCCGCGACGGACCTCGAACGCAGTGGTGAGGCCCAGCTGCATGCCCAGCGAGGTGGTGAACGCACCCGTACGCTGCTTGATCCGCCAACTGGCCACGGGCAGCGCTGCCGCGCGGACCACCTCGAGCAGGACTTTTGGATCGTCCTCGGACGCGAGGGCCACCAGCATGCCCGACAAGCGCCGCAGGCCCTGGGTTTCCGTGGGTTCGTCCTTCAGGGGCTCGATGAGCTCGGCGAGCAACGAACTCCAGTCCTCCAAGACCACCAGCTCGGCGAGGTCCATGCGGCGCTGGAGGCCGTGCAAGGTCTCCATCACCTCGGCGGGAACCTCCGGCTCGCCGCTGACCTCCTTCGAAAGGCGGGCTCGTGCGATCGTCAGTGCGGTCGCGGCTCGGCCGAAGCGCAGCGCCACCAAGGCATGGGCCCGGGCTCGCTCCGCGCGAGCGAGGCGAGCCTTTTCGGCCTCGCTCGGCTCCTTCTTCGCGTCGGCCTCCTCGCCCTTCTCCTCCTCGCCCTTCTCCTTCCCCTTCGCGTCGGCTTTGGCCTCACCGCCTGCCTCGACGCTCACGTTGACCTGCACCTCTGGAGCATCGGAGCTGGTGGGCTTCGAACTCGTTCCGCCCGGGCTCGACTCCGGCTTGGTGAGCGCCTCGGCCGACTTCGCATAGTCGGCCGCAGCGGCCCTCGCGATCCGCCACGGGCCGGCGAGTCGCTCGAGGCGTTGGTGCTCCGTCTTCCAGGCTGCGATGCGTTTGGCGATGCTGTCGCTGGCGGTTGCTCGGCCCAGAACGAGACCGGTGCATCGCTCGGCGAGCGCTCCGGCGGCAATGAAGGCCGCCGAGGCGGCCACCTCGTCCGGCACCGACCCGAGCGCGTCGGCGAATTGCAGCGCGTGGGGAGTGAGGTCGAGCCGACACGCCAGCTGCTCGGGGTCCGCTTTCTCCGCAGCGGGGAGGGTGGCCGCGTACGCTCCCACTGCGTCGGCCAGCCCCACGAACAGCACCATCGGGGACTCTCCTCGGGTCAGCCCCGTCATGAGTTCCGCACGCGCATCGTCGAGCTTCTCGTCTTCCAGCAGCCCCTTCGCCATCCCGGACCTGCCCGGCAGCGCCCGCAGGTCGGCGATGGCGGCGGTGCGGATGATCTGCAGCTGTGCCGTCCCGGAGGCGACGTGGTTGAGGGCCTCGTCTTGCGAGAGCGCGCACAAGTGGGGGAGGAACTCCTCGGTCGAGGGGTCGGTGCAGAACTCTCGGCTGAGCCGATCGACCAGCGCCACCACGGCCTCCCGCTCCAGCCGCTTCTTGATCGCCTTCTCGCTGAACTCGAGGAGGTCCTCGATGGCCGAGGTCGCCGAGGCCGTGATGGAGGTCGCCAGCGCCCCTACGAAGGGCCCCAGCGCAGGCCCGCCAACGCGTTCGATGCCGAATCGCTCGTCAGCTGTGAGAGCGGGCGGGGACAGAGCCCGCAGCTTGGACTCGAGAACCGGCCAGTCCGCCAAGATCCGGGCGTGGCCCAGGGCGTTGAGCGTGACCTCTCCGGAGTTTCCTTCGAAGTACGGTAGCGCCGTGCGCAGCGTGGAGATGCTCGACGATATCCCTGGCAGCTCAGCCTCCATCGTCGTCTTCTGCGTGCGGAGCTCTCCGAGATTCGCCGCTAGCGCGTCCTTCTCATTCTTCTTCGCATCCCTCTCCGGCTGTGTACTCGCATTCCGCTTCTCGACCTCGTCCTTCTTCTTCTCGAGCGCGGCGATCTCCTTTTCGAGCGCGGCGATCTTCTTCTCGAGCGCGGCGATCTCCTCTTTCAGCTTCGCCGATACATTGGCCACCACCGCCAGCACCATCTCCACCCGCCGGTCGTGACGTTTCTGCGCGAAGGTCCGCTGATCCTCGGCCTCGTCCTTGCCGGAATCCCCGCCTCCCTTGCTCGCCGCCGACCCTGACGCAGCGTCAGCTTCACCCCCGCCCGCGTCCGCACCAGCCCCGTTCGCGCCCGTCCCATCCGCATCCGCCGCGTCAGCTGTCCCGCCGCACAGCGCCAGTGTGAGCAGCACCGCGCTCGCCGAAAGTCCATCGCTGCATGTCCGCATGCTCGTCGCCTCCCGAGATCGCGCGCCGACTCGCTCGTCCTCTGGGACCCAGCTCGTCGTGCTACGCGCTCCTCCGTGGTGCGGCCGTTCTCTCGCCCGCTCCTTTCGGGTCGTGACGCCCGCCCCCCGATCCGTCAGCAGGATTTCGCCCCCCGCCCCCTCCCCCCGGTGGCCCGAATCGACCCCTCACGCTATCGTCGCTGCGTGAGCCGAACCTACGCACGCTCCGAGCGCGCCACGCTGGCCCGCACGCTGGTCGAGGGCCTCCAGGATCGCTTCGTGGCTCGGCTCGCCTCGGCCAGCCGCACGCTCGGCGACGAGCAGGCCTTCGAGTGGGTGGAGTGGCTGCGCGACGACGGTCGCCACGGCGGCGGCACGCGGCGCTCGCTGGGCGACACCGCGGTGTTCGATCGCGCCTCCATCAACGTCTCCCAGGTCCACTACGACGACGAGCCCAACAAGCGCCTGGGCTCGGCCACCGCGCTGTCGGCCATCGTCCACCCTCGCAGCCCGCACGCGCCCTCGATCCACGTGCACATCAGCTGGACGGAGATGAAGGACGGCTCGGGCTACTGGCGCATCATGGCCGACCTCAACCCGGCCATCCCCCACCCCGCCGACGCCGACGCGTTCGAGCAGGTCCTCCGCGGGGTCGTCCCCGATCTCTACGAGCAGGGCGCGGCCCAGGGCGATCGCTACTTCTACATCCCCGCGCTCGAGCGCCACCGGGGCGTGAAGCACTTCTACCTCGAGGGCCACGCCACCGCCGACCCGCTCTCCGACGCCATGCAGGCCCGTCGGGTCGGCCAGGCCGTGGTCGACCACTACGGTGAGCTGCTCGCCGAGGCCTCTGCCCGCCAGCTCACCCCCTCGCCCGCCGACGCTGCGCGCCAGCTCGAGTACCACACCCTCTACCTGTTCCAGGTGCTCACCCTCGACCGCGGCACCACCTCGGGCCTGCTGGTTCACGATCAGAACGACGTGGGCATCATGGGCTCGCTGCCCTCGCACGTCGATCGGGCGCTCCTGAGCTCGTGGCGCGATCGCATGCCCCCGCCCCAGGGCGAGCTGCTCGACGCCATCGTGGCCGCGCTCCCCGACGGCACCCCCAGCCCGGTCACCGACGACGCCAAGCGGGCCCTCGCCCACGCCGTCCGACACCACTACCGGGGCCACCCCGAGGCGATCTCGCTGCAAGCCTCGGGCGACGTCATCCCCCCGACCGTCGACAACCATCGCTGACCGGCACCGTCCCGCTCGACGCCGCCCCGCCGCGTCCTGCTCGGCGCCATCCCGCTGCGCTCCGCGCCGAGCGCGACTCGAGACCGCCGCGTCAGCGCCCGCGCTGGCGCTGCGCTCTCTCCCGGGACCGACGCGGTCGAAGAGCCTGGTCGACCGCCTCGATGAACGCCCGGACCTTGAGCGGCACGTAGCGGCGCGACGGATGCAGCAGCCACACCCCGGGCTCGAAGTCGGTCGCCGTGGCCTCGTAGCGGGTCAGCACCGCCGCCAGCATACCCGCGGCCAGCTCCTCGGCCACCAGCCAGCGGGGCAGCAGCGCCACCCCCAGCCCCAGCTCGGCGCAGCGCCGCACGGCCATCGCATTGGTCATCACGCACCGGCCGCTCACCTCCACCTCGCACTCCTCGCCCGCCCGGCGGAACCGCCACCGCGAGCGTCGCGGTCCCATCTCGAAGATCACCGCCGCGTGACGGGCGAGGTCGGCCGGGCGTCGCGGACGGCCGTGCTGCTCGAGGTACGCCGGGGCGGCACACACCACGAAGTCGAACCCCGTCAGGCGCCGGGCCACCAGGTCCGAGTCGGGCAGCCGCCCCAGCCGCACCGCCACGTCGATCCGCTCGGCCACCAGGTCGACCATCGCGTCGGTCAGCCGCAGGTCCACGTGCAGCTGCGGGTGGCGCTCGAGCAGCGCGGGCAGCAGCGGCAGCAGCACCCGCTGCGCGAAGCTCACCGGCGCCGTCACGACCAGGGTGCCCCGAGCCTCCGCCGCGACGTCGAGCACCTGCTCGTGCGCCCGCTGCAGCTCCTCGAGCAGCGGCTGCACCCGCGCGAAGTACAGCGAGCCCGCCTCGGTGGCCGACAGCCGCCGCGTCGTTCGCTGGAACAGCCGCAGCCCCAGCTGCTGCTCGAGCGCCGCCACGCTGCGCGAGACCGACGAGGGCGCCACGCCCCGCCGGCGGGCCACCGCCGCGAAGCTGCCGCGCTGCATCACCTCGATGAAGACCTCCAGCGTCTCGGTGTCCATTCGTGCAATTCTCGCACGAATCTCGTGCAGGACGATCCATTTCGCCCGAGATGCGCATGCACTACACCCAGGCCCATGCACGACGTCGCGATCATCGGAATGGGGGCCATGGGCTCGCGCATGGCCCAGCGCTGGCTGAACGCAGGACACCGGGTGTGGGTGAGCACCCGCGATCGCTCGCGGGCCCGAGCCCTCGAGGCCGCCGGGGCCACCTTCGCCGCCTCGCCCCGCGAGGCGGCCCGCCACGCCACCGTCGTGGTCTCCATGGTCACCGACGACGCAGCCTCGGCCGCCGTGTGGACCGACGAGGCCACGGGCGCGCGGTCGGGGCTGCGGCCCGGGGCCATCGCCGTGGAGTCCAGCACCCTCACCCCCGCTTGGGCCACCCGCCTCGCCGCCCACGTGCAGCAACGCGGCGCGACCCTGGTGGCCGCCCCGGTCGTGGGCTCGCGGCCGCAGGCCGAGACCGGCGCGCTGGTCGTGCTCGCGGGCGGGCCGACCGAGGCCATCGAGCGGCTGCGGCCGGAGCTTTCCCCGGTGGCCTCGGCCGTGCACGCCGTGGGCGACGTCGCCCAGGCCATGGCGATGAAGCTGGCCGTGAACACCTTGTTCGCCACGCAGGTGGTGGCGTGGGCCGAGGTGCTCGGCGTGCTCGCGCGCGCGGGCATCGACCCCGCCGCGGCGGCGGAGCTGCTCGGCGGCCTCCCCGTCACCAGCCCCGCCCTCCGCCACGCCGCCGCGGCCATCGTCGCCCGCCGCTTCGACCCCCGGTTCCCCATCGCCCTGGTCCACAAGGACCTCGACTACTTCGTGCGCCAAGCCTCCGAGGCCGCCGCGATGGTGCCCAGCGCCACCGCCACCCGCGACGCCTACCACCGCGCCCTCGAGGCGGGGCACGGCGGCGACGACATCGTGGGCGTCGCCTCCGTCGTGGGCTGAGCCGAGCCTCGAGCCGAGGCGGAGCCACGCGAACCTCGCTCCGCCGCCGAGAAAACGTTTTCCGGGCCGAAGCCCTCTACGAAACGATTTCTCGGCCGCCAAAAACGTTTTCCAGGCTCTCGCAGCCGAGGAAACGAGCGTTCATCCCGCATCGGACTGCGTCAAACACGCGATCTGTATCGAAAATTCGAGAGGAAGGCCCGCTGGTAATCATTTCTAGAGCGATGAAACCGTTTTCTGAAGCTCCGCGTCATTTCAAACTATTTTGCGAGGAGCGTGAGCGACTCCCGACGCACGGCAGGATACGAGCGGCTCGTTCACGAGCATGGGCTCGCAGTGCCGGCGCTGCTCCATGGCTCGGTGGTCGCCGATGTCTCGGCGCGCAAGGTGATGTCGATCGGGACGAGCATCGAAGAGACCTTTCCGCTGTCGTACTGGCCAGGCGACGATGACTTCGCCCACCTCGTCTTTGCGCTCAAGTACGACGGCGTCGATCTCTACGTCCTCTCGACCCTCTTCGGGAGCATCGATCGCGACCAGCTCGTGCGTGGCATCCAGGCCAAGCCAACCTCGAAGTACGGGCGACGGATCTTCTTCCTGTTCGAATTCCTCACTGGGGAACGACTGAGCATCGATGACCTCCCGAGGGGAAACTACGTCCCCGCCCTCGATCCCTCGGAGTACTTCGTCGCCGAGGGCGTCCCGAGTGCTCGCCACCGCGTGATCGACAACCTGCTCGGCGACGCGGGCTTGTGTCCGATCGTTCGACGCACGAACACGCTAGAAGCCGCGAGCCTCGAGGAATTCGGTGAGCGAGCACGACAGATCACCCTCGGCGTCGACCCCTTGCTCCTCGCACGGGCCCTGTCGTGGCTCTACACGAAGGAGACCAAGTCGTCCTTTGCCATCGAGCGCGAAGACCCGGGGGATCGGATCGAGCGCTTCATCGCTCAGCTCGCGAGCGTGGGCAGCCGCCCCCTCGACACCGAGGCCTCGCTCACCGAGCTGCAGCGTTCGTTCGTCGACCCCCGCTACGCCGAGCGTGGCTTTCGTCGGGCCGGTGATGCCGAGGTCTACGTCGGCGAGACGATCGGATTCCGCGAGAAGGTCCACCACGTCGGAGCACGCAGCGACAGCACTCCCGAGCTGATGTCTGCATGGGCACGGCTCCGGCCGGTGAGTGGTCCCGGTGGAGCGGTGATCGAAGCGGCCTGTCGCTCGTTCTCCTTCGTCTTCATTCACCCCTTCGGCGACGGCAATGGGCGCGTCCATCGGCTGCTGCTCCACGACATCTTGGCGCGCCGCGACTATCTCCCACCGAGCGTGGTGGTGCCGATCTCCGCGGTCATCCACCGAGACGCCCTGGGGTATGATCGAGCCCTCGAGAGCTTCTCTGCGCGTATCCTCCCGCTCATCGAGTACTCGCTCGATGAAGACGGCGAGCTGACCATTCACAACGACACCGACGCTCTGTATCGCTACCCCGATCTCACCGCGGTGTGCGAGGCCACGTTCCGCTGGCTCGAGCGTGCGATCGAGGACGAGCTCGTGGCCGAGCTCGACTTCCTCCGCCGCTACGATGAGGTTCGCGCCCGCATGCGAGAGGTCATCGAGATGCCCGACAAGAAGGAGCAGCTGTTCATCAACGTGTGCCGGAAGAACGGCGGTCGGCTCTCGGCTCGAAAGCGCGAGCGCTTCGCCGAGCTCGACGACCAGACGATCGCTGCGCTGGAGACGATCGTCGCGGACGTGATGGGCTCCGCCCGCGACGCCTAGCAGCCCGTGGTGAAACCCTCGTGGGGTCAGAACGCCGTCAGCGCGGCTCGTGCCAAGGCGCGAAGAGGGCGTT
>JGI12210J13797_10708912_pt1 | contig 15356 bp, 10 predicted proteins | sample ElkSlonscriptome_3_FD_13797 | JGI IMG/M metagenome (IMG submission 13797)
TAGTTCACTGCCTTTAACTGCTAAATTAGAGGGTAGGTGGGTGTTTATTAAGTGAACTTAACCCGTATCTTTACGTTACCTAAATAAGTTTTTATTGCATACAAAAATTTTACTATGAATACTACGCAAACACGTTCTCGCAATGTGCATATCTACTTAGAATCTAATCCAAATCCGAATTCCCTCAAGTTTGTCGCCAATCTTATGCTGCTACCCGAAGGGGAAAGCTATGATTTTCCGGATGCTGAGAGTGCCCAGCATGCTCCGTTAGCAAAAGAACTCTTCGCAATTGAGCATGTAGCGCGCGTATTTTACATGAGTAATTTTGTAACGGTTACCAAGAGCGAACAGGTAGAGTGGGCTGAAATTCAAGAACCAATCAAACAGCATATTAAGCAATATTTGGAGGCTGGGAAGCCAATCCTGACTCCTGAAGCATTGGTTGAGGATGATACTAATGAAGACGATGAAACTGTTATCAAAATCAAAAGTATTCTAGATGAGTACATTCGCCCGGCAGTAGAACAAGATGGTGGAGCTATTAGCTTCCATTCTTTCCGAGAAGGTACGGTTAAGGTACTATTGCAGGGCGCGTGTAGTGGTTGTCCATCTTCCACTATTACGCTGAAGGCCGGTATTGAAAACCTGTTGAAGACAATGGTTCCCGAAGTGCAAGGGGTAGAGGCTGAGGGCGTGTAAATGTTTTAAAGAGAAAGTAAGCTGTATACTATTATCAACAGCAATAGTGACGAACCATAAATCTGTAATACTTTTTTCCGATTAGTTACGGGCAACCACCACAGAGCGTACCACGGTCGGTATAAGCCGAATAGTGTAAGCAGTGCTACTGTAATAATACTGTAGAAAAGTATCTCCATAAACTAAAAAAGCTCCCAACAGGAGCTTTTCTTATTTAATAGATTGAACAACGTTTATAGCGAACGCTTCACTTCTTTCTCTTCAAAGCCTTCGATTACGTCGCCCACCTTGATATCGTTGAAATTCTTAATGCTGATACCACATTCAAAGCCGGCGCGCACTTCGTTTACATCATTTTTCTCTCGCTTCAACTGATTGATCTCGCCGGTATAAGCCACAATACCATCGCGCACTAAGCGAATTTGATTATTACGCTTCACAACACCATCCGTTACGTAGCAACCGGCTACCGTTCCTACTCGAGATATTTTGAAGATCTGCCGCACTTCAATGTTGCCGGTAATAACTTCTTCCACAGTAGGAGCGAGCATGCCTTCCATTGCATCTCGCACTTCGTTGATAGCATCGTAAATGATAGAGTAAAGACGAATTTCTATTTCTTCTTTCTCGGCTAATCCTCGGGCACTATTTGAAGGTCGAACTTGGAAACCTACGATAATTGCATCCGAAGCCGAGGCTAGCAGCACATCCGACTCAGAAATTTGACCCACTGCTTTATGAATAATATTCACCTGAACTTCTTCAGTAGAAAGTTTCAGTAGCGAATCTGATAAGGCTTCTACTGAACCATCTACGTCACCCTTCACAATTACATTCAGTTCGCGGAATGAGCCAATCGCTAAGCGACGCCCGATCTCGTCCAGCGTAATATGCTTTTTAGTGCGTAGTGACTGTTCGCGCTGAATCTGCTCTCGTTTAGTGGCAATCTCTCGAGCTTCCCGATCAGTTTCCATCACGTTAAACTTGTCACCCGCTTGTGGAGCTCCGTCTAAACCGAGCATTTGCACTGGAGTAGCCGGAGGAATTTCTTCCATCTTTTTGCCCCGGTGATCAAACATCGCTTTCACTTTACCAAACTGCGAGCCAGCTAAGATCACGTCACCTATCTTCATAGTGCCTGATTCTACCAGAAGAGTGGTCACGTAACCACGACCTCGGTCGAGCGTAGCTTCAATCACCGTTCCGGCAGCTGGGCGGTCTGGGTTGGCCTTTAGCTCGAGTAACTCTGACTCGAGCAATACTTTCTCCAGTAGTTCATCTACACCCTGCCCGGTTTTAGCCGAGATTTCCTGACTCTGATATTTTCCACCCCATTCCTCTACCAGAATATTAACTCCCGATAGTTCTTCACGAATTTTATCAGCGTTAGCATTCGGACGGTCAATTTTATTGATAGCGATTACGATAGGAACGCCCGCTACTTGAGCATGGTTAATGGCCTCCTTGGTTTGAGGCATTACGGCATCGTCGGCGGCTACTACAATAATTACTACGTCAGTTACTTGGGCACCCCTGGCGCGCATAGCAGTAAAAGCTTCGTGACCCGGAGTATCTAAGAAAGCAATGCGTTTTCCACTTTCGGTCGTTACGTCATACGCTCCAATATGCTGAGTAATTCCGCCAGCTTCGCCTTCGGTTACTTTAGAACTACGGATGTAGTCAAGTAGGGAAGTTTTACCGTGGTCAACGTGCCCCATAATGGTTACGATCGGTGCACGATCTTCCAAGTCCTCCTCACTATCTTCTTCAATTTCAACGGCAATTTCTTCTTTGGCATCAACGAATTCTACCTCAAAACCAAATTCATCAGAAATGACGGTAATCGTTTCAGCATCTAATCGTTGGTTAATGGAAACGAACATGCCAAGCGACATACAGGTGGAGATCACTTCGTTTACGCTCACATTCATTAGCGATGCTAAATCGTTAGCTGAGATAAACTCGGTCACTTTTAGCGCTTGTTGCTCCTGTGCCTCCTGCATTGCTTGCTCCTCCCGTTCTTTCCGGGCATCTCTACGGCGATCTTGACGAGCTTTTCCTCGTTTTTTATTACCACCGCTCAGGCGAGCCAATGTTTCTTTGATCTGCTCTTGTACCTCCTTATCGGAAATTTCCTCCTTCTTCTTGCCTCCACCTCGCTTGCTACCACCTCGGCGATTGTCCTGTCGTCCACCTTGGCGATTGTCCTGTCGTCCACCTTGTTGAGTATTAGACCTACTGTCGTCTTTAATACGGCGACGACGCTTACGCTTCTTCTTACGCTCATCCGAAGATGCTACTGGAGTTGCTTTATCTTTCTTTTTGGGTTCAGAAGGCAATTCGATTTTGCCCAATACATTTAAGCCCTGTAATTTATCAGCCTTTGCCTTAATTACCTGTGGCTCTTTTTTCTCTTCAACTTCTTTAGTTTCTGCTTTTTCAGGTTCTTTATTCGCCGTTTTCTCACTCTCTTTTTCGTCCGCCTGCTCGGGTGGCTCCTGCTTTGCTTCGGCTACTTCAGTATTTTCAGCAACTGGAGCTTCTTCTTTTGGTTTAGGTTCCTCTTGGGGAGTCTCTTCCTTAGGCTGAACTTCCGGAGGTGCTACTTCTTCTTTAGGTGCTGCTGCTTCTTCGGATGCTACCTCTTCAACTTTTGCTACTGGGCTGGCTTCTTCCTTTTTAGCCTCAACCTTAGGAGCTTCCTTAGCCTCTTTTTTCTGCTTAGTAGGCTTCGGCTTCTTCTTGCTGCTTACCTCATCCAGGTCAATCTTACCTAGTACATTCAACCCCTGTAGCTTAGGAGCACCAACACTATCTGTTTCTTCTGCTTTCTCCTTAGCGGGTGATGGAGCTTTTTGGGATTCTGCACTTTCCGTAACCTGCTTTTCTTCCCGAGAGGCTTTCTCAGCTTCTAACTTCTTAATAAACAGCTCTTCTTCGTCTTGCTTCTCAGGCGGGGTATGTTTCCCAGTAGCATCAATAATCTGATTTTCTTCCCGACTACCGATGGTAAGCGCAGACGCTTCTTCTTTATCCATAGCCGATGAGGCGAATTCCTTGGCTAGCACATCGTACTGATCCTTCGGAATTTTTGCATTCGGACTACGATCTATATCAAAGCCTTTTTTGCTCAAAAACTCCACGATGGTGTTACGTCCCACGTTGAATTTTCGGGCAACTTGGCTAAGCCTCATCGTTTTTTCTTCTACCATACTCAAATATGAGTTATTTTTCGCGTTTTGTAAAATTTTATTCAAATTCCTGGCGTAGGATAGAAAGGATATCCTCCACTGTTTCTTCTTCTAAATCAGTACGTCTTACTAACTCTTCTTTCGTTAGTGATAGTACACTCTTGGCGGTATCTAGTCCAATCTTTTTGAACTCATCAATCACCCAGCTTTCTACTTCATCCGCAAATTCATCCAGATCAACGTCTTCATCGGCGTCCAGCCCAAGAGTTTCGCGGAACACATCGATCTCATAACCTACTAAGCGACTAGCGAGTTTAATATTTTGACCACCCCGGCCAATGGCTAATGATACCTGATCAGGCTTTAAGAAAACTGATACCCGTTTCTCATCTTCGTCAATTTTGATAGAGCTAATTTTAGCCGGGCTCAGTGAGCGGGTAATGTATAGTTCTAAGTTATCGGTAAAGTTGATTACATCAATATTCTCATTCTGCAACTCCCGTACAATACTGTGAATCCGCGAACCTTTCATCCCTACGCAAGCTCCTACCGGATCAATTCGATCATCGTAAGAAGCTACCGCTACCTTAGCTCGTTCGCCGGGTTCGCGTACGGTGTTTTTCATCTCGATTAAACCATCGTATACCTCGGGCACTTCCATCTCGAACAAACGCTCCAGAAACTTCTCAGAAGTACGCGACATAATGATGCGTGGGTTTCCGTTCACCATTTCTACTCGGTGGACTATCGCCCGCACCGATTCACCCTTTCGGAAGCGATCTTTTGGAATCTGCTCCGAACGAGGCATGATTAATTCGTTGCCTTCACCATCAATTAACAGAAGTTCGCGGCTCAGAATTTGGTATACCTCACCGACAATAATTTCGCCTACTAAGTCTTTATACTTCTGGAACAGAATATCTTTTTCCAGGTCTTTTACCTTCTGAATTAGTGTTTGGCGAGCCATCATTACAGTACGGCGACCGAAGTCTTCTAGCTTAATTTCTTCAGCTACTTCTTCACCAATCTCGAAATCAGGTTCAATTTTTTGTGCTTCGGTAATACTTATTTTATCGTGATCCCAAATATCTTCGGAATTGTCGTCTACGATCTCCCGAAAGCGCCAAATCTCCAGGTCACCTTTGTCAGCGTTAATAATAACATCGAAGTTTTCGTCAGTTTCGTATCGCTTACGAACCATCGCCCGAAAAACGTCTTCCAGAATGCGAATCATGGTGGGACGGTCAATATTTTTGCCCCGGGCAAAATCCGCAAACGACTCGATTAAAGTTGCCGTGTCCATCATATGCTTAGAATGTAACTAGTACGTTAGTTTTTTTAATTTGATCAAAAGGAATTCGCACCATCTGCGGTGGTTCGCTTTTCTTCTTTTTCTTACCCCCGGAACTAGTCCGGGGCTGGCGTTTTGTCGGTTCAAGTTCTATGGCATCATCTGCTACATCTAACAAAATTCCCTGCGTAGTTTTATTATCCTGTGTCAACACCTTTATTGTGCGCCCTACATTTTTCTGGTACTGCCGATGAAGCTTCAACGGCTGATCTAAACCGGGCGAAGATACTTCTAACACGTATTTCCCACTAATTAATTCTTCCTCTTCCAGTCGGTTAGCCAAAGTTCGGCTCACCTCAGCACAGGTGTCAATAGAAATCCCTTCGTCACCATCAACGTGTACAATCACTTTGGTTCCGGCAGGAGTTTGGTTCACGCGAGTGTCTACCAGAAAAAAATGACTATCTTTTTCCTCCAATATGTTAGAAACCCACTGGATAATTTTGTCCGGTATTGCCATAAATTATAACAAAAAAGAGGGGACGATAGCCCCCTCTTGAATGTTGCTGTAACAAACTCCTGCAAAGTTAGCAAATATGTTATTCAAAGCAAAAGTATTGAAGAAAGTGGCTTACTATCCCTGAAGATATTTATTATCACCTGTTTAGCTTGTTGATGCAACAACACCGGAATCAACAAAATTCATTTTTACGGATGGTTCGCAAATTTTTTAGTTTTATTAGCTGTTATGCTGAAAAGAAAATAATAATAGCAATGCTATGACAAATAGAATCTGGCCGCACTATTGTTTAATAAGTTGCATTGCCTTTTTAGTAGGTTGCCAGTCGGGCTCAATAGAAGAAGCAACGAAACAAACGGAAGATCCTAAGTATGTTCCAACATTTCATGCTGACTCAGCCTACACTTATCTGGAAGCGCAAGTAGCTTTCGGACCGCGTGTGCCTAACTCAGTTGCTCACCAAGAATGCCAGGAGTATCTGGTAGAAAAGTTTACCCGGTTTGGAGCTGATGTACAACTACAATCGTTTGAAGCTACGGCTTACGACGGCACCGTGCTTAATCTCAATAATATTATTGCTACCTATCAGCCCGATAAATCGAAGCGTATTTTGTTAGCAGCTCATTGGGATACCCGACCTTACGCCGATAAAGATTCTGTGCGAACACAGGAGCCTATTTTAGGCGCTAATGATGGAGCCAGTGGAGTGGCAGTATTGCTAGAAATGGCTCGGCTAATGAACCAGGATTCGCTACCAGATATGGGGGTTGATATTATTTTGTTCGACGGCGAAGACTACGGCGAACCAGAAAGCTACAGTGAGCTACGGCCCGAAAGCTCACAGCAGGTATACTGGTGTTTGGGATCTCAACATTGGTCTAACAACAAACATGAACCGCGCTATTCAGCGTACTACGGTATTTTACTGGATATGGTAGGGGCGAAAAACGCTACTTTTTATCAGGAAGGGGTCTCCCGTCAAGCTGCTCCTAGTGTGCTGAAACGAATTTGGGCTACGGGGCATCAGTTAGGTCATGGACAATATTTCGTTTATAAAGATAGTCCTGATATTATAGATGACCACGTGTACGTGAATTACCAAGCCAAAATTCCGATGGTGAATATTATTGAGCACGAACCTACCAGCGACTTCTACTTTGCTGATTATCACCACACCCACGCCGATAATATGGACATCATCAGCCGAGAAACTCTAAAAGCTGTGGGAGAAACCGTGATGTACGTAGTATACCAGGAGTAGAGAGTATAAATAAACTCCCCTCTCCCTACTTTCTTAATCCTCTAAATAAGGACTCAGCCACTTTCGGCATACTTCTAATGGCATACCTTTGCGCTGAGCGTAATCCTTAAGTTGGTCTTCGTCGATGCGGGAAATGCCGAAGTAGCGGGATTGCGGGTGCGAAAAGTACCAACCACTGACCGAAGCAGCTGGGAACATAGCAAAGTTTTCGGTTAGGTAGATTCCAGTATTTTCGGTAACGTCTAACAGCGAAAATAGTGTTTCCTTTTCAGTATGGTCGGGGCAAGCAGGGTAGCCCGGTGCTGGACGAATACCAGTGTATTTTTCCCGGATTAGGGCTTCGTTGTTTAAATCTTCATTGGGAGCGTAGCCCCAAAACTCCGTACGAACGCGACGGTGCATCAATTCGGCGAAGGCTTCGGCCAAGCGGTCGGCTAGAGCCTTTACCATAATAGAATTGTAATCGTCGTGGTCGGCCTCAAAGCGTTTGGCAATCTCTTCGGAACCAACTCCGGTAGTTACGGCAAAGCCGCCCACATAATCGGCTACTTCAGTGTCTTTAGGCGCAACAAAATCAGCTAGGCTAAAGTATTCTTTACCTGCTGCTTTTTTGGTTTGTTGGCGCAGATGATGCAAAGTAGTGAGCTTTTGACTACGATCTTCTTCTCCTTCATTAAAGCGGTAGAGTTCAATATCGTCGCAACGCACAGTATTGGCAGGAAAAAACCCAATTACTGCATTAGCTGTAATCCATTTTTCTTGGATCATCTTCTCTAGCATCTCCCGGGCATCAGCGTAGAGCGAGCGAGCTTCTTTGCCCACAACTTCGTCTTTTAGAATATTGGGGAATTTTCCAGCTAGCTCCCAGGTCATGAAGAAGGGAGTCCAGTCAATGTACTGGGCAATTTCTTCTAGCGGATATTCTTTGAGAACTTTCGTGCCTAAAAACTGCGGTTTTTTTACTTCCCGATCCGACCAATCGGTTTGAAATTTATCAGCGCGGGTTCCAGCCAAAGGAGTAAATGCTTTGCGAGTTTTCTTCCCGGCGTGGCGGTCGCGCATCTGCTGGTATTCCTCTTGCGTTTTTTGCTTGAAGCCGTCACGCGCTTCTTCGTTGAGTAGGTTACTAGCCACCGGCACCGAGCGGGAAGCGTCCAACACATGAATAACGCCCTGCTGATAACTCGGCTCAATTTTTACGGCAGTATGGATTTTGGAAGTAGTTGCCCCCCCAATCAGTAGTGGAGTGGTAAACCCTTGCTCATCCATCAGTTTGGCTACGTTCACCATCTCATCTAATGAAGGAGTTATGAGACCACTCAAACCGATAATATCTACGTTCTCCTCGCGAGCTTTGTCTAGAATCTTCTGGGCAGGAACCATCACGCCCATATCAATCACATCGTAATTGTTGCAGCCTAGCACCACGGCGACAATATTTTTACCAATATCGTGTACATCTCCCTTCACCGTAGCCAGTAAAATTTTCCCTTTGCTCTGAACGACACCTCCTTTTTCTTCCTCAATAAAAGGAATAAGGTAAGCCACCGCTTTTTTCATTACCCGGGCACTTTTCACTACCTGAGGTAAAAACATTTTTCCCGCACCAAACAAGTCACCCACTACGTTCATTCCGTCCATTAGTGGACCTTCAATCACTTGGATAGGCCGATCAAATTGCTGGCGGGCTTCCTCCGTATCTTTCTCAGCAAATTCAGCAATCCCTTTGACCAAGGCGTATTCCAGCCGCTTTTCTACTGGTTCACGTCGCCAAGAGTCATCTACTTTCTTTTTCTCTTTTCCATTACCTCTTACCTGTTCGGCAAACTCAATCAGTCGTTCGGTGGCATCGTCGCGCCGATCGAGTAGCACATCCTCAATGCGTTCCAGTAAATCCTTCGGAATATTATCGTACACCTCCAGCATCGTGGGGTTTACAATACCCATATCCATTCCGGAGCGTTTGGCGTGATACAGGAAAGCGGAGTGCATCGCTTCGCGAACATTATTGTTACCTCTGAAAGAGAACGATACGTTACTAACCCCGCCACTCACATGAACTCCCGGTAAGTTCTCACGTACCCACTTAGTAGCTAGAAAGAAATCTAGTGCATTACGGCGGTGCTCTTCCATTCCGGTGGCAACGGGGAAGATATTCAGATCGAGAATAATGTCTTGAGGTGGAAAGTTTACTTGGTTGACTAAAATATCGTAGGAACGTTGCGCGATTTCAATACGACGTTCGTAGTTATCGGCTTGCCCATCTTCGTCAAAGGCCATCACAATGACAGCAGCACCGTACTTACGAATAAGTTTGGCTTGCCGAACAAATTCTTCTTCTCCCTCCTTCATACTGATGGAGTTCACCACCGATTTTCCTTGCACTACTTTCAACCCAGCCTCAATAATAGGCCACTTGGAAGAATCAATCATGAAGGGAACGCGGGCAATGTCCGGTTCGGAAGAAATAAGGTTGACGAACTTCACCATGCAGGCTTCGCCATCCAGCATCCCGTCATCCATATTAATATCGATGATTTGGGCGCCATTCTCTACCTGATCACGAGCTACTTCAATGGCTTCCTCGTACCTCTCCTCGGCAATAAGGCGAGCAAATTTGCGCGACCCGGTTACGTTGGTACGTTCGCCAATATTGACAAAGCCCGTATGCTTATTAATAACTAAAGGCTCCAGCCCGCTGAGGCGTAAAGGTTGAATGCTAGCATCAGATAAAACCTGAGCAACCAAAGCATCTTCTAACGAAGTTTTTGACATAAAGCAGTAGTGGATAGGATTTTATACAGTAACGGGCGTACTTTGGTGAGATACCGTGCGAGGCGCATAATTTTCAGCCATTCGAGTAATGGCCTGAATATGATCAGGAGTAGTCCCGCAGCAGCCACCCACAACATTTAAGTATCCTTTTTGGGCGAAAGCCTCAATTTCAGCAGCCATCTCTTCGGGAGTTTGATCGTACTCCCCAAATTCATTGGGCAAACCGGCATTGGGGTGCGCGGTAACCAGACAATGGGCGTGACGCGATAGTTCACGTAAATACGGTTGCAAGTCCTTCGCACCTAAAGCGCAGTTCAGCCCTACGCTGAATAGATTGCCGTGCATAACCGAATTCCAGAACGCCTCGGTAGTTTGTCCCGATAGTGTGCGGCCACTGGCATCGGTAATAGTACCGGAAATCATAATCGGTAGCGAAATATGGTTTTCCTCAAAGTAAGTATGAATCGCAAACAGTGCCGCTTTGGCATTCAGGGTATCGAATACTGTTTCTACCAAAAGCATATCCGCTCCGCCTTCCACCAATCCAGTAATTTGCTCATAATACGCTTTAGCTAGTTCGTCAAAAGTTACCGCTCGGTAGCCCGGATCATTCACATCGGGTGACAAAGAGGCAGTTTTGTTGGTTGGTCCTAGAGAACCGGCTACAAAGCGAGGCTTATCTGGTTCGCGAGCAGTAAATTCATTAGCTACCTCTCGGGCAATTTTTGCCGACTGAAAATTTATATCATAGACAAAACTTTCCAGTCCGTAGTCTGCTTGAGCAATAGCGGTTCCGCTAAATGTATTAGTTTCGGCAATATCAGCTCCCGCTTCAAAATACAGTTGATGGATCTCACGGATTACATCGGGTCGGGTGACCGATAAAAGGTCATTATTCCCTTGCAGGGGATGAGGGTGATCTTTTAGAGCTTCATTCCGAAAATCGTCTTCCCCCAGCTTATGTCGCTGAATCATGGTGCCCATTGCCCCATCTAAAATTAAAATTCGTTCTTGCGCCAGTGCTAGTAATTGTTCTTCCCGCGAATTCATAAAAAATTGATCTAATTCGAGTTGCTAAGTTACTACAAGTTTGCTAAATTATTGTACCATTAGTCACTATCTAGCTTGGTAATTACCCAAATTTATTGCCAAATATGCAAAAGGTAAAAGGGGTTTTCGCTAGTAATAGCCGTTATAACCCAAATTTTATGAGATTCATTCGTTGAAGTGCTTTTTTATTACTTGTTGGATAAATCAATATTGAGCAAATTACGTTCTAGTGGAGCTATGGGAAATGTTAAAGCATTACGAATACCATTCCGGTTATTTTACTGGACCAAGGGGCTTGCTAAACTCACTCGGGTGTATAACCTTTTGTTCTTAGCCTTAACTCAATATTTCACCGCTTATTTCCTGGTAGATGTTCATCATGGGCAACGGGCCTACCTTACTGATATACGATTGTTTCTGCTGGTTTTCTCCACGGTTTGTATTGCCGCTGCCGGTTACATGATCAATGATTACTATGATGTTAAAATTGATTTGATCAATCGACCTCAACGAGTGGTTGTGGGTACTACCTTGAAGCGTCGTTACGTAATGGTTGGACATGTAGCCCTCTCGATGTTTGGTATTCTGGTAGGGTTTCTACTTTCGTGGCAAGTAGGATTTATTCACTGTGGGAGCGTCTTTCTGCTGTGGTTATACTCTAATCGTTTGAAGAGATTACCATTTATTGGTAACCTTATTATTGCCGCATTATCCGGTCTGGCAGTAGCTTTAGTGGGAATGTATTATCGTGAGCAGGAGTTTCTGGTGTTTACTTATGCCTTATTCGCATTTGCAATCTCGCTGCTGCGCGAGATTATTAAAGACATGGAAGACCTGCCTGGCGACCAAACCTTTGGCTGTCGCACTTTACCAGTGACCTGGGGCATTCACCGAACGAAACACTTGCTTTATATCTTATCGACGATTTTTGTTTTTCTTCTATTTTACTTAGCCGAAAAGTTAGGTAATCAAATCCTCATTACGTACTTCATCCTTCTGGTTATTCCTATTACATTCTTCATTATTCGTTTAGTACAAGCCGATACCCGGCGCGATTTTACGTTACTAAACAACTTTTGTAAGTTGCTGATATTGAGCGGAATTGTCAGTATGGTCTTCTTTTAGTAGTTACTGCCAACTACCAAGGTACTGCGGTATGTTCAAGCCACCCTCGGGTTAAGCCTGAGGTAAGCTGTGAAACGGAGGTTAAGGGTTCAAGACAAATACATTAGTACCATAATACTTCACCCCGCAGCACCTTAGAACAAACACTAATTTCGTATATTCGCCCGTATGAAACACTTGGCAGTATTTGCCTCCGGCAGCGGTACCAATGCCGAACGGATTTTTGAGCGATTTCGTGATCATTCTTCTATTCGGGTAACTGTGCTGCTTACGAACAATCCGAACGCAGGAGCTATTGCCCGCGCCGCTCGCTTCAACATTCCGGTAGAGATATTTGAGAGAAGTGCGCTTACCCAAACTAATAGAGTATTAGAAAAACTCCGCTCGTATCAGGTAGATTGGATTGTATTGGCGGGTTTTATGCTAATGGTTCCGCCGGGTTTAATTGATGCTTTCCCGAATCGAATCGTAAACATCCACCCAGCTTTACTGCCTGCTTACGGAGGAAAGGGTATGTATGGGATGCACGTTCACCAAGCAGTAGTAGAAGCCAAGGAGGAAGTAACGGGTATCACTATTCACTATGTAAATGAAAATTACGACGAAGGTGCCGTTATCTTTCAAGTAAGCTGTGGGGTGCAGCCCTACGATACTGCCGAAACCGTAGCTGAAAAAGTACATCATTTAGAGCATGAATACTATCCTCGAATTATTGAAGAAACGATAGAGTATGAAAGGTGAAAGTTAGTAATAAGATCAGCAGTCAGCGAACAAATCCGTGAAGCAATTCAGCAATCGAGCAATTGAACCATTAAGAAAATCAACATACTTATGAGTCACACTATTCAATCGGCCCTTATCTCTGTATATCATAAAGATCAGTTAGAACCCATTATTCAGCAACTACATCAGTTAGGGGTGACCATTTACTCTACCGGAGGAACCCAAAATTTTATTGAAAAACAAGGAGCTTCGGTTACGGCGGTAGAAGATCTAACCGGTTACCCATCCATCTTAGGCGGAAGGGTAAAAACATTGCACCCGAAGGTATTTGGTGGCATCCTGTATCGTCGTGAAAATGAAAGTGATCAAAGTCAGGTTGGCGAGTACGATATTCCAGCGTTAGATCTAATAATCGTTGATTTATACCCTTTTGAAGATACAGTAGCTTCGGGAGCCTCAGAAGCCGATATTATTGAAAAGATCGATATTGGTGGAATCTCGCTAATCAGAGCAGCGGCAAAAAATTTCCGCGATGTACTGGTGGTTTCATCCCGAAATCAGTACCAAGCATTGCTCGATTTACTTAAAGAAAAGAAAGGTGCGACTAGCTTAGAAGACCGGAAAGGGTTCGCTTTAGGGGCATTCCAAACCAGTGCTCACTACGATACAGCTATTGCTAACTACTTCACCGGAGAAAGTGCAGAGTCATTGCTACCGAAAGAAGGCTTAAAAAAGAAAGCATTACGCTACGGAGAAAATCCCCATCAGGCAGCAGAGTTTTACGGTAACCTAGATGAAATGCTGGAGCAAATCCACGGAAAAGAGCTTTCATTTAACAATCTGGTCGATATTGATGCGGCAGTTGCCCTGATTCAGGAATTTGAAAGTGAAACTACCTTTGCTATTTTGAAGCATACGAACGCCTGCGGAGTAGCTACTGGAACTACGGTAAAAGAAGCTTACCAGAAAGCGTTCGCGGCGGACACCGTTTCGGCTTTTGGGGGAATCTTAGTCACGAATACTGAAGTAGATCAAGCAGCGGCCGAGGCTATGCACGATTTGTTTTTTGAAGTACTGATCGCGCCTGCTTTCACTAGTGAAGCATTAGAAGTTCTCACTAAAAAGAAAAAACGGATACTGCTGTTGCAAAAGCAGCTTCTAACCCAGGATCGTCAGTTTAAAACCCTACTTAACGGAGTAATAGAACAAGACCGAGACCGAAAAACGGATGCTAAATCTGATCTAACTACCGTAACCGAAAAGCAGCCGACCGAAGATGAGGTTGAAGCACTGTTATTCGCTAGTAAAGTTTGTAAGCATACTAAGTCTAATACGATTATTTTAGCCAAAAAAGGACAAATGTTGTCCAGCGGAGTAGGGCAGACCTCTCGGGTAGACGCGCTGAAGCAAGCAATTGATAAAGCAGGCCGATTCGGTTTTGATTTAAACGGAGCAGTGATGGCCTCCGATGCTTTTTTTCCGTTCCCTGACTGCGTGGAAATTGCTCACGAAGCAGGAATCGCCGCAGTTATCCAACCCGGTGGTTCTATCCGCGATAAAGACTCAATCGATTTTTGCGACCAGCACCAAATGGCTATGGTGACTACCGGAGTACGGCACTTTAAGCATTAATACTAGTGGCAGCTGTAGTCTGATGTTGTAAGGGGGTAGTCTCTCGAGGGCGCTCAGTAACCTTTTTCTTCGCTATAACTGTGCGCTTAGGCACTACTATTTTCGATCTACGAACTAGGTAACGTCGCTGAACTGCTAAAGCATAAATGGTAAAAATCAAAACAATAACAGATAATGAGAGTGCTATAGAAGATTGGGTAAAGAGCAGACTCAGTGCAATAATCAGCACTCCTATAATAGAGAGATAGGTAGTAGCTTGAGCATGGTTATGACCGTTATCCACAATTAGGTGATGTACGTGATTACGGTCTGGGGTGAACGGGCTAGTTCTGCGTAAAAGACGATGGCTAAATACTCGTAAAGTATCAAATAGCGGAATAGCTAGCACCGCAATCGCTAGGGTGGGCGCGTTACCAATATACCACGTATTGGGGCTTTCATTAAACTGGATAAATTTAACCGATAATACCGCTAAAATGAATCCAACTACCAGCGAACCACTGTCGCCCATAAATATCTTGTGGTGCTTGGAAAAGTTGAATCGTAAGAAGCCGACTAATGCTCCAACTAATGTAGCACACAATACAGTACCCCATATTACTCCGACTACGGCAAAATAAATACCATAAGCAATAGCTGCTATTACTCCCAAACAACCCGCCAGCCCATCTATACCGTCAATCAGATTATAAGCGTTGGTTACTACTACAAAAATAAATAGTGTGAGTCCAAAGCTTACTATATACGGTAGTTCATGTACTCCCAGCATCCCATAGAAATTACCGATCCGAATATCGGTCAGACCAATAAAAATAATACCAGCAGTCAGTTGGGCTAGCAATTTTTTAGCCGGATCAATAACTAGAATATCGTCTTTTATTCCAACAAAGAATAGAATAACAATAGCTGGCAGTACCTGAAAGAATGAAAAATCTGATGAAATACTCCAATGCGAAGCTATAGTAAAAACAATAATGATCGCTGCAAAAATGGCAACTCCGCCCAAACTAGGAGTTTTCTGCCAATGAGAACTTCGATTATTGGGTTCATCCAGTAGATGCTTTTCCCGAGCCACTCGAATAACGGCGG
>JGI12210J13797_10242903_pt1 | contig 15351 bp, 12 predicted proteins | sample ElkSlonscriptome_3_FD_13797 | JGI IMG/M metagenome (IMG submission 13797)
ATCGCCCAGGAAGAAATGGGCCGTACGACCGGCTACTGGTGGTCGCCCGACGGCGAATCGATCGCATTCCTGCAGATCGACGAATCCTCCATCGAGCCCAGCAAGCGCTACGAAGTCGCGGGCGACCAGATCGATATCATCGAACAGCGCTACCCTTACGCCGGCACGCCGAACGTGCGCTATCGGCTCGGCGTCGTCACTTTGGACGCCGGCGACGCTGGTGATGACGCTAGTGATGACAATCGTCATGAAAATCGACATGGCAACGGTGACAACAAGCGTGCCGAAACCAGGTGGATTCAAGTCAGTGAAGCCCCATTCGAAGAACAGGATATCTACATCCCGCGTGTCCAGTGGCTGCCCGACAGCAGCGGCCTGACTTTTCAGCGCCAGTCGCGTGACCAACGGACGCTGGAACTGGTGCTGCACAAACTCGACAGCGCAGAGCAGCAGGTACTGGTTCGCGAAGAAAGCGAAATCTGGACCAACCTGCACGATGACCTGCATTTTCTCCAGGGCATGGACGCATTCATCTGGTCGTCGGAGCGCACGGGCTACCGCCATCTCTACCTGATCGGCCTGGACGGCGACACGATTCGCCCGCTCACCGGCGGCGATTGGGGAGTCGAGGCACTGGCCGCCGTCGATGAGGATCTGGGCCTGGTCTATTTCACCGCCGGCATCGATTCGCCCGCCGAACGCCACCTCTACCGGCAATCGCTCATCAGCGCCAGCCCTGAGGCCGTCACCCGGGTTTCTCGCCGGGACGGGTGGCACGACATCAGCTTCGACGACTCGGCGCGGACTTATCTGGACACCTTTTCCAGCACGGACCAGCCGCCCCAGCTTTCGCTGCATTCGGGCGACGGCGAGCGGCTCGAATGGCTGATCGAAAATCGAGTCGATGCCGACCATCCCTATGCGGCGTTCATGCCCGGCCATCGAGCTACCGAGTTCGGGACGCTGGGGGCCGGGGACGGGCAAACGCTGCACTACCGGATGATCAAACCCTCCGGGTTCGACGACTCGAAACAATACCCGGTGTTTCTGCACGTCTACGGCGGCCCCACCTCACGCATGGTGGTCAACCGGTGGGGGCGGCGTCATCTCGTCGATCAATACATGGCTCGCTCGGGCTACATCGTATTTTCGATAGATAACCGGGGGATCGCAGGCCAGGGGGTGAAATTCCAGGCGCCCGCCTACCTCAATCTCGGCCAGGTCGAGGTGGACGACCAGATGACCGGCGTCGAATTCCTCAAGACGCTGACCTTCGTGGATGCCGAAAAAATCGGCGTGTTCGGCTGGAGCTACGGCGGCTACATGACGCTGATGATGCTGATGCAGCACCACGGCGAATTCGCCGCCGGTGCCGCGGTGGCGCCAGTCACCGACTGGGCGCTATACGACACCCACTACACCGAGCGCTATCTCGGCATGCCGCGCGACCCGTCCGGCGCGCCCACGCAAGCCTACAGCCGCGGGAACGTGCTCGAATACGCCGGGAATCTGGAAGACCCCCTGCTGCTGGTTCACGGCATGGCCGACGACAACGTGTTGTTCACCCATTCGACCCTGCTGATGCAGAAGCTGCAGGCCGAAGCCATCGATTTCGAGTTGATGACGTATCCGGGCGAAAAACACGCAATCTCCGGCAAAGGGCAGCGGCTGCATGTTTACCGCCAGATCGACCGGTTTCTCAGGCGGGAAGTGATGGGCGACAACTAGCAGGGTTTCCGGGTTCCGGAACTACCGGGTGGGTAGTCGGGAAAAAAGTCCTGCAGGCTTTCCCAGGCGGGTTCCCGGAAACCTTCGGTTTTCAACCTATCAAGATACCGCGCCGCTTGAGATAAGCCAGCAGTTCCTCGACGCACTCGTCGACGCTCATTATCGCCGTGTCGACGGCGATTTCCGGATCTTCAGGCGCTTCGTACGGCGAGTCGATTCCGGTGAAGTTGCGGATGACGCCGGCGCGGGCTTTGGCATACAAACCCTTGGGGTCGCGCGTTTCGCAGACGTCAAGCGGTGCATCGACGTGGATTTCAACGAATTCGCCGTCTTCCATCAATTCGCGCACCATGGCGCGGTCGGCGCGGAACGGCGAAATGAAAGCGGTCAGTACCACCAGTCCGGAGTCGGCCATCAGACGCGCGACCTCGCCGATGCGCCGGATGTTCTCGACTCGGTCGTCGTCGCTGAAGCCAAGGTCGCGGTTCAGGCCGTGGCGGACGTTGTCGCCGTCGAGCAGGTAGCTGTGGTGGCCCCGCTGGAACAGCGCCTTTTCAAGCGCGTTGGCCACGGTCGACTTGCCGGAGCCTGAAAGCCCTGTAAACCAGAGGACCGCCGGCTTCTGGGATTTCTGCTGTGCACGGGCCTTCTTGTTGACGGTCTGGGCGTGCCAGGTAACGTTGCTGGACTTGTCGGTCAGCTGATCGGTAACCGGGCGTACGATCATGCCGGCACCCACCGTCAGGTTGCTGACCCGGTCGATCAGGATGCAACTGCCGGTGGCCGGATTCGAGTCATAGGCATCGAACGGCAGCGCACGGCTGGCCCGGATCCGGCAATAGCCGATCTCGTTGAGCGCCAGCTGTTCGGCCGGATGATGCGCCAGCGTATTGACGTCGATGCGGTGATGGATCGCCTCGGGTGTGGCCGGCACCTCGATGCCTGCCAGCTTCAGGTTGTACTGGCGACCGGGCAGCAGCGGGCGATCGTTCATCCATACTATCCTGGCATCGAACAGTTCCGACACACGCGGCAGGCGATCGGGATGAACAAACACGTCTCCACGGCTGACATCGATCTCGTCGGCCAGCGTCAGCGTGACCGCCTGCCCGGATCGAGCGCTTTCCATGCTGCCGCCGTACTCGATTCCGTCGCGCTTCACCGCGCCGGTGCTGCCGATGATCTCGGCGACGCGGCTACGGCGGCCCGACGGAAGTGCAACCACCTCGTCGCCGGGCGCAATCGCGCCACTGACCAGCGTGCCGCAGAATCCGCGAAAATCCGACCGTGTGCGGTTGACGTACTGCACCGGAAAACGCATCGCGCGGTCCGGGTCTTGCTCGTGGACCGGGGTACTTTCGAGCAAGTCGAGAACGGTCGGGCCGTCATACCAGTTCATTTCCTGCGATTCGCGGGTCACGTTCGCGCCGTTGAGCGCGCAGACGGGCACGCACTCGAAATGCGCAATACCGAGCTGGTTGGCGAATGTCGCGTAATCCGCGCGGATTCGTTCGAACGTGTCCTGATCGTAATCGACCGCATCCATCTTGTTGATTGCCACCACAACATGGCGAATACCCAGCAAGTGGACCAGGTAGCTGTGCCGACGCGTCTGAACCTGCAGGCCGTGTCGCGCATCGATCAACACGATCGCCAGATCGGCAGTGGAAGCGCCAGTAACCATGTTGCGGGTGTACTGCTCGTGGCCCGGCGTGTCGGCGATGATGAACTTGCGCTTTTCGGTCGTGAAGTAACGGTAGGCGACGTCGATCGTGATGCCTTGCTCGCGCTCGGCCTGCAGGCCGTCGACCAGCAATGCCAGATCCGGCGCCTCGCCGGTGGTGCCGTACTTGCGCGAATCCTTGCCGACCGCGGCCAGCTGATCCTCGAAGACCTGCTTGGTGTCGAACAGCAGGCGACCGATCAGGGTCGATTTACCGTCGTCGACCGAACCGCAGGTGATGAACCGAAGCAGCTCCTTGTTGCGGTGGGTTTCCAGAAATTCATGAACGTCGAAGTTGCCGGCGTCGAAATCCGCGTCGAACATCAGAAGTATCCCTGCTGTTTTTTCTGTTCCATGGAAGCCGAGGCATCCTTGTCGATAGCCCGGCCCTGGCGCTCGGAGGATCGCGCAAGTAGCATTTCCCGGATGATCTCGGGCAGCGATTCTGCATCGGATTCGACCGCTCCGGTCAATGGGTAGCAGCCCAGCGTACGGAAACGAATCCGCTTCATTTCGGGGCGCTGACCGGGCGCCATGGGCATGCGGTCGTCGTCGACCATGATCAGGAGACCGTCGCGTTCAACGACCGGCCGCTCGGCCGACCGGTACAGCGGCACCACTTCGATGCCTTCCAGGTCGATGTACTGCCATACGTCCAGTTCGGTCCAATTCGACAACGGGAAAACACGAATGCTCTCACCGGCGTGAACACGTCCGTTGTAGATGTTCCAGAGCTCTGGACGCTGATTCTTCGGGTCCCAGCGATGCTGACGATCACGAAACGAAAAAACCCGCTCTTTGGCCCTGGAGCGTTCCTCGTCGCGGCGCGCGCCGCCGAACGCTGCATCGAAGCCGTGCTCGCTCAATGCCTGTTTCAAGGCCTGGGTCTTCATGATGTCGGTATGCACGGCCGAACCGTGGCTGAACGGGTTCACGCCCTGCTCCACACCTTCGGTGTTGATATGCACGATCAGATCGATATCCGGATCGGCCGCAATCCTGTCGCGGTAGGCGTACATGTCGCGAAACTTCCAGGTCGTGTCGACGTGCAGAAGTGGAAACGGCAGACGGCCGGGGTAAAAGGCCTTCTTCGCCAGGTGCAGCATCACCGCTGAATCCTTGCCCAGCGAATAAAGCATCACCGGATGGTCGAAGGTCGCCGCCACCTCGCGAATGATGTGAATCGATTCAGCTTCCAGCGCCTCGAGGTGGGTCAGCCGTCTTGCGGCATTGTGATCAGACATGTCCGTTCTCCCCCGATTCCCTGGACCGGCCTTTCAGATAATCGGCGAAGGATTCGCCCAGCTCAGGATGCTTCAGTCCGTATTCGACCGTGGCTTCGAGATAACCCAGCTTGCTGCCGCAGTCGTAGTGCTTTCCTGTGAATTCCCAGGCATCCACGCCCTGATCGTCGAGCAATGCAGCAATCGCGTCGGTGAGCTGGATCTCTCCCCGGCGATCCGGCGCCGTGGTCTCCAGCAGCTCGAAGATCCGCGGGGTCAGCAGATAGCGGCCCACGACCGCGAGGTTGGACGGCGCGTCGGCCGGATCGGGCTTTTCGACGATCGCGCGGATCGGCGCCAGCGGCCCGGCTTCATCGCCGATGTCGACAACGCCGTACTGGTCGGTGCGTTCCTTGGGCACGCGCTCAACACTGATCACCGAACGACCCGTGCCGGAGAAGCGCTCGGCCAGCTGGCGCATCACCGACTTTTCTCCACCATCGATCAGGTCGTCGGCCAGGATCACGCCGAAGGGCTTTTCACCGACCAGCGAGCGCGCGCACAGGACCGCATGGCCGAGGCCAAGCGCCTCGCGCTGACGTACGTATACGCAGTTGATGCCCTCGGGCAGAACGCCGCGAACCAGGTCAAGCATCTCCTGCTTGCCGCGAGCGGCCAACTCGGTTTCAAGTTCGTAGGCCATGTCGAAATGATCCTCGATGGCGCGCTTGGTACGTCCCGTGACAAACACGAGATTGCGCGCGCCGGCGGAAATCGCCTCTTCGACCGCGTACTGAATCAGCGGCTTGTCGACGACCGGCAACATTTCCTTGGGGCTGGCCTTGGTGGCCGGCAGAAAACGCGTGCCAAGACCGGCTACGGGGAAGACCACCGTATCGATGACCGAGGAGTTCATGGGCTGACCTTGATTATTACGACGCAAGACCGCGCAGTTTACCCCAACGTTGCATAAAATTCCGGATTCGGAGGTCCGTGCAAGAGTGTTTCCAGGGGCTGAGCGCGGTGTTGACGCCCGCAGCGCAGCGGTTCTGGACCGAACGTTTTTGCCACGTTGAGGTTAACGACCATGACGGCAGATCATGCTCTGTAATATTGGCTATATAGACGTTTCAATGCCATCATCCAACAACCGAGCTTCGCCGGAGCGCAGACAGACATGCACTTGAATCGCTATTGCCCCTATTGCCCCTATTGCCCCCATTGCCCGAGCCTGCCGGCCGCCATGACATGGCGCTGCTGATTGCGACGCCGGATCGCGATGCAACCACGCTAGCTCGGCATATGCGCGACTCCGATCCCGAAATCGACTTGCGCATCTGGCCGGACCCGGGTGCACGCGAAGATATTCTGTTCGTACTGGCCTGGAAGCCGCCGGACGAGGTTTTCGGGCAGCTACCGAACCTGCGAGCCGTATCCTCGCTTGGCGCCGGCGTCGATGCGCTTATCGGCAATCAAGCCATTCCGCCCCACGTGCAGATCGGCCGGCTTGCCGGGCCGCGGCTGGCCGACAACATGGCGGCCTACCTGGTTGCGATGGTGGTCGCGCACTGGAAACGGTTGCCTAACTTCATCGCAGACCAAAAGATGCAGCGATGGAACCCGTGGGCGCCTGAGTCACCGCCGACCGTTGGCCTGCTCGGCATCGGGCGGATGGGTCGACGCAGCGCGGCGGCGTTCGCCGAACTCGGATTCCCGGTTCATGGTTTCAGCCGATCGGGGCGCGGACCCGAAGGCGTCCGAATGCACGCCGGGGACGAAGGTCTGGCCGAGCTTGCCGGAATTTCGGATTACCTGATCAACCTGCTGCCGTTGACTTGGCAGACCCGGGAGATTCTCGACCGGCGGCTTTTCTCCAGGATGAAGCCGGACGCAACGCTGATCAACGTCGGTCGGGGCGAGCATCTCGTCGACGAAGATTTATTGGCAGCGCTGGATGCCGGCCGCCCGGGATGCGCCGTCCTGGATGTTTTTCGCCAAGAGCCGTTGCCGGTCGAGCACCCGTTCTGGACGCATCCAGGAATTTTCATCACGCCGCACTGCGCCAGCATCACACTGACTGTAGAGGCGGCCGAACTCGCCGTTAAGAGCTATCACCGGGTAATGGCCGGAAAGCCGCCGTTGGGGTGCGTGGATCGGGAACGGGGTTACTGACCGGGTTCTTGCAACGTCATCCCGGACGACCAGGGGTCGATCCGGGATCTCGCGATGCGGACTGAAACGCGCCTGGCGGCGGATTCTCGAGGTCCCGGATAACGCCGCGCTGCGCGCGACGTTTACGCGACGACGGCGATTTTTCTAGCGTTTGACGAACTTCAACGTGAATCGGTCGCTTTCGCCGATGGCCTCGTAGGGCGCCGGATCTTCATCCTCGGGCACGTTCAGCGATGGCGGGATTGTCCAGACGCCGTTGGGGTGGTCGGCCGTATCGTCCGGGTTGGCATTGACTTCGCTGGATTCGACCAGCTGGAAGCCGTTGGCCTCGGCCTGGGCAACAATCCAGCTGGATTTGACGTAGCCGGTAAACACGCTGTCGTCGCCGTCTTCGGGCAGACGATGTCCGACGATGCCGAAGGCGCCGCCCGGCTTGAGCACGGCGTGTGCGGCCTGAAGGACATCGCCGAACACGTTGTCGCGCTTCCATCCGTGGACGCTGCGAAACGAGAGCACCATGTCGGCCGAGCCGGCCGGGCCGAGATTCGTGGTCTCCGGCGGATGAAACGGCATGACCTTCGGGTCGCCGAAGCGCTCGGCGTCGGCGACTCGCTCATTCCAGCGCGCCATGGCCGGCTCGTAATAGCTCGGTGCATCTTCGACACTCAGATCGAAATGTCCCGCGACGTACTGGCCCTTCTCGGCCACGTAGGGTGCCAGGATTTCGGTGTACCAGCCGCCGCTCGGCGCCAGTTCCACGATGGTCATGTCAGGTTCGATACCAAAGAAGGTCAGCGTTTCGTAAGGATGTCTATGCTCATCGCGGGCGCGCTCCTCGTCGGAACGGGCCGGGTCGTCGATGACGGCGCGCAACGTATCGTCGGCGGCCAGTGGGCCGGACCAGGCCGAAGCGATGGCCACGGCGATCGCGGCGACAGAAAGGATTCGAGTCATGTCGTGTTCTCCAGGTTCAGGTTCAGGCAAAACAGGTCGTGTCCGCTCGCGGCGTACTTGCGCTCGAACGGCGTCAAGGGTGAATCAACGCTGAAAGATACCACTGGCGGCGTCTCGATGCCGCATATTCCGGCGGCAAGAGCGAACTCCTCAGCGTAGATTGACCAGTTCGTTCGCAGCTGGAGTTGCCCGCCCAGGGCGAGCAGACCGGGAAACGCCGGGTGTCCGTGCCAACGCCGCCGCAGCTGAGCGGCCTTGGGCCACGGGTTTGGATAGAGCAGGAAATGCCGGGCCGGGCGAACCTCATCGGCCGCCAGCAGCCGCCAGATATCCTCGACGCGCGCCCGGATTCTCCGCATGTTGAGTCGTTCAGATTCCGCGAAGCGATTCAGTCGCGCAGCCGATTGATCAATGCCCAGCACAGTGCAATCGGGATGGCGTTCGGCGATTCGGGCGGTCGAAGAGCCGGTACCGCAACCCGAATCCAGCACCAGCGGCGAATTCCCGTCCCAGGTTTGAAGGAACGAAGCATAGGCCGAGCGGCTTGCAGGATGTATGGGGCCGATCCATGGACTGGTCAGGTGCCGACGGACAACTTCAGCCAGGCGCCCGTGCGCACCCGACTGGTTGCTTCGAACAGCTCTGGAATTGGCGTTCAGGGGAAAATGGTGGGCCGTGAAGGACTCGAACCTTCAACCAACGGGTTAAAAGCCCGGTGCTCTACCACTTGAGCTAACGGCCCCGGCTGTGCGAAGCCGCATATTATACCCAAACGGCTCGGTACCGGGCTGTGAAATCCCGTCAAGGCGTGCACCCGGCCCTGAGCAAAGCGACACGAAAGCCGTCGCCCCGGGAAGAATCTTCACCGACACGCGGAATTCGACAAACGAGACGGAGATCACCCGGGCTCATTGGACTTCACCTGTTGCCACAGTGCCTCCTGGGCGTCAAGATCGAGCGCTTCTAAGCGCATGCCTGCATCACGAGCGGCCTGCTCCATCGCCTGGAAACGCGTTTCGAATTTAAGATTGGTTCGGCGCAATGCGCCGTCGGCGTCGATTTCGAGTTTGCGGGCAAGATTGGCCACCGCGAACAGCACGTCGCCCAGCTCGTCTTCCATTCGGTCGCGATTGGCCGAATCGAGCTCGACCTCGAGTTCCTCGAGTTCTTCGCGGACCTTGGCCAGCACCGGCTGCAGATCCGGCCAGTCGAAACCGGCCCGGCCCGCCCGTTTTTGCAGCTTGACCGCTCGCCTGAGCGGCGGCAGCGACGCCGAAACGCCGTCCAGGTGACCGGAAAGACCGGCCTGCGCGCGCTCGGCGGCCTTGATCTGCTCCCAGTTCGCCGTTTGCGCTTCAGCATCCATCTTGGAACCCGTTTCCGGTTCGGCATTCGCACCCTTGTCCGCGCCCGGCCCGAATACGTGCGGGTGCCGGCGGATCAGCTTGTCGGCCACGGCAGACGCAACTTCGTCGAACGAGAATGCGCCGATTTCCCGACCGAGGCGGGCGTGAAACACGACCTGAAAAAGCAGGTCGCCGAGCTCGTCCTTGAGGTGTTCAAGGTCGCCGCGTTCGATTGCATCGGCGACCTCGTGGGCCTCCTCGATGGTGTACGGGGCGATTGTTCGAAAAGTCTGCTCGAGATCCCACGGACAGCCGCCGTCGGGATCGCGCAACCGGTCCATGACCTCCAGCAACCTGTCGATCGCGCGGGTGTTGGCTTGCTCGGTCATGCAGACGGTCCTCGGTACGGAGGGCCCATGGTATGTCAGGCGGGGAGCCGACATTGCGGCGGCGTTAGCTCGGTTTGAGTGTCACGACCACCCGCAGGCCGCCCATCGGCGAGATTTCTGAATGGATGTCTCCGTGGTAGCTCTCGGCGATGCGCTGCACGATGGACAGGCCAAGCCCCTGACCCTCGGCACGCTCATCCCCACGGACGCCTCGTTGCAGCATTTCCACGAACCTGCCGGGCGTTACACCGGGGCCATCGTCATCGACGCACAGACGCAGACCGCTGCGTCTTGCGCTGGAAGAATGCGTTTCGGCGGTTATCGAAACAGTGTTCCGGCCGTACTTGGCTGCGTTTTCAAGCAAATTTCCGCACAATTCCATCAGATCGCGTTCGGTCACATTGGCCGCCAGCAGCTCGGGTACATGCGACTCGAAAACAACCTCGGGGTAAAGCTTGCGCAGGGTCCGGATCACCCGTTCGACCACCGGTGCCAACACCAGCGGCGGCAGCATCGTCTTGCGGCCCGAGCGTGCGGCACGGTCAAGCTCGATGCGAATACGCGCTTGCATCTGACCAACGGTCTCCCTCAACTCGGCAATGCCGGGGGGCTTGCCGGCATCGAGCTGTGAATTGACGACGGCCAGTGGGGTCTTGAGAGAATGGGCCAGATCGCCCAGCGCGCGCTGATACTGCTCGACATTGGCCCGTTCGGTCGTAAGCAAAGCGTTCAGGTTTTCAGTCAACGGCGTCAGTTCCCGCGGATAGCGCCCGGAGATCTGCTCGCGTCGCCCGCCCTCGATATCGCGTACCTCGCCGGCCACGCGGCGCAGAATCTGCAGCGGCTGGTAAAGCAGAACGAGCTGTGCCGCCAGGAGAACCAGGGACGCAAGACCCAGCCAGCGCCAAAGGTCGCCGCGAAACGATGCCAGCGCCTGTTCGATCCTGTCCGGCGGCTCTGCGGCCCACACCGAAAGATCGACAATATCCCCGGCCGAGGTCTCCCAACCCAGTCCCAGACGATAGACGTACCACGGCAATTCGCCTCCCGGCATTTCGAATAGCTGTTCACCGCGCGGCACGGGCTTCCGGGCCACAGGAACCCGCATTCCAATGCTCGAAGGCGAGTACCAGGCCTCGCGATCCGAGTAGACGCCGCCATAGAGACCCGACTGGGGCTGAGTGAGACGCGGGTCGGCCGGAGCACCTTCCCAGGAGAGTCGGCCGTCGGCCTCGACCTCGAGCCCGGCCAGAACGGCAAATACAGCCGACTCCAGGCGCTCGCGAAGTGCGGTCTGTTCCGACGTGCGATACGCACGGTCGACCGACAGTCCAATCAGCAGCATGGCCAGGAATACGACAAAAAGCGCCGAGAGCGACAGTCGAAGCAACAGCGATGACGGCTTTCGATCAGGCATCATTCGGCGAGCGAGAGGTAATCCAGGCCGGTCGGCACGGCGTTGGCCAAATTATTTCGAGCGTACCGAATCCATACCGCGCCCCAGTGACAGCGATCTCGACGCCCGGCGCGGCGGATCGGACTCAACTGCCGGGACTGAATCTGTAACCCTGGCCGCGGAGCGTCTGAATCGGCTTCCATCGCCCCCCGGGGTCGAGCTTTTTTCTAAGTCGACCGAGTATGACTTCAATGACGTTGCTCTCCGGGTCGGCATCGTCTTCATAAAGATGCTCGTTGAGCTGCATCTTCGACAGCACCTGGTCGGGGTGCAGCACGAAGTACTCGAGCAGCTTGTATTCGAACCGGGTCAGGTCGAGCGGCTGATCGGCGAGGCTGACCCGGCGCGATGACAGGTTGATCGTGAGCGGTCCGAATACAAGCTCCGAAGTGGCGTGTCCCCCGGCGCGCCTCAGCAGCGCGTGCACCCTCGCGATAAGTTCCTCGGTGCGGAAAGGTTTGGTCAGGTAATCATCGGCGCCGGAATCCAGCGCCTCGACCTTGTCCTGCCAATGATCGCGGGCGGTCAGAATGAGTACCGGATAGCGCTTTTCCGCCCGGCGCAGATCGCGCACCACCTCCAGGCCGGACCGGCCCGGCAGGCCGAGATCTATGATGGCCAGGTCGAGCGGATATTCCGATGCGAAGTAGGCGCCCTCGACGCCGTCGCCGACCGCGTCCACCACAAAGCCTTCCGCGCGCAGGCGATCGGTGAGATTTTCGCGCAACGTGGTCTCGTCTTCCAGCAGCAGGATCCGCATGGTTCAGTTCCGCGCCGGCACGCGAATGGTCCTGACCACGCCGTCGCGGGTCAGGATTCTGATTACGTAGAACTTCTGACCGTTGCGCTCGACTTCACGGGCCGACACCACCTTGGCGTCGTGCTGTCTCGCAACGCGCTCGGCCACTTCGCGCAGACTGTCGGCCAGCGCCTCGGGTGACGGCAGCGAGACTGCCAGCGCGAGGCCGAGCAGCGTAGACCGAAGGATGCGGGCGAACCGTCCCGGGCTGGAGGTTTGTCTGTTCACGATGCTGATTCTACAGCCGCTGGCTTAATCGGTGCTGAATCATCCGGCGGCCATGGAAAACAATCGGCTGTCGTGAGACGTGCCCCGAATTCTCCGGCGGCCGTTCCCGATTGTGGTGTTTGCCGAAAAGTGGCTGACTGTACGCCAGCGTCCGTTGCCGCCGAGACTGATTCGCGTCGGGACGCAAAAAAAAGGCCGCCCCGGGGGCGGCCTTTTCATCATTCGGTCATCGACCGAATATCAGGCGTTGTCTCAAGCCATCATCCGGCGACCGGCAAAACCGGCAACCAGCAGCAGCATCAGGCTCATCACGGCCAGAGCCCAGGGGCTCATGGTCGGGATCGCCAGCGGCCGTCCTGCGACGGAAATGGTGGTCGAGAACGTGTCAGGCGCGCCGGTTACCGAAGGATCGGTCACTGTGCACTCGAGCGTTTCCTCGAAGCTTCCAACGTTCGGCGGAACACCGTCGAAGGTCAAGGTCAGATCGGGCGGAATCGAGATCGGGAACGCCGGCCACGGATTGCCTACGATCACGCCGCCATTGTTGTTGGTCAGGGTGCAATCGATTTCAAGCGGATCCGTTCCCAGGTTCGACAGGGTCAACGATCCGGAAACCAGCGTATTCGGCGGGACCGTACCCAGCAGAAGCGTTCCGTCGACCGCCGTAGCTGGCGTGACTGAAAGCTCGGCGTTGCTTGTGCCCTCGCAGGACAGGTCGTAGTCCTGATCACCATCGTTGGTATTGACGGTCAACGTTCCCGGGAAGCTGCCAATCGACTGCGGATTACAGGTCACGTCAACCGACGCCGTTCCGTTGGCAGCGCCAGCCGGGAGGGTAGCCGTCAACGGATCCGGGCTGAACGCATAATTGACCGGGTCGGAGAGTGTTGCGCCCGTAATGTCCAGTTCTGCACCGGCACCCATTCCAATCGAATTCTCGTTTCCGATATCAATCGTCTGAGCTGCGGACGTGTCTCCGTTTTCCACCGTACCAAAAGCCAGCAGCGACATTGGCCCCGGATTCGAGCTATAACCCGGCGCTACGTTTGCAATATCGCAATTTACCGTCACGTCTTGAGTCGCAGTTCCCATCGTCTCAGGGTCATCCCACGACACTGTAATCGTGCTCGAAAACATTCCGTCACTCATCGTGCTGCAGGACACCTCAACAGTATCAGTCTCGTCAACCACGAGAATATTGTCGGTCAGGCCGTCGCTGATCGAGATTTGCGGGTCTCCGGCCGGAGTAAGTTGGACATTCTGCGCGTCGCTTGTCGTTTCTGCGACGTTGTCCAGGTTCGAAACATCAAACGTGGCAGTCTGGGCCGGCCCGCTAATTTGGCCGTTAAGATTGATCACGATAGGATCGACTTCGACATTCGGCGCGAGACCTTTGCAGGTGAAATCATAGCTCACGGGACTTGTCGCGCCGCCGGCCCCATCATGGGCTACCGCGAATGAACCGGTGTTTGCACCAACGGCTGACGGCGTGCAGACGACCGCGTCCTCGATGACGCCGTCGAAGGCGACCGAACCGCTGGCGGGAATTGTATACGGATCAGCCGAAGGAAGCGTCAGCTCTGTAGCCGCGCTGCTGAAGCCGGTAACATCAAAAGCATCGGTGCTTGCGTTGTCTACGGTCAATGTGTCGATTGGACTGGCAAGCGAGTTGACCACCGCTTCACCGAGATCCAGTTCCTGACCCGGTGCAGGCGTGGAGCCATAGAAACCGCCAGCAGGTGCCTGAACGGTGATCGTGCCCAGAGTCGAGTCCGTCGGGTTAGGTGTGATGTCGGTAGCCCCCGGCCCGGTATATTCCTCGAAAATAAACTGGATCGGAGAAACCCCGATCGGCGCTGCGTTGTCGATATCGAATCCAATCGTTCCGATCGTGCCACTGTCGATCGCCATCGGCGGAAATGGGAATACCAGAATGTTGACCTGCCCCGGATTAGGATTCGAGCACTGCACTGTGACCCCGTTTAACATATTTCCTTGGCAGCCGGTCAAGTCGATGTTTGCAACGACAGCGGGATTCAGATCCAGCCGTACATCGATGACCTCGGTCGAAGCGGGGGCTGTGTCGGTAAACTCCACGGTGACCGAAAGTCCGGTATCACCGCTCATGCCCGACGCACTGCTGACAGTAATCGACGGTTGTGCAAGGGCAGCGCTCGATAGGCCGAACGCCGCCGTCAGGAGAATCGCCTTGAACGACTCCCGCAATTTTGTACTCTTATTCATCATTCACTCCTGCGCAGGTTATTTTTAATCAGCTTGATCTCGAAAAGGTTGCTTGTACCACTACTGGATTTCACGATCGGAACCCGATCCGCGGCGAACCGGTGAAATTCTCTCCTTGCCCTTCTCTTTCCCACTCCACTTGCTCCCGACAGCGTCAGTCAGCACTTCAACAGCAAGCTCATCGCCCATTTCGTCATAGGCACGGATGCGTATGTCGGACGCATCAAGCTGAACGCCGGGGAGTTGGAATTTTCCGACGTTGCCGGATTGGAGCGTCGCATTCTGGGGGCTGAAAACAACCATGCGAAACTCGCCGTCCGCAATGTTACAGCCACCGACGTGCGTGCCCAGCACGCCTGACGTGCACTTGTCCAGCGCGGCCTGAGCATTACTCAATGCTCCAACCGGAATCATGAGGTCGAATACTGTGACTTTGGGATTGTCGACCAATACATCCAGCACTATCGCGTCGCCATGGCTAGTCAGCAGAAAGGAAGCATCCGAAGGTTGCTGGGCCTGCAAGGCAGGTGCAAACAACAGAGAGCCGGCGAAAACCAAGTTAACAAGATTGATACGATATTCAAAAATTTTCATGATAGCTCCCAAGTTCAAAGGCCGAGAATAATTGCAGATGTGCATGACAGATCAGCGCCTGTCACGTCGCCACTTTCATTGCAATCCGGCTGTCCGGTTGCCAGAGCATTGCCGAGAATTTCGCCGGCAATCACCGCAAGGTCACCGCCAGTCACATCACCGCTTTCGTTCGCGTCAGCAACCAGCAAACGTCCGATTTCCGTCGTGCGTCGAGACTCATAGGAATCGAAGCTCAGGTCGCCTGCGGCACCGTTGAGATTACCCAGGCGGACGTTGGATACGGTTTCAGCGCTGGAAAAAGCGACCGGAGCCGGTCCTGCGCCATTGACCAGCAGCTCCATGTTGCCGGAGCCCGCGTCCCAATCGATTTCGATGGAATTCCAGCTGCCGATATTTGCGCACCCGGCGCACGTCAGGTTGACACCTGAAGAACTGAGCCGAACGTTGTTGGTATTCGGATTTACAAGCACATCAAATACGGTGCTTCCGCCGCCG
>JGI12210J13797_10084477_pt1 | contig 15340 bp, 11 predicted proteins | sample ElkSlonscriptome_3_FD_13797 | JGI IMG/M metagenome (IMG submission 13797)
CCTCGCGTCCCCGGGCGTCGAAGGCCGCTCTGCCGAGCAGCGTGGCAACCACCAGGAGCAGCCCGAAGCCGAGGAGCCACTGCTTCTTTCTTGTTCCGAGCATGCCAGATTGTTCCTTACCTTCTACCACCTCTACCTGCTTTTGGCGGGGGACGAACCCCTGGTCAAACGTGCACGGCAGGACGACTCGCTGTATGCTCTACCCATGACGCGCCGGTTGGGCTCAGCCCCGGACCCCGTTCCGGCACCGAGGTCGTTATTGCGCAGTAGCGAGCGCGGTGCGCCGTCGCCAATCGTGGGGCACGTCGTTGGCGTAGCTAGCCGCCGAACGTGCGGGTCCCCCACCCTTGAACGCCCGAGAAGCAACGACACGTCGTCAATTGCATGGGCGCCGGTCAATCCGGAGGAGGTAAAGCAAATATGAGCAATACCGACAACCTCTCACCCTCGGAGGGTCTGCGTTAGACCCAACCTCGTTTGAGAGGTCTCCGGCGGCGAATCCCGCGCATCATGCGGGGTTCGCCGTTTCTCATTTTGTCGAACGAGCATCCACCTCGTCGTCCTTCCGCGCCGGTGGACCCTCGTCGAGGACGGGGCCGGCGAACGAGCGCGAACCCACCAACTCGGCGTTGGGCGTGCGACCCCCCACACCGGCCACGACAGGGGCTGTGTCGGGCTGACGGGGGGCGGTCTACCCCCTACGGTCTCCGGCACCATGCAGTTCGTGAAGGAGTCCGTCATCGAGGCCTCGGTCGAGGAGGTGTTCGCGTTCCATGCGCGCTTGCCGGAAGCTTTCGAGAAGCTGCAGCCGCCGTGGGAGACCTCGGAGATCGTTCACCCGCCCACCAGCCTAGAGGTCGGGACCCGCGTGGAGCTGCGTACCAAGGTGGCGCCCCTGATCTGGGTGACCATCGTGGCCGAGCATGTCGCTTACGAGGAGAATGTTCGGTTCGAGGATGTGATGCGCTCGGGGCCCTTCGCCAAGTGGCACCACAAGCACCTCTTCTCGTCCCACCCCCGTGGCTGCGTCTTGCGCGACGAAGTCGACTACGAGCCCCCGCTCGGCCCACTGGGACGCCTCAGCGCTCCGTTCGCGGTGCAACCGCGGCTTCGCAAGATGTTCGACTACCGCCACGAGGTGACGAACGCCGAGGTAAGGCGCCTCCGCGGCACCACGTGAAGACGAGTCCGCTGCTTGAGAGGATAGGCTCGAGCGATGATGACGGTGGCTCCGGCAAAGTCTCCCGTCTCGGCGTCTTCTCCCGAGATCCACACCCAGTATGGCTGGACGGGCGGGCAAGTCGAGGTAGCCATCCCACGTCGCGCGGGCTCCCCCAAGGTCTCGCTCGATCCTTGCCCTACGCGATCGCGGCGGAGCCGGGTCGTTCCGGGCGCCGGGTCGTGAGGATGATTCGGTGTGTTGGCGAACAGGTGTCGTTCACGCGAGGACGAGGCTTGCGAGGGCATGGTGATCTCCACAAGTCTCTGACAGCCGACTGCCGGCAGTTCCTCAACCCCAACGGAGACAAGAAACCATGAGCAACCTCGAAGCAGCCAAAGACATGTACGCGATGCTGGCCCAAGGAAAGCTCCTCGAGGCCTTCGACAAGTACTACGCGGACGATGTCGTCATGACCGAGCCGCGTGGAACACGAGAAGGCAAGCAGACCTGTCGGAAGTACGAAGAGCACTTCCTCGACAGCGTGGAGAGCTTCCACGACATGGGCGTGACCGCGATGGCGGCTGACGATGCGCAGGGAAAGGTTCTCATCGAGACCTGGATGGACCTCACCTTCAAGGGCGCCGAGCGCGTCCGTATGGAGCAGGCCGTCGTGCAGACCTGGAAGGACGGCAAGGTCGTCCACGAGCGCTTCTACTACGACAACAGCGAATCCTGAGCCGGCCGCACGACATGCTGTGGCCAGCTGACGATGGCGGTCCGGCCGTCCGAGTGCTCTGGTTGCCGCTGCGGCGATGAAATCCGAGGGTGGACACCGAAGAGATGCCTTGGAGTGCTTGGCGCCGTTGCGGGTCGCGGTAGGGTTCGTCCCATGTCGAAGTCCAACCAAGAAGGCTCGGAGGATGAAGCACCGACTCCCGCCAAGACGTCGGCGGGGGGCGACACATCGGCGCCCACCGGGACCCCGGGTCCACTCCCATCCTGGATGCGCCACTGGCCCTACGCGCTAGCGTCGGTGGGTGGCCTGGTCGTTGGGTACGGAGGGGGCAGGATTCAGGGGAGCTTCGCGCTCGACGATGCCGAGGTTCGTCACGAGGCGGCCATGACCACCTGCGAGGGCGAGAAGGAAACCCTCGCCGGTGAGGCGGAGGACCTGCGCGGGCGACTCGAGCTGCTCGAGGCCCGGCGGCTGCTGCATCGTGCATCGCTCGCGCTCGAGGAGCACAACTACGGCATCGCTCAGGAGCGCGTACAGGCCAGTCTGCCGCTGCTGCGAAAGCAGGAGGCTTTGTCCTCCGTGGCCGACGAATTGGCCGCCGAGAGCTTCCTCGAGCCGGGCAAAGCCGAAGCTCTCCGCGGCAAGCTGCGCGAGGCCATCGTCGCGTTCGACGCCACGTGGTCCGAGGGCGAATGATCCCGATAGCGCACGCGCCCACCAGCCGGGGCTTCGCCCTCTCTCATCTCGTCGGCGAGAAGGCGCCGCGTCGTCAGTCGTCGTCGCCTTCGTCTTCGTCGACCGGGTTCTCGGCGGCGTGGCGCTCGGCGGCGGCCATGGCCAGCTGCATCTCCTCGTGGCGTTCCTCGTCGGTGACCTTCTCCTTGCCGGCTTCGGCGGTCCAGCTGAAGTAGCCGCGCACGTCGCTCTGGTTGGGGGTCCAGCTCACCTCGAGGCTCCAGCCGTGCATCTCGGCCTCGTAGCTGCCCTCTTCTTCATCTCGCTCCCAGGCGGAGATGGTGGCGTGGGGTCCTGACATGGCGGCGGACTCTGACACATTGCGTCGGCTGTCACCACCCCGGGCGAAGCCCCTCCTCAGACCCGGACGAACGGCTCGACGTCTTCTTCGCTGAGCCGCAGGTCGAGACCTTCGACGGACTCTCCAAGCCGCGACGCGTAGCGACTCAGCGCCGGGCGCTCGCTCGACCAATGGGAGAGCACGAGGGCGGTCGCCTTCTCGCGCAGCACCCGGAGGGCGTCGTGGTGTCGGAGCTCGCCGGTGACCACCACATCTCCGAAGCCGGGCTTTCCCTCGAAGAGCAGGCTGCCTGCCGCGCCTACGCCCACGATGGCCCGGCGAACCGGCGTCTCGAGCGTGCCCACGGCCGAGACGCAGCGGGCGCCGGTCTTGCGCTTCACTCGCTTCGCGAGCTGGCCCAGCGTGGTGGGCTTGTCGAGGTCGCCCATCCGTCCCTGGCCGTGATCGTCGTCGATCGTCTGGACCGGTTCCGTTTTGGAGAGCCCGACGATGTCGGCGAGCACGTCGTTGGTGCCGCCCTCGGCCACGTCGAGGGCGGTGTGGGGGCTGTAGACGGCGATGCCCTTCTCGAGGCAGCGGATCACGCCGGCCTCCATGCCCGTGGTCGGTCCGACGAGACGCTTGAGCGGCCGGAAGATGGGCGGATGATAGGCGACGATGAGCTGAGCCTTCATCGCGATGGCCTCCTTCACCACTGCGGGCATCAGATCGATGGCGAAGAGTACGCGAGAGACGCTGCGACTTCGGTCGCCCACGAGGAGACCTACGTTGTCCCAGTCCGCGGCGAAGCGCAGGGGGGCGAGCTCGTCGAGGGCCGCCACCACCGTCGCGAGACGGGGCGTGCGGGGCGAACGGGAGTTGCGTCGGGCCATGGCCAACTCGTGTAGCGCATCGACCCCGTCGCGCCCATGGTGCCATCGGGTCGGGGGCTTCCCGCGCGTCGCCGAAGGCCCGTGACGTTCATCCCACAGGGTCGCACCTGATTGCCGCGGCTTTCTGGGGGCAGGTGGGCGCCGCGCGGTATGGGAAGTGCAGCTCCCCCGCCATGGACTGTCCACTGCCATCCCCCGACGTGCTCGCGACACCCGGCCCCGGTGACCTCCTAGCTGGGCGTTATCGGCTGGTTCGCCACATCGGGGAGGGCGGTATGGCGACCGTCTGGGAGGCCATCGACACCGCCAAAGGGGTGACGGTCGCCGTCAAAATCTTGGGTCGCCTCGACGAGATCTCGCGGGGCCGCTTCTTCCGTGAAGGGCAGCTCATGGCCGAGGTCGACCACCCCAACGTCGTCGAGGTCCACGGCGTCTTCTCGCTGCCTCACAACGGGGCTCTGATGGCGATGGAGCGGCTCCACGGCGAGTCGCTCGCCGACCGCCTGTGGTCGCGGGCGCGACTGTCCGCGGCCGAGGCGACCCGTGTCGGTATCGCCCTCCTCGACGCCCTCGCGGCCATTCACGCCCAGGGCATCGTGCACCGGGACCTCAAGCCGGAGAACGTGTTCCTCACCGAAGACGGTGGCATCAAGCTACTCGACTTCGGGATCGCCACCGCCACCAGCGGCTCACTCAAGCTCACGCGCACCGGAGCCCTCGTCGGCACGCCGGTCTACATGGCGCCCGAGCAGATCCTCGAGGAAGAGGGCATGGGCGCGCCGGTCGATCTTTGGGCCCTCGGCATCGTGCTCTACGAGTGCATCACCGGGCGCAGCCCGACCGACCGCGACAACCTCGGACAGGTCTTCCAGGCGATCCTCGTGGGGGGATACCCCTTGCCCCATCTGCTCCAGCCGTCGTGTCCTCGCCCCCTCAGCGAACTCATCATGGCGCTTCTGTGCCGCGCGCCCGAGGTTCGCCCAACCGCGCCCGAGGCGCGCCACAAGCTCGCCGCCATGCGCGACGGCACGTCGGTCGACATCGCTCGCCCCGAGACCTTCGCCGAGGCCGTCACGCCCGCGCCGTCCCTCACCGTCGAGGCCGCGTCGGCGCCGCCCACGGCCCACACCCCCATCTCGATTCGCGGGGGCATCGATGGCCCTGCCGAGTGGGCTGCCTCGCGCACCACGGAGCTTCCGCCGCCCCTTGGGGGGATGCCCTCGCCGGTGGGTGCGCCGGACGACGAAGAGCTTCCCCCGCGCAGGCCCGTTCGTCTAGGGCGGTACCTCGCGGCGGCCTACGCCGCTGTGGCCATGATGGGGATCTGTGACGTCCCGACGCCCGGCCCGGAGCCGCTGCGAGCGCTCACCAAGCAGGCACTAGCGGCCATTCAGATCCCCGACGCTGCCGCTCAGGTCGCCGCCCCGGTCGCGCCGAAGGAAGAGCACGTCACCATTGCGATCTCCGCCTCCCCCGAGACGACGAAGATCTTCATCGACGGCAAGGCCGTGGGCGGCCACAGCTTCCGTACCGAGGTGCCCCGGGCGAAAGAAGCCCACCGGGTCGTGCTTTCAGCGCCCGGTCACGAGCCCATCGCCTTCGAGCTGAGCTACGAGGCCTCACGTTCTTTCGACCTCAGCCTCGCCCCCAAGCCGGCGGGCCATCGGGGGCGCGATTGGGTTGCGCGGCGGGTTCGTCCCATCGAGCGCCGCAACCCCTACCGCTACCCCGCCACGCCCTGAGCGCCGCTCACGGCTCGTCGCGGACGAAGCAGGCGATCGTCTTCGCACCCGCCGCACAGACCTTACCGGGTCGGCGTACGGCGAGGGCGCGGTCGAGGTCGTAGGCCCAGTTGGGCTCGCTGGGATTCGACCAGTTGATGATCCCCAGGCCTTGCCCGAGGATGGCGACGCTACCGTCGAGGTATCTCCCGTCGTAGCTGGACCGATCTCCCCAGGCTCGGAGCTGCGTGCCGTCGCGGGTCGATATCTCCAGCACGCCATCATCTAGTACCAGCAGACGCTCGCCCTTGGGGGAGAGGACGAGCTCCCGTCGGGGCGAGGCCATGAGCTTGCGCGTGCGCCGGGTCGACACGTCGTGGACGAAGACGCCCCGGTCGGTGCCGAAGGCCAGCTTGCGGCCATCCTCGGACAGCACGAGCGAGCCGTGTTTCACCACGCCAGAGGTGGGGAATGTGTGGCGGAGCTTCATCGCCGGCGCCTCGAAGACGGAGACCACGGGCTTGTCGTGAGCGCTGAAGGCAATGACACCGGTGGCGATGGCGCCGTGATTGGGGTCTCGTTTCAGCGGGATGGCCTGCTCCTCCGCCAGACTCGGCCATGCGTAGCGTATGGCTCGACCGCCACACAGGGCGACGAAGTCGTGGGGGCCGGTGAAGCCGAAGACGGTGCCGTGGTTGTGGCAAAGGCTCGCGGTACGCTGCGTTTCGCCCGTCTCGGCCGACAACACTTCGAGGCGGTGATAACGGTGAATCGCGACCAGGTCCTTGCCGTCGGGCGAGAAGAAGAGGTCGTCCGCCTTCTCGAATTCGCGTCGCCACCGGGTCGTGTAGCCTCGGGGTTGGCCGCGAGAGAGCAGCGTGGGCTCGGGGGGAGGGGGCGAGGTGGGGCGGGGCGGAGCTGATGACGAGGGCTGGCCGTCGAGATGGAGGCAGGTCAGCGCGCCGCCCTCCGCCACGCCACACAGGGCGTCGCCACGGGCCGACAGCTTGGCCCCGCGCAGCGGCCAGCGTCGGGTCGTGGAGGGCATCACTGCGACCCCGTCCCGGTAGACGACCACCGGTACTCCCGCGACGTAGGCGGCGTCGCGCACGACGCCGGAATAGTCGTAGGCCATGTGGGCGCCGCCGTCTTTCGCGCGGATCTCCGTCGGGGGGTTGGCGGCGATTAAGAGCCGGTCTCCCTCAAGGGAGAGGGATGCGCTCTTGGGACGGCTGTCGGTCGGGTAGCGCAGGAGGGATCGTCGCGCGATGAGGTCTCGCACCATGACCCCCTCGCGGCGCGCCACCACGAGCTGGCGGCCATCGGTCGACAGGCGAATGTCCTCGAGACCCTCGTCGATCTCGAACCAATCGACCACCTCGGTCGGAGGGCCGGCGGCTCCGCGGAGGGGCGCGAGCACGCGTACTCGGTCCTTGAAGGTGTAGTGCTCGTTCTGCACCACCGCCACGCGACCGGGACCGACGCTGCCGGCCCGAACGTTCTTCAGCTCCACGACCTCGGGCACCAAGTCGGGCCACGAGAACAGGGTCAGGCCGTCCCGATGCACGAGCGCGAGCTGGTCGTCGCGGACGAAGCCGAGGGCGAGCGGTCGAGCCACGCCCACGCTCACGCCCGGCTTGCCCCCCGGCCCGTAGACCTGAAGGCGCCGGCTGACGACGACGGCGAGATGTCCACTGGGGGCGAGCGCGACCGCTTCGACGACGCGGCGCTCGGCCTCGCTATCGTCGACGAAGCGGTGTTGCCAGGGATGATCGGGACCTGGCTCCACCACACCCCCGGTCGCCGAGCCGGCCGGAAGCGGCGCGGTCGAAGCGAGGCTCGGCGTCGGGGCGGCCGAGCCCGGGGGTGGCGTCGCGCTGCAGGACATCGCCAGGCAGGCGGTCGCGAGCAGTTGGAAACGCGTCATTTCCGAACAGCCTACGCCGGCCTCGCGTGCAGCTTCCTGCCACATTCGTGCACGGGTCTTCGCACTATTCTGCGGGCGCGCCCTGCAGGCCGGCCGTGGCGGGGTCGGCCTTGGGGCCAAAGGCCCCCTGGATGTCCTCGAGGATGAGGTACAGGGCCGGCACCAGAAGCAAGATGATGAAGGTCGAGAAGATGACCCCGAACCCGAGCGACAAGGCCATGGGAATGAGGAACCTCGCCTGCACGCTGGTCTCGACGATCATGGGGGCGAGGCCGAAGAAAGTGGTGAGCGACGTCAGCAGGATGGGCCGGAAGCGCCTCGCTGCGCCGGCCACCACCGCCTTGCGGGTGGGCATGCCGGCCGCCTTGTATTCGTTGATGGCGCTGATGAGGACGAGGGAATCGTTCACCACCACGCCGCTGAGGGCGACGAAGCCCATCATCGACAGGATACTGAGGTCGTAGCCCATGAGGATGTGACCTCCGATCGCGCCGACGAGGCCGAAGGGAATGGCGACCATGATGATGAGCGGTTGGACGTAGCTCCGGAACGGGATCGCCATGAGCGCGTACATGAGGATGAGCGCGAGTACGAAGCCATCGCCGAGCGCCGCGAGCGATTCGGCGCGGCTCTTCTGCTGGCCTGCGAGCCCGAACGATAACCCGGGGAACTGCTTCTCGATGTCCGGGTAGACCTCCTTGGCCACCGCGGCCATGACCTTGTTCTCGTTGGTGACGGCGTCGTCGACGTCCGCCTCCACGGTGAGCACGCGCTGACCGTCCTCGCGGGTGATGGACGTATAAGCTCGGCCCCAGGTGAGCTTGGCCGCCATGCGAAGTGGGATCTCGCCGCCTTGGGGCGACCGGATGCGCAGGGTGTCGAGGTCGTGCAGGCTGGTCCGCTCGTTCTCCGGGAGCCGGACGTAGGCGCGGACCTCGTCGCGACCACGCTGTTGACGAGACGCCTCGGAGCCGAAGAAGGCGGCCCGCACCTGGCGCGCGAGCATCGTCTCGTCGATCCCCATCGAGCGGGCGGCAGGGGTCAGCTCGAAGTCGAGCTGGCGCTTGCCGAGCGCCACTCCGTCGTCGATGTCCTTTACCCCGGTGTATTCGGCCAACCGGCCGGCGAGGGTCTCGGCCGCGGCCTCGAGGGTGGGCACGTCGGGATGGGACAGACGAATGCTGATGGGAGCCTGGCTGGAGGCGCCGGTGGTGAAAGTGAACTTCAGCGAATCTGCGCCGACGATCTCGCCCACTTTTTCGCGCCACGCTCTGGCCAATGCAGCGGTGCGCACATTCCGGTCGTCTTGCGGTCTTAGAAAGATGGCGACTTCACTCAGGTGTGAGCCGCCCGAACCTCCGCTCGAGCTCGGGCCGCCGCCCGTGGCGCCTCGGTTCTGGATTCCTAGCTGTGAGAAGATCCCCCGACTGTTGGCCTCGATGCCGCCGTTCTCTTCGAGCACCTCGTCGAGGGCCTCGGCCATGCGAGTGGTGTGCTCCTGGGTCACCTCGGCGGGCGTGCCGTAAGGCATCTCGAGCTGGGCCACCACGATGTCGGACTCGATTTTCGTGAGGAAGGTGAAGTCCATGCGGCCGCTGGCCACATACCCAATGGTCGCGATGAGCGTGGAGACCGCGAGGGCGAGCGTGATGTAGCGGTTGCGGGTGGCCAGCCCGACCAGGGGTACGAAGCGATTGTCGACGAATCTTTCGAAGCCATGACTGAACTTACGCTGCCCTTCGTAAATGACGCCGACCGGGCCGAGCCCCCCATTGAAGAGCCCGTTGCGCACGGCGCCTACGAGCTTGACGAGCACGAACGACAGGATGGCGGCACCAACGGCAGCGCCGACGATCGGGACGCCCATACCCCAGAGGACGATCGCCACGATCGCCATGAGGCCACTCATGACCCCCTTGTGGCCGAGGTGGGCCGGTAGGACGAGGAGCGATTCGACGAGCGACAGCAACAGCACCGTGATGACCACGGTGGGGATGTTGCGAAAGAACTTTCCCATCGTACCCGGCACGAACATGAGCGGGCTGAAGGCTACGACCGTCGTGAGGACGGAGAAGATGACCGGGGTCCCTACGTCTTTGGCTCCCTGGACGGCGGCCTTGGCCATGGAGAGGCCGTCCTGCATGCGTTTGTAGACCGCTTCGCCCACCACGATGGCGTCGTCGACCACGATGCCCAGCGTCACGATGAACGCGAAGAGGCTGATCATGTTGATCGACACGTCCCAGCTCGGGAGGAAGATCGCAGCCCCGATGAACGAGATGGGGATGCCCATCGTGACCCAGAAGGCGAGCCGGATCTCGAGGAAGAGGCCGAGCACGAAGAGTACCAGCGCCAGCCCCACGAGCGCGTTTCGCATCAAGAGATCGATGCGGTCGCGGTACATCTCGGAGCGGTCGTTCCACTGGGCGAAGGCGATCCCCGGCGGGAGGTCCTTCTCGTGCTCTTCGATGTACTGTTTTACGAGATTCGAGACCTCGACCGGCGTCTGGTTGCCGACCCGGTACACGGTGACCATGGCTGCGGGCTTGCCATTGAAGATGGCCTTCTGGTCATTGTCGACGAAGTCGTCGCCGATGGTGGCGATGTCGCCGAGCTTGACCTCGGTTCCGTCGGGCTGGCTCAGCACCACGATCTGCGCGAACTCGGTGCCGTAGTCGCGGCGTTCGGAGGTACGCAGGAGGATTTCGCCGCGGTCGGTCTTGATGCCGCCGGCGGGTAGCTCGACATTGGCGGCGCGGACGGCATTGGCGACCTCGGCCAGCGTGAGGTTGTAGGATTCGAGCTTGTCCTGGGGGACCTCGATGGATATCTCGGGATTGCGCACGGCCGATAGCTCGGCCTGGCTGACCCCTTCGATGTTCAACAGCTCGTCGCGCGTCTTGTCGGCGAGGGCGCGCATGGCCTTCTCGCTGCCGTCGCCATAGACGACCACGGTGATCACCGGGTTCTTGAACTCCGCGAGGCTGACGATGGGTCGCTCGACGTCGGCGGGGAAGGACGTGATGCGATCGACGGCCGCTTTCACGTCGTTGAGGACCCGGTCGGACTGCGCATCGAGCTCGAGCTCAACGTTGATCGCGCCCGCGCCTTCCTGGGCCACCGACGTCACGGTCTTGACCCCATCGATACCCCGGACGTTCTCCTCCACGACCTTGATGACCGCACGCTCCACCTCCTCGGGGCTGGCGCCGGGGTAGGGGACGGAAACGTTGACGAGGTCGAGGTTGAACTCGGGAAAGACCTCTTGTTTCACACGGGAGAGGAAGACGAGGCCCCCTAGGATCAGCCCGAACATGAGGAGGTTGGATGCGACCGCATTGCGGGCCATCCAGGCCAGCGGGCCCTTCGCTTGCCGCATTCGGGCCGAGCCACTGTCGGGAGGCGAGTCCATGGCGCTCAGTCCTTCTCCGCGGATGCGTCGGCGTCGGTGGCCTCGCCCATGGCACGCAGGCTCATGCCTTCGACCGCGGTCGGTAGCGTGCTGGTGATGAGACGAGCTCCCGTGTCGATGTCACCGGTGACGAGTACGACTTCGCGGTCACCCCAGACCACCGAGACCTGCGCGATGCGCAGCTTGCCCGCGTCGGTGAGGACGTAGACCTTATTGTTCTCCTGCAGGGCCTTGCGGGGGATCTCGGTCAAGCCAGAGACCTCGACCCCGTCGATCTCGACCTTTACGTAGCTGCCGAGAAGGAGGGGGAGGTGGCTCATCGGGAGCTTGCTCGCTTCATCGTCTGGCTCTGCCGGAGGGGCGTCGGCCTTCTTGCGGAGCAGAGGATCCTCGACTTCGACGAGGATCCGAGCGAGGCGACCCACCGTGTCGAGGTCACTCAGAAGGCGGATCACCTCGCCGTGGCGCTCGATGCGACCAGACCCGGTGTCGGTCCAGACGCGGGCCTTGGACCCCGGCTCGTCTCCGTCGGGGAACTGCACGTAGGCCAGCTGGTCCAGAGGTACGGATACCCGAACCCAGTAAGTGTCGGTGCCGACCAGCGTCGCGAGCTGCATGCCGGGGCTGACGACCTGTCCCTCGTCCACCGACTCGGTGCGCACGACGGCGTTGAAGGGGGCCTCGATGTTGGTGCGGTCGAGCTGGAGCGCAGCTCTCTGGATGCCGCTGCGGGCGGCCTGCACGGCGACCTTGGCGCTGTCGACGTGCGGCTCGCGCGTGGCCAGTGCTTTGCCGTCCTGGCGGGTCTGCGGGAGGCCGGCCTTCTTGCGCTCCTCTTGGAAGAGCTCCCACTCTTCGGTGGCGACTCGCTTGCGGCCTCTCTCGAGCTCGAGTTGAAGCTCGTTGGCCGCGAGCTGCGATTGCTGTTGGCGAAGGTTGAGTGCGTAGTCGCTCGGGTCGATGCGGAGGATGGGCTCGCCCTTGGTGAGCTGGCCGCCGGGCACGAGCTGATCGGACTGCCAGACCACCTTGCCGGTGACCTCGGGCATGATCACCACCTGAGCCGATGGGGTCACCTCACCCTGGAGCTGCATGCTCACCTTCCGGGTGCCGGACGAGATCTCGATCACCTCCACCAGGGGGGCGATGGCGGTGGTGGGCTTTTTGGGGGGCTCCTTCTTCGTCTTGACCAGGATCACGGCGACCGCGACGCCGCCGACGAGGATGGCGAGCGCCAGCACGCCGGTCAGCCACTTCGGCATCCGCGGGCGCACGGCGCGAGACGGAGGCGCCGGTTCGATGGGGGCCGGTTCGGTGTGGTCCACGTGACCGGCCTCGGGGGCTTCGACCTTCATGCTCATGACGGTTCGCTCTCGGGGGTGGAGGCGTCATCGGACGCGGGCGCTTCAGAAGAGGGCGGCTTCAGCTCGCGGGTCCACTCGCTACCGAGCGCCCGATAGACCTGGATGCGCTGCGAGAGCAGCTGCCGACGGGTGGTGAGGAGGTTTTGCTCGGCCGACTGCAGGGAGCGCAGGGCCGTGAGCACGGCGAGGTAGTTGCCGATGCCGGCGGAGAAGCGACGCCGCGCGGCGTCGAGGGTCTGCTGGGCGGTGTCGACCTGGGCCTCGAGGATGGTGATGCGGTCGCGCCCGGCGCGTTCCTGGGTGAGTGCTCCTTCGACCTCGGTGAGCGCGGTGACGAGCGCCTGGCCGTAGGCCGCGACGCGCTCGTCGACGATGGCCTTGGTGCGCTCGATCTCGGCGTCGAGGCGACCGCCGTCCCAGACCACGCCGGCGAGGCTTCCAGCGATACTCCAGATGAAAGATTCGAAGAAGGTACCGAGGGTGACGCTGTTGAAACCGATGCTCCCGCTCAGACTGAGGCTGGGGAGACGGTTGGCGATGGCCTCGGCTACCCGGTAGTCGGCAGCGACCACGCGCGCCTTGGCGGCGCGCACGTCGGGCCGCCGCTCGAGGAGACTGGCTGGGATACCCTCCTTGGGCATCGGGGGCGGAGCGGGCAGCTCGCTACGGGCGGGGGATGCGACCTGGCTCGGGCTCTTGCCGATCAGGGCCGCGAGCTGTTGCTCGGCCACCTTTTCCTGCGCCTTCACCCCGGCCAGCTGCGACTCGAGTCCTTGGATCTGCTGGCGTTGCTGGAGGATGTCGCTCAGCGCCGCATCGCCTTCGTTGAAGCGGAGCTCGACCAGCCGGAGGTTGGTGCGGTTGGTCTCCACCTGAGCTTCGACCAGACTCCGCAGCGAGCGCTGCTCCAGCACGTCGAACCAGCGCTCCGTGACGTTGGCCGAGATGGTCATCGCGAGCGTCTCGACCTCGGCCCGGGCGGCGATCTTATCCTGCTCGGCGGCGAGCATCCCGGCCCTTACCCGGCCCCAGACGTCGAGCTCGTAGCTCACGGGGAGGGAGGCTGAGAAGTTGTCGGCCTCGACGCCAGGGATCTCTTGCTGTTGGCCACCGAGGTTGAAGACGCGGGGCGCGCTCTGTGAGCGGGAGGCCCCGAGGCTCGCCTGCACCTGGGGAAAGAGCCCCGCCGCCGCCGCCTTCTCCAAGAACTCGGCCTGGCGGACGCGGGCCCAGGCCTGCCGGAGCTGGAAGTTGTCCGTGAGCGCATGCTCCATGAGCTGGTCGAGCTCGCGGTCCTCGAAGGTGGTCCACCAACGACCGGGGTCCTCCGCTTCTTCGCTCGAACTCTGGTAGCCGGCTGGCAGCTCGAGCGGCGGGCGAGGATCGGTCTCCACCGTGTGCAGGAGGCAGCCGGTCGAGCTCAGGGCCAGCATGGGAAGCAGCCGCAAGACTTGGCACGAGGAGGCTTTCATCGTCCCGTATTCTCCAGGTGGCGGCGCTCGCCGATGTGGCTGGATTGGGCTAGGTGCCGACACGCCTCGAGGAGCAGATCGATGTGCTCGTCGGTAGACATCAGCGGCTTGGAGACCGGCTCGAGGTTGTCGAGGCAGGAGATCTGCAGTCGCATCAGCAGCGCGCCGTTGAGGCTGCTGAAGAGGAAGGTGGTGAGACGCTCGGGAGGAATGGCGGCGGGCATGTCGCCCTCTCGCTGCGCCTGGATCACCGCATCACGGAAGGTGCCGAAGATCTTCACCACGTTCTCGCCCGCGTCTTGGCAGCCCTCGGTGTCGGGGTCGAAGGGAGCGCCCGTGGCCCAGCGGGTCATGACCATGCGGAGGTGCTCGACCGGCTTCTGCATGTGGTCGGCATAGCCACTGAGCAGCCGTCGAAGGAGCCCGAGGCCTGGCGCTTGGGCGTGCTCGTCCTCGAGCCGCCCGAAGCGCTCGAGCAGCTGCATCTGGTGACGCGTGGCCAGGCCGAGGGCGAGGTGGTCCTTGTCCCGAAAGTAGAGATAGAGCGTGCCCTTGCCGAGCTGCGCGGCCTCCGCGATCGCGCCCATCTTGGCGGCCTCGAAACCCTCCCGCCAGAAGACCTCCTGGGCGGCGTCGAGAATGCGATCGCGGCGTTCGGCCCGCTCCCGCTCGCGGCGTTTGGCGACGGCGCTCATGTGACACCTCCACCGGACTCGGCAGACGCGTATCGGAAGTCCCTGCGGATGAATGTGAACATCGGTCATGTGGTGAACCCGATCCACTTTGTGACCGGCGTTCAGTTCGACTGACCGAGGTTTAACGCAGAGGCTGCGCAAGTCAAAGGGAGATGTCGCCACTCGGGGGGAAAGCCACGCCCGTGACATGGCCGGGGTATGGGCTGTCGACAAGTAGGTTCGTCGATGAACGTCAGCTTGGCGTCGGAGTCCGGCGTTTGCGCTACACTGCGCGCATGACTGGCTTGACTTGGGCGCGGCGCGCCATGGCTCTAGCCCTTTTTGGGCTTCTCTTCGGGGCCGCGCTCGCAGCCTGCGGTCGGACCGCCCCGGGATTCGGTCTCGGCGACGGCGGCTCAGCCGGATGTGGCGACGGTACGTGCTCGACCGACGAGGACTGCGCCAGCTGCAGCGCCGACTGTGGCTTCTGCGCCGACTGCGGCGACGGAACCTGCGGTGCGGGCGAGACCTGTGGCAACTGTGTTCAGGACTGTGGGGTCTGTGCGAGCTGCGGTAACGGCACCTGCGACGGCGACGAGAACTGCAGCTCGTGCCCCGGTGACTGTGGGCAATGTGCGGGTTGTGGCGACGGCACGTGTGATGTCCAGTTCGAGTCCTGCGAGGGTTGCCCCGTCGACTGCGGCCTCTGCGACAGCTGTGGCAACGGCACCTGCGACGGCAACGAGAGCTGCAGCTCGTGTCCCGGCGACTGCGGAGTCTGCGACAGCTGCGGGGATGGCTTTTGCACCGATCCCGAGGACTGCTTGAGCTGCGCCCCCGACTGCGGCGCTTGCGCGAGCTGCGGCGACGGTTCTTGCGACGCCGGCATCGAAGACTGCTTCACTTGCCCAGCCGACTGCGGCATTTGCACGGGCTGCGGCAACGGCCTGTGTCAGGGGACCGA
>JGI12210J13797_10621788_pt1 | contig 15334 bp, 14 predicted proteins | sample ElkSlonscriptome_3_FD_13797 | JGI IMG/M metagenome (IMG submission 13797)
GTACCTTCCGGGGCTTTGCTGCCGTGCGCCGGCAACCGGTCATCGCCGCCTCATCCCGATCTGATAGCATTCAGCGTTCTGTCGCCGAGGGCTGGCGAACGAGTCGATCTAGGTCGAATATCCAAAGTGCCAACACGCAACAAGCGAAGTCTGACCCCATTGCTTCTGCTGCCGTTTTTCTTGGTGCCCTGGCCGGTCATTCCGGCCGCCGCCGATACGCTGAGCGAGCAACGCGGCGCCTTTCTCGCCGCTGAACAGGCCCTCGCCGCCGGCGACCGCGAGACCTTCGATGCGCTGGCACCTCGGCTCTCTGACTATCCGCTGTATCCGTACCTGCGCCTGGCCGATCTCATGACGCGGCTCGCCAGCGTCTCGGGGGACGAGGTCGCGGTGTTCCTGACCCGGTATCGCGGCACTGCCCCCGGCGAGCGCCTGCGCCTGAAATGGCTCAAACAGCTGGCTAGCGAAGGCCGCTGGAAGGCCTACGTCGATGCCTATGTCGACAACGGCTCCGAGACGCGGGCATGCCTGTACCGGCGCGCCCTGCTCGCGACCGGCGCGACCGGGGCCGCGTTCGAGGGCATCGACGCGTTGTACCTGACCGGAGCGTCGCTGCCGGATGCCTGCGATCCCCTGTTCGCTGCTTGGTCGGAGTCCGGGGGACTCACGGCAGATCTGGCCTGGCAGCGGATCGACCTCGCGCTGCGCCACGGCAACGCCGGCGTCGCCCGTTTCCAGCAGCGCTATCTGCCCGTCACACAGCAACCCTGGCTGGAGCAGCTGCTGCTGATCTACGCACAGCCGCGAGAATTGGCGACAGCAGAACTCCCTGCCGAACAGCAACGGCGCGCCGCGCTGATCGTGCTCGGTATCGACCGCCTCGCCCGTCGCGATCCTTCCGCGGCGGCCGATCTTTGGAGGGAGATGCAGGATCGCTTGCGGCAATCGCGCGCAACACTGCCGGAGCTGGCACAGGACCGCATCCACATCGCGATTGGCGATGCACTGGCAAAACGGCAGGATAGCAGCGCGCTAGTCTACTTGCGCCGCATCGTTGCCCGCGATGACAATATCGACCTGCAACACCAGCGGCTACGCGCTGCGCTGCGCTTGCGTGCCTGGCCCGACCTGGCGGCATGGGTGGAGCAGCGACCCAAGGCGGCCGACGAAGACGGCGAATGGCGCTACTGGCAAGGCCGCGCGCTAGCCCAACGCGGCGACCTGCCGGGCGCTGCGCATGCCTTCGCCAGTGCCGCCGAGGCGCGCAGCCTGTGGGGCTTTCGCGCGGCCGAGTTGCTCGGTCGTCCACCGGCGCTTGCGCATCGGCCAGCGCCGGTGGACGACCGGCGGCTGCGGGCATATTTCGCCTCTGACACCGTCGCCCGCATTCGTGAGTTACAGGCCCTCGGCCGCGGCGTCGACGTCAATCGGGAATGGCGCGAACTGACCCGCGCGATGTCGCCAGCAGAACTGGTGACGGCGGCTGCGCTGGCGGCGCGTCTCGGTCTGGTGACGGAGTCGATCTTCACCCTCGCCCGCAGCGGCTACTGGGACGATCTCGATCTGCGCTTCCCGCTCCCGCACCGCACGCTGATCGGCGCCGCGTCCGCCGAGCGCGACCTGCCGGCGGAGTGGGTCTACGCGATCATCCGCCAGGAGAGCGCCTTCGATGCCGACGTTGCCTCCCACGCCGGCGCCGTCGGCCTGATGCAACTGATGCCGGCTACGGCGGCGGAGGTGGCAGCAGCCGCGGGCCTGCATGCGCCATCGACGCTGGCCCTGACCAACCCGCAATTGAACGTCGAACTGGGCACCCGTTACTTGGCAGCGATGCGGCAACGGTTCGGCGGTCAGACCGTGCTGGCCACCGCCGCCTACAACGCCGGCCCCGGCGCCGTCGGACGCTGGCTGCCCGAACAGCCCATGGCCGCGGACCTGTGGCTGGCGGAGATCCCCTATCGCGAGACCCGCGACTACGTCCGCCGCGTGCTGACCTATCGCGTCATCTACGCCCACAAGCTCGGCCGTGACCGTTTCCGCCTCGGCGCATTGCTGCGTCCGGTGACGGCGGAGACGGGGCGATAGTGGAGGTTAAAGTGGATAGGGGTGAGCGGCTGGGGACGAGTAACTAGTAACTAGTAACTAGTAACTAGTCGCTTGAGACGGCCAAATGGTTGCGGATGCGTCAAGTTCATGGCGACAACGAACTTGTCTTCCGAAGGGCCGAGCGCCAAGGGCCTGGGGCCAAAATTGCCGAATGCTGCTGGATGCGGCGGCCCTTGGCCCTCGGCGCTTGGCGCACTCAGAGCATTGCACTGGCATGACAACATCACGCCGTACGCTGGTCGGTCTGAGGCATCGCCTCGCTAGCAACTAGCAACTAGCAACTAGCAACTAGCAACTAGCAACTAGCAACTAGCAACTAACATTTCGCACCTTCCCCATCAGCGCAACTGCTTGCGCAGCCCCGCGGAAATGGCGTCGTCGACGATGACTTCGAAATAATGTCGATGATCGGGCTCGATGTTGCCGATTTCGCGCCCGTTCCAGTCGCGCACCGAGGCGCAACGCACGACAACGGGGAACTCCCGACCGAGGCTATCGCTGTGGTTGCCGAGAAAATAGAGCCCGTCTTCGTCACCGGGCACGCTGAAGCGCGCCTGCCGCATTGAGATCTCGCGCTGCAACGCGAAGAATGCGGCCTGCTCGAGATGGATGCCGTTGACGTTGAACGATAGCAACGCCTCTGCGCTGCCGCCCAACATCGGCGTGGAGGCATTGCGCAGCACCAGCACCCGCTGCCCCTGCCCCGGAGGTTTGATGCCGGCGGCACGCAGCGTCGACGCGCAACTGCAGAGCCGGTCGGCCGTGTTAATAGCGGACGAGATCACGATGCGCCGGCCATCGTCGTACAGAAAATGCGGTTCGCGCGGCGAGAACGCAATTCCGAGCCCAAGCTCCAGCTCCGGTAGCCCATGCTGGCGGTTTTGCGCGTTCTGTACCGCCACCAGCTGCAGGATGCGGCTGGCCAGACCGCAAGCACGGGCGACCGGCTCCACGCCCGAGGCGCTGCCGGCCTGGCTCTCGTACTCGTAAAGCGCCATGATCACCGCGTCGCCCTCGACAAATAGCTTCTCGGCGCCGAACTCCGGTAACAGACGATTGACCGGGTGAAACAGGTTCAAGCTGAAGTGCGACGCCGGATTCAGACCGCGCACAGCCAGCTCGTCGGTGATGCGCGTCGAGCCGCGGATATCGGCCTTCACCACCGCATGGGCACGAATACGTCGCACCAGTGGCATTGCCTCCTTGCGATCGACGAATTCATGTAAGCTGCCGTTGCTGCGCGACAGCCTGATGTCGTCGTCGTGCTCCAATAGCCGCAGGCGATCCATTGCCTCGTAGGTCTTGTAGGCCAGCTTCAGGTCACGGCGAAGCACAAGAAAGTCGACCAAGAAGCGGTCGAGGTAGGGCGCTCGAGCAGCGTCTCCCATCTTCCCAAGGCCGTCACGTGCGCGCTCCAGCGCCTGCATGCCCACGTCGACGTCGATGCCGAGCGCGGCGAGGCGTGGCGCCGGAGTTCGCCGCGGCAATCGGCCGATGCAGTGCTCCACCAATAATGAAAACGGCAGCTCGGCTCCGAGCTGGGCGCGCAACGTCGGCAGCCAAAAACAGAGCACGATGCGCTCGGTAAGGCCGGCGTGCTGCAGACGCCGATGCAGCAAGGCCCGCGTTTCACGACGAAACAGCTGCCAGCGTTGGGACGCGCCCTGCGACGGCCCCTGAGAGGCCAATCGCCCCGCGGTGTCATCGTCGTCGGCGACGTCGGCCTCAGGCAGGACCAGAAAACGACGCAGGTTGTCCGGCTCGTCGAGCCAGGACACTTGGCCACTGCGATACTCATCGGCTGCCAGAAACCCGCTCAACAAGAGCTCGCTGCCGAGCAACCCCCCCCGCAAGCTCTGATCGCGCGGGACGCGGGTGATCGAAAGCAGTTCTCGCGTTGCGCGTTCGCCCCGGGCGCCGCGGTGGCAGAAATCCGGCAGATAAGCGCTGAACACCTGCACGAGGGTCGTGTTGGCCAGCTGCAGCCAGGCACCACAGTTGTCCTCGCCAAGGCTCACGACCGGATAGTCCGCGGCAAGTGCCTGGATGTCGCCAGGCTCCGGCACCATCAGCACCGGATTGAAGAATGCCTGTTGCGGCAGCGGCCAGGCCTCCGTACTGACCGAGCTGCGCAACTTGCTCAGCGGGCCAGCTTCCAGCCTGCGAATCTGACGGAACAAGAGCTTGAGCACGCGGCGGTTGATGGCGGGACCCTGCCGTTTGATCCACTCTGACGGCATGCGCGACGGGACGTCGTCGCCACTGCCAGGCAACGACGATGCTGGCTGCGCGTGCTGGTACTCCTGCTGGAGTACCCTGGTCTGGCGCTCGGCAACGCCGAGCAGCCAGCGCAGCAGCGCCAGTTGCAGCAACACCAACAGCTCAGCTGACAGGGCGGAGCGCTCGCGCTCTAGCGCCGATTCGAACAGACGCATATAGCGCCGGCGAAAGCGCTCGAGGTCCGCCGCGCTCACGAGCTGCATCGGCGTCTGGCTCGTGGACGCGATCAGGTCTTCGTCAATCAGGTTGCGCACCATCTGCACCGTCAGCTCGCGAAAGCGTGGGCTCAGATGCACGTCCACGTGAACGTTGTCGATACCCGCGCCGAAGCTGCCGGCGTCGAAAGTCCAGCCGGTCGGCGCTTGCATCGCCTCCAAAAATTCCAACAAACCCGGACGCCAAACGCTCACTGCATCTCCAACGCCAGCCATTTTGAACATGGTCATGACGGCCGCGAGCCGGCCCGCACTGCCGACGACAGCATACATGGGAGCGGCGCCGGGCGCGGTCATCGTGCGCGGACCCTTGATTCTGAACCGATCTGGGCCGGTCGTGCCCAAAAACTACGCCCAGTCTGACACCAGATCATCACGCCTGGGACTTGCCATGATCCAGGTCGTCGCGGTTGCGACGGGCGGCATTTGCTATGCTGGCTATCTGGCACGGTCGCCGAAGATGACATCCGCACACGCAAGCGAGCCCACATGCAACCCCTTCGTTCCGCGCAGTCGGTCCAGCTTGACCTGGCGGCGCCAGTTGCCCGAGAGTCCCAGATCCTCCAACCGCGCTGCCGCCGCGCAGGCGCTGCCGCACGCAAAGCGCGCGGCTTGGCCTCCGTGCGCATCGCAAGCCTGGTGGTCGCCGCCGCGATTCTGTTGCCAACGGCGTTCTTGCAGGCCGACGGAAGCGCGCGCAACGCCATGGCCGATGCCATGGCGCGCATGATGGAAGCCATGGGCCTTTTTGGGAACGGGACACCCAGCAGTAGCCTGCCGATGAATCCCGACACCTTCTCCATGCCAGGCATGATGCCCGGCATGAACCAATTCGGCATGAATCCTTTTGTCCAACAGCCCTGGTCCTCCGCCTTGACCAACCCAGCGCAGACCTTCGGCATGGACCAGATGATGCAGCAGTTGCCGCAGGTACCGGGCATGCCCGGCTGGCAGCAGACCCCGCTCGATGGTCTCTGGGAAGGCCGCGGTGGCAGCCTGCTGATCGTCCAGGCGCATCGCTTCCGGCTGTATTCGTCCCAGGGCGGCTATGTCGATGGGCTGATCCAACAGCGTGGAGATCGGCTTGCCCTCTATGATCCGCAGCGAGATACGGCGCGCCCCTTCGAGTATGCCCAGCATCAGGGTCGCCTTGTGCTGCGCGACCCGGAAGGCCAGGTGTATCTGTACCGGCGGCTCTGGCTCGACGATGATGGCGGTGGGGGTGCGTCGACCTCACGTTGAGCAGCCAGCGAAAACCCGGGCCCAAAGGATGTCGATCGAGCGACGCGATGCCTCAGACCCACGAGCGTAAAGTGCTCTGTTGCCTCCCAGTGCGTCGCGCTGAGTGGGCCAGGCGCCGAGGGCCAATGGCCGCCGTAGAACACCATTCGGTAATCTCGGCCCCAGGCCCTTGGCGCTCGGTCCTTCCGAGCACAAGCTCGTTGTCGCCATGCAACGTGACTCATCTGCATACAGCTGACGCCCTCAAGCAATCTAGGGCCATCAAGCAACCAGCATTCGCAGCCCGACCACGAACAACAGCAGGCCGAAGATGCGCTTCAGCATCCGCGTCGGCAGCCGATGCGCCAGTTGCGCGCCCAGCGTCGCCATCGGCATGCTCGCGGCTATGATGACCAAGGCGGCCGGCCAATAGACGAAGCCGATACTGTGCGCCGGCAGCCCCGAATGCCCCCAGCCCGCGACCATAAAACCAATGCTGCCGGCCAGGGCCAGCGGTACGCCGCAGGCGCTCGACGTGGCCACCGCGCGCGGCATTGTGATCCCGTGCCGGGTCAGAAACGGCACGATCAAGATGCCGCCACCGATGCCGAGCAATGCCGACAACGAGCCGAAAGCAGTAGCGAAAACTCCGATGATGGGCGTCGACGGCAGCGGACGTGCGGATGCCTTGGGGCTTGAAAACAACATACGCAGGGCGTTGTAGAGCAGAAACACCGCGAACAGCCGCTTCAACCACAACCCCGGCAGCCAGCCGGCAACGAAGGCACCGAACCAGCCCCCAACCAGCAGCCATGGCACCAGACGAACGAATAGCTCCCAACGCACCGCGCCGCGGCGGTGATGACTCCAGGCTGACGCCGCACCGCTCGCGATCACTGTGGTCAGGGACGTGGCCACTGCCTGGTGCGGTATCCAGGCATCACTAAAGCCAAGCTGCACGAACAGTAGCATCAGCGCCGGCACGATGACGGCGCCGCCGCCGATACCAAGCAGACCGGCCAGCAACCCGGCTACGGTGCCGACGGTCGCGAAGGCGAGAAAGACGACGAAGGTCGAGTCGAGCGGTTCCAATGGCAACGAGCGCAGCGAGTGGGCAGGAGACGGAGTGGTCGTTAGCAGCCACGGACAGCTCCGGCAGCCGGCAACAACGCGTAGCCGATTTCAGCCGGGCGGCAAGAGCGCGGACAATGACGGCTGGGCATTGAGGCATAATACCCCGCTCGCGGCTATCCGCGTTGCGCCCTGACAACCGTCACCGAGGCCTTTCCTCCAATGCGCCATGCGGTCGACAATTGACGTCGCGTCTCGGGCCCGACAGCATGATCCCGAATGAAGGGCCAGCAGCACAGCCCAGAACCGAGGCCCAGGCCAGTGGCCCAGAACTTTGTGGCCCAGTATTGGGCCCCAGCACCACCAACGGCAACAGCAGCGAATGAAGCAAAAACAAGCCTGTATCTTCGGCGGCACCGGCTTTGTCGGGCGGCACCTGGTCCGACGTCTCGGCGACGCCGGCTATCATTGCATCTTGCCCACGCGCCGCGGTCAGCGCCATCGCGACCTCAAGCTCTACCCCGATGTCGAACTGCGCGCCATCGAAGATCTGAGCAGCGAGACGATGGCCGACTGCCTGCGTGGCTGCGACCTGGCCGTGAATCTGATCGGCATCCTCAACGAGGAAGGCAACAGTCGCTTCCAGCGCGTTCACGTCGAGTTGGTCCAGCGCATCGTCACCGCCGCCACCCGCGCCGGTGTCCCGCGCTTGCTGCACATGAGCGCGCTCAATGCCGATGCCACGCGCGGCAGCAGCGCCTATCTGCGTTCCAAGGGCGAGGGACAAGAGATCGCGCTTGCCGCCACCGGGGGCGACGCGGCATTGAGGGTGACTAGCTTCTGCCCGTCGGTGATCTTTGGCCGGGGGGACAGCTTCTTCAACCGCTTCGCGCAACTGCTGGAACTGACGCCGGGTGTGCTGCCGCTGGCTTGTCCGGACGCACGCTTCGCGCCGGTCTGGGTCGGCGACGTCGCCGAGGCGATGCTGCGCAGCATCGCGGATGAGGGGGCCGCCGGGCGCCGGTACGACCTGTGTGGACCGCGCATCTTCACGCTCGCGGAACTGGTGGAGTACACCGCGCAGCAGACGGGCAAGCGCCTTTTTCTGGCGCATCTGAACGACACCGCGTCCCGCCTCCAAGCAAAGCTATTCGGCCTGCTGCCCGGCAAGCCGTTCACACTGGATAACTACCACTCCATGCAGACCCCGAGCATCTGCGGCGACCACAACGGACTGCTCGAACTCGGCATCCACCCGACGGATATCGAGGCGATCGTGCCGATGTATTTGGGGAAGTAGCTAGGGGCGAGGGGCGAGGGGCGAGGGAGGCGGTGCCTGAGACCGAGCGGAGTGCGGCGCTGTGTTGCACTGCCCGTGAGCTGATTGAACCGGGCCGAGCGTCGAGGGCCAAGGGCCGCGGTTCATTACGATAGCGTATGGTTGTCCCTCGCCCCTCGCCCCTCGCCCCTAGCCTTTCCCTATCCTCCCACGCAAGTCCCGCAGTGAAAAACCGCACCAGCCATCGGGTTCCGGCGGCTCGAGGTGTTTGCTCAGGGCCAGCACGTGGAAGCGCTCGCCCATGGCGGTGGGTAGCAGCAGTTGCTTGACGCCAGCGGTGAGGTCGAGCATTGCGGCAGGGTCGGTCGCGGACCTGGCCAGAAGTCGATCGAGACCGCAGCCGAGCAGGAAATTCGCTTGCGTGGTGTAGCCTGCCAACGACAGCCCGGCGTCGATGCCGGCGTCGGCAAGCGCGCTGAAATCGACGTGAGCGGTGATGTCCTGCAGGCCGATCCGCACGAACGGGTCCGCATACGCCTGATGGCGGAAGTGACACATCAGCGTGCCGCCGCCGCGCTCCGGCCGATAATACTCGGCGCGAGGATAACCGTAGTCGATCAGCAGCGTGAGACCTGCCGCGAGGCTGTCGGCGACGGCCCGCACCCAGGGGTCGAGCCGCAAATTGATCTCGGAACAGAAACCGGGCTCCAATGCTCGGCCGTCGGCCTTGGCTCGGGCTTGTATCAGTCCGACGGCATCGACGAGTCCCGCCGATACCGGAGCGCCGGCGCGGACACTGAAGCCATCGCCATCGGTCTCGACGAACACCTCCAACACCGTACCAGTGTCGCCGATGCAGAACCGATGCACAGGCATCGCATCCAGCATCTCGTTGGCCAGCACAACGCCACGCAGCCCCGCGGGCAGTGCATCGGTCCACTGCACCAGGCCGCATAGCGCCGGTGCGCGCTCCTGCAAGAGCGCACGCTGGCGTGCGGCAAGTTCCGGGCTCAATTCCAGGATCAAATAGCGCTCCGGCAAGGCGTCGGCGTCGGCGAGCGCCAATAGCAGTTCCGCCGCCAAGGCGCCGGAGCCGGCACCGAATTCCAGCACATCGCCGCCGCCGAGGGCCGCTAGGACCTCGCGGCATTGCTCGGCAACGCAACGCCCATACAGCGGCGAGATCTCGGGGGCCGTGACAAAGTCGCCGTCCGCCCCCAACTTGGTTGCGCCCGCAACGTAGTAGCCCAAACCCGGCGCATACAGGGCGAGTTCCATGAAGCGATCGAAGGGCAAGGCGCCGCCGGAATCTGCGATCGCACTCCGTATCAGTCGGGTTAGGCGCTCGGCGTGGGCCTGAATCTCTTCGGGCGCGGCGGCGTGTCGGTGCGTCATTATCGTCAGGGCCCCTGGTGACAGCGGGCAGGCAGTCTACAACAGGGGTCGCGAGACTTGATCGAATCCAAACCCGTTTCTTTAGAATCCGACCAGCAGGCAGCGCGTGCAGCTCGTCACGGGGTGCTCGCCAAGGTTGCACTCATCACTGGCGCAGCGCAGCGGATTGGTGCACAGATCGCCCGGTTATTGCATTCCGAGGGGGTCGACCTGTTGCTGCACTACCGTAGCTCCGTCGGTGCGGCGGAGGCCCTGGCGGACGAGCTCAACGGTGCGCGTGCCGGGTCGACCCGGCTGGTGCAGGCGGAACTGCTCGACGCCAATGCGCCGGAGGCACTCATGGACGCCGTTCGGGCATTTCGGGGTCGGCTTGACATTTTAGTCAACAATGCCTCGAGTTTCTACCCGACCCCGCTGGCGCAGGCGACCGAGGCGCAGTGGACGGAGTTGATGGGCTCGAACCTAAAGGCGCCGTTCTTTCTGGCACAGGCCGCGGCCCCGCTGCTGTGCGCGACCCGCGGCTGCATCGTCAACCTGGTGGACGTGCACGCCGAGCGCCCGCTGATAGATCATCCGATCTATTCCATGGCCAAGGCCGGCAACGCCATGATGGTCAAGGCACTGGCCCGGGAGCTGGGACCGGACGTGCGAGTCAACGGCATCGCCCCTGGCGCTATCCTGTGGCCGGAGCAGGGGCTGTCCGGCGACGCGCAGCGCGAGATCCTCGCCCGCACGACCCTGGAGCGCCCCGGCAGCCCCGATGACATCGCCCGCACGCTGTTGTTCCTGGTGCGCGATGCCGATTACATCACCGGCCAGGTCATTGCCGTGGACGGCGGTCGTACTATTCAGCAATAAGGAGTCATCATGAGCGACAAAGACAAAGCCATCCCGCACCTCGGCGATGCGCGCAGCTCGCCGTATCCAACCAGCCGCCTCGCACCGACCTTCGACGCCCCGCAACTGGCTGAAGAGATTGCCCGCGCGGAGTCAATGCTCAACGCCCGAACCTCGGCCAAGCTGCGCGTCATTGCCGATCAGATCAAGGCGTTGCAGGCAGAGGCGCGCAAGGCACTGGACGAGGCCCGAGACGAGCAGGCCCTGACGCGTGCGCAGTGTGCCTTCACGCGCATCCCCGGCAAGCTCTACCACCTTTACACCAAGGCCGACGGCAACACCTATTTCTCGATGCTGTCGCCGCAGGACTGGCGCGGTCAGCCGCCGGATGCCTTCGCTGGCTCGTTCCGGCTCGAGGCAGACTACTCCTGGACGCCAGCGGAAAAGCTGGACCAGTCCGACGACACCGGCCAGGTCGTGCAGCAATTGTTGCGGATCGGCGGGCTTGCAGCGGAACAAGACGGCGGCGATCGCTGAGCCTGTCCGGCAAGCGTGCGCCAAGTGGGCCAAGCGCCGAGGGCCAAGCGCCGTTTGTCCGTCACAATAGCGCGATGCTGGGGCTTGCCGCTGCGGACGGAAAAAGCGCTGCCGCCGCCAAGCCAGGCGCATCTTATAGACGCTTGGTGCGCTTAAGCATTCCGCTCGGTCAAAGCGACCGGGTGCAGTGGGGGAGCCGCGGGCATCATCTCCAACCACAGCTGCGCGTAGGTGCGGCCGTCGGCGGGATGGCGCTCGTCCGGCGCCACGTCCGCCAGCGGCGCCAACACAAAGGCATACTTGAGGATCTCGTCGCGCGGCAGTTCGTAGCCGTCGATGACACCGACGGCATCGCCCCAGGTCAGAAGGTCCAGGTCGAGGGTGCGTGGCGCAAATTTTTCCGCTGCGCGCAGCCGTCCGCGCCTCTCCTCGATAGCCCGCAGCATGCGCCGGATCTCGGCCACCGTCTGTGGGGAGCGGATGCCGATCACCAGGTTGTAGAAGGCGTCACCATCGAAACCCACCGCCTCGGTCTCGTAGACCGTCGAGACCACCAGCGCGCCATAGGCGTCGCGCAGGTCATCCATTCCGTCACGGATGGACGTCTCGCGCTCGACGTTGCTGCCAACGCTGACCCAGCAGCGCCGCGGCACGAATTCAGGGTGCCCGGCGTCGAGGGTCATGGCCGTTCGCCGCGCTCGATGATCACACCGACGCCCTGGGCACCCGAGACGGCCCCCACCTTGTCCAGCTTCAGCCGAACCCAGCCGACGCCGAATTCCTCGCGGAGGATCGCCGCGCAACGCTCGGCCAGGGTCTCCACCAGTTCGAAGCGGGACTCGCTGACGAATTGTTGGAGCCGCTTGGAGATGGCCTTGTAGTCCAACGTGTCCTCGATACTGTCGCTGGCGGCGGCGCGGGCGATGTCGCCGGCCATCTCGATATCGAGCACCACCGGCTGCTTGATCTCCTTCTCCCAGTCGTAGATGCCGATCACGGTCTCGATGCGCAGGCCGCGCAGAAAAACAATGTCCATGCTGATGCCTCAAACTCGCTTTAGTCGCCACAAAAGGGGCTGGGCTAATCGTTTGGCATGGTGGCGGCAGGCACCGACATTGCAACCCACCTACCACCGCCCGCCGGATGGCCTTGACCGCGACCGCCGTGGACAGTCCAATAGCGCGCCATGAACATGCTGCCCCTTGTCGACATCACGCTGGTCATCGGTGCCTACCTGCTGGGCTCCATCTCCAGCGCCATCCTCGTCTGCCGGCTCATGGGCCTGCCGGACCCACGCACCCAAGGCTCGAACAACCCAGGCGCCACCAATGTGCTGCGCATCGGCGGCGCCAAGGCGAAAAAGGCCGCAGGCATCACGCTGTTTGGCGACAGCATCAAGGGCTTGCTGCCGATGCTGGTAGCACATGCCCTCGGGGTCGGCTCTTGGACGCTGGCGGCGGTCGGCCTCGCCGCGTTCGTCGGGCACTTGTACCCGGTGTTCTTCGGATTTCGCGGCGGCAAAGGCGTCGCCACGGCGCTCGGGGTGCAATTCGGCCTGTACTGGCCGGTAGGACTGTGCTCGGCGGCCGTCTGGTTGTTTGTCGCCAAGGGGCTCAAGATCTCGTCGGCCTCGGCGCTTGTATCCATGGCCCTGGCACCGCTGTTCGTTTGGTGGTTCTGGCCGGAGCCGGCGTTGGTCGGCATGCAGGTGTTGATCACGGTTCTGCTGTTCTACCGCCATCGCAGCAATATTCGCAATCTGCTCAGCGGCAGCGAGGGCAAGATCGGCGTCGACGACGCAGGATAGGCGCGGCCCGTGCGCTCATGTGGAGTCGCCATGAAACTTGACTCATCTGCACGCATTTGACGCCCTCAAGCAATCTGGGAACTAGGAACTAGCTCCTAGGAACTAGCTACTAGGAACCAAGCGCCGGCAGGCTCTCCATCGGCCAGCGGGGCTGTGCGGAGAAGGCCAATGGCTCAGACTGGCCGGCGGCCAGACGCTGGTGGCCGGCAAAAGCGATCATCGCGCCGTTGTCAGTACACAGCACCGGACGCGGATAGAAGGCGCGCCCACATACCGCCTGCATCATTTCGTCCATGCGCACGCGCAGCCGCTGGTTGGCGCTGACGCCACCCGCCAGCACCAGGGTGCCCACACCCACCTGCCGAACCGCTCGGCGACATTTGATCAACAAAGTGTCGACGACTGCTTCCTCGAAGGCGCGGGCGATGTCGGCGCGGACCTGTTCGGCGTCGTCTCGCGCGGCCAATTCGTCGCGCAGCGCATTCATCGCAAAGGTCTTGAGCCCGCTGAAGCTGAAGTCGAGACCCGGCCGATCGGTCATCGGCCGCGGAAACCGGTAACGGGCAGGGTCACCCCGTTCCGCCAGCTTCGCCAGCGCCGGCCCACCCGGATAAGGCAAGCCGAGGATTTTCGCGGTCTTGTCGAAGGCCTCGCCGGCGGCGTCGTCCAGCGACTCACCCAGCAATTGGTAGGCGCCGACACCGGTCACCTCGACCAGTTGGGTGTGGCCGCCAGAAACCAGCAGCGCGACGAACGGGAACTCTGGGGCGGGGTCTTCGAGCATCGGCGCGAGCAAATGTCCTTCCATATGATGCACGCCGACGGCGGGAACGCCCCAGGCCCAGGCCAGCCCACGGCCGAAGCCGGCGCCGACCAGCAATGCGCCGACCAGACCGGGGCCGGCGGTATAGGCGACACCGTCGATGTCCGATTCAACCAGCCGCGCCTCTGTAAGTACCTGCCGCGTCAGCGGCAAGAGCTTGCGAACATGATCCCGAGAAGCGAGCTCCGGAACCACGCCGCCGTAGCGGCCGTGCAGCTCCACCTGGCTATAGAGGGCGTGCGCGAGAAGGCCGCGCTCTCCGTCATAGATCGCGACGCCGGTCTCGTCGCAGGAGGTCTCGATTCCCAAAACCCGCATCGGCCCGCTCCGTCTTGTCGTTCCAGCGATGACGACGATCGACCGCGTGGAGAGCACGCTGGTTGCAACCGCCAATAGGCCAACAGTATAATGCGAGATTACCTATAACCAAACCGCCTAGCGGAGAACATTCAAAGGACCCTTCATGCCTAGCGTTCGCGTCAAAGAGAACGAGCCGTTTGAAGTCGCCCTGCGCCGATTCAAACGCTCCTGCGAAAAGGCTGGCGTCCTCGCCGAGGTACGTCGCCGCGAGTTCTACGAGAAACCCACTTCCGAGCGCAAGCGCAAGAAGGCAGCCGCGGTGAAGCGGCACCACAAGAAGCTCTCCCGCGAGGCTCGCCGCTGGGAACGCCCGTTCTAGGCGCGCCCAAGCAGGCCATCGGGCGACGTCTTGGCAAGCGAGCGATCGATCCCCGGCCCCCCCATTTTCACCTTTGAACCATGCTGAAACAACGCCTGCAAGATGACATGAAGGCCGCGATGAAGGCTGGCGACAAACGCCGGCTTGGCGTCGTGCGCCTGATCAACGCCGCCATCAAGCAGCGCGAGGTGGACGAACGCGTCGAACTCGACGACACCCAGGTGCTTGTCGTGCTCGACAAGATGCTCAAGCAGCGCCGCGACTCCATCTCCCAATACGAGCAGGCCGGCCGCGAAGACCTTGCCGCCCAGGAACGCTTCGAGGTCGAAGTCTGTCAGACCTATATGCCTGCGGCGCTATCCGACGACGAAATCGCGGGGCTGATTGCCGAGGCCATTGGCAGCACCGGCGCATCAGGCATGCAGGACATGGGCAAAGTCATGGCGCGATTGAAGCCCCAACTCCAGGGGCGCGCCGACATGGCCGCGGTGAGTAAGCAAATCAAGGCGCGCCTGACTGGCTGAGGCGCCCCGGAACCAAGGCCAAGACCAGCGCCAGGCGTCGGCGACACCGTGGCGCGACCTCATGTCGGGTTCAGGCCCATCCCGCACTTGGTCAAAGCCGACCGACTCCATCGGCGTTCCTGGCGAACCAAAGGCAGGGCAGCCCATGCCCGTGCTGACCAATCGCTGCGGAGACAGAGGCCCTGTACCCGGCATGGCGTACCACATTACCCCCGAGTTCAAAGAGCGCCTGCTGTCGCGCGTCGACGTCGTCGACGTGGTCGGCCAGCGCGTGGCCCTCAAGAAATCCGGTAAGGAATTCTCCGCCTGCTGCCCATTTCATAACGAAAAGACCCCCTCGTTCACCGTGAGTGCCGACAAGCAGTTCTACTACTGCTTCGGCTGCGGCGCCCATGGCAATGCCATCGACTTCCTGATCGAGTTCGACCGCCTGAATTTCCCGGAGGCCGTCGAAGAGCTGGCGCAGCAGGTGGGCATGGAACTGCCGGCCTCTGACCAACCCGTTGAAAAAGGACCAGACCTGGCTCCTCTCTATCGCGTCCTGGAGCAAGCCGCTGGCC
>JGI12210J13797_10008266_pt1 | contig 15333 bp, 14 predicted proteins | sample ElkSlonscriptome_3_FD_13797 | JGI IMG/M metagenome (IMG submission 13797)
ACGGCGGCGGAGACGGCGGGCACGTTTATCGGCGCTTGGGGGTTGGCTCAGGCCATCGCTCGGGCAACGGCAACGGTGGCCGGTGGCGCGGTGCTCGATGTGGGCCGGGGACTGCTGCAGCTTGTCAATGGGGCTCCGGTTACAGAGGCCGATCTGTTTCCCGCCTATGCCCTGGTGTTTGCTGCCCAAGCTGTGGGGATGATCGTCGCGGTGACCCTACTGCAGCGCGTTGACGTCAAAGAGTTTAAAGATAATGCCCGCGAGGCGATCGCCCTGGTGCTCACCAGCGATTTGGATTAACGGCTATTGGAGCGCAAGCTATGGAATTTTGGTCCCAGATTTTGGCCTTCGCGCAGGAGACGACCGACCGAGTCGGCAAGCAAATCCTCAAGGATTTCGGCACCGTCGAGGCTAGCCAAAAAGCAGACGGCAGCCTGGTGACGCGCTGTGACCAATGGGCCGATGATACTATCCGACAGGCGATCGCCCAGGCGTTTCCTGCTCATGGGGTGATCAGCGAAGAAACAAAGCACATTTTCCCTGATACGGACTGGTGCTGGATCATTGACCCCATTGACGGGACCACTAACTTCACTCGAGGTATCCCGCTATGGGGCATTTCCTTGGGGCTATTGTATAAAGGAACGCCAGTCTTCGGGTATGTGGCGCTTCCTCCGGCGCGTCAATCCTTCTATGGCTACTGGCCAGGGGATTCCGGTCTCGATATGCCGACAGGAGCGTATAAGGATGGCCAGCCCATTCATGCCATTGAGGCCAAGCCCTCTTCTTCCCAGTTTTTTAGCATCTGCGCTCGCAGCACCTCCGTCCTCAATCAAGAGCGCCCATTTCCCTGCAAAATTAGGATGCTGGGTGTGGCAACCTATAATCTGCTGCTGGTGGCGACCGGCATTGCGTTGGGCGCTGTGGAGGCCACTCCAAAAATTTGGGATATTGCTGCTGTTTGGGTGATTGTTCAGGCCGCTGGCGGCACCTGGGTGCCGCTCACGGGAGCCATTTTCCCCCTAAGGCCAGGAGATAGCTATGGCACAAAAGCATTTCCGACGTTGGTGGTCAGCCACCAAACTCTCGTACCAGTTTTTCGCCCTCTGGTTCAGACAGTACTTTAAAGTGAGCTGAGCTTGAGCGAGGATGCTATGCTCAACTGCATCGCTTAAAAACGTCTGGCCCAAAAACCACGACACATAACCCGCGATTCCTAAGGGCTTGACGTAAAATCCTGCACAGGGAAAATTTTGAACTTAGAACAGGCTAGTCAGCTCAACCGGCTGCTGTCGCTGCTGCCGCAGTCAGAATATCTGCAAATTGCTCCGCATCTCAGACTCGTCAACTTGTCTTCAGGCCAAATTCTCTACGAACCAAACGAGCCGATATTAACCGTATACTTTCCTCTCCACGCCATGATCTCTCTGGTTCAGATCATGGAAAATGGCGTGACCTTAGAGGCAGGCATTGTGGGAAGCGACGGCATGTTGGGACATCCGGTCTATCTGGGCGGACAGTGTGACTCCAGTCGAGCCATTGTTCAGATTCCGGGTAAGGCGATCGCCCTAGAGGCTCTGATGCTCAAAAAGACCTTTGACCAAGGTAAGACCACGCAAAAGCTCTTGCTCCGCTACACCCAGGCCTTTATCGCTCAGGTTAGCCAGACCGCAGTGTGCAACCGATTCCACTCAACAAAGACGCGGCTGGCTCGCTGGCTTCTGCAGGCTCAAGATTCCGCCCAGTCGTCCTCGCTACAGCTGACCCAAGATTTCCTCTCCAGCATGCTAGGGACCCGGCGCGCTAGCGTCACCGTCGCGGCCAATGCTCTGCAGGACGATGGGCTCATTCGCTATGGCCGAGGACAGATCGAGATCATAGATCGAGACGGGCTCAAACGGTCCTGCTGTATGTGCTACGACACCGTCAACGCTGAATACGACCGCCTGCTGCCCGTTGAGTGATCTGTATCTGAGACTCACTGCGGCATCAATATGCGGACTAGCGTACGTTGGCGTACACAGCGGGCGTGAAATCGATCCTATTATGAAGGCCCAATTGCGCGAATTTCCTAACGGTTGAGCGATGCAATAAAACTGTGAGCATTGAAGCAATGGCCGTTAATGGATACAGCATTCTTCTAGTTGAAGATGACTCCAACGATATTCTTTTCGTTCAACGTGCGTTTCGACAGGTCAATGCCACCACCCCTATTCAAATTGTCAAAGATGGCGACGAAGCTGTTGACTACCTCTCTGGGCAAGGGAACTACGCTGACCGCGATCGCCATCCGCTTCCGGCTCTAATTTTGCTAGATCTAAAGCTGCCTCGTCGCTCTGGTGTTGAAGTGCTGACCTGGGTCAAACAGCAGCCGGTGATCAAGCGTATTCCAGTGGTGGTATTGACATCATCCCAACAGGATATGGATATCAACCGCACCTATGACTTAGGCATCAGCTCCTACTTAGTGAAGCCAGTCAGCTTTGGGGCGCTGTCTCAGATGATTGCAGCGCTGGATGCCTATTGGTTACGGCTAAACGAATATCCAGTTTTGGCTGCGAAGCAAGATTTGGGCTAACGATCTCACCTGATAGAGGATTTGCATAAGTCGCCACAGGGCCGCGAGGCCGCTTTTGGCGATATTAATGTGCCAAGGAGGAAGAGCTCGTGATTCAATGGGAAACAATACGACTTGGCGCGATTGCAGTGGGCGATCGCCCAGCGTCACTGGCAGACTATTGGCAAGCACCATGACCCCTGGACAAGAACCCCCTCAGCTGCTGCAGCATCGCCTTCACTACCAAGGGCGTAAATTCAGCTATGAGGTAAACCGCCTGCGGCTGCCCAACGGCGTGGAGGGCGAGTGGGAATGTGTTCGTCACCCTGGCGGAGCCGTTGCCGTCCCGATCACCGAAGCAGGGCAGTTTGTGATGGTTCGGCAATATCGCTTTGCGGTCCGGGGGCGACTGTTGGAGTTTCCCGCCGGAACCCTAGAGGCCCACGAGACCCCAGAGACAACCGTCAAGCGAGAAATTGAAGAAGAGACCGGCTACCGAGCGCACAAATGGCAGTCTTTGGGGCAGTTTTACCTTGCGCCAGGATACTCCGACGAAGTAATCTATGCGTTTCTTGCCCAAGGCTTAGAGAAGCTCGATGCTCCTCCGGCCCTCGATGACGACGAAGATATTGAAGTAGTGCTGCTGACGCCAGATGAGCTAGAGCGGGCGATTCAAAATGGAACAGCTGTTGACGCTAAATCCATTGCCTGCTTCGCGATGGCGCGATCGCTACTTGGTAAGTAAGCGGAGTTTAAGGTTGATGACGACGACTAAAACAGCCGATGAAATCAGAGCTGAACTGCAGGGTATAAATGTCTATCTTGTCGGCATGATGGGTACGGGCAAAACGACCATAGGACGTCATTTGGCTCAGCTGCTGCGCTACCGCTTTTTTGACACCGACCATGTGGCAGAGCGGGCCTCTGGGCAGTCTGTCACCCAGCTGTTTGCGGCCTCTGGTGAGGCTGGCTTTCGGCAGCTCGAAACCGAAGTTCTAAGCCGAATTTGCGCCTACCAGCGTTCCGTCATTGCCACGGGGGGCGGCATTGTCTTGTCCCATAAAAACTGGAGCTATTTGCACTATGGTGCCGTGGTTTGGCTCAATGCCCCCATCGATGTGCTCTACGAGCGCGTCAGTCGCGATTCGAGCCGCCCCCTGCTGCAGCGCCCCGACCCCAAACAAGCGTTGAGCGATATTTTGGCCCAGCGTCGCCCCTTGTATGAACAGGCCGATCTTCGCATCGACACTACCAAAGACGAGGAACCTCGAGATGTTGCGCTACGGCTGCTCGAAAGGCTAGATGACATCGTCAAGCCATCTATCGTGAATCGATCTGAAGTGAATCGATCTGAGACCTGAGGTGACAGGGCACAGCATCTCTGTAGATCTGTGCCAGCTATCGTAGTGGTTGATACTAAGGCCGTTGTTTTAAGTCTGTCAAACCGTAGACAGGCCGGTTTCTCTAGGGCCGGGGGATACGGTGGCTTGGTCTGAGGTGTTACACCTGAAAAACTACAATAGGCCAGGTGAATTCGGGCAGCGGCTCCAGTGAGCATAGGTACAACGTCGGTTGACTAGCATTCCATGGAGATTAACCCTGATGGCAATCACATCGGTCCTATTCGCAGCAGCAGTCGCTGCTTCTAGCCTCGGAGGACTTGAGATACCCGCCCACCAGCAAGGCCCGCTGAATTTGAGCGCTTCAGAAAGTTCTCCCTTAGAGCTGGCGCAGCGCCAGCCTGATCGCTCTGGTATCCTGACGACAAGAATTAGCGGAAGCTGGGTCAACGTCCGCAGGGAGCCAACGTTGCGATCGCAGGTTGAGGGAGAGGGTCGCGACGGCGATACCGTCACAATTCTGCGGGAGTCCGCTGCTGTGGGCGATCGCTATCCGTGGTATTTCGTTGAGCTTTCCCGAGGACGGGTGCGCGGGTGGGTGCGTGGTGACCTGATTGCCGAAGCGCAATCTCAAATCCCCAATACTCGACTGATAGAGGCTTCCACAGCCCTAGAGCAAATGCCATCCAATCCAGCGCCTGCCGCTCGCGATCGCGCTGCAGCAGTCCCCACCCCAGCGACAGGGGGCTCCTTCCCCACAGTGTCTGTGCCACGGCAGTCTCCCCACGCCCGCAGAGCCTCTCCGCCATGGCATACCGCTTCTCGAACTGCGTCCCCTGAACCATCTAGCAATACAGCCCTTCCCCCCCGCACGGCGAGACGCAGCGCTAGTGAAGCCCCTCGCAGCGAGGTCAATACTCCTGCTGCCTTCTCAGCAGTGAGAGAATATACGGCTGAAGATGTCAGCTACTTTACGGAGATTGCCTTGGGCAGCGAGTTTGGCAACGCCAGCCGCCGTATCCGCAAGTGGGATGACGCCATCAACATTCGGGTTCACGGCACCCCCACTAGGGCCGATCAAATTGCTTTGGCCAATGTGGTGCAAGAACTCGATGACATCTTAAGCCAGAGCACAGGGGGGCGCGTTAGCGTCAATGTGCTGAGGGCCGGAGATTCCCAACAGCCCAATATTGATATGTACTTTGTCCCCCACGGAGAATTCAGCCGCTATGAGCCCAACTACCGCCCTGGTAACTTGGGGTTTGCCTATGTCAACTGGAGACAGGACGAAATCTACAAAGCCCGTATTTTGGTCACCAGCACGGCAGATATTTCTCAACTGGAGCGATCGCATCTGATTCGTGAGGAGCTCACCCAGTCACTCGGGCTGCTGCAAGATTCCCTGCGCTACGCCGACAGTATTTTCTATCAAGGCTGGACCAGTACAACAGCCTATAGCAGCCGTGATGAGGCCGTGATTCGAATGCTCTACGATCCGGCGATTGAGCCGGGGATGGATGGGCGTCAGGCTGAGGCCGCTCTGAGTAACGCAGCTAGACTGGTGGCAGGCGATTCTGCGGGACGTCGATAGCACTTCATCTCCAAACCTGGGCTAGCCCTGGCACAATAGTTAACATCAAGTAACGATACTATTCTGCCAATCGCCGACGCTCCGGAGGCAATTCATTTGAAGCTCGAATCCCAGCAGCGCATTTCCATATCCCTATCGACCTTGCTTACCATTGCCGCCGCTGGTTTGGCCGCTGCAGCACTGTGGCAACTGCGCAGTCTGCTGATCTTGCTGCTGATTTCTACCGTGCTGGCCTCAGCGATCGCACCCATCGTCAATTGGGCCGAACAGTGGCGGATCCCTCGGTGGATCACCGTGATTCTGGTGTACCTCACGGTGATTTCAGGGTTAACGGGGTTCATTATCCTCATTGGCCCATCTCTGTTTGAACAGATTCAGCGGCTGATTCGTCAGGTGCCGCTGTCCCTAGATAATGTTGTTGTCATCGTCGAAGACTGGGTTGCTCGCCAGAGCGATACCCGCCCAGATTTGGTGAGCGATGTATTCAACCAGGTCATTGATGTACAGGGGCTGACTTCTTGGGCTATTCGATCGACCCAACAGCTCCTGCGTCGGTCTGTCAGCATTACAACGGGGCTTGTGGGCGGCGTCTTCAGCGTTGTGCTTTCCATCTTCATCTCTGGCTATATGGTGTCTGATAGCCGCAAGCTCATCCGGGGTATTGTCAGCCTGCTGCCCCAGCCCTGGGACGAACGTCTCGCCGCCCAGATGACCCCCATCAGCACCCGCATTGGCAGCTACGTCCGGGGACGAATTTTGGTGTCGGCCATTTTGGGCGTCTTGATCACCACCACGCTGCGGTTTCTCGGCCTATCAGACTTCGCGCTGGGATTAGGAGCGATCGCGGGTGTCACTAATCTCATTCCTTTCATCGGGCCATTTTTGGGGGCGATTCCGGCTCTTGTCATTGCGATTTCTCAGGGCTGGTGGACCCTGCTGTGGGTTGCCGTTTTGTTTGCTGTGGTGCAAAATCTCGAAACCTATATTCTCGACCCATTGCTGGTGGGATCGTCGGTGGGGGTTCACCCGCTATACCAGCTTCTGGCGGTGCTGGGGGGAACCCAGGTGCTAGGCATCATTGGTGCCATTATCGTTCCACCTTGGATTGCCGGTGCTGCCGTTCTAGTCGAAAATCTATACCTACAGCCCAAACTGCTGATGGAGAAGCGCTCGGCACGGTCGAGGCGGTTAACCGCTAAAGCGCCTATTGTCAGTAGCTGATGTGATAAAGCCCATGGCCATCAAACCTTCTTTTGTCCTGCTAGCGGGTCTTGTTTTATGTCTCGCCCTCTCTTGCGGGGGGGGCAGACCGATGCCTCCTGCCGCCGAGGCCCCGGCCAGGGCAGACTCCACCATAGATGGATCCACAATAGATGTCGTGACTACGGCAGATAGGGCACCTGCTGTTGCGGGTGACCCCCGCTTAACGTCTCCTGCCTCTCCCCTGCCCTCTGAGACCGAGGCTATCGTCGCTAGCGTAGATGGGGGGCTATACAACCCACCTCGCGGAGACGTACGTCTAGCGGTGATCAGCGATCTGAACGGCGCATATGGCGCGACGGATTATGACCCCGAGGTGGACAAAGCGATCGCTCTGATGCCGTTTTGGTCTCCAGATCTGGTGCTCTGCAGCGGCGATATGATAGCAGGACAAGATCCCACGCTGTCGGCAGAGGAGATCCGGGCTATGTGGGCTGCCTTTGATGACCATGTGGCCGCACCACTGCGCCAGGCCCAGCTGCCTTACGGGTTTACCATCGGCAACCATGATGCCTCTGGCGCTCGGGGGGCAGAGGATAATTTTTTGTTTCAGCAGGAGCGAGATTTAGCGACAGAGTATTGGAATAACCCTGCCCATGCCTCCGGTCTCCAGTTCAGCGATCGCCATCAGTTTCCCTTCTTTTACAGCTTCACCATGAAGGATGTCTTTGTCCTTGCCTGGGATGGCTCTTCCAGCGCGATCGCCCCTGAGGACCTGACTTGGGTGGAGCAAACTCTGGCTAGCCCTGAGGCTCAAAACGCCAAGCTTCGTATTCTACTCAGTCACCTGCCGCTGTATGCCGTTGCCGTTGGTCGTGACAGCCCTGGGGAAGTGATGGACAATGCCAATGAACTACGGGCCATGCTGGAGCGCCACGATGTACATACCTATATCAGCGGCCATCAGCATGCCTATTACCCCGGTCACAGAGGGGCAATTCAGCTGCTGCATACCGGCATTTTAGGCTCCGGGCCTCGGCCTCTACTGGCAGGGAACGCCCCCCTAGAAAAGACAATAACAATCATTGACATCACGTTCGACTCCTCCGAGGTCACGGTTTACACCACCTACGACATGCAAACCCTAGAGCAAATTGATTCAACGCAGCTTCCTCGCTATCTCGTCGGCCACAACGGCATGGTGCTGCGGCGTGATGTAGCTTGGGACGCCCTCGACTTGTCAGAGCAGTCAGTATGTCTACAGCGCCATGGTGCAGCCTGCGGGCCTTAGCCCTGTAAAACGCAGCGTGGTGAGACGGATCTGGGCGCTATCTCACCTCTCAAGCCAAATTTTAGGCCGAAGAGATAGCATTTTGAAGTAGCGGGTATCATGGAGGACAGACGCTATATATCAATAATAGTTGCGCTAATAGTTGCGGTCTTTCCCAGTGGGCATGGCGATGCCATGTGCGTTTCGATACAGGCTAAATATAGAATAGTCGCTATGATATCGACGCCGGTCTTTCCACCGATTTTTTGCTTGACTCTTTCTGTTTGACTCTTTCTTACAACTGCTTCATGCTGACGACAAAGCGCAAACAGCTCAATCACGGTGACAGTGCGCATGGTGATAGTGCGCATGGTGATAGTGCGACAGATTGGCTCGCGCGTATCGATGAAGCGTTCGCCGCCGATCGGCTGCGGCTATATGGTCAGACCATCGTTCGCAGCACAACGCAAGACTGTGGTGTCTCATATCCGATCGCAGGATGCGAAGTGCTGCTGCGCTTGGCGGATTCAGATGGCACATCTATGAATCCATCTGAATTCCTCTTAGCTGTAGAGCGGCTCCATATGGCGGAGCGCATCGACTATTTTATCTTAAAATCCGTGGTGTCTCAAATTGATAGCGGCAGTCTATTATGCCCCGCTGGTGGGCGAATCTTTATCAATTTTTCGGGGCAGTCCATGAGTGATTCAACATTTTTGACGGCTGCCGCAGAGCTGATTTTGAGCGTGCCTAAAGCTACAGCTCAGCTTTGTATTGAGATTACCGAAACCCACGCCCTGGAAAATATTGAGGGAATTCGACAGTTTATTTACAGGCTAAAGCACGCTGGATGTCAGTTTGCCTTAGATGATTTTGGCAGCGGCTTTTCTTCTTTCGCCTGCCTGAAAGCGCTTCCCGTCGACTACGTTAAAATTGACGGCTCTTTCGTTCTCGGAGTGACAGAGAATCCAGTTGATTTTGCCATCGTACGGTCTTTCAGCGAAATTGGCCAGATGATGGGCAAAACCATCATTGCGGAATGGGTCGAAACTCAAGTGATGGCGCAGCAGCTGCGTGTTATTGGAATTGACTGGATGCAGGGACATGCATTTGGTCGCCCAATGCCCCTTGATACGCTAACTTGACAGTACCAAGCCCGTACTGACGCTGTGCCCTGTGCTATGCCTTTCGACTACCTAGAGCGCATTCTGACCGCCCGAGTCTATGACGTCGCCGACGAAACGCCGCTAGACCTTGCCCCGAACCTTTCCAGCCGTCTCCACAATCGCCTCCTGCTCAAGCGAGAAGATGTGCAATCTGTCTTCTCGTTCAAGCTGCGGGGTGCCTACAACAAAATGGCCCAGATTCCCTCTGAGCAACTTACCCAAGGGGTCATCGCCTCATCTGCGGGAAACCATGCCCAGGGTGTGGCTCTAGGTGCTGAGCGGCTTGGCGTCAGGGCGCTTATTGTGATGCCAGTAACCACCCCCCAGGTCAAGATTGCCGCCGTAAAATCTCGTGGGGCGGAGGTGGTGCTACATGGTGAGACCTACGATGATGCCTATGCCCATGCTCGCCAGCTTGAAACGGATAAGGGACTCGTTTTTATTCACCCGTTTGATGATCCCGATGTGATCGCAGGGCAGGGCACCATCGGCATGGAAATTTTGCGCCAATGTCCGCAGAGCATTCACGCCATTTTCGTGGCCATCGGTGGTGGCGGGCTGATTTCGGGTATTGCCGCCTATGCTAAGCGGCTGCGCCCGGACATCAAAATTATTGGCGTTGAGCCTGTGGATGCCGACGCCATGGCGCGATCGCTAGAAGCAGGGCATCGGGTACGGCTCGATCAGGTGGGGCTGTTTGCTGACGGTGTTGCGGTGCGGGAGGTGGGAGCGGAAACCTTTCGCCTCTGTCAGCAATACGTGGATGAGGTGATTCGAGTCGAGACCGATGACACCTGCGCCGCGATCAAAGACGTCTTCGAAGACACCCGCTCTATTTTAGAACCCGCCGGAGCCCTGGCGATCGCCGGAGCTAAGCACTATGTGGAGCGCGAGCAGATTCAGGGCCAAACTCTAGTGGCTGTGGCCTGTGGCGCTAACATGAATTTTGATCGCCTGCGATTTGTCGCGGAGCGAGCAGAGCTAGGAGAACGGCGAGAGGCCATTTTTGCCGTTACGATTCCGGAGCACCCCGGCAGCCTCCGCCGCTTTTGTCGCTGCATGGGGACGCGCAATGTCACTGAGTTCAACTACCGCATTGCAGACCACCAGGTAGCTCATATTTTCGTGGGTCTGCAGATTGTCGACCGAGCCGATGCTGCCCAAATAGCCGCTACATTCGAGGAGAACGGCTTCAAAACCTACGATCTCACCGATGACGAGCTGGCAAAAATGCATCTGCGCCACATGGTGGGGGGGCGATCGCACTTGGCTCAGCATGAGCTGCTCTATCGGTTTGAGTTTCCAGAGCGCCCCGGAGCGCTGATTCGGTTTGTGGATGCCATGGGACCCAACTGGAATATCAGCCTATTTCACTACCGCAATAATGGATCTGACTACGCTCGTATTGCCGCAGGCATTCAGGTTCCTCCAGAGGACATAGCCGAATGGCAGGCATTTCTAGATGCTCTGGGGTATCGCTATTGGGATGAAAACCAAAACCCAGCTTACCGGTTATTTCTGGGATAGCTAGACGCTTGTGGTGACTAGCTGCGAGGTCCGGGCGAGAGGATTATCCTCATGGGGCAACAGCGCGAACGTAATAAGCGGCAGGGCAAGCGCAATATTGTACAAATGTGACAAGCTGAGGCCCAAGCGTAAACTTTGTTTGCTTAGCGTTCACAGCTCAATTTGAGGTTGGTACAGTCAAGGAACTAAGGGGGCATAGAGCGCACCTCCAAACCGCCCCGAACCTGATATCAATTTTTCCCAAGTATGAAACATTATTGCGACGATTGGATTCATGAATGGTGCCAAGATAATGGCTGGACCGAGCCGATTATGAACCCAATCAATACCTACTGGGCATTTCCGCCCAATGCGGTGATGCCAGAGCCCATTCCATCTACAACCCTGCGTATCATCAAAGCTCAAAAAGGGCTCACGCCCCAAGAATCTCGCTTAGTTTCTGTGGCGATCGCCCTCAGCGTTTTGACTATGGGCGTGAGCTACTGGCTTAACTGTCCTTTACCGCTGCTCGCGGCCTTTGCGTTTGCGGCGTTTGCAGTTGCTAGCCTTGAAGTAGACGATTAGCGCTGGCTATGTCAAATAGCCCCTTGGCGTAATTAGCCACTCTCCGAGGCGATGGGTGCAGCGGTTGCCGATAATTACAGTGGTGACCATATCGACAGGGTGCTGCAAAAACTCCTGTAGGGTTGTGAGCTGAATTTGCTCGTCAGGGCGATAGGCTGAGCGCACCAAGGCAACAGGCGTATCTGATGCTCGGTGCTGTAGGAATATCGCCTGCGCGATCGCAATTTGCTCGGTGCGAGTTTTGGATTTGGGGTTGTAGAGCGCCGTAACAAAATCCGCCTCGGCGGCAGCCCTAAGGCGAGCTTCAATGCTGTCCCAGGGCGTCAGCAGGTCGCTGAGGCTGATGGCGCAAAAGTCATGCATCAGCGGTGCTCCCACTCGGGCGGCAGCGGCTTGCAGAGCGCTGATACCTGGAAACACTTGGATATCGGGCTGCTTGCCGTCCCAACCCTGCTGCTCTAGGCTCTCCATCACCAGCCCTGCCATGCCGTAGATGCCGCAGTCTCCAGAGGAAATAACGGCCACCGTCAGCCCCCATTGCGCTAATGCGATCGCCCGCTCAGCGCGCAGCCTCTCCTGGGTGATGGGTAGCGCTTCCACAATTTGACCTGGTCGGCACAGCGGCCTGATCAGATCAACATAGAGACTATAGCCGACAACGGCATCGGCGGTGACTATGGCGTCCCGGGCCGCAGGGGTGATCTGCTCTATTGCCCCAGGTCCTGTGCCCACCAGCCAGAGTCGTCCCAAACGGCCCGTCGATTCCTGACTGGCTGCCGCCACGGCCACCGTAACCGCGCCAGGCTCTCCCTCTAGGCGGCTCACCTGCTTCGAGGCCAACAGCTCAGAAGCAGAAGCTGCCTGGAGCGCAGCCGCCTCCGCGACGCTGGGCGTCCCCACGGCCTGCTGAACTATCTCAGAGGGATGGGGCACCGGCACCGAGTTTAGGGTTTGGGCATCGAAGCAGCGCATGGGCCACTGGCGATCGCGGCAAACGGCCAATAGCCCCACCTCATCGGATTTGAGGTCTAGGGAAGCCACCCCCGCTACGGCTAGGGGGGACAGATTATGCTGATGTAGCGCGCGCTCAATGCCGGCGGAAATGACCGCTGCGGTTGTTCCCCGCTCGCAGCCGATGCCCAGCCACAGAACCCGAGGATGCCAGTACACCGTGGGGATGGGAGCGGCGTCAGGGGCGGAAGCGGTGATCTTGACTTGAGCGTCAGGGGAACCTCCCGCCTCAAACCGAAACGGATGCGATTCAGGCAGACTACTACGCCACAGCGTAGACCCCGCTGTCTGCAATACGCCGATGGAGGCTTGACGGACTGCTGCGGCGCTGACCGCTGTCCAATCTCCAGATCCTCGCCGCCAGCCAAACGGCTGTCCCAAAATGTCGATGCCCGGTAAGCGAGCCCCATTGGCCGCTCCCGTCAGAACGGGCGCCGCGTTGAGCTGTTGTGCCACCCGCCGAGTCAGCATGTCTCCGCCGCCCTGATGACCACTACAAAGGCTGATAGCATAGCGCCCCGCAGGATCAACGACTACAACAGCGGGATCTGTCGCCTTGTCGCTGAGCAACGGCGCAATCAGACGAGTCACTGCCCCAGCCGCAAGGCAAAAAATCAGGCCATGGTCACCAGAGTCTAGCGCCGATGCCCAAAGCTGAGCAACGTGGTCCTGCAGCCTACCGCTGTAGCATTGGACCCGGGACATATTGTCAGCTAAACCCACACTGGTTTCCAGTGAGCCCTGACATGAGGGAGGAATCCACAGGGTGATATCCCAAGCTTGACAGAGGGGTAATAGCAGCTGGATCCCTGCTGGCGTTGTCGCGATCGCAGCGGTGACCGGCGCTGCGGCATCGGAGTGAGTCACAGTATTTTGCTACCTTGAGTACGAACGGAATATGGTGAGCCGACTTTGATTATGGCAGACCTTGGAGCGGTCTATTCAGCAAGCCCTAGATAAGCCCAAGAATAGATGTTCTTTATCGGGTATGTCAGATAAAATCCGAAGACTGAGGCGCTACATAGCGATCCTCCATAGCCCACAGCCCGGAAAATTTTATGAGCCCNAAGCAGGTCTGGCGACTGATCAAAGAAGCCTTTCAAGAATGGAACCAAGATGATGCCTCCAGACTGGCGGCAGCATTGGCCTACTATACGGTCTTTTCCCTCGCGCCGCTGCTGGTGTTAGTGATCGCCATCGCCAGCCTGATTTTTGATCAAGCCACCGTCCGGGAGCAGATCATGGCTCAGATGGAGTCTTTGCTGGGCAGCAGCGGCACGGATGTGCTGAGTACGGTGTTAGAAAACGCCAACCGACCAGGTCAAAGTTCAGGATGGGTGGCCTCGATTATCAGTTTGGTGCTGCTGCTGGTGGGGGCGACGGGAGTGTTGGCCCAGCTGCAAACCTCGCTCAACATCGTGTGGAATGTCAAAACTAGGCCTGATATGGGGGTGATGGGGTTTGTGCGCAAGCGCCTGCTGTCCCTAGGGATGATTCTGGTCATTGGCTTCTTGCTGCTAGTGTCTTTGGTGATTAGCTCGGTGGTGACTGGGTTCTCGGGCTATCTCCAAGGGCTGATGCCGGGACTAGACGCCCTGACGCAGCTGATCAACTTTGTCGTCTCTTTCGGCATGATTACGCTGCTGTTTGCCCTCATCTATCGATTTTTGCCCGATGTGCGTATTGCCTGGGGCGATGTCTGGTTTGGTTCGGCGATCACGGCCCTACTCTTTTCGTTGGGTAAATTTCTGATTGGCCTCTATCTAGGCAATAGCAGCATTGGCTCGGCCTATGGCGCAGCGGGGTCCGTTATTGTCCTGCTAGTGTGGGTGTTCTATTCAGCCCAGATTCTGTTTTTTGGTGCGGAGATGACCCAGGTCTACGCTCGCCGCCATGGGTCACAGATTCAGCCCAATGAATATGCGATCAGGCGCTAGCAGGGCGATCGCTCTGCCGGTCGTATCCAGGCTAACGGATATCCAGGCTAGCGAATGGACTGCTGCCTCAAGGCTGCCACACAGCTAATCCCAAGCCTATGCCATATCCTGCGGCACAAACTTGGGACCAAAAATCAACGGCCACAGCAATCAGCTCAATATATCAGAGCGGCTGCTGTGGCCTGCTGACTATAAAACGTTGCCCTTCGAGCCCGAACCGTTGTCCTAAGCGGCGAGGCAGACGCAACGTCAAAGCTAGCTATTGGCTTCGGTCTTGACGCTAGTAGCGCCATCGACTTTGCTAGCCACTTCTTTGGCTCGTGCCAAAGAGGCTTCTGCATCTGAGTTGTACTTCAGCACTACAGTACTGCCAGATTGAGCCACCCAAAGACCGACATTGTCTGAAATACCGGCATTATCGAGCGCTTGGGCGACGCGCTTTGCTAGACCGCTTTCATCGAACTCGCCGTCTAATCCCACTTTTTCAGCCGGAATTGACTTCTCGGCAGCTTTTTTCTTGACATCCACCTTAGGTGTCTTTGCCGCCTTCTCTTCTTCTTTCTTTCCGAACAGTTTGCCTAAAAATCCCATTGTTCAGTTACCTCAGTTGTAGTGCATCTCAAAATCACGGACCCAATCACAGTAGGCGATCGCCCATGGATGGCCGCCTACCTGCAGAGAGAATTATATAGGGATGCGCTCTCAAAACTGTCAAATCGCTACAATCTACAGATAGGTGATCTCAGATTTAGCTAATTCGTGAAAGCCCCGCGCTGTATGCGCAGCATCAGCGTCGGGATGTAAACGAGCGAGACGAGATGTGCCCTTAATTGGATGCCAAAGGCGGGGGATGCCAAAGGCGGGGATTAAGGGCAGCGCCGAGACGAGCAAATTGGTATAGTTGATGCATAGCTGAAATTGTTTTCATGGCGGCGGCCTGCTACCCTGACACAGAACGGACAGCCCTTGGCTGGTGAACAGTGCAGACGGTAGAAAACGTAGCTGAAAATTGAATACTCATCCTTTGTCTGGGGTTGGTCATTGCCCAGACGTTAAATAAATTGCCTGCGGATGGGATCTAATCGGGGTCATGCAGCTTGCTGTGTGGCTAGACGGGACCAAGTGAAGCAGGAAAACGTCTTGCGCGGCACCCATTGAATTGTGGTGCGA
>JGI12210J13797_10307920_pt1 | contig 15333 bp, 20 predicted proteins | sample ElkSlonscriptome_3_FD_13797 | JGI IMG/M metagenome (IMG submission 13797)
GATTACTGCGCCCGCCAAATCGCCCGCTGGTCGAAACAGTACAAGCTATCCGAAACCGAGCACATGCCGCAAATGGAGCGGCTGATCGAATGGTTGCCGCAGACCATTCCGCCGCAGCACGAAAGCTCGGTCGTTCATGGCGATTACCGGCTCGACAACGTGATCTTTGCTCACGACGAACCGCGCATCATCGCCGTGCTCGACTGGGAGCTTTCGACGCTTGGCGATCCGATCGCGGATTTCAGCTATCTCATGCTGAACTGGCACAATCCGGCCGATGGACGCGCGGGTTTGCTCGGGCTCGATCTCGAAAAGCTCGGCATCCCGTCGCAGGAGGAGGCTGTCGAACGCTATGTCGCGCAGACGGGCTATCCCGTCCCGCCGATGGAGTGGTATTTCGCCTACAACCTGTTCCGGCTCGCCGGGATCATGCAGGGGATCAAGAAGCGGGTGATCGATGGCACCGCCTCATCCTCCCATGCGAAAGCGATGAGCGACCGGGTCGCGCCGCTGGTCGAGCGCGCTTATCAATTCGCGCGGCAGGCGGGCATGCCGGAATAGTCCGGCGCGCGGCTAGAACGAGGCGTTCACGCTGATCACGGCGCCGGCATCGTCCGGGCTTTGCGCAAAATGTCCGGGTTGCCTGCGATAATAGACGCTGGCCGATGCGCGGGCGAACCCGATCGGGCCGCTCCAGTTGAGCTCGCTGAGAATCTCGCGCCCATCGGGTTCGAGTGAGAGGTCCTGCCGTCCGAAGATCGCGCTTTGCGTCGCGTAATCGTAGCCGACCGGCAGGTCGAACCGGATCGCGCCGCCGCTGACCCTGAGCGGTTGGCTGATCCGCACGCCGATGCTGTCATCGGCGGTGGCGAAGCCTTGCCGCGCCATGTCGAAAGACCAGCCGCGCGTCGCAATGCGCGAACCCGCGTCGATCAGCGGCCCGCCGCGCGGCAGGGTCAATCCTGCCCGAGCGCTGGCACCGAGGCGCCATGCCGATCCGATGGCGTGCACGATTTCGACATCCCAGAACACCGTGTCGGCACCAGAAAGGCCCAGAGCGGGACTGAAATGCGCGCCGAGCATCGTCTCGGGCTCCGACAACAACGATACCGCCAATCGCGCGCCGGTATCGCGCCATTCCCGATCGGCCGCGATCGAGGTTGTGAATGTCGCGCGCCGTTCGCGTTCGTTGTGACCGATGTCGGAGGAGCTCCGGATCGCGCCGAGCCAGGCGCGGCCACGCTCTGCCGCAAGGGTCAGGCCCCACGCCCCGAACTCGCGCCGGGCGGCCACGGCAAGGTCGCTCGTTTGCGCAAACCCCGTGTCACCGGCCGATTGCGGCGCGATGAGGAAAGCGGGCCGCTGCCCCTGCCGCGACCCGATCCCTTGCGACCCTTGCTCCTGCAAATGCGCCGTCAGTCCGCTGGCCCCCACGCCCGTTGCGATTGCGAGCGCGGTATCGGCGTCGATCCGGCCCGCCATTCGCGCCGCGAGAACGCGCGCGCCCTCCGCTTCGGCCGGGGACAATCGCAGGTCCTGCGCCCAGTTCAATCCGCCCGCCAGCCGCCCCTCGCCCACGGTGACCGCCAGCGCGAGCGAATCGTTTGCCGCCCCGCTTGTGATGCCCGGCCGTTCGACCGCCCCCCGCAGGCGCTGCATCTGCGCCGCACCGTGCATCCTGTCGCCGAGCTCAAGCGTGTAGGCCCGGTCGTAGCGATCCGTGATGATTGTCGACAAGGATGCCTGTCCAAGCGCATCGCCCATCGCCGCCGATCCGATCACCAGATCGTCCGCCAGCATCAGCGCGTTGTCCGTGCCAGCCAATGACGTGGTGCCCAGCGGCTGGAATGCCGCGGCGATATCGAGGATGCCCGTGCCATAGACCGCGTCGGTCCCGCCCGCCCCTGCATCGCGCGCGGTCTCGAACAGGATCTCTGTAATGTCGCTGGCGCTGAGGTTCGGGAACGCCTGGGCCAAGAGGGCCACCGCCCCGGCGACCTGCGGGGCGGCGAAGCTCGTGCCTGAAAACAGCGTCACGAATTGCTGGCCGTCGATGGTCTCGACGAAAACCTCGCCATCCTGGTAGACGCAGCAGATGCGTTCGCCCCGCGCGGCGATGAAGGAGGAGGCCGAAACGCCTGCCCGGTTGGAAAATTCGGAGAAACCGCCGGCCGCATCGACCGAACCCACGATGATGACATTGCCGTTGCCAGCGGAAAGGATCCCGGTCGCGAACGGATCGGGCTCGTTCGGGTCGATATCGGCATTGCTGCCATCGCCGGCATTGCCAGCCGAAACGACGACGATCACCCCGGCATTGGCGGCCCGCTGAACCGCGTTCTGGACGCGTGCGGAGGCTGGTCCGCCGCCCAGGCTGATATTGACCACCGTCGCATCCGTCGCGATCGCCAGGTCTATCCCCTCGGCGATGTTGGTATCGGCGAACTGACAGCTCAGCGTCGGGTCCTGCGGCGTGTCGTTACCGCAGGACCCGGGCGTGTCGGCCCGAATGGCGAGCACCTGTGCGTCAAAGGCAATGCCCAGGATACCGCGATCGTTGCGAGCAGCCGCTGCTACCATGGCGACATTGGTGCCGTGATCGTCCTGCGGGTCGATGCCCCGGTTTCCGGCGACATCGCGCGATTGCGGGTGGATGCGGCCCGCAAATTCGGGACTGTCGGAATCGATGCCGCTGTCGATGACCGCGACGATCTCGCCCGCGCCCGTCGATCCGTCCCGCCATGCCGCGTCGGCCCCGTGAAATTCCGGCCCGTCCGAACGGGCGAACTCGGCCGTGTCGAAATTCGTCGATGGCGGCGGTGGTGGGGGTGGCGGCGGGGGAGGAGGGGGCGGCGGGGGCGGGGTCGATATGGGGGCAGGCGCGGTACCTCCCCCGCCCCCGCATGCGGCAAGGGCGGTGCAGGCAAGGGCGGCCGCGACCGTTTTAAGCCGTCGCGCCGAAAGTCGCACGGCCAGTGCACGCACGAGCTCACGCGGGGTTTCCCCTGCTGACCCGGCTCCTTCGCGTGCTGATATGTTCGACATGCGCTGCATCTTTCGCGGGTCCGCATTGACCATGAGCATATGACCCGATCCTTAACCGTTAGACAAGCGGCGGCACCGACCGCCTCGTATAGCCTGACGACGCCTCGCCATAGCCGTCTTGCCGCGACGCCTCGCGCTCGCTAGCAGCAGCGCACGCACTTTTTTCGAGGCTCGCTGCGCTCTGTCGCGCCGCGATCCGTTTTCGTTCCGGAGCCGCAATGACAGATACCCTCATCACCCAGATCGAAGATGCCTGGGAGCGCCGTTCGCAGATCACGCCGGGCGGCGATGAACGCCACGCTGTCGGCGAGGCGCTGGAATTGCTCGACACCGGTCAGGCACGGGTCGCCGAGCCAGACGGATCGGGCGGATGGCGCGTCAATCAATGGCTGAAGAAGGCGGTGCTGCTGTCCTTTCGTCTGAACGACAACCGGATGATGGACAATGCCGCCGCGGGCGAAGCGGCCTTCGACAAGGTGCCGGTCAAATTCGCCGGGTGGGACGACGCCCGCTTTCGCGGCGCAGGCTTTCGGGTCGTGCCGGGCGCCGTGGTTCGCCGCGGCAGCTATATCGGCAAGGGCGCGGTCCTGATGCCCAGCTTCGTCAATATCGGCGCCTATATCGGCGAAGGAACGATGATCGACACCTGGGCCACCGTCGGCTCCTGCGCGCAGATCGGCAGCAACGTGCACATTTCGGGCGGAGCGGGGATCGGCGGCGTGCTCGAACCGCTGCAGGCCGAACCGGTCGTGATCGGTGACGGCGCATTCATCGGCGCTCGCAGCGAAGTCGCCGAAGGGGTGCGGGTCGGCGAAGGCGCGGTGCTGTCGATGGGCGTCTATCTCGGCGCATCGACCAAGATCGTCGACCGCGCCACCGGCGAAATCCATCGCGGCGCAGTGCCCCCCTATGCCGTCGTCGTTCCCGGCAGCCTGCCCGGCGCGCCACTGCCCGACGGATCGCCCGGCCCGTCGCTCTATTGCGCGGTCATCGTCAAGACGGTCGATGCCCAGACCCGGTCGAAGACAGGCATAAACGAACTTTTGCGCGATTGATGAGTTACACTATCGCCTTGTTTCGCGGAACGAGGTCGCAGGCGCACCGTTCTTAACATTCTTACATTTTCGGAGGGATCATGACTGACAATCCAAAGAGGCCGGACGAAGAAGTCCATATCGAGGACGACGATGCGCGCGCAGGTTCGACCCCCGGCGTTCTTCGCTACGTCCTGCTGTTCAGCACCGCACTGGCCATCATCGCGATGACCCTCGTCTGGGTAATTCCCGCCCTGACCGGCGCGGCCGATTGACGCAGGCGACGCGGGCCTGCCGGTAACGGCTTTGCGGAACCTGCGGGGCCGTTTGCCCATTGAAGCTCTTGAACGGTCGGGCCCTGACAGACGGGCCCTTCCCAGCAGGAGAGCATCATGAGCAATTCCAACAGTTTCCAGACGAGCCAATACGTCAAATGGGAATGGGGCAACGGCTATGGCAAGGGCCAGATCAAGGATCGCTTCGAGAAAGAAGTGACCCGCACGCTCCAGGGCAGCGAGATCACGAGAAAAGGCGACGCGGACAACCCCGCCTATCTGATCGAGCAGGAGGACGGCGACCGCGTGCTCAAGCGCGGGAGCGAACTCGAGGACTGGGACCGGGACTGATGGTCACGGTTCCGCGACACGACCTGCCCGAAGTAGCGAGGGACGACTGACAATGGAGCAAGACGAGAAGGACGATGTCTACGCGACGTTCTACGACCGGGTGAACATGCAGCCCAAGGAGCTGGAGGATTGGCTCCAGACCGAGGAATCGAAGTCGGTCGGAGATAGCGAAGACAGCGAGAGCACCGGGCACAGATCGGGCCGCCGGATCGTGGAGATCAAGCGCACGAACAAGGACGATCTGACCGACGACCAGTTCGAACACATGAACAAGGTCAACGGTTACATCGCCCGCCACCTCTCGCAGACGCCCGATGGCGACGTGAAAGACACGCGGTGGCGATACAGCCTGATGAACTGGGGCCATGACCCGCTGAAGGATGATTGAGTCCTTCCGCGGGCAGCCGCAAGCCTAGTCCGCCGTTCCGATCAGGGTTTCGATCGGCTGCCGATCCGCCAACCGGGCCGAACCGCGCTCCACCTCGCGCAGGACACGAATGGCGTTGCGGCTGGCGATCAGCTCCATTTCGACCTGCGAATATCCACGCCGCGCCAGTTCGGCGAACAGGGCCGGATAGCCTCCTGCATCCTCGAACCCGACCGGGCCGCTGGGCATTCCGTCGAAATCCGCGCCGATCCCGATATGCTCCACCCCGATGCGGTCGCGAATGTAATCGATGTGGTCGGCCATGTGGGAGATGGACGTCTCAGGCTCCTGATTCTCGGCATCCCATAGCTCCATGGCCTGTTCGACCGCGTCAGGCTGGCCGAGCAGCAGCGAGGCCTGGCGCGCCGCCTCCGCCTCGCGCCGGGCATACCATTGCCGCCGCTCTTCGTTCAGGAAGCCGGGCAGCGCCACCACCATGACGATGCCGCCGTTCGCGGGCAACCGGTCGAGAGCGGCGTCGGGCACGTTGCGCGCATGGCCATTGACCCCGCGCACGCCCGAATGGCTGAAGATCACGGGCGCGCTCGCGACGTCGAGGGCATCCATCATCGCCGCTTCGCTGACATGGCTCAGATCCACGACCATGCCGATGCGGTTCATCTCGCGCACCACGTCCCTGCCGAAATCGGTCAGTCCGCCATGCTCGGGATCGTCGGTCGCGCTGTCTGCCCAGGGCGTGTTGCGGCCATGGGTCAGGGTCATGTAGCGCGCGCCCAGATCGTACATCTGGCGCAGCACGGCGAGGCTGGATCCGATCGAGTGGCCTCCCTCCATGCCGAGCAGCGAGGCGACCTGTCCCGAGGCAATCGCGTTTTCGACCCCGTCGGCGGTCTCGACATAGCGCAGCGCACCGGGATAGCGATCGATCAGGCGTTTCATCACGTCGATCTGTTCGATCGTCATCCGTACCGCTTCGGGTTCGGACAGGCTCGCCGGGACATAGACCGACCAGTATTGCGCCCCGACCCGGCCTTCGGCCAGCCGGGCAATATCGGTATGCATCACCCGACCTTCGGGATGGGTTTCTCCCGTCGTGCTCGTATCGGCGAAATCGAAATCGTTGATCTGATTGTCGAACCTTGCGCGGAGCTGGATCGGCACGTCGTTATGCCCGTCGAATACCGGCGCGACGGAGAGTGCGGCCTGTGCCGCCTGCATCGCGGGATCGGTCTCGAGGGACGGCGCGTCACCTTGCGCCACGCTACCCTCGACCTCCTGAGCCGCGGCGGGTGCGGTGGCGATGGCCGACCCGGTCATCAGGGCGAGGAGGAATGCGGGGGCAAGGGATCGGAGTGAAGGTTGCATCGGCGCGAAAGCTCCCGGTAAGGCGATAACGAAATTCATCTGAACGAGTGATCGGGATAACGCCGATATGCCAGTCGAACAATCACAAGCCGATGCGTTGCGGATCACGTGGCGCATCGTGGCGCGTTTCGACGGTCCGCGCAGCGATGCGGGTGAATTCGAGGCGATCACGGGGGAACCGGCAGCCAGTGATCGGGAAATCCGATGATCCGCACCGCTCTGCGCATCGTGCTAGCGGTGTTCTACGCCGTTGCGGGCTATTTCCACCTCGTGCGGCCGGAGCCGTTTCTTACGGTCATGCCCTCCCTGGTCCCCTGGCCGGAAGCGGTCGTTTACTGGACCGGTATCGCGGAAATCGTCGGAGCGTTCGCCCTGGTCCAGCCGATAAGCCTGCGCCTGCGCCGCGCCGCGGGGATCGCGCTGGCTCTGTATGCGCTCGCGGTTTGGCCCGCGAATATCAATCATTTCGCGATGGACATGGCGAGCGAGGATGGCGGCCTGGGTCTGGCCTACCACGTGCCGCGCATGTTCGCGCAGCCGGTCCTGATCGTGTGGGCATTGTGGGCGGGCGAGGTCATCGCCCGGCGACGCTAGCCATGTCAGCCCATGGCAGCGCCCGGATGAACCCGGCGCGAGGCGGGCAGGCGCAATAGTCGAAGCGGCCCGGTCGGCAGTGGGATGCGTATCGCAACACCCACCGCCGACCGGAGCCCCGCCGATATTCGATGAATTCAGCTCAAGTGCTTCGACACCGCCGCGGTCATCTTGAACATCGAGATTTCTTCCTTGCCGATCACGCCGCCCAGCTTGTCGTCGGGCACGATGGTGCGCTTGTCGGAGGGTTTTTGCAGGTCATGCTTCTTGATGTATTCCCACACCTTCGAGGTGACTTCTGCGCGGGTCATGGGTCCTTTGCCAATCACGTTTTCCAGTTCTGCGGAAACCGTTACCGGCTTTTGCAATGCGTTGTTCTTTCCAGCCATCAGAATTCTCCATTATGTTCTTCGGTTCGTGTCGGGTGTTATTCGATTTCGGCGTCGATCCAGTCCTCGTCGGCGGCCGGCGTCCCGGTGAAGGGCGCGTGCAGAACGGCGCAGCCGGTGATTGATCCGGCGATGGAATCGATCAGCTGCTCCCGGCTCGCCCCGGGCATCAGCGTGAGGGGAAGCTCGGTCGCGAACAGTTGAAAGAGGTAATGGCGCGTTTCCCCCTCGGCGGGGTCGGGCAGCAGATATTCCGAGTTGCCTTTCGCGTTCTTTCCGGTGCGCGGCGGGACCTCGCCCTCCAGCAGCTTTCCGCGCTGTCCGGCCAGCCCCCAGACCAGCCAGTGACACGCCGGATCACCCTTCGCATCGGAAGCGGTCGCGTCTTCGACGATCAGGATCAGTTCCTGCGATCCGGGCGGCGGCGCGGTCCACTCGAGCGGCGGGGCGACGGCATCCTCTTCCTTCGCCGTGAAGCACGGATCGAGCTCCTCCCCCTTGTCGAAGGCGGGGCTCGTCAGGGCAAAGCCTCCGCGCCCAGCAGTCTTCGCATCGCACAGCCTTGCAATCGCAAGGCCATCGCGGCGCGCAGGCGCGGGAACGCTCGATTCAAGCCAGTTGGGAAAATCGGTCATGATACAAGTCTATCCATCGTTTCCTCATTAGGCGCTTTGCCACTGCAACACGAGTGACCTCCAGGCAGTAAGCCCGTTTTCTCCCCGACACTTCCGATCGGGCAGGTGCCGGACACTCGCCCGGACACTCGCCCGGACGCAGGCCCTGAAACAGGCCCTGAAACAGGCAAAGCGCCGCATTCGCTTCATTTGCCAGTCATTTTCATCCCGGCACTAGCTTGCTCATCGATGACCATCAATGCATGGTGCCATTTTTAACGGGCCGGCGGAGAAACACTTCGCAACTCGTCTTTGTCGCTACAGCATAATCTCCCGGAGTCGCATTCCGCCATGACCATCTCGATCGCCCATGCCGGGCGCACCGCGCTTACCGCGACGCTTGCCGTCGCCCTGGCCGCCTGCGGTGGCGGCGGGCCGAGCGCGCCGCCCACTAGCGGAGGTGGAACGCCGACACCGACGCCGCCGGTCGCGAACTGTTCGATCGCCAACCAGATCGCTTTTGCCGACGATGTGCTGAACGAATGGTACCTGTTCCAGGACCTGCTCGACGATAATGTCGATCCGGCCGACTTTACCTCGGTCCAGAGCTTCCTCGATGCCCGGGTCGCCCCCGCGCGCGCAGCGGGCCGCGACAAGGGTTTTACCTTCGCAACCTCGATCGAGGAGGAGAACGATCTGATCGAAAGCGGATCGACGGCGGGATTCGGCATCCGGTTGACCTTCGATGACAATACCAGCCGGCTGTTCGTTTCCGAAGCTTTTGAAAACGGACCCGGGTTCTCCGCCGGGCTCGACCGCGGGTCGGAAATTCTCGCGATCGGTACCGATGCCTCCAACCTTCAGCTCGTATCGGAACTGGTCGCATCGGGCGGGCCACAGGCCGTGATCAACGCTCTTGGCCCAGCCGTTCCGAATCTCACGCGGGTGATCCGTTTCCGCCAGCCCGATGGCACGGTCATCGAAACCGCGATTGCCAAGGCGGACTTCGATCTCGACCCCATTTCGGAACGCTACGGTTCGCGGATCATCACGGATGGCGGACGAAAAATCGGCTATTTCAACCTGCGCACGTTCATCGTCGGCACGTCCGATCGCGAACTGGTCGAGGTGTTCCAGGAATTCAGCGACCAGAACGTGACCGAATTCATCTTCGATTTCCGTTACAATGGCGGCGGACTTGTGCGAATTGCCGAATTGCTCGGCGATCTTTTGCGCGGTCCGAACAACGGCGAAATTTTCAGCCAGACCCTGTTCAACGACAACAGGTCGGATCGCAACGAGACGCGCCTGTTTCGCGATACCACCCGGTTCTTCAACCCCGTGACCAACGATTTCGGCCCCCAGCGAAGCATACCGAAAGTCGATCCTTCGAAAATCGCTTTCATCACGTCCCGAAGCACGGCTTCGGCGAGCGAACTGGTCGTCAATTCGCTGATCCCCTATCTGGGCGAGGATGACATCGCGCTGATCGGATCGAACACGTCGGGAAAACCGGTGGGTCAATTCGGCTTCGATTTCGAGGAATGCGATCTGCGCGTGCGACCCGTCACGTTCCAGACCGTCAACGCAAGCGGGAATGGCGACTATTTCGCGGGACTTTCGAGCGTGGTCCCGAACACTTGCCGCGCGTTCGACGAAATCTTCGTGCCGCTGGGCGACCCGCGCGAAGATTCGATCGAAACCGCTCTCGACTTCCTCGCCGGGCGCACCTGCACGCCGATCAGCGGGGGCCCTGGCCAGACCGCCCAGAGCGTCGGCGGGCGCATGGTGCTTCAGCCCGATCGGCCCAACACGGTGCAACACGAAAATCCCGGGGTGTATTGATCGAGGCCGTCGACAGACGGATCGCCTGTCGGGCGCCAAGCCATTCGCCTCATCCCCGGCGAGGTTGGCGGTAAAGCGGGACTAGGTCGGGGGTCAGGTGTCCTCGCCCTTGGCGAAAAGGAAAGCGAGAAAACCGAACGCGAACGCCGCATCGAGCGCGAGTATGCCGACGGCCGTGGCCGAGCCCTCCTGCCCCAAAGCCTCAGGCATCAGCAGCGCGACCACGCCGATCTTGCCGATCACGCCTGCCCACAGCACCGGCGCGAAACGCGCGGGATCGCGTGCCACCATGAGGTAGACGACACCGAACGCGAAGACGAGCAATCCCACGATCCGCGCGTCGAGCGTCGCAGCAGGCGACAGCATCGAAAGCGCGCCGATCACGAGATTGAAGGCGCACGCCGCCCACAAAAACGCTCGCCAGAGCGGGCCGATCCGACCCGATCCGATCGGTGCACCCAGTCGTCCCGTTGCTGTTTTCCTGCTCATGGCATTTCGCTTCCGCTGAACGGTTCCTCGCTCGTATGGGCACAACCATACAGCGTTTCATCGCCTGCGACGACCGTTGCGGTGTAGGGATAGGAGCGGTCGGTCATGCCATCGCTGCATTCGCCGGGGGAAACGGCGATCTGCATCGTGCGCCCGTCCAGTTCGCCGCTGAAGCCGACCCCGTTATTGCCGGCGAACCGCGAAACCGCAAAGGTCGAGCCGTCTATGTCTTGCGGCGTCGAATAGGTCGCGCGGTATTCTTGTCCGGAAGGTTCGACGGTCATGTTCCAGAACGGTTCGGTCCCGGCCAGCGAGACAGTTGCGTCACTTCCAATGCCATCGAAGGGTTGCGTGTCGCGGGTAATCTCACCGGGACCATCCGCGCATCCGGGAAGGACAGATGCGCCGATCCATAACGCGACTATGGTATGTCGAACTTTCATGCGATCTTCCCTATCCCCTCGCACCGTGCCGGGAAAGAGCCGCCGAGGCAGGATGGTGCTGGAACGCGAAGAGGCGGATCCTTTCGGACCCGCCTCTTGCGTCGTGCGAGACGCGCGAACGCGCTCGCAAGCTTGTGAATGCCTTGGAATTACTCGGGCATCAGCACGGTGTCGATCACGTGGATGACGCCGTTCGATGCTTCGACGTCGGTCGCGGTGACGGTCGAGGTCTGGCCGGTCGCATCGGTCAGAACGACCGATCCGTCCTGCAACGTCGCAGTCAGTGTGCCGCCGCCCAGCGTGTTGAGTTCGTAGCCTTCTTCGCCGGCCGATTCGATCGCCGCGATCAACGTGTTCGCATCGGTCGCACCTTCGACGACGTGGTACTGAAGAATGCTGCCGAGCTGGTCGGTTTCCTCGGTCGTCAGCGTTTCGAGCGTGCCTTCGGGCAGCTTGGCGAACGCGTCATTGGTCGGTGCGAACACGGTGAAGGGACCTTCGCCCGAGAGCGCTTCACCCAATTCGGCAGCCGTCACGGCTTCGACGAGGGTAGAGAACTGGCCGTCCCCCTGAGCGACTTCGACGATCGATCCGGGTGCCGTGGCGTCTTCGGTCATCGCCATTTCATCGGCAACCATTGCGTCGTCGGTTTCCGCACCACTGTCGCAAGCGACGAGGGCGAGTGCGGCGGTAGATGCAAGCGTGAGTTTCAGCAGTTTCATTCAGATTGTCCTCGGTTTGGTTATGGGAATGTCATCTTGACCAGGGGGGCGAAAGCCCGCCCCTTTCATGCAAACAAACGTTAGTCTGGGGCGGTTGTTCCGCGCTGTTCATGCCCGCGCAAATTTTGTGGCGATTCCAAGGCACCGCCATCGTGGGAAGTAATCAGGCCGATATCCGTCCTCGATCGCACAAGGCATTGAACATTCTTCATGAATTTCTCATCCGGAGCCCCCGAACAACGGGTTCCTATAGGGGTTCGCGGCGAGAAAAAATATTTGCGAAAATCGACACGCAAGGTCGGATCAAGGCCTTCGCGCGCCCGTGGGCCGAGGTCCGAGGATGCCGATCAAGACGGAAAAGAAGCCGCTAGTCCCTTGCCCCGGCCCGAGCGCCGGGCTCGCCGGACGAAAGCTTGCGGATCATCGTGACCCGGCAGATCTGCGGGCCGAGATTGGGATCGGGCACGATGAGGTCCACGTCGAGGCCGTCGCAGATCCTGCCCGTTCCGACCTGGTCGAACCCGATGCCGCGCGCGAACCGAAGGTTCGGGCAGCGATTTTGCAATTCGAAAAGGAACGTCTCGCCCGCTCTCACATCGACGAGGACGGCCTTGTCGTCGTCTTCGACATTGCGGAAACCCGTGACGTTGCGAGTGAAGAAACACTCCCTGCCGCCCTGCTCGCGCGCGCTCGCAGTTTCGCCGGAAACGGGTGCGGCCGCGCCGGCCGGGGCGTAGGATATGTCCCCGCCCTCTTCGATCGGAGCGCACCCACCGGCGCAAACTGCAAGAGCCGCAAGCACGAATACGGTGCGGCGGGGACTGGCGGTTCGGTTGGTCCTCGTCTGGGTCATCGCTTCACCTGAATGCTGCGACCCGCTTCGCCGGTCAGCCCGCCGCAACGCGGGTCGGACTAGCCGTCGATCACCTTGTCGGGGCGAGCGTCGTGGCGGTGCTTCTCGCTCTTGCCAAACACGCGTTCGAGACGCTGGGCCAGCGTGTTTGCGGCCCGGCGGGCCGCATCGTCGACCGCATCGGCCTTGCCCGTCACGCCAATTGCCCGGCCGGTTCGCGGACGAGCCTCTATCTTGCAGTGCTTGTCATCCGCACCGTGCTTCGATCCGTTGACGTCGGAAACATGGACCTCGACCCGGGTCAGGCGGTCTTCGTACCGGCTGAGCTTTTCGCGCACCATGGCCTCGATGCGCTTGGCGACATTCTCGGTACCCATGACGGAGCTGTCGGTGTTGAACTGGAACTGCATGATCGGCTGTCTCCTCTGTTTCTCGACCTTACCCATTTGGGTGAGAGCGGGCCTATCGCAATAGGCTGGAGGATAAAGCGTAACCTTCCGTACGCATTCTACCGGAAGATTCGGTCGTTTCGCGGTCAGTTGGCCGCGTTCGTATCGTTTTGTGCTTCGGCCACTTCGAGCTGGGCCTCGGCCTCGGCTTCGCGCTTGGCCACGCGTTCGGCATCGGCACGCTCACGTTCGACAGCGCCCTTGCGCGCCTGTTCGGCAAGGCCGCGCCAGGTTTTTTCGGACCGCAATTCCCGATCCCGCACATTGTCGAGCTCGGCCTCTTTCGCAGCGGCAGCCGCGGCGTCGGCGCGTTCGTTATAAAATTCGAAAGTCTGTGCCATTGGGGTCCTGTCGGGCTGGAGGGAAAGGAAACGGCGCGCGGGACGATAACCGTCCCGCGCGCCGTCAATTGTCGACGATATCAGTCGGCAGCCGAGAGGTTCACGGCGCTTTCCTTGCCATTGCGGCCGGTTTCGACATCGTAGTTCAGGCGCTGTTCCTTATCGAGCGAATGCATGCCGGCGGCCTGCACTGCGCTGATGTGGACGAAGCTGTCAGCCGAGCCGTCGTCGGGCTGGATGAAGCCGTAGCCTTTTTCGGTGTTGAAGAACTTTACGGATCCGGTCTTGGACATTTCAGTGTTCCTTTCGAAGAACATGTTCGGCCAGATGGGCGAAATGCCTGCCCTGGCCCTTTAGGGTACAGCCGGCACGCGAATGCGGACCGGAGGCGTCAAATCGTTCTTGGAAAGGAAAACGTCGTCCGGTTAACGCCGGGGCCTGTCGAACCTTAAGTCCTTGGGCAAGCGGCGGAGCGCAAATTTCGAAGTCCGTCGCAAATTCCGACGTCAGCGCGAATGGTGTAGCACAAGCCCGGCGATTTACCTAATTGTTCCGTTCAAGCGAAGTGCCGGGGCTGCAGACGGGCCGACATCGCGCCGCCCCGCCCCCCCCCCTTTTCCCGGCGTTCGCCCCCGTGTGACCCGCGCTGCGATTTCATGACGCGATAATTGCGGATCGGTCTATGCAAGGAGCGGGGCCTCTCGCCCCGATAGGAACACGAAATGGCCAAGGGTCAAAAGAAGAAAAGCCGCGAAGCACGCAAGCCGAAAGCCGACAAGGGCCCCAAGCAGAATGCTTCCAACCCCAGCCTGAAGCCCGGCGGGATCAAGGGGCTGGAAAACATGAAGAACAGCTAGGCCGAAGCGTCCCGGCGCGCCCCGTGGCTTCCGCGCCCGTTTTTCCGGGCATTGGCACGGGGTGGCGTCGGCCCGGCCGATCGGGCAGAGCGCGGGGCCATGTCCGAACACCTGCCCTCCGAAAAAACCACGCCAACGATCCTGGTCGATGCCGATGCCTGCCCGGTAAAGGACGAGATATACCGGGTCGCACAACGTTACGCAGCGCAGGTGCGCGTCGTCAGCAATTCCCCCTTTCGCGTCCCCACCAGCGATCGCGTCAGGCGCGTGGTGGTCGACGACGGCTTCGATGCCGCCGACGACTGGATCGCCCAGAACGCCGATGCGCGGAGCGTGGTGATCACCGGTGACATATTGCTGGCGGAACGCTGCCTGAAAACCGGCGCGCGCGTGCTGAAACACAACGGCGAGGAATTCGACGCCGCCAGCATCGGCTCGGCGATTGCGACGCGCGCCATCATGGCCGACCTGCGCGCGGGAATGGATGGCGTCGGAGGCGGACCGCCGCCGTTCAGCAAGGCGGACCGTTCGCGGTTCTTGCAAGCGCTCGACCGGGTGCTCGTGGGAATGGGATGAGAAGCCGCACCGTCGGCGCCTCGGTGCAAGAACAGCCGCCCATCATCCCTCTTCGCGATTTCCGCCACCCCCCACGATCCGCCGGTGTTCGTCCACGCTGCGACGCATTTCGCGCGCCTGCAGATGCAGCGCCTTGCTGCTCAGCCGGATTTCGCTGCTCTGCTGGAAGAAACCGAGCACCAGCCACAAAAAGGCGAGCGGGCTGGAGACGCCGCCAAGGAAATCCCCCAATTCGTTGAGCTTGAGGTCGGCGGGGTTCTGGCCCTGAAGGAACAGGTATAGGGTCACGCCCGCGACATAGATCACGGACAGGACCAGCCCGATCATGGGGAGGCGGCGCCGCTCTCGCGCATTGTCGAGAACGATCTCGGTATCCGTATTCGGGTCGTCCATGCGATCTCGCTCCCTTGCCGCACCACGCTGTCCGTTCGTCGCTCGCGCCAAGCCTACCGGGCGGCTTCCGGATCGGGTCCGGGCCCGGCCCGCACGATCTCCTCGGCCAGTTCCGCAATCGTCGCGCCCATCAATTGCACGCGCATGCGGTTGTAGGCGCGCTGTCCGTCCGGGGCCAGCGTCAGGCGCTGGGTCACCTCGTAATTGCCGTGCATCGTGTAGGTCAGCGTCAGCATGTTGCCGCGCGACCAGCCCTCGACGAGGCCATAGGCATCGGTCAGCCGCCCGGAATAATAGCCCTCCCCCAGCC
>JGI12210J13797_10185748_pt1 | contig 15330 bp, 15 predicted proteins | sample ElkSlonscriptome_3_FD_13797 | JGI IMG/M metagenome (IMG submission 13797)
TTGGGGTTAAATATCATCCGGCTGGTGCGGCGACTTCCTGCTTTTTGTATGCTTCCAAAGTCATCCGGCCATCGCCGCATCCTCCTTCACCTGCCGGGCGAATGCTGGTCCCGTAGATCTCGGCTTTCCCTTTGTATGCGTAGGGATCTTTTCCGGCGACCATGACGATGTCTCGTGTGTCCTGCAGTGCCATATGCACATTCTCCTCATAGCGCCAAGGTAGAAACGATTCCGCACTCATGTAATGATTGACGAGCGCACGCCGGAACCCGGCCTGAGCCTGGTTCGGCAGCGAGCGGTGCAACAAATACCCATTAAAAAAGACAATAGCGCCACGCGGCACTTCCACCGGCACCGAGTCCCGCTCTTCATCGTAAGGGAAATCATACGCCATCCGGGCGCAATCAAACCGCGGATCGTCGTGCGGATATTGAGGCCAGAGAATGCCTCGCTTCTGAGAGCCCGGGATCACCCAAAGACAACCGTTTTCCACCGTGGCATGATCCATAGAAATCCAGGCCCCGGCCAGGGAACGGTCGCGGGTCGGAATATAATCTTCATCCTGATGCCAGGCTTGACCCGGTTTTCCGGCACTCTTGATGAAGAGCATGGACTGCATGCATTTGACATTCGGCCCGATCACCCGGGTTAAAACATCGACGATCGATTCGTGCGCCAGAGCCTCATGGAGGAGCGGACTTTTTTTGTCGGGATGATGGATGCAAAGCACTTTAGAGATGACTTCATCGTCGGAGAGCTCGTCGAAATCTCCTGCTTGAATCTGGACCTCGCGCCCTTTGATTTCCCCGCGTTGCCCACGGCAAATCGCCACGGTTTCTTCACAAAGCGCTTCCACTTCTTGCTCACTCAGCCCATCGAGCAACACCAGGTAACCTTGTTCACGATAAAACTCGGCGGCATCTGGCCCGAGCTGCTCTCGTCGAAAATAGCCGGCGGGAGGATGGTCACGGAGATGCTGCATTTTTTCGTCCACAGGGGAAAGCGTTTCGGCAATTGTTCTCATAAGAACATCATGGCATAGGAATCCGCTTGATAAATGGCTGCAATTCTCAAAAACCTATCGTAAATGAACACCCTCTTTTTGGCGCGTCACTTTCATTTCGGCGTGGTGACTTATCCGCCGGGCGGCGAACTGGGGCCGCGACATCAGACGCGGCTTCAGTTGGTGCTCATTCATGAAGGTTCCGTCACGATCGAAGTCTCAGGGCATCGCCGTCGTTTGGTCGCTGGAGAGATCACACTTTTGTTGCCCGGAAATCGTGAGCAGTTTTGGTTCGATCGCGATCAGGTGACGCGGCATTCGTGGTTGGAAGCAAGCGAGCCGCAGGTGGAAGCGGAGACATTGGAGTGGCTGGCGACGGCGCCTCACGCGGTGCCGTTCAGCACTTGGCTGGAGAAGTTGGTCCGCCGTGGGTTCCAGGCGCGGAATCAGGCGGACAATGCGTTTCAAGCCCAGCTCATTCAACAGCTCGGACCGGCCGCTTTTCTGCAATTCCTGCTCGATGCCGATATGCCGCCGCCCAAGACGCGGGATCACCCGGACGCGTTACGCAAGGCGACGCGCATTATATCGGATGAATTCGCCAGTCCTCTCGATTTAACGACGCTCGCCAAGCGAAGCGGGGTGAGTGCACAGCATTTGATGCGACTCTGTCGTCAACATCTTGGCACGAGCCCGATCCGTAAATTATGGCAGGTCCGGGCGCAGGAAGCTGAACGATTGATCAGATCGACTGGGTTGGCCTTGGCGGAGATCGCGGAACAAACGGGATACCAGAACGCATTTCACATGAGCCGCCAGATCCGTCAGCGCACGGGGTATTCACCGCGGCAGTTGAGGGAGATGCAATGGGGGCGGAGTTAAAAAAGCGGACAGCGGCTGCGTGTCAGGAGTTGGAACCGTTCGGCTCCCAGGCTTGCACCCACGTTCCATCCGACCCTCGATCCCACCGGAAACGCATTCCGAGTTGTCACTTGGGCAGGACTAGCGGATGGTGAACGCTTCTATGGAGGAGAGCCGTACGGAGATGATCAACCCGGAAGAGTCAACGGGCCCGCAACAGAAACCGTCGTTTTGGCGCCAGATCAAGGTAACGCCGGTGACCTGGATCGCCGCGGCGATCTGTGTGCTGATGTTCCTGCTTCAACTGCTGGTCGCTCCAGCGGGCCGGTTGCTCGGTTATCCCGGCCTTTACACCGCGGACATGATCTGGAACGGCGCGCTCTGGGGTTTGATCACACCAGCCTTTCTGCATGGGGATTTTCTGCATATCCTCTTCAATCTCGCTTGGCTGATTTATCTCGGCCGGTTGGTGGAATACCGGATGGGTTCCAAACGCTTCATCCTTTTCTACCTGGCGTCGGCTGCGGTGGGGAGTTCCGTGCAACTGGCCTTGAGCGACGGGACTGGGGTGGGCGTTTCCGGGGTGGTCTGCGCCCTGTTCGGGTATGTCTGGTGGATGCGCCCGCTCGAACCGCTCTACGCGACGGTGATCACGCGGCAACTGATTCTCTTTTTCGTCGGCTGGTTGATTCTCTGTATTCCGCTAACCGTGTTTGGGGTGCTGAACATTGCGAACGGCGCCCATTTTGGAGGCTTGATTTTCGGGCTCGGGGTGGCGGAAGCGTTTTATCGAACCAAGGAAGCGCTCTGGCGATGGGTCTTCATCGGGTTGGTGGTTCTGGCGCTTTTGCCCTCCTTTTATTGGCCGATCTCTCCCGCCTGGCATTATGCGGCGGGACGCGAGGCGCTGCGAAAAGGGAACGTCGCCGAGGCGATCGAGCACTTCAGCCATGGCGAGGAGGGCAACAATGGACGCGTATTTTTGACCGGCATGCAATTGGTGCAACTGCAAATGATGCAAGGCCAAGGCGAAGAAGCGATCGAATCGATGGAGGCCTTAGCCCCGATTGCCGACAAGATGCCACGCGGGGCGCGCTCCCAATTTCACAATGGATTTGCCTGGTTCCTGGCCACCGCATCGAACGCAGAATTGCGGGACGGCACCCGAGCGGTCCAGGAAGCCCGGTTGGCTGCGGAGCTGACCGATCATCAAGAGGCCGCCATTCTCGATACCTTAGCGGCGGCTCATGCCGAAGCGGGTGACTTCGATCAAGCCGTGAAATGGCAGAAAGCCGCTTTGAAAGAGAATGATAATCCGGCGCACAAAGAGGAATTCGAAGATCGGCTGAAGCTTTATCAGGAAAGGAAACCTTACCGGGCGCCGGAGTTTTGAAGGGGGATGAGTGATTTTTCTCAATCGGGTGGTATCACGACTCTGCACCGATTGACGGGTGTGGCGGGTTCGGCGCCGATGACTTGGTTTGAGTCGTTACCGGATCGATCGCCGGTGGTGGTCGTGTTGCCGGTCCACCAACGCGATTTGGGAGTGCCGGCGTTGGAAAAGATTCTGGTGAAGCTGACTTGCTGTGCGGTGATACGCGCCTTGATTCTGGTCATCAATGGAGCGGACGAAGCGACACTGGCAGAGGTGCGCGGGCGATACGGCTCCTCGAACTGCTGGATCCGCTCGGGGGATTCGGCTCGAGTGCAACGAGTCATCTCGGAATCGCTGGGGGTGGACGCGTCCATGCTGAGTGGAAAAGGGCTTAATCTCTGGCTCGGCATGAGCCTGGTGCGGCGGCATTTTCCCGAAGCGCGGGTTCTCATGCATGATGCGGATATCACCTCTTTCGAGATGGAATTGCCGGCGAGATTGGCCTTTCCCTTGTTGCACGAGTCGCTCGATTACCAGTTTGCGAAGGGGTATTACGTGCGGTATTCGGAGCGGCTTTACGGCCGGGTCACCCGGCTTTTCGTAACCCCTTTGTTACGGGCGCTCGTGCGGGTATTTGGTCATTCGCCTTTTCTCGATTACTTGACCAGTTTTCGTTATGTTTTGGCTGGGGAACAAGGGATCGGACCGGAATTGCTTGGTCAGATCAGGATGCCGCTCGGATGGGGCGTGGAGCTCGGGTTATTAGCGGAGGCGTTCCGTCATCTGGAACCGCGGAAGATCTGTCAGATCGATTTGGCGACCAATTACCAACACAAACATCAAGAGCTGAAACCGGGTCAATCGCTGGCGGGGTTGGGACGGATGTGCCAGGAAATTGGCGGGACACTCTTCTACGAGGTGGAACGGGAGGGGATGCGTTTGGGCGAGAGCGAACGGACGGCCTTGCTCCAGTCCTTTCACCGGCAAGCGCTGGAAGCGGTCCGGCGGCATCATCATGATGCGATCTTCAATGGATTGGACGTGGATCCTGAGGAAGAAACGTGGCTGGCCCAGGAATTCCATGCAGCGCTCGGCGAAGCGCTCGCGCGGTATCCCGAGATGCGCCAGACACCTCCCCGGGTGGCTCCGCCGATCGATGCCTTATTGGAAAAGAAAACGGCCCTCGCCCAGTGGGTCGACGACGGCTGACGTTGGCCGATCACTCACCAAGCAAACGATTCAACAGGAAACGAGGACCGCCTTCCGCGCGATCGGTGCTTTCGGTTTTGCGAATCTTGCTGGGGCTGGCGTATCGATGTTCGTATTCGAACGTGTCGATGGGAACGCTCACCCGTTTGCCGCCATCGGCGAGTTTCCGATGTTTCGCAATGAAATGGCGGGGGCTGAGGTAATTCGAATCGTCGCGAGCGAATTGCATGCGGTTCATACCGATGGCCAGATTTTTGCGGAGCTCGAGATGCAGATGGGCGGTATACATGCCGCGATTGGTGCCGATCCCGCCCACCTGATCGCCGCGTTTGATCTGTTGCCCTTCTCGCACGCTGATAAAATCGAGATGCGCATAGAGGGAATCGACGTATTCCACTTTACCGCTCGCCGGACTGCGGTAGGCGTGCCGGATGATGACGCAATTGCCCCATCCCTTACGGACATCACGCGCCAGGACGACTCGCCCGTGAGCAATGGAGTGGACGGGGTCTCGAAGGTCGGTGTTGCCACCTCCGTTGCCATTCCAATCATCGCCAAGATGACCGTGAGCGCGGTAACCGCGGTAGACGTAATAGTTTTCCGCATCAGGAATTCCAACGGGATAATCGAACCCGTCAGCAAGGGGAATCCGGGCGGTAGAGGGATCAGCAGAAACGATTCCGGTCGCAAGCAAAGCCAGAATCGCAAGAAAACTTATGCGTCGCATGCGGGCTGGGGTAAAGGAATGAGCAGAACGATGCAAGGGTTTTATGCACAAAAATGCCAATGCGCTCCTGTGCGTCGCGACCCATTCCCAGAGTAATCATCCATCGTTCCCCACCTTCGCCCGATACCGAACCCAGCGGAATTCCGGCCGTTCGATCAAGGTTTCCACCGGTGCAAAGTCCGCCTCAAACGCCGGAAAATGAGTGTCGCCCTCGTATTCACCCGCAACATGGCTCAGCAGAATCTCCTGGCAATACGGCAATCCCGCCCGGTAAATCGCCTCGCCACCGCAGAGATAGACCGGTTGCGTAAAGTCCTGCGGTTTCAACACCGCCAAGGAAGCCACCGTTCGTGTCCCGGGATATTCGCGTCCACTTGCTGAAACAACGATGGTTTCCCGGCCTGGCAACGGTTTTCCGATGGATTCATGCGTTTTCCGGCCCATCACCAGCACCCCGCCCAAGGTGGTTGCTTTGAAAAATCGGAAATCTTCCGGTAAATGCCAGGGAATGCCGCCTTCGCATCCAATCACCCGATTCTCCGACATCGCCGCCACCGCCGTCATCCATCTCATACGGCCACGGGTGCTTTGATGGCGGGATGCGGATCATAACCGACCAATTGAATATCGTCATAAACGAAATCTTCGAGCCGGGTTCTGGCCGGGTTCAATTCCAAGCGGGGCAACGGACGTGGTTCCCGGCCGAGCTGTTCCTTGGCTTGATCGAGATGGTTTTGATAAAGATGCAGATCGCCGAAGGTATGAACGAACTCTCCCGGCTTCAGCTGGCACACCTGAGCCACCATGCAAGTCAGCAAGGCGTAAGAGGCGATATTGAAAGGCACGCCCAAAAATAGATCGGCGCTCCGCTGATAAAGCTGACAACTCAACTCCCCCTCCATCACGAAGAACTGGAACAACACATGGCAAGGCGGCAGGCGCATTCCGCCGATTTCAGCTGGATTCCAGGCGGTAACGAGATGCCGGCGGGAATAGGGATTCGATCGAATCTCCTCCACCACGTTCGCGATCTGATCGACACGTTTTCCATTGCCGCCACGCCAATCTCGCCATTGCGCCCCATAGACCCGGCCGAGATCTCCATTTTCATCGGCCCACTCGTCCCAGATGGTCACCTTGTTTTCTTGGAGCGAACGGATATTGGTTTCCCCCCGGAGAAACCAGAGGAGCTCATGAAAAATGGAGCGCGTATGAAGCTTTTTCGTCGTGAGCAACGGAAAGTGTGTCCGCAAATCGAATCGAGCTTGCGCGCCGAAGATCGAGTAACAGCCCACCCCGGTCCGGTCATCTTTAAAACGTCCCTGATCGAGCACGAGCCGGAGCAACCGATGATATTCCTGCATGAGGCTTACTCTGGCGAAAGCCTTCGGACTTGCCAAGCCCGAGCGCAATCGCTGACCTCTTCGAGCATGGAAATCAAATATGCCGGACATTTCCTGCGATTCGTGCAGGACGGGAAATGGGAATTCGCCGAGAGAACCAATTGCGACGGAGCCGCGGCGGTGATTGCTTTCACGGAGGCTGGGGAACTGGTGCTGATTCGCCAATACCGTCCGCCGGTTGGTTCGCACGCCATCGAATTGCCTGCCGGCCTGGTGGGCGACGAGAAGCATCTTGGGGAAGAAGAGTTTGTCGAGGCCGCGAAACGGGAGTTAGAAGAAGAAACGGGTTACCACGCTGACGAGTTGGAGTTGATCGGCAAAGGCCCGACCACTCCGGGACTGAGTTCGGAAACGGTCCACCTCTATCTAGCGCGCAAGGTGCGTCAGGTGTCGGAAGGCGGCGGCGTGGCGAATGAATCGATCGAAGTCTTCACCGTGCCGGGAGCGGAGTTAGCGGGTTGGTTGATGGCACGAGAAGCTGGCGGCGATGTAATCGACCTGAAAGTGCATATCGCCCGCGCGTTTCTTCCTTGATCCGGGTTGTTAACCCCAATGGTTCATAAAACCAGGCGTGCTTGCTTGATCTTTTTGCGCAGAGCTGTGTCGTGCAGGCGGTTCCGTATCTCAACGGATACGCCCCCGCCTGAACTCCTTGCTCGGCACAAAACTCTGTGGCGCAATCACTCCCCGCTTTTGTGAAACAGTGGGGTTAAGAAAGAGCGGGATAGCGTTACTCCATCACCATCTCATTATACCCCAATTTCCGTTTTAACGAGATCAAGCGATCGATTGCCTCGGTGAAAGCGCCGGGTTCATGGGCATACCCGCCCGTCCGAGCGGTCGCGGTGAAGTCGCAGATGAAATCGACCACATCTTCGCGCGAAAGCCGATCTTGCTGGATGGCCGGTAGCTCGGAGAAATTCCAATATTTCAATAAGAACTCGCGCAACCGCTTCGTCTCGCCAAAGAGCGATTTCAATTCGCCACTTCCCAATTGGCCGTGGCGAGCCGTGATCATCTGCACGGTTGAGGCCGCCAAAAAGAAATAATCCGGCAATCGATCGTAAGCCGTGAAGGTCTGGCTGTAAGCGTCGAGATCGATAGCTTTGAACTGCCCACGACGACTGATCATCACATTACCGTTCTTCAGGTCGTTGATCGCGAAGCCGAGCCGGTGCACTTCCTCGACCCAGAGCGTCTTGCTGACCAGCAGATCGAGCAAATCAACCAGATCGGGCGGTGAAGAAAATGGAGGCGCTTGCCGGGCTCGCCGCCAAGCCTCCCCGTCGCTCAGATCGAGCGCCGAAAGAAATTCATGCCGAGCCGCCTCTTCATCGGGTCTCGGTTGGAGCGGGCGCAAGATGCTGGAATGCTCCGAGCCCGTGATGCCGAGCAGATTATCCAGCGTGTCCCCATCTACCAACTGCAACACATGGAAGGTCGCGCGCACTTTCGGCAACTTGCCCGCATCGAAAACACGGATGACATGCGGCGATGACGATAGACCGCCCGCCGTCTGCATGATCGTTTCCGCTGCCTCGATCGCTTCCTTCTTCATTCCCTTCCGGATGCGGTCGACCTTGATGGCCACTCGTTCCGGGATGGATGCGTTCGTGGCATTAATCGCTTCATACACCCGGCCAAACTGGCCGATCCCGAGCTGGCGAACCAGATGGTAATGATTGTCAGCCAACGGCTCCCGAACCTTCTTCCACGCCACCAGATCTTCATCATCTAAAATGCCGAACTGCCCAGCTTTCGGCGCGGGCGTGATGACCTTTTTCTTCCCTTTCCATTCGAAATCCATCGCCTGCATCCAGTCCGGGACATCCGGCATGAGTCCGGCAATGCTCAATCGAAGATAACGGGAATCCAAGTAATCGCGCACGAAGATCCTGGCAGACGCTTCGCCGGTTGCCAGCTGACGAGCGTTTAATAAAAAAGAAAGATCGTTGAGGAGACGGAAGAACGGATTGCGCCGCTGAATATGCTGGACCGATTCCCCGTCCCGCTTGGCGGTATACCGTTCAAACAATTCACCGCATGGATTGGGCACCAACTTCCCGCCCTCCTTCCCATCATAAAGAAGGTAAAGATTCACGATCACCCATAACGTCGTAATCTCGATCCGCTCCGTAAATCGGTCACGCGGGTAATTCGGGTAACCGAGGCAGAGAAAAATTCGGCGCAACACCGGCCAGACCAGGCCGAGATTTTCCAAATGCGTCGGTTTCTCCTTCTGGATCCTCTCATTTTGAACGCTCTGCACTAATTGAGTGCTTAATAGAATCCGCGTGACCACTGGGTCGAACGCGTCGTCGAATCGAATCTCGCGCGTGGCCGGGCCCGGCAAATCTTTTGCCGTGCGCATCTCGACCACTTTGGATTGGCGCTCAGCGTTTCCAAAAAGCAAGCGCTGCAAGAGCGCAGCGACCGCCGGTTGCGCACTCATTTTTTCATTCACCGTAACGACCGCGCCGTTGAGCCAACGGCACCAATCTTTGACGTGCGGTCCTCCGATCGGTTCGAATTGAAGGCGTTCATCCCAGGTATGGCGCCGGACTTCGATCCGCAGACCGTCCGGATCACAGCGTTGTTCCCAAGGCGTTTCCAGGTAATCGCGCCAAGCTTCTGATTCTCCCGCGAATACGGTGGTGCTCAATTCCGAAGAAACAGCCACCGACGCTTTGGCTGATGGCGTCAACTGGGGGTCCGGGAGAGCGCGAGCTTGCCGTGGAGAAACCCAGCGCAGAAAGGGAGAACTCATGGTAGGATGGAGCTTGCCGACCCGGCCCCAATCCGACAAGGGCCAAGTCATTCCCTATTTCCAGATTGACATTTGAGCCGGCGCACCAACTTATCAACTCCGTCAGTCTCAAATTGTTATGAACAAATTCAGCCTCACACTGCTCTTCGTGGCAGCTTTCGGTCTTTTGGCCGCCCCCTCGACGATCGCCCAGCAATTGATCGCTTACCCCAATCAAGACGAAGCAATCTTCGTCATTACCATTCCCGACGATTGGGAAATCACCCAGGCCGAATCCATGGAAGACTATTTCCTGGTGGAAGGTCCCACGGGCGCTGCCCTCTTTTTCCGGGCAATGCCTGGTGACATTGAAGAGACGATCGAAGAGAACTTCGCTTATCTCGAAGAAAACTTTGAGGAACTTGAGTTGAGCGAACTCGAGGAGGTCGAGTCCAACGGCTATGTCGCGCTCGTCGCGAATGGAACGGGCAACGATGTCGAAGATGGCACCCCCGTCATCTTCGGGATGGCCTGGTTCGCCTTTCCGGATGGGCGCGTGGCCGAAATTTGGTTCGAAGCGGCAGCCGACGATGAGGAAGGCGCCAAGACCGCCAAGGCGATCCTCGAATCATTTTCGCCAGTGGAATAGATCGATAGCCGCCGGGCAAAAAGGGGCGGAGGCGTTTGTGAGGTTGTGAATCGTGACAGCTGAACGGTTCCCAAGCCTCGCGGCCGCTGTCAATGCTTCCGGCGATTGGCCAGCTGCTTCCGGAAAAGCGGGACGAGCACGCGGTCGATATGAGCGAACGCGTTTTCCAATCCCTTCTCCAGATAAATGCGCCCGATCTCGGCTTCCACTTCAGTCGGCCGCCCGAACGAGGAAAGGAACTGGTTACAGGTCATCGCCTTGAACAGTTCGCTCTTATGTCCGGCTGGTTGATTATCCAGGATCCATTGGCGGGCGAACAAGGCGAGGACTCCGTCGCCGATCCAGGCGAGGTCTTGGACGTTCGAGGCTTCCGATTCCGGCATGCCTGATCTTCTCCAAAGAAGGTCCTTCAGTAAAGCTGCGGCACGATCATCTTTTGCGGGATGGGATTCCGCACGTAGTCATCATGATGCACGCGCGACGGCAGCACCACTGAATCGCGTTCCACGTCGGTATAATTCACCTGGCTCAGAAGGTGTGAGATGCAATTGAGCCGAGCCCGCTTCTTATTATCCGCCGGGATGACCCACCAAGGCGCTTCAGGAATGTGCGTTTTTTCCAGCATGACCTCCTTCGCCTTGGTGTAATCCTCCCAGCGCCGACGCGATTCGAGATCCATCGGACTCAATTTCCATTGTTTGAGCGGGTCGATGATCCGGCAAGTAAACCGAAATTCTTGTTCCGCGTCGGTGATGGAAAACCAATATTTGATCAGCTGCACGCCGGAGCGGATCAGCATTTTTTCGAATTCAGGGACTGCCCGGAAAAATTCCTGATATTCGTCCTCATCACAGAATCCCATCACCCGTTCGACCCCGGCCCGATTATACCAGGAACGATCGAAGAGCGCGATTTCACCTCCGGCAGGCAAATGCGTCACATACCGTTGGAAATACCATTGGGACTTTTCCCGCTCCATGGGGGCGGGCAAGGCGACCACTCGGCAGACGCGCGGGTTGAGACGCTGGGTGATTCGCTTGATGACACCGCCTTTCCCCGCAGAATCCCGCCCTTCGAAGAGGACCACGATTTTGTGTTTCGTCTCCACCACCCAATCCTGCAGCTTCACCAGTTCGACCTGCAGCCGGTGTAATTCCTTCAGATATTGGCGGCGAAACTCCTTGGTATCGTTCTTCTCGTGCTCTTCGCGGGGCCGAACTTCTTCGTCATAATCCCCCATCTGCATTTCGAGTTCTTCATCGAATTCATCGAGATATTCTTCACGGAAGCGGGCGAGAAGTTCGGGGTCGTGCATTGGGTCCATGTGCAAGAATAGTAAGATCTTCTCTCTGCATAAGAAAGCTCGATCAGGTCGAGTCAAATGCCGTCGAACCGTGTTACAAATCTGTGACAAGGCGGGCATTCCCTCCCGCGTCGCCCCTTATTCCCATTCCAACTCGAAAGCTTCTTGCCAATTCAAACGCCACTTTTTAGGTCAGAGAGCGTCCAACAACGAAATTCCCCTGACTTCACCCTTCCATGACGATTCCATCCCAAGACCGCCTGTTTCCCCTTCTCGACCAATTTGAAATCGAACTGCCCAGCTGGGGGTTCGCCGATACCGGCACCCGTTTCGGTAAATTCTTTCAGCCTGCCGCCGCGATTGATACCAACGACAAACTGGCTGATGCCGCGGAAGTGCATCGGTTGACCGGGATCTGCCCGACCGTCGCCACCCATGTGCTCTGGGATTTCGATGCCCAGACCCCCCCGGCCGATGTCGCCAAATCCGCCCTGGCCAAAGGCGTCAAACTCGGCTCGGTCAATCCCAACGTTTTCCAGGATCAACAATACAAACTCGGCAGCTTCGGCAATCCGGATCCAGCCATTCGCCAACAGGCGCTGCAGCATTGTTACGACAGCATTGAGATCGCTCGCCAAATCGAGAGCCAATATCTCTCGCTCTGGTTCGCTGATGGCACGAATTATCCGGGCCAGGACAACATCCGTTCCCGCAAACAACGGTTCACCGAAGGGTTGAAAGCCTGCCACGACAAGCTCGATCCCGGCATGGTGATGCTGGTCGAATACAAACCGTTCGAACCCGCCTTTTACGCCACCGATATCGCCGATTGGGGCATGAGCTATATTTACAGTAAAGCAGCCGGCCCACAGGCGAAAGTGCTCGTCGATACCGGCCACCATTATCAGTCGCAAAACATCGAACAAATCGTCGCCTGGTTGCTCGACGAAAAAATGCTCGGCGGCTTTCATTTCAACGACCGCCGGTATGCCGACGATGATCTGACATTGGGTTCGATCGATCCGTATCAGATTTTTCGGATTTTCTTCGAAATTCATGCTTACGCCCATGCCAACGGCGGGCAGCAACCCGAAATCGCTTATATGGTGGACCAAAGCCATAATCTGAAATCGAAAACCGAGGCGATGATCCAAACCGTTCTCACGGCCCAGAAACTCTATGCCAAAGCGGCCCTTGTCGATTTCGACGCGCTGGAAAACGTGCAAGCGGCCGGCGATATCGTGGTCGCGGAAAACATGTTGAAGGAAGCGTTCGACACCAACGTCGACGCGATCCTGGGAGAATGGCGGATGAGCAAAGGCCTCGCCCAAGACCCGCTCGCGGAGCATCGCGCCAGCGGTTATCAAAAGAAAGCCGCCGAAGAACGGACGAAACGCCGCAAGGAACTCGGCATCGTTCAGGGCGGCAGCTACGCCTGATGCAGCCGGTTGTCACCAAAGCCAAAGGGACGCCGAGTTTCCTCTGAGGAGAGCGGCCCTGCCGGATCACCATTCTTCATGTCCCACGATCTCGCTTACGTCCTGCTCACCCCGCACTCCTTGCGCAAAGCACGCACGGGCGGCATTCTCTCGCGTCTGCTCTCCCGCACGGGGCTTGAACTTGTCTATGCCCGCATGCTGGCTCCCGATGCGGATTTCGCTTCCCGCTATGCCGCCACCATGATCGAACATCCCGATCATCGGCATCGCGCCACGCACGAATTGCTCCGCGATTACGTGCTTCGCGAATTCACCCCCGCAGGCGATAGCGAACAAGGCAATCCGCGCGCCTTACTCTTGGTCTTCGCCGGGGAAGGCGCCCCCGCCCGGCTCATGGCTGCCGTCGGTCATATCCTTTTCGACACCACGCGAGGGGAAACCATTCGGGACACCTACGGGGATTACATGGTCGAGCCCAACGGTGATGTGCGCTATTTTGAACCGGCTGTCCTAGCAGCCCCCGACGAAGCTTCGGCTCGGCGCGACCTACAATTGTTCGCGGAATGGGCTGGGCATCACGGCGCTCTCGCTCGGGAAGCCGCCCCCAGTCCTCAAGATCCGTTTGCCGAAGAAACACTCGTCTTGGTGAAGCCGGATAACTTCCGTTTCCCCAACGGTCGGCCCGGTGCGGTGGTCGATCTCTTTTCGCGCACCGGTCTGACCATCGTCGGTATGAAGGTGATCCAGATGTCGGTCGCGCAGGCGGAAGCCTTTTACGGGCCCGTTCTCGAAACGCTGCAGCGTGTCATGCATGATTCAACCGGCACTCGAGCGCGGATGGCGGTTGAAAAAGAACTGGGGTGCCCCATTGAACCGGACACGGAAACTGCGTTGGCAGATCTGCTGGGGCCGATTTACAGCCGTTATTACTGGGAAACACTCGTGCAATTCATGGCTGGCTCACGTCCCAGCGAAGTGCATGAGGCACAGAAGAGCGCGCCCGGCACCGAGACCAGTCTGGCGGTGGTTTATCGTGGGCGGGATGCCGTTCGGAAAATCCGCGAGGTTTTGGGGCCCACCGATCCAGCGAAAGCGCCGCTCGGTTCGATCCGGCGTGAATTTGGACAGACGATCATGATCAATGCCGCCCACGCCTCCGATGCCGCCGACAATGCGACACGGGAAATGGGTATTATTGAAATAGAAGAGAATTCCCTACAAGAGTTGGTTGAAATGCATGGGGGCAGCCTATAGGGTCGCGACTCCACTTTAGCTGCCCATGCAAATTACCACTCGAGCCTCCAGTATCACCCCATCGCTCACCCTGTCCATCGACGCCAAGGCCAAGGCCATGAAAGCCGAGGGGATTGATGTCTGTGGTTTCGGCGCCGGTGAACCGGATTTCGACACGCCTGACCACATTAAAGCCGCCGCCATGGCCTCTCTCGATGGCGGTTTCACCAAATACACCCCAAGCAGCGGTTTACCCGATCTGCGCGAAGCCATTGCGGCCAAGCTCTCCAATGATAACGGTCTCAACTATGCCCCCAGCCAAGTCATCGTCAGCAACGGCGCCAAGCATTCCTGTTTCAATACCATGCTGGCAGCCGTCGAACCTGGCGATGAAGTCATCATCCCCGCGCCTTATTGGCTGAGCTACCCGGAAATGGTGCGGCTCGTCGGAGGCGAACCCGTTTTCGTTCCAACCACCGAGGAAACCGGTTGGAAAATCACACCGGAACAGTTCGAAAACGCCATGACGCCCCGGACCAAGATGATCATCATCAATACTCCGGGCAATCCGACTGGCGCGGTCTATACCCGGGAAGAATTGTCTGCGTTGGCCGAGGTGGCCCTCGCTGAAGATATCCTCATTTTGAGCGACGAGATTTACGAAAAGCTGGTCTACGACGATACCGAACACGTGAGTATCGGTTCCCTATCCAAGGAAATCCATGATCTGACCATCACCATCAACGGATTTAGTAAAGCTTACGCGATGACCGGTTGGCGGCTCGGCTATCTGGCCGCTCCGGAAGAGTTAGCCAAAGCCGTCGATTCCATCCAGAGCCACAGCACCTCCAACGCCTGTTCCTTCGCTCAAAAAGGGGCCGTGGCCGCGATCAAAGGCGATCAGCAACCAGTGCTCGATATGCGCGAGGAATTCAATGTCCGCCGCGAATATATGTTCGACCGCTTGAGTAAGATGTCGAGTGTCAGCATCGTCAAACCACTCGGAGCCTTCTATTTTCTGGTCAACATCAGTGAGCTCGGTCTCACCTCCCAGAATTTCGCCGACCGGTTATTGAGCAAAGCCAATACCGCCGTCGTCCCCGGTGCAGCGTTCGGCGACGATCGCACGATCCGGCTTAGCTACGCGACCAGCATTGATATCATCAAAACCGGCCTCGATCGTTTAGAAGAATTCTGCCGAACCCTGTAAATCGCCCTTTTTCAGCAAGGTCCCTTCATTAGCGTAGCGGAATTGTCGATTTCAATCGGCTGAAGCAAGTGATCGACTGTGTCGCTGCGCTCCGCTCGGCTTCCCCGGCGTAGCGCAGCGAAGACGGGACCTGTTCGCGGGACGTAGGAGGATGCCCCGCCGGTCGGTGAGA
>JGI12210J13797_10261857_pt1 | contig 15330 bp, 10 predicted proteins | sample ElkSlonscriptome_3_FD_13797 | JGI IMG/M metagenome (IMG submission 13797)
AAATTTTCTCAAAGTTGTAAATGGAAACTTTGTTACTGACTAATTTTATCGATTAATCATAGCCCAATCTGAGGCGGTAGGGATATGAAGTGTCAATAAGGCCAACTCAACGAAGTTCGCAAAGCAGGTTAGTCATTCATACTGAGGAAGATTAGCTAATAGACCAACGAGTTAAACTGGCAGAAACAATAATCTATTTAATTAAATTATAAAAATGGTATTAGTGTTAGAGAAATCTGGCTGTTTTTGCCAAATTTGCTTCATCATTGCGAAGTGCATCCTTTAATTAGTTATACTATATAATAATGTCTTCAAGCACTACCACTACTCCCGTAGAAAAACCTAGGCTAAGCTTTTGGCAAATCTGGAATATGAACTTTGGTTTTCTCGGTATCCAGTTTGGCTTCGCGCTGCAAAATGCTAATACCAGCCGTATTTTTGAAACACTCGGAGCCAGCGTAGATGATATTCCAATTCTGTGGATTGCTGCTCCTACTACTGGCCTGTTGGTACAGCCTATTGTGGGTTACTTCAGCGACCGTACTTGGCATCCGAAGCTAGGACGACGAAGACCTTTCTTTTTAATTGGTGCAATACTGGCTAGTATTGCGCTGGTGATCATGCCTAACTCACCCGTACTCTGGATTGCCGCTGGCACCTTATGGATTATGGATGCCTCCATTAATATCTCCATGGAACCCTTCCGGGCTTTGGTAGCAGATATGTTGCCTTCCTCGCAGCGAACGATGGGCTTTGCGGTACAAACATTTTTTATTGGGGTGGGGGCTGTTATTGCTTCGGCCTTACCCTATATGCTGGCCAATTGGTTTGAAGTGGCTAACACCGCTCCCGAAGGACAAATCCCGGATTCGGTGAAATGGTCGTTTTATTTGGGTGGCTTCGCATTTTTTACTGCCGTGTTATGGTCAGTACTACGAACGCGGGAGTACCCGCCGGAAGAATTTCGTCGCTTCAATGGAGAGGAAGGTACCGAACTGGTTGATGAAGGAATTGGGCAAATCTTTACAGATTTTGCTAAGATGCCCAAGACAATGATACAACTGGCTGTGGTGCAATTCTTCACTTGGTTTGCCTTGTTTTGTATGTGGCTGTACACTACTTCGGCCGTGACTAGCCACGTTTATGGTACTACTGATGCAACATCTGAACTCTACAATGAGGGAGCTAATTGGGTAGGAGTTTGTTTCGCCGTATATAATGGTTTTTCAGCAGTACTAGCTTTTTTACTCCCTCGTATGGCCAAGACCTTAGGCCGTAAGTGGGTGTATTTGATCGGCTTATGTATTGGCGGGTTGAGCCTTGTTTCCATTTACTTTATTCAAGACCCCAATATGTTATTAGTATCTATGTTAGGAGTGGGGTTTGCTTGGGCCAGTATTTTAACCATGCCCTACGCGATTTTAGCTGGATCGTTACCTCCGTCTAAAATGGGAATTTACATGGGTATCTTTAATTTCTTTATCGTAATTCCTCAGATTATTGCTTCGGGTACATTGGGATTTTTTTCCCGTACATTCTTCAATAACCAGGCTATTTATGTGCTTATGCTGGGTGGGGTTGCTATGATCTTAGCCGGTTTGTTAGTAACTTTTGTGGATGATGTTGATGACGAGGTTAGCGAAGCCTAATTATCCCAACCGCTTGTTAGCTTTATATGATAAAATACGGATGTAGCTCTGCGAAGCTTTCAGGCGATCATACCTCATAACTTGAAAGTTTATACTATTTTTGTTTACGATCTACTAGCCCCATATACCACTTAAAAACTAACCTATGGCCGAAAATGCTAACGACGAAAATATACTCCTGGTGAAGATCAAGACCAAACGGCAGGAGCTTGCTAACTATCTCCGTAAATCCAAACCGCAAAATACTAAGCTGATAAATTCTTCTATTATTGCCGGAGCACTAGCTGCTGCCTTGACCGCTGGGCCGGGGGTTGGTGGCGAAGGATTTATAAGTTCGGCCAAAGATATGGTATCATTTGGGGTTCCGGTTTGGCAAGCTCTGTGTCTGGCAGCATCTATTTTATCAGTCGTAGCAGTAATAGCCAATGGGATGCTAAAGTCAAATGGCTTGGCAGCTAAGATTTCTAAAACGCAACTATGCGATGCTAAGCTGGAAGGGCTCGAGACTATGCTCGAGCTACGGCAAATAGATGTGAAACAAGCACTTCAGCTTTATACTCAACAACTCACCGAGATTTCTCATATTTAGACTAATTGACATCAGTATCCGAGCCATAACCTCCTCCGCCGGGTGTATGGATGATAAACTGATCGCCCGCTTGCATCTCGGCTTCACCTACATTCATTAGTGTTTCTTTGGTGCCATCTTTTCGGACAATCCATTGGCGACCCACTTTGCCGGGCTGCCCACCCGCCATACCATAGGGAGCAACATTACGATGCTGCGTAAGTACAGTGAGCGATAGCGGAGCTAAAAAAGTGAACTTCCGAACAATACCATTTCCTCCCGACCACTTTCCGCCTCCGCCCGAATGGGGACGAATTGAGAATTCATCCAGACGTACTGGATAGCGAAACTCCAGCACTTCGGGATCAGTGATGCGCGTATTAGTCATATGCTGATGTACCGCATCCGCTCCACCGAATCCAGAACCAGCGCCACTTCCGCCGCCAATAGTTTCGTAGTAGCCGAACTGCTCGTTACCGAACAGCACATTGTTCATCGTTCCCTGACTACAGGCTGCCATCCCAAACGCTTTTAGTAGCGTATCTACCAATCGTTGGCTGGTTTCGGTATTGCCGCCTACCACCGCCGGACACTTTGATGGATCATTGGTAAACTCTGGGTTTAGAATAGAATCCTTCGGCAGTACGATTTTGATTGATTCAAGTAATCCCTCATTTAATGGTAAGTCTTCGTTTAAGAGTAAGCGAAGCACATACATCACAGCACTGTAAACAATGGCCGGAGTAGCGTTAAAATTGTTTGGATGAGTAGGCGCACTTCCGGTAAAGTCTACCGTTAGATGATTTTCTTGCTCAGCTGTAACTCGTACCTTCAGTTTGCTACCATCGTCTAAAAACTCAGTGGCAGAATATGAAGTCTGTTCTAGTTCTTTCAGGCAATTCGCCATACGATGAGCGGTACGAGATTCAATCTGTTGCATGTAGTGCGAAATCGCATTCACGCCGTGCTGCTGGGCTAATCGCTGTAAGGCCTCGATGCCCCAGCGGATGCTAGCTAGACCACCGTTGAGGTCGGCTAAATTTTCTTCAACATTGCGGGTAGGAAACCTGCCGGTAGTAAATAACTGACGAATTGCGTCCCACCGAGGTTCGCCTTGACGTACCAAATAGGTAGGCGAAATCACCACCCCTTCTTCCGCTAAAGTAGTAGCCCGAGTAGGCATAGAACCAGGCCGGGAACCACCAATCTCAGCGTGATGCGCCCGATTCGCTAGGTAACCGATAAGTTGTTTCTCAAAATAAACCGGACTGATGAGAGTGACATCAGGCAAATGCGAACCACCGTAGCCAGGATGATTAGTAATGATCACATCGCCTTCCTCCATAGCAATGCTTTCCCGAACGGCTCGCACGCATATTCCTAAACTACCTAAGTGAACGGGAATATGGGGGGCGTTAACAATCAGCTTCGCATTAGCACTTAGTAAAGCGCAGGAAAAGTCTAAGCGTTCTTTCACATTGACTGAGAAGGAGGTTCGTTCCAGCAAAGCACCCATTCCGGAAGCAATGCTGGTGAAGCGGTTAGTAAACAACGCTAACTGCACTGCCTCGGGAGCTTCAGCGTGAAGCGGGTCAGTCTCTTCTTCGGAGAAGAGCAAGGCGTTGCCGAAACCATCGAGCTGGAATTGCCAGTTGGATTCTACCCACAGTGTAGTGGTATTGCTAATAACTAAGGCGGGGCCAAAAAAAGAAGCACCCGCTTGAAGCTGATCCCAATCGTACACGGGTACAGGAATCCAGCCATCTTGGGTGTAAGCTGATTGATTTACGTTGGTAGCAGGAGTATATTCTCTTTCTACTACGGGTGTAGGCACAGTCGGAGGGGCAGTAGAAACGACTACCTTAATAGATTCTAACTCTATAGTACGATCTGCGAGCCAGTGACCGAATAGAGCTTCGTAACGTTGGCGAAAAATATCAATTGCTTCGTCAGAGTGCGAGAAGTCTACGTCTAGCGTGCTCTCTTGTCCCTCAAATCGTAGGAATAGTTTAATAAAGCGGGTTTGTAGCTCACCTTCTTCGTAGCCTTCCTGCTGGCACAGTTCAGTAGCTTCTCGGCGAAGTTGCTCAATCCAATTTGCTAGATCATCCTGAACTTCAACGTAGGGCCGGAGCACTTGGCGAGTAGCGAACCGTTCCAGCACAGCTTGTCCCATCCCGTAGGCACTGAGTAGTCCGGCATCCTGCGGAATAATGATGGTCCTAATATTGAGTAGTGAAGAAATTTCACAAACATGTTGTCCGCCTGCTCCGCCAAATCCTAGTAGTGAATATTCGGTAGGATCAAAACCTTTCTTGACGGAGATACTACGGACGGCATCCGTCATCTTTTCGTTGGCAATTCGCAGAAAACCCAGCAGTAGTTCTTCATCAGAAATTTCGGATGAGTTGGTTAAAGCTTCCTTTACCTTCGCTAGAGCTTGTTGGGAAGCACTGCGATCAATAGGGATTCCAAATTTATCCGCGCGCAACCTTCCCAGTAGTAGGTTTACATCGGTAACGGTGAGTGGCCCACCTTGTCCGTAGCAAGCCGGACCCGGGTAAGCTCCGGCACTCTCGGGGCCTACGATAAGTGCATCATTTTTGTATTGACAGATAGAGCCCCCTCCAGCCGCAACGGTTTCAATCGCCAAAGCTGGGGAGGTGATCTCGGCATCGCCTACCTTAGTAATGTACTGATAGTCGTACTCGCCATCATACCGGGATACGTCGGTACTGGTGCCACCCATATCTAGCGAAAGTAACCGCCGAAAATTAGGGTTTTGCGATTGAACCTGTTTGAGCACCGCCGCCGATCCCACTATGCCTCCAGCGGGGCCACTGAGTAGACTATCTTTAGGTTGATAAAGATGAGCATCGGCTAATCCACCGGTACTACTCATCACTTTTAAACTTCCGTCAGGAATACGCGCTCGAATGCGATTCAAGTAGTGATGAATAATGGGAGCGAGGTAGGCATTGACGACGGCAGTGGCCGCTCGGGGTAGTATTTTCTGAGAAGAAGAAAGCTCAGAAGAAATTGAAACGTAAGAAAAATTCTGGTCAGCTAGTGATTTAGCTATCTGCTGCTCATGCACCGGATTACGATAGCTGTGCAGCAGCGCAATGGCTACTGACTCGGGTTGGGTTAAAATCAGTTGCTGAAGTACATTATCTACATTATCATCACTCTGAGAAATCACGGTATTTCCCTGAGCATCTAACCGTTCATTTACTTCAATAATGTGGTTGCAGTAAGGAGCTGATTTCTGAATGTTCAATGAGAAAATATGCGGCCGTTGCTGGGTGCCAATGGCTAGCAAATCTTTAAAGCCTCGAGTGACGAGTAAGGTGGTTTTAGCTCCTTTTCGCTCTAGTAAGGCGTTGGTACCTCGAGTTGTACCCAATCGCATTTCCATCAGAGGCAGCGGTTGATTGAGTGGGGTAATAGTAGCCAAGCGAGTAGCTAACACTGGAGCTTCTTCAAAAGCGGTTAGCGTAAAATCTCTTCCAGCTTCCTCTTCCGATATAGGCTCTTCTAACGTTATAGAACTATCGGTTGGATCAAACTTTTTCACCAGAAGTGTCGGTGAGTTCAGCAGTTGGAAGGTGTAATCATTAAGCAGGTCAGCCTTATTGATGTGCCAGTTTTGCCGAATTCTCCACTGGGTAGGACTGATAGCTTCTAGCAATTTGCCACGTAGGGTACTGTCACTAAGCACCTTAACTCGATGAAGTGCTCCTGACGGACTATGCGCTAAACAATCGGTGAAAGTACCTCCGGTATCTACCCAAATTTTCCACCGTTCGCTCTGCTGCGTAGCCATCGTTACTCTTAGCTAATCTTTTTCGGCTATTTCCACCCGTACTCCTACCGAAAGAATCTCGGGTAGAGTGTCTTGCCGCATATACTGCTGGAGACGAATTTGGTACATACCAGCCGTATCAAACTTATAATTAGGCAAAGCCAAAATCTGGTGAGAAAAGATGTCACCAAGTCCGCTTCCGTAAGGTTTTCCAGTGCGAGGCTCAAACAGTTTCATTTCGTAGAGATCAGTTTTTAGGGTGTTGCCTAGTGTATCTTCTAAGTAATAAGTAAGATATAAATTACGGAAAGGGTAAGATACAGTGTTTCGCACGTTCCAATAAATATTGTAAGCCTGCTCGGGCTCATCTATCTGAAAGCGAAAATTTAGTAAGCTATCAGCTGCCCATACCGTTTGATCAAAATCGGTATTGTCTTCGTACACGCGGTTGTCATCGCAGCGAGTGAGGACTAGCAGAAGGAGGGATGCCAGTATAATCGAACAAGCCCAGTGACGAATAAGAACCAAATAGCTGGGAACTGCAAATAGTTTCATTGATGGCTACTAAGATAAAACAAGAGAAGGAATGAAAAACGAATGGTGTTAATTCTTTTTCTTTCGCTTATTGCGGTGTTTGGGCTTATGCTTATGCTTCTTTTGAAACTTTTTATCCATTTTCACTAAATCATTGTTTAAGACACCCGAATCAGTCTTAGTGATTATATGATTTTCAACGAGTGTATCCGGTACTTTACCTTGCTTATTCAGCTCTAAAATTTCTTGTACTCGTTGGGCACTTAGGGGAACCCAGGCACTTTCACCAGCAAAGCTGAACCACATTATTCTTTTAAAAATATCGGTCTTTTGTAGCACCGCTTCCCCTTTCTGTGTTTTTAAAGGGCGATTGACTTCGGGGATGCGTTTGAGGGCATCCATATATGTTTCTAACTCGTAGTTGAGGCAGCATTTAAGCCGTCCGCACTGACCAGAAAGTTTGCTAGGGTTGAGAGAAAGGTTTTGATAGCGAGCCGCCGAAGTAGAGACGCTTTTAAAATCAGAAAGCCAGGTAGAGCAACAAAGTTCGCGACCACAGGAGCCAATACCTCCTAGCCGACCTGCTTCTTGTCGTAAGCTGATTTGTCGCATTTCAATTCGGATGCGGAATTCTCCCGCTAATATTTTTATTAGCTCCCGAAAATCGACCCGGCTCTCGGCAGAATAATAGAAAGTAGCCTTATTATTATCCGCCTGATATTCCACGTCAGAAAGTTTCATGGATAAGTTCAGCTTCTGAATAATATCACGCGTTCGGTAGAGCGTTGGCATTTCGCGGTTACATACCTTACGGAATTTTTCCAAATCCTGCTCCGTGGCTATTCGATAAATAGTACGGATTTGATCGTTATTAGGTACCTTTTTCTTCTGCATTTGCAGACGGACTAACTCACCCTGTAACGACACATGACCAATATGATAGCCGTTGAGAACGTCGACCACTACTGCATCACCCGTAGTTAGATCTATGTCTTTGGAGTTGCGGAAAAAGTCTTTATGACCGTTTTTAAATTTTACCTCAATAACATCGAAGGCGCTCAATGATGGAAACTCCATGTTGGAGAGCCAATCGAAGACATTCATTTTATTGCATCCTCCGGTGCCACAGCCGCCGTTGTTGCGGCAGCCACTTACTGCACCATCTTTTGTGCTACATGTACTGCATCCCATATCATCCTCTATATATTTAGTCAGAAGGTATACTTTACCTTCCTACCCGAAACTTCTTATTTAAACAGTCTACTTAAACTATACTCAAAAACTTCACTTAGCATAGACTCGGTACAGTTGATTCACCGTATCGCTTTAAATTAATACGATTTTGGATAAAAACGAATTGAGAACCCTATTTTCCGTCGGCTGAATAGCGTAGAATATCCTGCCCGATGTCTTTTCGGTAATAAACATCCTCCCAGTGCAGTTGCTCAACTTGAATATAACTCTGTTCCAGTGCGGTTTTAAGTTGGCTATGCATCGATGTAACTGCTAGCACCCGTCCACCACTAGTGACTACTTTTCCTTCTTCAGCTTTAGTACCTGCCTGAAAAATTAAACTTCCTGACTTATTTGATAGACCGCTGATTGCTTTACCCTTCTCGTAACTTCCTGGGTACCCACCCGATACCATAACTATCGTAGCAGCAGCCTGCAAACTGATTTGCACCTTAACTTCCGATAGTTGCTGTTTAGCGGTTGCTACCAACAATTCTACCAAGTCACTTTCCAGGCGGGGAATAACAGCTTGAGTTTCGGGGTCGCCTAACCGCACATTATACTCAATGACGCTAGGATTGCCATCTACATTCATCAGCCCCAGAAAGATAAAACCTCGGTAGTCTATATTTTCTTCGGCTAATCCTTGAATAGTTGGCTCAACAATTTGCTCTTTTACCTTCGTTAAGAATTCTTCATCGGCAAACGGAACCGGAGAAACCGCGCCCATGCCACCGGTGTTAGGTCCCGTATCGTTCTCGCCAATGCGTTTGTAATCTTTAGCTTCGGGTAGCAAATGATAATTTTTACCATCGGTAAGGACAAATACCGAAAGCTCAATACCATCTAAAAATTCTTCGATCACTACCTTCTGGCTGGCTTCACCAAACTTCTGGTGCTGAAGCATATCACGCAGGGTTTCAGTTGCTTCATCATGCGTAGTGCAGATAATCACCCCTTTGCCAGCAGCTAGCCCATCAGCCTTTAGCACTATAGGTGAGGTTTGCTTTTGCAAATATTCTAGCCCTTCATTAAGTGTGTCAGCAGTAAATGTGCGCGACGCAGCGGTAGGAATGTTATGCCTCTGCATAAACTGCTTGGCAAAATCTTTACTTCCTTCTAGTTCAGCTCCGGCTTGGGTAGGACCGACTACTAGCACATCTGCAGTCGATGAATTATTCTTCAGAAAATCGGTAATTCCGGCTACGAGTGGCGCTTCCGGTCCGACGATGACGAGTTCAATATTCTGTTGTTGAATAAAATTGGCAATGCGCTGAAAATCAGCTTGATCGTAACCGTTTTGTACTAAATTCTCGGCTACGTTAAACAGGTTGGTGCCTGCATTACCGGGCGATACAAAAAGGCGATTACAATCAGGGCTTTGGCTAATCTTCCAAGCCAGTGCGTGTTCACGCCCGCCGGAACCAAGGAGCAGAATATTCATGGTTAGGTTTTGAGCGCAAAGCTAAGGAAAAACTATGGGCAATGGGCAGTTAACAGTGAACAATTAGCAATGAACCCTTAATCTTCTAAACCTTAACCTCTGAACCTGTAGTTAAGTGACAAGTGTCACAGCCTATCAATGACTTCAGCAACCAACAATCAAGTAATCGAACAATTAATTCGCGTACTCTGACAAGAATTTGATGCGGAAGAGGCGTAGTTCTTCTTCGGTATAGTCACCGTCAAATTCGTCGGCAGCACGGGATATTCGGTCTGATTCAGCTTTCAAAAAATAATCGTGCAGTTCATCAACGTGTTCTTCTTCCAGAAACTGATCTAGATAGTAGTCAATGCTTAGTTTGGTGCCTGAATAACAGATGTGCTCAATCTCGCTAATTAATTCTTCCATCGATAGGTTCAATGTACCGGCAATCTCTTCAAAATCTACTTTCTTATCAATTTGCTGAATTATAACTATTTTGTTTTTTGATTTATTAACCGTGGATTTAATAAGTACATCCGAGGCTGTAGCAATATCATTTTCGACTACATATTCTTCAATCATCTTTAAGAATGAAGAGCCGTACTTAAGGACCTTTCCCATACCCACCCCGTTAATACCAGCCATTTCATCTTTGGTGGTAGGGTAGGTTGTTGCCATTTCTTCCAGTGAAGGTTCCTGAAAGACTACGTACGGAGGGACATTTTTGCGTTTAGCAATATCTTTTCGAAGCTGCTTCAGTCGCTTGAATAAGTTATCATCGTACGATTTTCCGTAACCCGTGGGACTGCTCTGCCCGAGTGTGCCGTCGTTTTCCTCGCTTTCAGTCACGTCCTCAAACACATGGGTTTTGGATAGCATCAGCGAGTAAGGGTTGTGAAGAAAATCTTCGCCTTTTACGTTTAGCTTAATAGTGCCAATGTTCTCAATGTCTTTCTCCAGTAATTCAGCTATCAAAGATTGTCGCAGTACTGAACTCCAACGTTCCGCCGATTCACCCTTACCTTGACCGTACACCGAAAGCTGATCATGCTTATAGCTTTTAACGTACTGGTTGGCCGAGCCACGGATTACATCAACTAGGTGATTGATGCCAAACCGCTCATTAGTTTGCTTCACTGCTTGCAATGCAGTTATAATTAGGTCTTGACCCTCGTATTGCTCCTTAGGGTTTACACAGTTATCGCAGAAGCCACAATTTTCCGGGAGATACTCACCAAAGTAGTGAAGTAGTTGCCTTTTGCGGCATACGGCTGATTCGGAGTAAGCGATCATCTCGCCTAGTAGGTGGCGGGCATTATCTCGCTCGGTTACGGTTTTATCCTTATTAAATTTTTCTAGCTTAAGAATATCGCTGTAACTGTAAAACATCAGACAGCGAGCTTCTCGTCCATCTCGCCCAGCACGTCCGGTTTCCTGATAATACCCTTCTAATGATTTAGGCACATTATAGTGAATAACAAAGCGCACATCAGGCTTGTCAATTCCCATACCGAAAGCAATAGTAGCGACAATTACATCAACATCTTCGTTCAGAAATGCATCCTGATTCCGCACTCGAACATTTGCGTCTAAACCGGCGTGGTAGGGAGCAGCTTTAATACCGTTTACCTGAAGAAATTGGGCGATTTCTTCCACCTTTTTGCGACTCAAACAGTAAATGATTCCTGATTTGCCTGGATATTGCTTAATAAATTTGATGAGCTGCTTTTTGATCTGGGTCTTCGGACGCACATCATAATACAGGTTCGGGCGATTAAACGAAGATTTATATAAATCAGCTTCTTCCATCTGAAGGTTTCGCTGAATATCTAACTGTACTTTGGGGGTAGCGGTGGCTGTTAAGGCAATCACCGGAACGTTATCTTTCAGTTGTGAAATGATATACTTGATACGCCGATATTCAGGCCGGAAATCGTGTCCCCATTCTGAAATACAATGCGCTTCATCTACCGCTACGAAAGAAATATTGGCTTCTCGCAGGAATTTTATATTCTCCTCTTTGGTTAATGACTCTGGCGCTACGTACAGTAATTTAGTCTTACCTTTCAGTGTATCGCTTCTAACCTTATTAATTTCGGTCTTACTCAGTGTTGAGTTCAGGAACCGAGCATCAATATTAAAGCCATTGAGCTGGTCTACCTGATTTTTCATCAGGGCAATTAGGGGAGAAATGACGATAGCCGTGCCCGGTTGTAATAGAGCAGGCAACTGGTAGCAGAGTGATTTTCCGGCACCAGTAGGCATAATGACGAATGTATTATGACGGTTTAAAATATTTTCAATGATAGCTTCCTGATTTCCGCGAAAATGGTTGAAGCCAAAATATTGTTTAAGGGCAGCTTGTAGATCAATTGTTTGCTCTACCATTGGATAAGAAGATGTGTTACGAAAAAAACCAACGCCATGTTTGACCGTTGGTCTTTCTGGATAGTGAATACTTTTATGAAGATAATAGTTTGCCGAGTTATTACAAAATATATAGCGAATTTGTTCTTTTATTAAAATATTTTCAAAAGAATTCTCGGTATCAGGCAAAGGAAGGGTTGCTTTGTGAACTACCGCAAGTTATATTCGCTAGTTGGAATAGTGGATATTTCACTTTACTATGGCACGGAACAACAATTTTGTGGTTATCACTACGGGCAGTCACTCCACGTCGGACTTCTGGCCGTTTAGCCGCAAGAACATGCCTAAGCCGTTTCTGGATTTGCTAGGTACTGGAAAGTCGCTACTTCAATTGACCTACGATCGATGTATTGCTCTTTGCGGCGAAAAGCGGATCATGGTAGCTACTACTAAGCCTTACGTTAACTTAGTAAAAGAGCAGCTCCCTCAACTGTCAGAGCAACAAATTTTGATTGAACCTATTAATCGGGGAGCAGCGATTTGTGTAGCCTACGCGGCCTATAAAATTAGACAGCTAGACCCCTCTACTGTTATTACGATGATACCCGCCGATCACGCTATTTTTGGCGAGATCGCCTTTTTGCGAGATATTGGCAAAGCATTAGATACGGCCGCTTCTGATCCGAAAAAATTATTAATTGTAGGCATTAAACCGTCCAAACCCGAAACACGCTATCGTTACATTCAGTACCACTACAATAGTGGCGGGACTATCAAAAAAATAAAAACGCTTACTGATAAACCGCAAATTGAGTTGGCTAATCTGCTCGTCAATAGTGGCGACTTTGTGTGGAATACTGATATTTATGTTTGGCACGTGAATGCTATCATTGAAGCGGTAGAAACATATCTACCCGAAGTAGCCGAGGTTTTTTCAAGTGGCTTGTCGCAGTACGGTACCGATCAAGAATCTTTCTTTTTAAAAAATGCCTATTCGCAGTGTAAAAATACTGCGTTAAGCTACGGTATTCTGGAAAAAACTAATAACCATTACGTACTGCTGGGTAACTTTAACTGGTCGGCAATTGACTCTTGGCAAGCTCTTTTTTCACTAAAAACATCGGGTAACGAGGAAAATACGGTAGAAGCTAACGCCGTTTCCATCCAAAGTAAGAGCTGTTTTATTAAAAGTACTGATGGCAAATTGATTATTGTCCATAGCCTACACGATTATTTGGTAGCTGATAGTCCCGATGTACTACTCATTTGCCCTAAAACAGAAGTAGAGCAACTAAAACAGATTATGAAGGAAGCCGAAGATCAGAAAGGCGAGGATTATACATGATAGGTTTGTGAAAGTTGCCTAATCTTGAATCATTAAACCCGTCACAAATTCTCTACCTGCTGGTCTAACCATCTCTTTACATCGGCAAAGCACAACTGATTCACCTCGTGCCCCATTGTGTATTCCTTAAATTCGTTGTTGAACTGGTGCTGTTGAAGGTAATTAGCGGCAGAGCGTCCTAAGTAAATAGGTAGTACCGAATCATTGGTGCCGTGGGTAGCTAGAATTTTTAATTGCTGGTGGGCTGGGGTAACGGACTTTTTAGGCGTAGTTTCATTAAGAATATATCCACTCATAGCGACCAACCCCGTTATTTTTTCCGGATTGGCTAATGCGGTAGCGTAGCTCATCATGGCTCCCTGGCTGAAGCCGGCTAAGTAAACATGATTTAAATCGGGGTGATACTTTTGCACAATCTCGTCTAAAAAAAGAGTGAATTGCTGACGAGCTTCATAAACTTGTCCAATATTAGGTTTAGGAACGCCCCTGGAGAAATCAATAGTAAACCAAGCGTATCCGCCATAGTCGTAGGGTAGGGGAGCTCGCACACTAATAATTAGGTAGCGAGGATCTAGTTGGGGAGCAAATGAAAACAAGTCCTGTTCATTGCTACCTAACCCATGCAGTAATATAAGCAATGGAGGATTTTTGGAGGCCACCCGAGGTGGTTGACTAATATAGTGTAGTGACATAACTTAGAAGATATAAATTGTATTACGGTGCGAAGTATTAGGGTGTTATAATTCTTCCTACAGGAGTTTTAAGTAATTTTGAACTTAATCATAAAATATAACGACGCGCAACGGTCGCTGCAACACCAAAAACTATCTAAGCCTATGCAACCAGTTAAATTCGGAGTGCTCGGAGTTTCCGGTTTCTTCACCAAAAAAATTGTAATACCCACCGCTAAATCGACACTCATTCAGTGGGCGGGCATCGCCTCCCGCTCTTTAGAGCGATCTCAGAAGGCTGCGGAAATTTTTAATATTACCCAGGCCTACGGTTCTTACGAAGAACTACTAGCCGATGAATCTATAGAAGCTGTATACATTCCGCTGCCTAATCATGTACACGCTGAATGGATTAAAAAAGTGGCTGATGCCGGTAAACACGTTCTGTGCGAAAAACCGCTGGCTTTATCTGCCGAAGAAGCGCAGGAAGCTATTGAGTACGCTGAAGCAAAGGGAGTAAAGGTAATGGAAGCATTTATGTACCGCTTCCATCCGCAGTGGCAACACGTGCTGGAGCTAATTCGGATGAAGGAGATCGGCACGGTACAACTGGTGCAAACCTTTTTTGGCTACAATAACACCGACCCCAGCAATATTCGCAACCAATCCGATAAAGGTGGCGGGGCACTATACGATATTGGCTGCTATGCGGTGTCGGCTAGTAGATTCTTACTGCAAGCCGAACCCCAACGAGTGCTAAGTTTAACTACGAAGCATGGTGACTTTAAAACGGACGTATTGTCTTCGGGTACGCTAGACTTTGGTGATGCGCGAGCGCAATTTACCGTAGCTACCCAAACCTTCCCCTACCAACGAGTTATGGTGCACGGCAGTAGTGGCGTCATTTCTATCGAGATACCGTTTAACACTCCGGCTGATGTATCGGCTAAAGTAACAGTAACTACCAGCGTAGGTACGCGAGTAGTAGAGTTAGGTGCAGTAGATCAGTATATTGTGGAATTTGAAGCGTTTGCCCGCGCTATTCGCGAAGATACTGCCGTGCCCACAGCTTCTAATGATGCGGTTAATAATATGCGGGTGCTGGATGGGCTACTCGAGTCAGGGCGTACTGGGCATTGGGTTTCGCTTCAATAATATGTGATAAGATAACTGCTTTAACATGAAGATGAAATCCTTCGTTTTGCTTGTTTTTCTTTTGTTGGTTCCCTTCTCTCTGAACTTTATTAGGGGGAGAGATAAACTAGTTACGGTTGGAAGGGCTGACTCGAGCTTTAAGAAGAAGCCGAATCATAACCTCAGAGGAAATTCGCGAGATAGGTAAACTATATCGTGCTCAGTTCAAGCAAAAAGGGGCAGTGAGCAGAGAAGATATTATAAATATGTTGGTGGAAGTTACTCAGGATAAAGTGAAGGATGTACCTGAATAAACATCGTGGGAAGTAATCAGAATGAAATTGACTAAAGAGTGGCGAAGGTTGATAAAAGGCTCTGATGAGACTAATATTTCTGAACCAGCGTTTGCTGGCTACTGGAATATAGAATCTTCTCCCGAAGAAATTCTAAATGAATACGAAACAGTGCTAACAATCTTTCTCCGGTGCGGGCTATTGACTAAGAAGGAGAAAAATAGGGTAAAAGAACAGCTATACGACTATCAGATACTATTTCGCTCTAGCTTCTTTGAGCAATGCCAATTGGCTGTAGATGGACA
>JGI12210J13797_11252969_pt1 | contig 15322 bp, 13 predicted proteins | sample ElkSlonscriptome_3_FD_13797 | JGI IMG/M metagenome (IMG submission 13797)
GCTGCATTTCGGCACAGCTTCTAACCTGCGGTACAAGCAATTTTAAGAATTGAAAACTATAGTGCAGTGATGTGGGAGGAGTGATTTTCGACTTTGGGCGAAAAATCAACCCTTTTAGCACTCAAAGCTTACAGGAGTATTATATGAAATTGCGTTCTCTTCTGCTGACCTCTACGGTCGCTGTTTCTGTCTTCGCTGCGCCTGCGTTTGCGCAAAGCAATGTCGAGTCAGAAGAAACAATGACACCGTCGGTCCTGGCTCAGTCTTTCGATGGCATGGGCATGACGATGGCTTCTGGCACAGTTCGGAACGTAGACGAAGACTTTGGTGAAATCCTTGTTGATCGTTCAGACACCGACACCTTAGATACCATCTACGTTGGTCAAGAAGACGTTGCCACGCTGAAGGTGGGTGACGAGGTTGACCTGATCATCAATGACGGTGCTGTCATCGCTATTTCTGAAAGCGACAGCGGCATGATGATGGCCGTCAACAGCGGTCCCATTGGCGAGCCTGACGTTGCGCCCATGTCTACGTTCGTCCCTGCTACCGTGCGCGCAGTTGATTCGGACTTCGGTCAAATCCGAGTCGACCGCGAGGACACCACCGGTTTAGATACTATCAACGTTGGTACATCAGAAATTGCCGGCCTGAACCTAAGCACCGGAGATGACATCACGCTGCTGGTCCTAGATGATACCGTCATCGCAATCATGGGCGACGACGGTGACATGATGACGGTCAACCCTGGTATAACGGCGTCTGAGATGGATGATGAGCCGACCGCTCTCGATGAGCCGACTGAGACCGAAATGACGGACGGTTTGAATACACAGCCAGAGCTAGAGGCGACAACGGATTCCGACATGGAAATGGACTCCGACATGGAAATGGAGCCTGACATGGAGATGGAATCTGACATGGAGATGGAGTCTTCCATGGAGATGGAGTCTGACATGGAGATGGAGTCTTCCATGGAAATGGAGACAACTACCGCCACGACTCAAACTACCACCACTCAAACTACCACTACGCCCCAGCCGACCACCTCGACTATGCCGACTTCCAGCCAGCCAGTCCGTGGGCTATGGTAACAGCCTTAAATCACTGACGCCCTCAGCCTAGCTGAGATGGCTAACTGGGAGGTATCAGCTTTGTGCTGGTGCCTCCCAGTTGTTTGAGGCGCTCCCGCTATCCTAATTGCCGGACCTAAGCGGTCGGGTTGAACATTCGGGTTGAACATTCGGATTAGATCAGTATCACAGCTTCTTTGATACTGCCTCTAGGGCTTTAGCTTCGCCTCAATCTCCGCTAAGCGACTCCGCAACTCTTGGTTTGTCTGTTTGACTTGATCCAGTGATTTTTGCAGTTTTGCCACAGCCCCGTCGGACGCTGCCCGCTTCCGCACGGCTTCAACAGCTTCCTCCGCCCGGCGACGAACACGGCCATCGCTCGACTGAGAGGCCAGCGGGTCTAGCACTGCGATCGCTTTTTGGGTTTCCATTTTGCTGAGGGCTGAAACCACAGCCACCTGGGTCAAGAAAAACGTCTCGCGGGATAGGGCTTCAAGCCGGTTTAGAGCGCGGTCAACGTCCGGCTTGCTTTGTCCCGTAGAGGCTGGGCCAAGCGCCCGAATCGCTGCCAAGCGCAAAGGCTGAGGGACTCCCGCAGCGGTGTAGTCCAAAATTATGCTCAGGGCTTGGGGGGAGTCTGTCAGCTTACTCAGTCCAGCGATCGCCCCTGAGCGCACAACCTCGTTCCAGCCTGCCCGCTTGTCCAGGACGCTGGTGAGCAGCTTGATCACTTTATTTCGCTTGCCCGTGAGATCGCTGTTGGTCACAATGGCCGCCAAGCTCTGCATGGCCGCCGCTTCCACGTAGTAGCTCTCATCTCCATTTTGGACGATGGCTTTGAGAGCTTTGTAGACCGGCTTGGTTTTAGTCTTGGCTAAGGCCTGAACCACCGCCCGGCGAACCTGAGCCTCGCTATCGGTGAGGCCGCTTAAAAGTGCTTCGCCGGCCTGGTCTAGGGCGACCTTGGCGAGCTGCTTTGCCACTTCGGCGCGCACCCCCCAAAACGGATCGTTTTTCAGCGCCGATGACAGTGCCTGTACAGCATTCAGGCCACCTTTTTTGGCGATAGCCGCTGCGGCATGGATTCGGGACACCGGGTCAGGGTCGTAGGTGAGCTGGGCGGTTAGTTCCGCTAGCGGCATCACCAGAGACACTGCCTTTAAATAGTAGTTGCCGACATCGAAGCTAACAAACCCAGGCTTTTGCGGCAGCGGGAAGTAAAACGTTTGCTCTTTCTCGTGAACGCGCACCGTTACCGTAGTTAGCTCAGCGCCAACAGGCCCACCAGTCTTGGCATCCTCAGTCGCGTGACCCTCAGGCACCATACCAAAGCCGATAGGAATTTTGAGATCAAACAGCTCTGCCGAGGCATCGGTGGCGTCGGGTTTGGCTTGGGTTTGGGTCACCGTCAGCTTAGCCATCTGGCTGTCGGCGTCCCAGCTATAGGCCACTTTGTACTTGGGATACCCGCCCCGAAACACATACTGATCAAACAAAAACTGCAGGTTGCGGCCCGTTGCCTTGTCGATCGCCCGCAACAGATCTACTGTTTCCACCGTTTTGTGGGCGTTGTCCTGTACGAACTGATGCATGGCCTGCTCAAATAGGTCATCCCCCAATTCAGCGCGGATCATATGGTATACGCAGGCTCCCTTCTCGTAAATGTGGGAGTCATATAGCTCAATCGCCTCGCGGTACACATTGGTGACCATTGGGCGGCGATAGCGGGAGCTGTCTTCGTCAATGTAGCTGCGGGCTTCCTGCAGTCGGTAGTAAGCGGCTGCTTCTTTGCCGTACTCCCGCTCGGTCCACATCACTTCGGAGTAGGAGGCCATGCCTTCCTTGACCCAAGCATGGGACCAATGTTTGATGACAATGAGATCGCCAAACCACTGGTGCGCCAATTCGTGAACAACAAGACTCTCAGATCGACGGTTGTCGATGGAGGCCCGCGCGTCTAGCAAGCAGCGGTCGGTAAGTAGGGTGGTGGAGGTATTTTCCATACCACCAAAAATGAAGTCATCTACGCAGACCTGGGCATATTTCGGGTAAGGGTAGGGGTACCCATAGGCGCTGCTGAGAAAGTCGACCATGGCAGGAGTCTTGCCCATGGTGCGGCGAGCGTCGTCTTCCCGCCCCTTTTCAACATAGTAAGTGATGGGTTTGCCTTGCCACTGGTCTTGCAGTTCAGCAAAGTCTCCCACTGCCAGGGTCATCAGGTAGGTGGGATGGACTTCGTCCTGACGCCAGTGATAGATTTTATCGTCTTCTTCGCCCGCTGCCGACACCGATTCCACAGAGACTAAGCGCCCGTTAGAAATCACCATCAGGCCGCTGGGCACGCGAACACGCACTTCGGATGAGGCTAACTGCCCTGGATAGTCAAAGCAGGGAAACCAGTAGCGGGAGTCTTCATCTTCACCCTGGGTCCACACCTGCACTGGCTTATCGGGATAATGCTCATCAGGACCGACGAAATAAATTCCCCGCTGGGGCTGGTCAACACTGTAGGCGATCGCCACTGATATGGGGGTACCCCGTTCAGGAGACTGGGCCAAGTAAATCTGCAGCTGCTCACCGTCGCAGTCGAAGGTCTGCGCCACATCGTCTACGGTGACATGGTCAATGGCCAGGTTCACTGCATCAAGGGTGAGCTGCTTCACGTCATCTCGGACCGGAGTCAGCACAATTGTGCAGCATCCCTTACATCGCCGCTGGGGAATATCCAAAGACAGATCTAGAGAAATATGGTTAACCTGTCCCGGTCTGTCGGGGGTGTAGTGGGGAGATGCCCCAGGCAGCTCGAACGACCGGCGCTCGTCAACCAGGCTGTAGTAATGTCCCATGGTGTATCAAATCAGATGGCAAGGGTGTGACGGCTTTGAGGGATTGAGCGGCCAGTATGAAGAGGCCAATATTCTTAGCCCATAAGGGCAACCTTAGCTCGAGGGAACGAGCCGCTTGCGCAAAGACTCTGCTCGACGCTTCGCGGTCGTGTTTTTGGGATCGAGGGTCAACGCCTGCTCATAGGCCTCTAAGGCCTGGGCCGCAAGCTGCTTTTTTTCGTAGACAAACCCCAGGTTGTTAAACGCTGTTGGATACTCGGGCATGCCTTCAATGGCTTCTTTATACTGCCGAATTGCCAAGTCATACTGCTCTTGAGCCGCATAGGCAAACCCCAGAGCGTTCTGCACCAGCGCTTTATTTTCCAGATCGTCTAAGTCCTTCGCTTTTAGCGCCTTTTTTAGCAGGGTTACTGACTGGGCATAGAGGCGCTTATCCAAGTAGATGGTGCCTAGCTCGTAGTAGTCCTTAGCGGACCCTTTCTCTTTTGTCAGCTTATTTTCTAGGCGAGAGAGCGTAGACTCAACGCGCCGGGTCTTGAGCACCTGCCGAAACAAAAATACACCGGCTGCAACGAGCAGGCCGACAAGAACGGTCAAATAAACAATGGGAAGATCAGCGTACATAGCGCAATCACATTATCCTGATACCGATTGCTTCTCCAGCTTACCTGAAAGCCCCAGCAGTCATCGGAGAGTTCCAGATTGATTAAGGTTTTCCAGGATTTCTTCCTGCCCATCGGTTGCGCAGTCTGGCTGGAGACAAGGCGGTCGGCTGAGAGCATCTAAGGGTAATCCCCAGTGACGAATGCGATCGCCCAGCCAGCCTGTCTCATGCCAGCTCTCGATGGCCCCGTCGATTTGATCCTGGAGTGACTGGTATTGCAGCCCCCTTGGGGTGGCAACCGACAGCGCCTCGGCGGAAAGCAGAGACGGCAGCAGCCGATACCGGGGATAGGCCTGGGTCCAGCCCGTCAAGACAGCGGCATCTGCCCCGAACGCGGACACAAGGCCCGCCTCCAGCAGAGCATAGGCGTCTTGATAGGAGCTAACTCCAACGAGATCGGCCTGGGGCAGATGCCAGCGCAAGTCGTCAATTGTCGTTGAGCCTGTCAGCACCGCCACGGATCTCGGTCCAATATCCGCAAACGTCTGCAGCTCCGGCTGTCGGGTCATCAGCGCCGTACCGTCGTAGTAGTAAGGACGGCTAAAGTTGACCAGGCGCGATCGCTGCTCTGTCACCGTCAGCCGTGCTACCACTAGGTCAACCTGACCCTCTAGCAAAAGCGGTATGCGATCGGTAGTGCTGACTGGAACTAGCGTCACAGCGTCGGCATCGCCAAGTAGGGCCGCCGCCAGCTGCCGCGCAATATCTACCTCTAAGCCATAGAGCTGGCCATCGTCACCTTCAAAGCCCAGGGGTGGTCTGTTGTTTTTGACCGCCACAATCAGGCGTCCCCGTTCCCGAATTGTGGCCAAGTCTGCGGCAGCGATAGCATCAGCCCAACTCAGCCCAATTAGAGCAGCGCTTGACAGGACAATTCCTGCTCTGTAGCTCATCATAGCGGCGATCGCTTAGCTAGGTTTGGCTACCTCAACGACTCTGTTGAAGCCATCGGGGTCCAATACAGCCATCTGGGCTAGCATCTTGCGGTTGATCTGCACATCGGCCTTTTTCAAGTTGCCCATCAGCTGGCTGTAGGGAACACCTTGCATGCGGGATGCAGCGTTGATGCGGGCAATCCAAAGGCGGCGAAAATCGCGCTTCCGGTTGCGGCGATCGCGGTAAGCGTAGCGCAGCGCCTTCATCACCTGCTGGTTAGCAGTGCGAAAGAGTTTTGAATGGGATCCTCGGAAGCCCTTGGCGAGCTTGAGAATCTTTTTGCGGCGTTTGCGGGCCACATTACCGCGCTTTACACGTGGCATATTGTCGGTTCTCCTGTGGTGTCCTGTCGGTTGTCGTCAGCGGTGGCCATGAATCTCAGTCAAGAGCTTAACTGAGCCTAAGTTGAGTCTAAAGATAGGGCATCATGAGCTCTACATTCTCAACATCGTTTTCATGCACTTGGCCGATTTGACCAAGCTTACGCTTGCGGTCGGGGGTTTTGCGCTCTAGCAAGTGGTTGCGAAATGCCTTGCGGCGCATGATTTTTCCGGTACCGCTGCGGCGAAATCGCTTGGCGGCAGCTTTACGGGTTTTAAGCTTAGGCATGGATCTTCGTTGCGATCGTTAATAATTTTTAGCACAGTCTATTATAGTACCTGCCTAGGATGATGTTGCGCAAATCGAGATGGCATTAAAACGAGTCGGCCAGGGCGGCCACAGATGGTTTGGCCTGTGGGCGCTGTGGGGCGTGATGCAGCTGACGGTGACGTCCAATGCAGCGGCAATGGTGTCATCTACAGCAGATGCCGTTGCCTCGCCGCCCTTGGGAGAGGAGAGGCTCCCTAATCTAGAGCAGACCAACCTAGAGCGGCAGGTGCAGCAGACCCGCCAAATCATCGACCAGATTTCGTCGCCCAAAGACCAGCTGACGCTGATTCTGCAGCTTGTAGATACCCTCAGCCGTGGGGCGACAGGGTCTCCTCCAGCCCTGCCGGATGCCGAGGCTTCCCTGGACGGCTTATTGAGAGACGCCGCTGACAGCGCTCGGCAGCAGCCTCCAGAGGCCCGAACAGAAGCCTGGCTAGCGATCGCTGAGCGCAGCATTGCCTTGGGGCGGCGGACTGAGGCATTGAATGCCCTTGCCCAAGCCTCGAGCCACATTGACACCCTAGAATCACCCCTGACCCAAGCGCAGCAGCTTCAGCATATTGCCGCCCAGCTAGCCGATTTGCTGGAGCCGAGCCGAGCAATGGCGGCTCTTCAGCAGGCGGAAGGACTGCTTACCCAGCCGTTGTCTTCAGCGCAGCAGGCTGCAATACTCACCTCTCTGGCAATCCAGTACGCTGACTTGGGTCAGCAGGCCAAGGGTGCGGCCCTCCTAGCCCAGGCCCAGACGCTGACGGACCTAGAAGATCCCCCGTCATCTCCCCCATCTGCCCCAAAGCCTAGTACGCCTCTGGTCCCGCAGCTGTGGGACGGTAGCGTTGGACTACAGGGTAATTTGTTCTCTGGCGAGAGCAGCCGGGGGGTGATTGCGCTCAATGCCGATGTCGACCGGCAATGGGAGCGCACGGCTTTAGACCTGGGGCTGCAGCTCACCTACAACATCGACGATGATGTCGATGACCCCGACCAGTTTAGCGCCCGCTTCACGGCAGATGCCCAGCATTATATCGCTCGAAACTGGCAGTACTTTGTGAATAGCTCTGTGGCCAGCGACGACCTGGAAAACCTGCAGCTGCGAGCCACTCTGTTCAACGGTGTGGGGGTCACCCTGCTGCGGTCGGGAGATCGCGAGCTGGGGCTTCGCACCGGCGTTGGCGTGCGCTATGAAAACTTTGAAGAGGAGAGTAGCGACTTCAATTCCCCGTCCCTGAGCGTTGGATTAACTTACCGCGATCGCCTGCTTGACCTGGTTCAGGTACGGCAGTCGCTGGATTTTGACGCTCCGTTTGGTGATGTTTCCGACTATCTGTTTCGCTCACAAACCAGTCTGCGCATTCCCATTAGCGATCGCTGGTCCTTTGACCAGGGACTGCGGCTGACCCTATCTGGTGAGAGTGCCCCCGATAACCCAGGCCTGCTGCTCAATTTACAGACGGGGCTACGCTATCAGTTTTAAGTATTTAAGGAAGCCTGCCCGCTGCACCGCCTAGAGAGAACATTATGCCTTAGGCAAGACTTTACCCCTGGGTAATCTGCGCTAGAATGTGAGTAAATTTCGAGAAGCTCGCTACTCTAGGGCTGCAACGACCGTAGTCCAAAGCAGGCCGCTTGATAAAAAACACCATCGTATTTTAACGGGAGAATAGTCTTATCGCTAAGAAGCCACTCATCAACAACAACATCAAAGCCCTTCAGGTTTTGCTCATCGATCACGAGGGCGTTAACCAAGGCCTGACGCAGACCCGCGATGCGTTGGATATTGCTAAAGAAGCCGGGCTCGACCTAGTGGTTGTGTCCGACGGAAAAGCGACCCCTGTCGCCAAAATTTTAGACTACGGTAAGCATCTGTATCAGCAGAAGAAGCGCCAGCGCCAGAGCACGGGCCGGACGTCTATGAAAGAGGTTAAACTCCGTCCTAACGTTGGCGACTCCGACTACGGCATCCGCATCGATCGCGCCACAGAATGGCTCCACAAGGGCGACTCGGTTAAGTTTCAAGTTCGTCTACGAGGGCGAGAGCACCAGCACCGCGATCGCGCAGCCCAGCTGCTAGAGCGCGTGGTTGAAGACCTCAAAGAAGTGGGTAAGGTGCAGGCCTTTGACCGTCGCGCCTTGGTGGTTCAGGTGGTCCCGTCCTAGGGCGGATTGCTCCCTGCAGAGTTGGTTGAGCTAACTTTGATGCCCTCTTCGCCAGCCCCAGCACCACAATAACCGTACAGCGCAGCTCGACATGCCGGGCTGCGCTGTCGTTTGTGGTGCAGCTAAATTCTCGATGTTGGATGAGAGTAGGATGTGATCAACGATTTGGCTTCAAAGACTGTACGCCATGCGATCCTTAACCAAATGGTCCCTTGCCGGCTCCTACCACATGAGAGCCCTAGGCATTCTTGACCACCGGTGCTGCCAACTCATCGACGGAGACATTTGGGATATGGCCCCGGAAGGTGAAATCCACCGGTTCATCAACGATCGCAGTGCCGAATATATTAGGCAAATCCTGCGAGGACAGGCCAAGGGTTTCGAAGCCCATCCCATCACTTCCGCGCTAGCCTTTCAAACAGTCCTTGCCGCCAGCGGGCGCTGGCCTTGCGATCGCACTGCACCTCCAGCAGTCGTATTCCGGCTGAGGGCATTTCCGCATCCGGCGTCTCCTGCCAAGCGATCGCCTTCGCGAGGTGGTCCCAGCCGCTGATGCGCTGATAGCTCACGCCGTAGCTTTGGCACAGCAGGGCAATATCCACCGTTTGGGGCGTGACAAAAAACTCGGTAAAAGGGGGGTCAAATTGGGCCACCGGCAGCAGCTCAAAAATGCCGCCGCCGCCGTTGTTGACGAGCACAATGGTCAGATGCCCCCGCAGATGGGGCCGCAGCAAAAAGCCATTGCTGTCGTGCAGCAAAGCCAGGTCCCCCGTCAGCAGCACGCTGGGGCGATGCCTATGGGCCACCCCCACCGCTGTCGACAGGGTGCCATCAATGCCGTTCGCCCCCCGATTGACATAGGGCACAATTTCCCGGTCCCCCGGCGGCCAAAACCACTCCACGTCTCGCACCGGGGTGCTGTTGGCGATGATCAGCGGCGTTTGGGGCGGCAGATGCTGAGAGAGACACCAGGCCACGCTGCTCTCGTTGCCGTTGGGGGCAGCGGCCAAGGCCTGATTGAGGTGCTGCCGGGTCAATGTCTCAGCCTCGCACCAGCGGTGGGCGTAGGCCATGGCATCGGCGTTGGGCTGCATGGAGTCTGGCACCGCTAGCTGCGTCACGTCACAGCGCAGATGGCGCGCCCGTCCGTGGGTCGGGTCTAGGTTCGCGATCGCCGGATCTACAATCCACCGGGGCGCATCACTTTGGCTCAGCCACTGTCGCAGCACCTTGCTGGTGGGCAGCGGACCAAGCTGCACCACCACCTGGGGCAATAGGGTCTTCGCTCGGGCGGGGGATCGCAGCAGGCCGTCGTAGGTGGTAATGAGATGGGGCTGGAGGGAGGCCCAATTGCGCACCGGCGATAGTCCTTCTGCCAGTACAGGAAAGCCGGTTTGCTTGGATAGCTGGGCGATCGCCTGGCAATAGCGCCGGGGATCAGCAGGTGTGGCGACTCCCGCAATGATAATGCCTTGGGACTGCCGCAGCTCTGGGGGCAGGGGAACTGAGAGTGAGGGCAAGGTGGGGGGAGCCACAGCGGCAAAAAAGCCCGGTGCCAAGGGGGGGAGGGGCCGCGATCTGTCGGTCAGCGGCACCAGGGGATCTCGAAGCGGTAGGTTGAGATGTACTGGCCCTGGCTGAGTCGCATGAGCCCAAGCCCATGCCTGGACCATGGTTTGCCGCAGGTAGCGCAGCCGCCCATCTTCTGCATCGGGCAGGGCAAGTTCGGCATACCACCGCACCGCTGCGCCATAGAGCTTTTGCTGGTCGATGGCCTGCCCCGCCCCACAGCCCCGCAGTTCCGGGGGGCGATCGGCTGTGAGCAGCAGCAGCGGCACCCGACTTTCCGCCGCTTCTATCACCGCTGGGTACATGTTGGCTCCGGCGGTGCCCGAAGTGCAGATCAGCGCTACTGCCTGCCTCTGACGCTGCGCTTGCCCCAAGGCAAAAAAGCTCGCGGACCGCTCGTCTAAGACCGGAATGGCCTCAATGGCAGGGTGCTCCGCAAAGGCGATCGCCAGCGGCCCGGAGCGGGATCCCGGACAAATAACCGCTGTCTGTAGCCCCAGTCGCCACAGGGTCTCTGCCAGGACGCTAGCCCACAGCATGTTGACGTTGCGGTAATCAATCGACATGATGGCGATTCGACGGCTCGGGTTGGCTGGCGGCCCTACTCAATTGGCGATTCACCTATGACAGTATGTGGGTGTAGACCTTTGACAGGCGGTCAATATAGTTCTGGGTGCTGAACGCCGCTGCCCGCTGGCGTCCCGCTGCGATCAGCCTGTTCCGCAAGTCCTCATCCCCCAACATCAGCTGCAGCTTGGCGCGAATATCGTTGACATCATAGGGATCGACGTAGAGAGCGGCATCCTCGCAGACCTCAGGCAGCGACGATACATTGGAGGTGAGCACCGGGCAATCGAAAGTCATGGCTTCTAGGGGCGGCAGACCAAACCCCTCATATAGCGAGGGGAAGGCAAAGCAGAGCGCCCCGGCATAGAGGTGCTTCAAATCCTCCATGCCCACATATTCCAGCAGCCGCACCCGCCGGGACAGGGTTCCAAAACCGTCGTCTTTCAGACGATTCAGCACCTCCTTCCACAGCCAGCCCTTTTTGCCCACAATCACCAGGGGAATATCGGTGTCGATGCCTGCATAGGCGTCAATCAGACGGCCTACGTTTTTCTTCGGCTCAATGGCCCCAACAAAGAGAATGTACTGCCGGTGGCCCAGGCCAAACTTCTTGACGTATTGCGACACCGCCGTTGCGCTGCTGTCGGCCAAGGGCTTGAGGGCGACGGGCTGGTAGGTGACCCAGATTTTATCGGGGTTGACGTCGTAGATGGCCAGGATGTCTTTCTTAGAGTGCTGGGATACGGTGATGATGGCATCGGACTTCTGCAGGGTCTCTTTGACCAGATCGTAAAACGCTCGCTTGTTGTCCAATGTGGCGTAGGGCAACCTCAGGGGGATCAAGTCATGTACCGTGGTAATTTTTTTGGTGCCTTTGACCCATACCGGCAGGGGGTAGGTGGCGTGAAATACATCGATGGGGACTGGGACATCTAAATGGGTGTAGCGCTGGGTCAGCTTAAACAGGCTATTGGCTCCGGTGTAGGCGTTGCGCAGGTTGAGGATGCCGATGTCGTCAATTAGGTCGCTGAGGGCATTGAGCAAGCTCCCCGGCAGCGGACGTTTGAGCACCACATCGCTGGTTTGGATTTCCCTCGCAATCTCCACCTGGCCAGCGATGGTTTTGAGCAGCCTCAGAGCTAGGCGCGATCGCTTCTTCAAGATGGCCAACCGGCTGGGCTCATCTAGGGATTCAACATCAAAAAACAGCACCTCGTCCAGGATGGAGTTTTGGGTCTGCTCGATGTCGCGACTGAAGAGAATATCGGTAGAGGCCTCTAGCTCGTGCAGCGCCCGAAGCAGGCTGATGCCATAGGTCTTGATGCCCGTACCCTTGGTCATCTCTAGGTTGTACCCATCCACCAAAACCCGCATGCCTGTCAGTTGACCCATGCCCTAAGTTCTCCTCATCGCAATAGTACTTGGCTGGGGGCGATCGCTCCAGGACACCGGCAAATGAATCAGCCCCGGCGTTGTTTTGACGCTGGGCTGGCCCTCCGCTGCCGTCACCGTGATAGCGACGTTTTGGCTTATCTTTGTCGGGGAGGCTTCGGGGGTATCCGACGGGACAATGAGCGTCGCGGCAAGGCGATATTTTCCCTCCCGCAGCAGCAGTTTAGGAATCAGGCAGCTCACCTGCCCTGACGTTGCCCCCAATGGCGGCGAGTCCGGTAAGGCCACCATATGAGAAGAGTGGGTGATGCAGATTTCATCCCCCAGCACAAGCAGCTGAATGGTGGCGCGAATGGTTTTTACCTGGGGCTGCCGGACGAAGTCGATCTGAACGTTCAGAGCATCTAGACTGGCAAATTTTGTCTGAGGCTGGCCGTCGCTGTCCAGCAGCTGGACTTGGGTGATGTCAATGGCGTCATCGTCATCGTTCTCAACGTTCCCGTCGTCAGCTGTCTCTAGGTCTAGCGCTGCCTCTGCCCCACTTTGCTTCAGGGCCACCGCCAGCTGCTTGCGCCGCCGTTTCGCCGCGCGGTGCTCACCTTTGGTGAAGGTGTCGGGCATCTCGTAGTAGGCTTCACAGACTTCTGACGCCGTGCCCACCAGCTTGACAACTCCCTTGTGCAGCAAAATAGCCCGGTTGCATAGCTGCTCGACCTTGGGCACCAGATGGCTGACAAAGACAATGGTGGCTCCCGACTGGACAATTTCCTCCATGCGCCGGAAGCAGCGCTCTTTGAACTTCCAGTCTCCGGTGGCCAGCACTTCGTCTAGCAGCAGCACGTCGGGGTCAATTAGGTTGGTGGCAATGGAAAACCCCAGCCGCCCTTTCATCCCTGAGCTGTAGTTCTTCACCGGCGCGTCGATAAAATCCCCCAGCTCAGCAAAGTCCAGGATGTCGCCGATATTTCTATCTACAATGCGGCGCGGAATGCCCAAAATTGCCGCGTTGATGTAAATGTTTTCCCGTCCTGTGAGCAGCGGCTGAAACCCTGCCCCTAAGGTAATCAGCGCCCCCAGCTTGCCGCGAATGGTGATGCTGCCAGTGGTGGGTTTGATCAGCCCCTGCATCAGCTTCAGCAGGGTGGTTTTGCCAGAACCGTTGACGCCGATAACGCCGAAGGATTCGCCCCGCCGCAGCTCAAAGTTGACGTCCTGCAGCGCCCAAAACTCCTGACGGCGCAGATCCATTTTGGGCTCGCCCTGCAGCAGCAGCTCGCTGCCCAAGTCCTCTAAGCCATACCGCAGCGATCGCTTCAGATCCTTGCAGTATTTTTTGGAGACATTATTGACCTGCACCAAAATCTCATCAGATGGCATGACTACCGCTCTCTTATCGTTCAACAAGTAATGGAACAGCCACCCGGTAGATCACCCATCCCACTAAGAATAGGCCAATGGTTAAAGCAGAGACCACCGCAAACAGCAGCGGGTCGTTTAGCTGCCCCGTTGTGGTGAGGTCAATCACCCCCAACAGCATCGGCGTGACGGGATTGAGCTTGACCAGTAGGGAATAGGGCGGCTGCTCTGGCGGGGGGTAAAGTACCGGGGTGAGGAAAAACCAAAATCGAGTCACATAGGGCAGCGCAGAGGACACGTCGGTATATAGGCTACCGAAGGGAACGAGAAACAACCCAATGCTAATACCCAACAGCATCAGCATGGCCAATGCGCCAATGGCCGGAATGATGCCCCAGGTGATGCTGACTGGCGCAAAGAGAAAGACGCAGGCCAGCACTATCAGCTGGATGCCTTGATCGAACAGCAGCTCCCCCACCCCGGCAAGCATCAGCCCTTCAACCGGCACTTGGATGGTGCGCAGCAGAGACATGCCCTCTTTCATCGCCCGCAGTGGCATATCCAAGCTGCGGGAAAAGACCTGCCACAGCACCGTGGCAAACATGACGTACAGCGGGTAGGGGAGTTCCGTCTCGCTGATATCCACAACGCCGCTTTTCTGCAGCACCCGCGATGTCAGTGCCGCCAAAATTGGGGGAATGATGGCCCACAGCGGTCCTAGCAGTGACTGACGATAGCGAACGTTGATTTTGCGATACACCAGCTGCCACGCCAGCTCTCGGGAGGCCAGCAAATCTTGCCAAATGTCTTGGAGCAGAATGGCGGGCTGTCGCAGGCGGCTTTTGTGGGTATAGGTGACCGCAGATAGGGATGATTTAGGGTGAGATGGGATGGGAGACCTCATAGTGGGAGGGGATCGCGGGTTGGTGCTGGACTTGATGATACTGCATTAGTGGTGCGATCGCCTTGGTGAGGGGACAGCATGCTGCACCAGATTGGCGGGGAAACCTGTGGCGTAGGGTAGAGGCCACCCAATCCCAGGTCACCTATTATCTCCAATAAGAAATTTACTGGCGTGAGGTAATTTTGCTAACGACGATAACAGACTCGCTGACCTTGAGCATCGTCTGCTTTATTATTGCGGCGATCGCCATCGCGCTAGCGGGCATTCGGCTGACCCGAGTTGCCGACAAGCTAGCCGATAAAACCGGCTGGGGTGAGGCATTGGTGGGGGCGCTGCTGCTGGGGGGCAGCACCTCGCTGCCGGGCATCATCACCTCGGTCACCGCTGCTCTAGACGGTCGGGCCTCGCTGGCGGTGAGCAACGCGGTGGGGGGCATCGCGGCCCAGACGGTGTTTTTGGCGCTGGCCGACCTCACCTACCCTAAGGCCAACCTAGAGCATGCGGCGGCCTCAGTAGCCAACCTCACCCAAGGAACGCTGCTGGTCACCCTGCTGGCCATACCGCTGCTGGCGGTGTTCAACCCTGCCGTGACGGTATTCGGCATTCATCCGGCTTCGATTGTGCTGATTTTGGGCTATCTGTTTGGCCTGTATTTGATTTCCAAGGCAAAGACAGAGCCGATGTGGCTGCCTGAGACCACCGATGATACCCAAGCTGAGGATGAGGACGGGGACGAAATTGCAGACAGCATGCTGTCGCTGTGGCTGCAGTTTGTGCCGCTGATGCTGGTGATTGGCTCGGCGGGCTATGTGGTGGCCAAAACCGGCGGGGCGATCGCTGCGCAAACGGGGCTGTCGGAGACGGTGGTGGGCAGTACGTTGACGGCAATTTCTACTTCGCTGCCAGAGCTGGTGACGGCGATCGCGGCGGTGCAGCAGGGGGCGCTGACCCTGGCGATTGGCGATATTATTGGGGGCAACTGCTTTGATGTGCTGTTTGTGGCTTTTGCCGATATTGCTTACCAGGATGGCTCGATTTACCACGCCATTTCTGACCGCGAGGGGTTTATTATTGCTCTGACGATTTTGATGACGGGGAGCCTGCTGCTGGGGCTGCTGCGGCGAGAGCGCTATGGCATCGGCAAGATTGGGTTTGAGAGCTTTCTGATTATTATGCTGTATGTGGGCGGCATGGCTGTGGTGCTTGC